>Ga0247774_1000705_pt1 | contig 16737 bp, 13 predicted proteins | sample UWRJL001104B6_FD_179933 | JGI IMG/M metagenome (GOLD analysis project Ga0247774, IMG submission 179933) | Plant litter microbial communities from Arlington Agricultural Research Station in Wisconsin, United States - UWRJ-L001-104B-6 | ecosystem: Environmental > Terrestrial > Plant litter >... | reverse complement strand
TTGTGGCGAAGGTAATACTCATATATCCAACGCAGGACCTTTTTAGTACCTCGTGGCTCTCCCCTTCGAAGCCCCTTCCGAGATTGGACCAAACCTCACTTAGCCCATTTTCTTTTACGAGAAAGTCTCGCACTGATTCGTGGATAAACTGGACCGTGGGTCTCTTGGATCTAGTAACTTCGGCTAGCCCCTTAGACGAATTCAAGATAAACCTCTTGATAGCATCGGAGGCATCTCGCTCGGGTCGTATGCCGAGATATCCTCGGGTTCGGTTCCAGAGAGAATAGCGAAGTATAGTTCGCTCGGGTTGAGAGGTCGGCGTGTAAAGAGTAGCCACTGGATGCATAGAAGAAGCTCATCTTTATTGCGTGAATCTCGCATCAGAATGTCACGGAAAAGCTCATGGAGGTCACCGGGGATCTCGTTAAGCTTTTGTTGAAGACGACGTGCCGGGCGACCCTCATCGTGCTCCTGGTTGAGTATTCCCACCACCAAAACGACCCACATAAAAACCCCAGAGGACTTTTCCTGTAAATCGGCCCGTATCTTTCTGGCGAGAGATGTCTGGCCGATTCTTAACTCGCTATCGACATAATCGGTGATATCCTGTTCGTGTCCCTCCTGTCCTTCTAGGGTAAAATTGATCCCACGTGAGATTGTGATGTGGGGGTAGTGTCGGCTTGAGAAAAATACCTGAAATCGGATTCCCGCAGAAGTTGTAAGGTCCCCAAGAAGCTGAAAATATGCCACCATATCTCGAGCTTCAAGCAGATCGCATTCATCTAGAGCGTCAATGAAACACGTCACAGAGTGCTGGCCAAGAGACTGAACAGCCTGTTGGAACAGATCCTTCAACAATTCGATGCTCCATATGCGATCGCTGCTGGTATTCCAATTTGTGAAACCTGGAGACTCGAAGACGACCTGAAGATGCGGTAGCCGTTTGAGAAGTTGCAGGAGCAGTGATCGATACATCCCAGAGGTCGATTTCTCCAGGTCACTCCCTCTTGCGTTAAAGAAGAAGGAGAGGATGGTTTTGTCTCTCATGGATTTTCGAGAATTAGCGAAAGCGAATTTCATAAGTGTCGACTTCCCCGTTCCAGGTTTTCCTTTCATCCATAAAAAGCCATGGTGTTCGGGAAGATTCTCTGTGTCGAGCCAGTCGAGATATTCCGACTTCTTCAACAGCCATTTGCAGGTTTTCGTATGGGCATTCTTGATAGACATCCAGCGAGAGTCAACTTCGTCGAATCCGAGCGAATCGAGTAATGATCGTTTCTGTTCTTCGTTGAGAATTGGTGCTTGAGGTGCTGTCCGACGCTGGGATACCAAGCCTGTTACCCGGGTGAGAGCCGCGGCCACTTTCTTGAATTCAGCATCGTTAAGCCCTGAAAACCGGCACATATCCATGTGATTCCTCCCAATATGTTGTGTCGTCTCGATGTCTGGAAGATTGAGATAAGATGACGTATCATCGACAACCTAGCAGCGGTTAATTGGAACGAGGAAATATGGTTGTTTCAACTTACTTTCTCGCCGCCCAGACACGCAACACCAATCGCTTCTTGAAAGGAATATATGGTCCAATTTTGGCGATTAACAACTGGATTAAACTCATCTCTTAATTCTCTTAGACGTTCCGCCGAGGGTAGAAGTGTATTAACGACATTTTCGTTGACAGAAAACCCGGTGGCTTTGACAATTTTCTCGGCAACGCGCTGGAGAAATCCTCGAGGGTCGGCACCGCCATGGGGTGTGCCGAAGAAGATAATTCCAATTGCGGAATTAAAAATTGATCCGAGATGACGGCGGAATTGGCAGTTGCCTGATCGTCGCAATGCTTCTTTGACGAAAATCCCTCCTAAGCTATGAGCAATGAATAGAACTGGTCTTGTAGCGTCTGTTCGGCGCTCAGCCTCAAGCTCGACCAAAAAGTCCCATGCCATTTCATAGACACTGCTCTTGTTCCCAGAAGGACCAAGAACATGTGACACACGAGTATCATAGCCATACGTCAGAACTCGAGCATATGGAATGGTTACCGGGAGAAGATCTCTCGGCCAGTATAAAGATACATAAGAACTGGCGCCTTGGTCGCGAGAAGTAGGGAAAAGCTTCCGGATCTTAGAAGGCCGTTCTGATGGGTCGTTGGTATCTGGACACTGATGAGAGAACTTTGCATCGCCCTTCGTGTGTGTCCATGTCCGCTCCGGGTGACCGGTGAATCCATGAACGAAAACAATACTATTTCATTAGAGAGTAACATAACAGAAATCCAGACCGAATACATACTCAAGCGAGGGTTCGTTGGGCTCGAACAGAACAGTTAAGCCAGTTGAAGGAACAGGCTCGTGGCGAGACTGGCAAGCCATCTCAGCAGCCAACTCGAGCACACGCACGCAGGCCGCAGATCGACCAAGGGCTTCACCAATTGGAAATTTAAGTGGTCATGTGGCAGAGAAAGGCAGGAATTAAACGTTAGTTGCAGTTTTTTTTTCAGGCCATGATCGGATCCAGATGAGTATGAAAGCGACTGCGTGGGATGAGGGGATTAAAAAACTCCGCGACACCTGCCGTATGCACAGCCACCGCCACGGCCCTTGTTGACACTCGAAGCTGCCACTAGGAATGCCAGGCATGATCGGAAAATGATCGGAAAATGGTTTACTCTCTGTTCACTTGAAGGCAAAGTATGGGCCGCGCGAATAGGAAAGAGTCTAATGGTGGTGAAAAGGTATAAGGCGATTGCGCACCAGCGAAGAATTCGAGCAACTGAAAATCACAGCCACGAACCGAAGAGTCGTCCTTGGTGGATGTGCCAAACCAGAACCCTAACCTGAATATTGAACCTATTATGTTTATTCTCGTACCTCCCCCATATTTGATCAATATTCTCATCTGCATCGAGACTAAGGCATATATGGTATTTCCGCGCCTGTCTGTTTAGGTGGATAAACTTAAGTTGGAGTAGAGGCTTGTTGGTTTGTCACACCCTAGTGCTGACAAGCCGCACCAAGTATCCCGCTAGCACAGGTCGAGTGCCTGGCTCCCAAATCGATTTCTGCACCGTTTTTGGAATCTTTTCGCAATCTGGGCCAGTCAAAATCCACGGTCCAACAACCAGACAAGCTGAAGTATGCGTCTCGCAGGCGCGTCAGCTTCTGACGGTCTCTGGCGGCCACCAATTAGTCCAAGGACCATGCATGCAAATACAACGCTGACAGACCCTGATAACACTCTACCAGCAGCGACGCGAACAATGCTTAGAAGAGATTCAACTTCCATAAGGCTGAGTGAGGTCCACCCCCTCTCGCACAGCTACTCGGAGAAGGCTCCCTACGAGGAACTGCAACCCCATCATTAATCTGTCGTCAACCCCAGCGATATGGGATTTTTCGCCGGAACCTTCCGATCCAATCAGGTTCTATATCAACCCAATGAATGAACGTGCCATCGTGGAAAAGGAAAGTGTTTCTGGCCCCCAAAGCCCAAAACCGATTCCTAAAAGTGTGGCGCCCAATATTTGGCTGGCCTGGGCCCCCATTTCGCCCTTCTAGCCCGCCTTCCATTGGAGATGCTAGAAAAGAAACCACAGAGCGCATTGAGCGGGCGGGGTGGCCGAGCAGCGAACCGCCAAATTGGACGTGGCATAATGGAGCTAATGACGGGGGAGAAAAAATATAAGCACTGCTTATCTCCCTCTCGTTTTGTGTCTCACATGAACCGATTATTAGTATTAATGCAAAAAACTATCACCGTATTCAACTTGCTGCCAGGTAGGATCAGAATAATGGATTCATCATCTGTCGTATCTCCTGCTACCGCATTCCTATACTTTGCCGACCTCCCCATCGAGCTACAGTTCCAGGTATGGGAAGAATGCCTTGCCGGCCCGTCCATGCACATCTTTGACGTCCGCATTCCCTCCTCAGACGACTCAGGCGACCGGCAGCGCGACGGGCCCCGCCGAAAACACGGCGTATTCCTCGACCCCGTCCGCAGCGTGGACGACCCGTCCATGTACAAACACCGGCAAGCCCTCCGCCAAACCTCCCGACTCGCGTCGCTCGTCTCGAAACCGACCTGGCGGGCCACCAACACCGTATACCTGCCCGGCCGGAGGGAGGCCACGGCGTACGACAACGACGCCGACGTCCTCCTGCTCCGCCTCGGCGCCGCACCGGGTGGCCACGCGGCGCCGACCGGCGACGACCACCCCAAGGACGACCTGCTGGCCCGGCCCGGCATCGTCGGCATGATGCTCGACGCGCCGTGGACGGCCGAGTTCGCGGAGACGCTGCGGGCGGCGAGGCGCGTCGCCTTCCGCGCGGCCGACGTGCAGGGCAAGACTCCGTGGTGCGTGGGCGATGCGTTTGACGCGATGCGGCTGGCGTGTTGCATCCAGCAGGACCTGGAGGTCTTGTACTTTGTGCACGAGCCCAGTGTTTGCAAGTGTGGATGCCGTGAGTGGGAGACGAAGAGGCCTCAAGACAATGTGGTTGGCGGGAGGGGGCGGAGAGAATTGGACGTCATACAAGGGATGGGGCGGACGTATAGGGAGGTAAGAGTAAAGCGCAAGAATAGAGATCGTTTCGTCCGGTATTTGGATGCGGCTGTTCGGCAGCAGCAGCAGGATACTGGCAGGGTCACTTTCAAGGAAGTTCGGTTCCTCGTGGCGGTGGATGACTAGATGTAGATGGACGGAGCCAAGAGTGGCGGGGTATCACAAGTATATTATTAGAACCTGGTAGAAAACAGTTAGAATGTCCGTGTAAACGGCGACGAACCAAAAGACTCACCTAATCTCATACGACCCTGCGCGGGTCATGTACCGTACCCACTTGACGCTCGAGTAATTGCTCTTCTCAAATACCTTAAGATACCTCACCAACAGACCCGAGCTCGTGAACATCAACAGACTAAAACTCATGCTCAGCGGCGGTCTCGACCATGCCCGTTGGTTCGTCATGCTCGTCAAGATGGCCTCGGCACTGAGCACAAATTCACTCTGCCCCGTAAAGCGGCCAATTTTCCAGACGATGACATTCTCAGACGGCTCGTACTTTGCCTTCCCCTGCGTGCACCGCTCCACAATCTTGGCTGTGTTGAGGGGCGTCGGGATCTTGACGAGCACGTTGGTCGCAAACAGCTTAGACCCAAAGTTGGCCTTGACGCCGATGCTGTACTCGACTTTTGTGCGCCCCACCTCGTTGACAATGGCATGCACCTTGAACGGGAGGTTGACGTTCTCGGTCGCGCGGTACCGCATCAGCTCGAACTCGCCGTCGGGTGGCACGAAGCTGATGATGCGATCGCTGTCAAACTTGCCCAGCTTCACACACTGGTGGAACTGGCAGTCCTCGAGCGTGACACTCCCCGCCGCCGCTTTTGTCGCCTTGGTGCCCATGCGGTTGCCGCTGGGGAGGTTGAGCATGGCGTCGTTGTCGAGCAAGAGGCGGTCGTTCAGTCCGAACCGGCACTCGGGTGTGCCTGACAGGAAAGCTCGCATCACGATCTGCCCCGTCACGTCGGCGCGGAGGACGGCTCCCGTGGCCGACATGAGGAGGTTGACGTCCTCGATCACGTCCACAAAGGCTTCGTTCTTGCGGTATTTGACGTCGGCCTTGCGCCACGAAAGGGCGCCCGTGGCCTGCATTGTGATCTTGGCCGAGTCCTCGGCCACCTTTTCCGACTTGACGCCCTCGGTTGTAATGTACATTTTCAGGGTATCGGTCTCGGTGTTTTGAGGGTAGCCGAAGTCGATAATTTCTAGCCGGCCCCGGTCCATTAGCACCTGTATTCTGTATTCAATCGGGCCGCCAATTGCCTTGCAGGCACTTACCGTCCAAGAGCTCGTAGACCAAAACAAAATTATTCTTGACCGCTTCCTCGTCAAACTTGCCAAAGTACCCCTTCCCCAGCTGTATCAGCCGGTACAGGAACTCGAACACGAGCGCAGCATTGGCGTTGCTCTTGGTGATGGCCACCAGGTAGATGTTCTCGTGCTTAACATGGCTGAAGGTTGTGCTACCCAGCGTCAGGATAGGTGACCGCACCTGCGCGTTCGATATAACCTGGATGCGGAACACATCGGCCAGGCGCGGCCGGCAGTCGTTCCGAAAGGACCGGAAGATGAGATTCTCGCCCTTTTGGTTGAAGATAAGAATTCCCGAGAGCATGGTGGGCGAACAGTGCACGGGGACCGTACCGCGTTCCGCGAGTGGTGGGTCGATTGGGAGGAGGTCGGGATGGAAAGAGCCGCTGCGATGAATTGAAGCTTTTGGATTTAGTACTTTCGTACCTTCGTAGTGGAGGTCGAGCTTCCAGCCCCTGAAAGCTGGGCTCGGGATGCGGGGCATCAAGGGGATAAAACTCGGGTTAGGGTTTACTGCTCTGTCTCACCGACCGGTGAGCAACCCACCACGTCATATAGGGTCCGCCTCTTCAACCTCCACGCCATTGCGGAACGGCAAGCAGGCACCAAGAGGGAATGATGTAATGCTCATCGAGAAAAACTCTGATATCCAACAGCCTGTTCTGCGCAGAATTTAAGATCGACCCGCATGTGGAGCAATTCTTACTTCATATCACTGAGAGGCAGGTCTCTGGAATACTTGCTCCGTGTCCTCGGCGCAGTGATGTCATCCAGTAGTCCAACAGGAGAGTCCTTGTTGCCTGGCGAGATTAACAGCAGGGTACATATAGCTGATGGTCCTCTACGAGTAACTCTAGACCTCGTTGAAGAGCGATTAGCTAAAACGATCAGGCAGCGAAGACAAAGATTTGAAGAGTTCGTCTAGCATCTCAATCCCCAATCCAAACTTTTTCAACAAAGAGTTCCAATCGCCACACAAAATGGGCTACGGCAAGTCTCCCTCCGCTGGCACCAAAGTCACACTGGGCGAGAGCGCACCCGTCCGCCGCGAGCCCGCCGGGAATGTTGACCCAGATTCACTGGCTGCCGAGTCTTACGCGCAAGGCGGTGGCTTCGCCTCTAACCGAGGTGGCGCTCCGGAGTCGGCCAACACCGACACCGACACGACATCGTCCTTCGAGTCCATCAACAAGAAATCCAAAGATTCTCCTACTACTTCCTCCTCCAATCACAACGAGAGGACTTCAACCTCCCATGCGCCCGAGATGTCGGGTAACGGCGGCACGGCGCCGTCGTACGTGACCAGCCAGTACATCCGGGACCCGAATCCTCCGCACGGCAAGAACATCCGCGAGGTGGAGACGTTCGAGGGAGAAGGGAAGCTGAAGGATGGCTTGCAGGCGGCGTTTAGGGCGGAGCCTGGCAGCGAAGACGACCCGAGTCGATTCGGCGAAAGGAAGACGGAGCATCAGGGGAACACGACGACTGAAAAGGGGGAGAACTCTGGACTTGCAATTGACGGGACTGGATATGATACTTTGGACGCGGAAAGGAATATTTAAATTTCCAATGAGAAGAATGAGAACTGGACCTTGCGGATAAGAGGAAATAAGTTGAAAAACTGATCTCAATTGACCCAACACTAAAAAGAACTCTATGACAGCACCTCCACACACTCGTGGGGGGTCAAAACTAGCCTGCTGTGATATCTCGAAGCATTGCTTGCGCTCCTCTCCCTTCCTAGCAGACCTCTAAGGGTATTCGTACGAACCTGTCAATCAGGTAGTTATGTAGGATTCAAAACTCCAGTGGGTACCGCTGCAGTGCTAAAAGCCAAGTTACAAGGCAGTGTGCTGCTGCTGTGCCGCCCCCAAATCTGCACAGCCAGCCCAGGAGCCGAAAGACCGGGTTTCCTGGATAAATACGACGCTGGACTGTATTTACCCACGGACGCCAGGGAAATCCGCTGATCCTGCTTCAATCATCACCTACCAAGCCTTCAATCGACGACACAAAGTAGAGTTTCTCATCGCGATCGGGCTGGTTGAATAAAGGATGTCGCACCACTAACACGCCGAAGCCCGATGCCGCCATGAGTCGAAACCTCGACGACGACCGCTTCGGCCGCCGCTGGGACAGAGCCCAGACAGCCCTCCGGCAGGGCCTCCGCAGCTCCGCGACCGACGTGGCGTGGCGAGCCCGCATCCTGTCCCAGAACGTTGCGGACCGGTGGGAGAGGAGCGAGCCGCGGACGTGGATACCGCATGTTCGCGTGGGGGGCGGTCAGAATGCTCGAACGCAAACAGTACGGGTGGAGGAGGAGGTGCCAAGGCAGAGGGAGCAATCGGCCACGGGGACCGAGTCCTCAAAGAGAGCAGAGTCGACGTCGGCGGCGGATTCAACGACGGCCGATATAGAAATGCAACCAGTGGGTATGTTCGGGGATGGAGTCGACTTCCAGCGTGGAGGAAAGTGGGAGGTGCCGAAAGAGGCGAGCCGACCGTTTATCGGTGAAGGGTTGAAGCTCATGCTTCGGGTACTGGACATTGCGCTGAACCTGGCACTGCTCGCCACGTTGGGGTCGTATATGGCGGCCACAGAGGATATGTCATCCCTCGTCTTTCACAACTTGCAAAGTCTCTTTGCCCTTCCGGTAGGTTTTTTCTTGCTTCAACTGAGATTGCTTTCCAAGAGATATTGGGTCGCTAATCGGCATCTTGCTTCTAGTTGATTTGCTGCCAGGCATGGCAGATGGCCGAGATCACGACGCAATGCGCGCGGAGGGGCCGGGGCATCACGCCGAAAGCGCACATCGGTGTCGAGCTGACAATCTGCATGTTTCTCGTCGCCATCATTGGCATCGTCGCCTATGCCTCCCTGGATATCGGGTACTCCTGGTCCGGTTATGGGGACATGTATCCCGTTCACAGGGCTTTTCTGTCACTCCTAGTCTGTTCCTCGTATGTACATCCTCTCCCACCGCAATTGAAACATGCTGGCTTACACACGTTCCTTGCAGGACCATTCACATTTGCCTCTTTGTGGATGCGTGCTTCCGAAGACATCGAGAGATCAAGGGCAGGATCGCCATGCTCATGTACGTTCCGGAGACGGGGGAGACCGTCTACGTTGTCGCCAAGTCGCACAGCTCGCGCGAAATTCCTCGAGTTCCGGCCCGCAAGCTCTCAGTCGCTCCGTCTCGGGGCGTATCGTCACCACCTCCGTCTCCCGGCCCGCCATCACGCTCCCGACCGCAGTCGCCTAAGACATCACCAACCGCAGCTCATCCACCAAAGCCCAGCGACACAGACCTCTTGTTAGCCGTCCTAACATCTGGTCGAACCGACGCCGACGCTTCGACGCCACCGGCCACGATATCGCCTCTCGCCTCGGCCGTCGCGAGGAAGCCACTCCCTCCGAAGCCTATGCCCGTGGATGCTCTGCATCCGCCTCTGGGTCCGGGTCACGAACCGCCGGGGCCAGACTACGAGCCCTCGACATCAGAATTGGAGAGGAGGGCGAGGGGCGATGCGCAGCCCCAAATGATATCCCCTAATGATCTGGCATTGAAGTTCTCTGCTTCCAATACGGGCATGACCCCTGCGCCGAATCAGGCAAAAGAGTCCAAGGTCCTGCTTGACGGTATGAGGCTGCAAAGATCAAACAGCTTCTAATAATGTGATTGTGTGACACCATCTTTGTCTAAGCTACGGATTTATGTGGATGAAGCATCGGGCGACAGGGCGTTCAAGGAAAATTGGGTACGTGTAATGAGGAATCATCGCAAATGCATATAATGGCCATGGTATGGCTACATTGAATAAACAGCACTTTCCTCATATAATCTCAAGAGTGCCCAATGAACATTTCTGTAGGGGTTTCAGTGTTGTTCACAAGCTCATCATTAATTGCGTTCGTATCTGTACTTAGTGTCCGCTGTCTGGGTCGCTATCCACCAATGCGGATCCCTCGTGCTGCAAGGTGATAGATTTCCCGGACGCTGCGCCGCACGCTTTTTCACAGCCAGGCGAGCCTTGGCGAACGGACAATGGAGCATGATTATGACCGTGGCCGCCGGATAATTTGGGCTGCTCCGAAATCTTTCCACGCACCATGCCAGCACGCTGTTCGTAACTCAACAGACGCCAAATTGTTGCTGGAAACTCAGGCGTCGACGCCTTCGACGGAATCGATGAAGCTTCTGTTGGACCATGTTCAGCCGCAAGCAGCTGCATAAGCAACGAATCCCACGACGCAACGACCATTGAACTGGATCGCGCTGGAGTGCGTGCTCGGAATCCGTAAACCCGGTGCTGCTCTCCCATGGGGCAGAGAAAACCGCAATAGACGAGACGCAAGCACGACATTCGATACCGCCGACAAGATCCAACAAGATGGACACCGACAGACCCGTATTACTGCAGGAAGAAAGGGTGGCGGTGACCGGAGGAAAGTTCCTGACCGCGATACCTCATACTCGACGGCTCTTTCGCATCAAGACCATCTTCCGGCTGGTCGCACTCATCTTCTCCATCGTGTATCTAACATGCATCTCTGTACTGGATACATGGACCCTTGAAATGGATTCCGTCAGCATACACTGGGTGACGGGCGGGCCGATGGCGTTTGGATCCATCCTCTGGAACACGAGCGACCTGCTCGCCCTCTTCTCGCGACACGGCGGCACGCCGTGGAATCGTCCCCGGCCCAAGACTTTCGAGCTGCTGCCAAGGGACACCTGGGGCCACCCGGGCCTTCACGTCGCCGTACACTTGATGATATGGCTGTTTGCCCTGGTGGGCATGATAGTCATGCTTGTCGCTTCTCGCGTGGTTGCCAGTGACACGGACACCTTCCTCTACGTTACGAGAGCTGTTATAATGTAAGTGGCTCTCTTCTCACCGACACCCGGTTTCGTCTACCTTTTCCTAATCTGACAACTGCCCAGGACCATTCATTTCATTATGTTTGTGTTGTCGTGCATCGATGCCGATACCAGGTCGAGGAATGCTTCAACCGTCATCTTTGTCCCCGACGAGGATGGGAGAGCGTGGGGATATGCGCCGCCTTCGACGCTTTGGGAAGTTGTTCGTCCAAGAAAGCGAGGACTCGGCTACTACGCAGACCATTTCGTGAGATTCGTTGAGGGAGAAAATGGGCAGGTGCAGGTGGCAAGGGACTACGTGACGAGACCGGGGAGATGATCAATCTTCAGGATGAGCGAAGAAACCAATTGTGTCTAGCTGATTTTCGACTTGCAATACCCCATTTCACGCCCCGGTCGACAGGTGCCGATATCATCTACGGACCCGCATGCTGCTGAAGGCAGGGTTATTCTTTAGAGTTTACCTGTGGCGGGGTCGCCGTCTCGCCATAGTTTGGTGCAGTGAAAGTACTATGAAAGTGTGCAATGTTGATGCCTGAATGCCTGATTATTGCCTGTCAATCCTTATCGAGCCAGTGAGACGGCACGGAATTTACTATCAGCAAACAAAATTTTGTCTTCGATGCAGCCAAACAGCCCCGCCCCACCAAGGTGTTGACTGACTTCATCCCCACCTTGTAGCGTCAACTTCCTTGTAACCAGGGCGAACCTTCCTTCAGATTTCGCTTCCTGTGTTCGTTTCTCAGGAAGATTTCCTGTTCAAATTTGTTCTTAAGGTGATTTCTTCACTTGTCTTCCAGGCATTCAAGGTCTAGAGATTTTCTTCTTCTCGACTTGTTCTTGTCTTTCCTTTCGGTAAGCCAAGGCTTCCCCTCCCGACTCCGAATTTTGGACCTTTTTTGACCGGCAACTTGTGTGCATTCCAGTCACCGCCTACAGCATCTGTCGTCCCTTTGCGAGCCGAGCATCAAAAGAGTGTGACGCATTTTAGACGAGCCCTTTGTATTTCTTTTTGATACCCATCATCAAAAATGGCGCCATCGGCCTCGAAAGCGAAGCGCATGGCGAAGAAGGCCCTTGGTGGCGAGGACGGCGAGAAGAAGACCGTTGCATCGAGGTCCACGGCTGGCTCCAAGGCCGGTTCCAAGGCTGGCTCCAAAGCTGGCTCCAAAGCAGGAAGCAAGGCCGGCTCCGTCAATGGTGACGATCCCCTCTTGGATGCTAATGGCAATGCCATCGAGGACGACGCCCCGGCCACGTCGGCCGACAAGATGGACGAGGTGAAGCGGTTGGCGGAGCAGATGGACAAGCATGGCTTGTCGGACCGAGTCACTACTGGTGTTTTGGCATCTACCCAGCAGAGCAAGGACGTCAAGATCACCAGCGCCAGTCTGGTGTTCCACGGTCGCGTCCTCATCAATGACACGACGCTCGAACTGTCGTATGGCCGCCGATATGGCCTGCTTGGCGAGAACGGCTGCGGAAAGAGTACCATGCTAAAGGCCATTGACAAGCGGGAATATCCCATACCCGAGCATATCGATATCTACCTACTCAATGAAGGTGCTCCGCCCACCGATCTCGGCGCGCTCGAGTGGGTTGTGAAGGAGGCTGAGAACGAGTTGGCGCGCCTTGACAAGCTTGCCGAGAAGCTCCTTGAGGAAGAGGGTCCGGAGAGTCAGGTTCTTATGGATCTCTATGATGTATGTTGACGTTCTTCCGTCTCCGATGTGATGGCACAGGTTATTGTTGCTAACACCAAGCCCACACCACAGCACATGGACAAAATGGACCCCTCGACTTTCCAGACTCGCGCGTCCCTGATTCTCACCGGTCTGGGCTTCAACAAGGTTACCATCAACAAGAAGACAAAGGACATGTCTGGTGGTTGGAGGATGCGAGTGGCTCTGGGAAAGGCCTTGTTCGTCAAGCCCTCGCTCCTGCTGCTGGACGATCCCACGGCCCATCTTGACCTCGAAGCTTGCGTGTGGTTGGAGGAATACCTGAAGAAGTGGGACCGCACGCTCGTCCTCGTGTCTCACTCGCAGGATTTCATCAACGGTGTTTGCACCAACATGATCGACATGCGGTCGAAGCAGCTCATCTACTACGGTGGCAACTACGACTCGTACATCAAGACGAGATCCGAGCAGGAAATCAACCAGATGAAAGCCTATCAGAAGCAGCAGGAGGAAATTGCCCACATCAAGAAGTTTATTGCTAGTGCCGGTACATACGCCAACCTCGTCCGCCAGGCCAAGTCCCGACAAAAGATTTTGGACAAGATGGAAGCCGACGGCTTCATTCAGCCCGTCATTCCCGACAAGGTCTTTACCTTCCGCTTCGCCGATGTCGAGAAGCTCCCCCCGCCAGTCCTTTCCTTCGACCAGGTGAGCTTCTCATACTCTGGTAAGGCCGAGGACGATTTGTATAAGCACCTTGATCTTGGCTTCGATATGGACTCGCGAGCAGCACTCGTCGGCCCCAACGGTGTTGGCAAGTCGACTCTTCTTCGACTTATGACGGGAAAGCTATCCCCCAGACAAGGAAGCGTGACTAGACACACCCACTTGAAGCTTGGTTTGTACTCTCAGCACAGTGCAGAGCAGCTTGACTTGACAAAGTCGGCCTTGGACTTTGTTCGAGACAAGTATAAGGACGTTTCTCAGGACTACCAGTACTGGCGCCAGCAACTCGGTCGCTACGGCTTATCTGGAGATTCTCAAACTGCTTTGATGGGTACTCTTTCTGAGGGTCAAAAGAGCCGTATTGTGTTTGCTCTGTTGGCCATTGACGGACCCAACATGTTGTTGCTTGACGAACCTACAAACGGCTTGGATATCCCAACAATTGACAGTTTGGCCGACGCCATCAACGCATTTAGCGGCGGTGTGGTTGTAGTTAGCCACGACTTCAGGTACGTTCAACCCGTCGAATGCCTTGTTTTGCTTTCGCAGCCGCCGAAGGAGACGAGAGATTTGGACTGACGGGTTTCTAGGCTTCTCGACAAGATTGCTAAGGAAATTTTGGTCTGCGACAAGAAGACGATCAAGCCCTGGGACGGCTCTATCTCCGAGTACAAGAATTATCTTCGTAAGAGGATGATTTCGTCGGGCGCCGTCTAATATGGTTTGATGCAATGGTTCGTCTAGAGTTGAACCCGAAACAGGGTCGATACGAATACTTCAAGAAGAGCAGAGGAAAACGGGGCCCTGGATGGTAGACGCATTGGCATGTTCCTGCGCGTCTGGCGCACGCCTTAATGATCTTGAAGCTGGTCAATTAAGGAAATTCCGATGGCTACTATGATAAGAAGCAAATAGGTGTGCGGTGAAAGAAAAGGGCACCAACGTAAACGGTACCCAGCTGGTGGTGTTTTCCGCTTTTGGTTAACCGCAGTGGATAGAAGGCAGGGCTTATTCGCCCTGTTCGAGGGCCTTTCATTCTTTAGACATGTTTTGGCGGCGGCACCAAAGAGCCAGCCACTCATAATAGGAATAAACCCAGTACATCCGCCGTGAGCCTACCTTTGTAGGTCCTGATGCATGCATATAGCTGACAGGGAGTATTTCTCTCTGCATTTCCCCTACAGCCTCTCATGTCGTGACGAGGTTCGGGTTTGTCGATTTAGGGTTTGCAGTCACCATAGCTGGTCCGATTCCAGCTGCCCAGCCTGGAAGCCCTGCGCACGTGCCACGGAATGATCCTAGTGTATCTTTCCTGACTTTGCATGACCGGGCACGGGCGCGATGCTCCATCCAATCAAGCCAAGACAGAAAGGAGGTGGAGACAGACTGGAGACCGAAGTGGAGAGGCACGCGAGGATGACAGGAAACGAGAGATGGAAAGAACGGCGGGCGATGGGCGGCTGGAACAACAAAATCGAGTGACCAACTGCCCATCAGGCAGGTGAGATAAGAAAATTTGAGAGAACACACAGGCAAAACTGAAGCTAGCAAAACAGACGGCGTAGAACGACCAGAGCATCACGATGCAAACATACGGGCCTAAAAAAATAATAGAGAGTGTTCTTCGCCCATTACAAATGATCCTGCTGTGTTGCAGATGAGGGCATTCACGAATCGGCAACGAACAAAGAAAACTACGATGGCTAGTGCGCGAAAAGGTAACATGCGGTCATGGGTATGCGCTGCTAAGAGTTGCGATGACGACTTTACTATTTTGCTTTGGGTTTGGGGCTGGGATGAGGGAATGTAGGGCGTGGAATGGGGGCATTAGAGCCGTGCGATGGTTGTTTCCAGGTGCCGTGATTGCGAGTTGGATCACGGATGACGACGCTGGGAACCAGGGAGCGGATTGGGGATGGACACAACTGGGGAGTTCGATATGTGTGGGCGGCCAGGCTCTGGCAACAACCGACCAAGGAGCCCAGGGCCTTTTTCAGAACAAAAGGACTGACACATGAAAAATTTACAATCGAGAAAAAACAATTGCAATGTGTCGATTAACTGAATCGCCAGAAAGAGCTATGTTTTTCTTTCTTCGCTTCCATCTAGGCCCGATGATCCGTGTTGAATCTGAAGCAAATACACCAATACGCCGGGCTGGCCTGACTGAACAGGAGCCAGCTGTCGGCGACTAGACGAGTACTATCATGTCAGGATCAGCACCCTAAAAACTTCCCCAGAGGATTCGATGATCTCTCTCCTTCGCAAAATACCCTTCTCGGACCTTAAATGGCCACTAAACTCAAGATCCTCAAGTTGCACGCCGATTCTTGATATTTTTCCTGAAGAAAATATCTAGTGAGGCTATCGTCGACGTGAGAGAGGATGTACTGGTTGGTACCCTGTACCTGGCTGGCGTGCTCTGTCCCCGCGTCCCGCTCGCCGGATCGCCTCCGACGGGCGGGCACCAGAACGTAAAAGTCGCAGCCCGACCAGGAATCATCACTTTCAAGCTCGTTTCCGCACCCTTTCTGGCTTCTCATATCCTGAATTTCTATCAATTTCATCGTCACTGCGGTTTTCTGTCATTCTATACTGATCGGTCTCTTTTTCTCTGCTCTCGTTTCATACGGCGTGACCTGTTGCCATTGCGCCCGACCAGAATTCGAGGTCAAACTTTTGCCCCCCGCAATCTACGTTTGGCGGGTCGGTAGTAGGCTTGGGTGTACCTATACTTCTGGCGTGGTACCTCACCAATTGGTCGGTACCTTACCTGGGGGGAGGCAGGCGGCTGAAGAGATCTCCTGGTGCCGCAGGCTGGCCACCTAGGCCAACGCACCAAAAAAAACTCTAGAGCACCGCTCGACCTGCACGTCGCTGGGCTTCCGGGTCAGCGCCATCGTTGCTCATCATTGACCGCATTTCAAACCTTCCCCCTTCTGCCCTTCTGTCCCTTCCCCATCCAACCATCCACAATCCTTTCTGGCACTTTTCTTCTTTCGCTCCCATCAACACAACATCGCCGGACCATCCAGCCATCGATTTCCGCACCACGACGACTCTCCTTCTCGCCTTCCCGCGTCTCGAGACTCGTTTCGACTAACAATTTTTTTTTGAACGGAGCGAATAAAGTCAACGCTCAATACGCGACTCTTGACCCTGAATTCCGCCCCATCATCACTGCTTGCAGCCTCTAATCGGAGAAAAGCCCACTTCGAGGACCCAACCATCGCAATCCCATCCTGTAGTCATCTAATTCCTACTCTCTCGAGACGCGTAGCCTCGTCGATATCGGTGCACATGGGTCCGACAGCTCGATCTTCGTAATCCACCACCCCCCCCTTTCCCCTTTGCACCTCGACCGTCTTCCTGTCGGCCTCGAGCCCTTGCCTCCCGGGCGAGGATTCTGGAGACACGAAGACGGCGGCGATCCTCTCGGCGGCACGCCCAACCCTATACACGTCGCGATGGACGGCAACAATTTTCGTTCCACGGTCTTGCAGCGGCCGGGGGTCAATGACGACGAAGACCGGGACAGGCGGCACCACCGCGACATCCTCAACCCGACG
>Ga0247774_1000704_pt1 | contig 16738 bp, 13 predicted proteins | sample UWRJL001104B6_FD_179933 | JGI IMG/M metagenome (GOLD analysis project Ga0247774, IMG submission 179933) | Plant litter microbial communities from Arlington Agricultural Research Station in Wisconsin, United States - UWRJ-L001-104B-6 | ecosystem: Environmental > Terrestrial > Plant litter >... | reverse complement strand
GTGGTGAGTCAATACCAGCAAGAAAGCGAAATCGAACAATTTGAAATCGACCTCAAACAGGTTGAACTTTATCAAGAAAGTTGTGCTGCTACCGCGAAAGCGGAAGCTCAAGCGGCCGAGCTCGAGCGCGCAGTTGGCGAACTAAAACAAACTCAAGCTCAACTCCTCCACAGAGAAAAAATGTCTTCGCTGGGAGCGCTAATGGCTAGTATCGTCCATGAAATTAATAACCCAGTTAGTTTTATTTACGGCAACTTGAGCCATGCGGAAATTTATATTCAAGATTTGCTACACCTGCTGCGTCTCTATGAAGAATACTGTCCCAATCCCTGTCCCGAAATCCAAGCTCAAATCGAAGAGATGGATCTTGATTTTCTAGTTGAAGACTTGCCTAAAGTTATGTCTTCCATGCAAATGGGTTCCAATCGCATTCGCGAAATTGTCAAATCTATGGGCAGCTTTTCGCGAACAGATAACAGTAACATGACCCTGTGCGATTTGCACGACAGCATTGACAGCACCGTGTTAATTTTGCGAAACCGTCTCAATTCTCAAATAGACCGTCGCGACATTCAAGTAGTTAAAAATTATGGAAAATTGCCGGCTGTAGAGTGTTATGCCGGACAGCTCAATCAAGTATTTATGAATCTACTTACCAACGCGATCGATGCTTTGGACGAGGTAGCACAAAATCAGCCCGATGCTGTGCTAAAAATTTCGATCGGCACAGAATTAGTTGGGCCAGATCGCGTCAGAGTGCGGATTGCTGACACGGGAGCGGGAATGACAGCACAGATAAAAGAACAAATGTTCGAGCAGTTTTTCACCACCAAGCAAATCGGTAAAGGTACTGGTTTAGGATTGTCTATTGTCTACAAAATCTTAGTAGAAAATCACCGAGGAACGCTCAGGTGCGAGTCTGAACCCTCCAAGGGAACCGAGTTTATCATTGAACTGCCGGTACAGCAAACTTAAGCAATTTACAAACATCCAAATTTATGTATGTTAATTGTGCGACGGCCGTCCCGCCTGTGTTAACTGTAGTGAAAATTTACATATATCCTACGCTAATTCTAGCTTCAAAGTTGGCAACAGCTTTTCTAAATTTTTGAGAGATTTCTGTTGCCAAAGAACATCATTTGAACCCAATACCAAAAGCTGAATCGTTTTCTTTTTCCGGACGCTAATGACAAACTTAGACAGCATACTGATACCAGAACTGTTAACAAATTTCAAGTTTTTTAGGTTCAAGGTAATAGTAGGCGGTTCGCGATTTGCGACCTCATCTAACAATTCGGCTATGGGTGCATACTCTGCTGGCCCGCCCAGGCTGAGTTCGCCTTGGAAACAGACTGTGGCTGATTCTCGATCGTACTGAATGCTGTAATCTTTACCTTTAATTTCTTGAATGCCCATTATTCTTTAGTTCCCTGAATAAAATACTGAGATCGCACAAGAGAGTAAATATGGAACTGGTTGAAACTAGACCCTAATTTGAACCACAGTCGTAACAGCGATCGTATCAGTTTCTGCCCTTGGCTCGAATTTCCAACCTATCTTAGCTGAATAGTCATTAATCATAGTCAGCAATCCCAATCCCGAGGCGTCGCTTTCAGATTCAGCATTCTTTTCAAGCTGCTGCAAATAAAGTTCATTTGGATCGGAAGCCAGAATTTCTTTAATAAACTCCTTAAACTTATTCGCCCCTTCTGAATTGACAGTATTACTGGCAAAAATTACCGCCGTCACCTCTGTTTCACAAATAAAGTGAATGCCAAACTTGACTTTGTAATTGGTATCATCCTTATTAAATTTTATCGCATTTTCTAACAGTTCGTTGGCGACGTAGCTCACAGCTCCCTTGCTTTGTTTAATCCGTTTCTCACGGCTAGCATCCTGTGCGTCCATCGGTAGAAAGCTGGACAAGTAATCAGCTACAAAATGAGCCGAAAGCCTGTTGTTGCGCCAGCGTTGCTTGATGGGACGAGAGCTCGGCGTAAAAGTAAGTTCTAGGGAGTCGTGCTCGGGAGGAAAGTGGTCAATGAATTCTCCACAGATTTCTGTCACAGTTTGTAAGCTTCCAGATGTCATTAGTTTGAGGCCTTCAATTAATTTTTATGTCACTTCTGGGTAAATTTCCACACGCCATTCCAGTTAGCGGGAATACTATTTTCTAACAGTTCTTGGATGCGTTCTAGGTAAAGTTGGCTGGGTTTATCAGCGGGACTTATCGCCACTATTTGTTCAAAACAAACTTTGGCATTAGCAAAATTCCCCTGAGAATATTGTTCGAGTCCTTCCTCAAAAATAGGCACAGTTTGAATTTTGAGCGATCGCACTGGTTCTAGTTCAACATCTAACACCTCACAAACAGTAATCGCTTCTTGTCTACCTTTGACAATAGCCCGATCCAAAAATCGAATATGATACTTTTCTGGTTGACTCAAACGTTCTACCACATCTCCTGAAATTAATAAAGATACGCCATAATACTTAGTTAAACTTTCCAGACGCGCCGTGAGATTGACATGATCCGACAGCGCATCGGCTTGCATCCGGTTCGCGTCTCCAATAATCCCCACCATTGTATCACCGACATGAATACCAATGCCAATATTCAGCGGTATGTACCCATTTATTTGACGGCTTTGATTGTATTCTTGCAACTGTTCCAGCATCACAATTCCTGCCTGAATAGCATCATCAACGCCCTCGGGAAAAACTGCCATCACTCCATCTCCCATATACTTGACAATAAAACCGTTGTGATTGCGAATTTCGGGACTAATTCGCTGTAAATAGGTATTGATGAAGTCAAAGTTTTCTTGAGGAGTCATTTGCTCCGCCATCGTGGTGAACGAACGGATATCGGAAAACATGATTGCCATCTCTTTGCTCACGTGATCTCCAAGCTGGAAATCAACAATGCTCTGCTTGCCGAGAAATTGGAGATATTCATCGGGAATAAAACGCCCATAGCCCTGCAAAATTTTCTCTAATTCCTGTTCCCGCGCTTTCACGGTTTCCACCATATGCGAGAATACCTGTGCCAGTTCTCCCAGTGCATCACTACGCGCTGCCACATCTGACAATATCTGGGGTTCAAAGCTGTTGTTTTTCACAGCAATAGCTGCATCTATCACCTTTTTGACCTGCTGGATGTAAGTCTGCATCTCTCGATTTTTATCACGCATCTGGTTTTCAAGATCCGTGGAGTGTTGCGTGATAATTTCTACTAAAGTTTCATAGCTATTTTTTTCCTCTTCGACTTCCTCAAGTTTTTGCATCAAATCCTGTAGCTGCGTATTGATTTTTTCGGGAGATGTATATTCTGCTACATTTATTTGGGGTTTCATAATTTTTTCTCCCGAATCTGGGAGCGCAAAATTGTTTCACTCGCTCGCTGTAAATTACTACAGCTTACACGGGGGGATCGAGAAATCCGGTTTCTGCTTCTTCGGCTTCTTCGACTTCGATGCTTCGCCACTAAATCCAAGAGCGATGTGAGAAACCGGGTTGATGACAGTCAATCACAAATTATACACAATATTTCCCTTTTGCTTCAAAACTAGCAAAGTAATGTCATCAAATACCTTTTGTTCTCCAATAAATTCTCGCACATCCTCGATGGTGGCTTGCTTGATTTGTTCCGCGCTCAAATGCCAGTTTTGAGAAACTACTTCACAGAGTCTTTCGAGTCCGTAGAATTGTTGGCTGGTGTTTCTGGCTTCCGTGATGCCGTCGGTGTACAGCACCACCCCGTCCCCCGGCTCTAAGTCTACTAAAACATGACCGATCAACTCGGAAATATCCTCATCTAAGCCGAGCGGAAATCCTAAATCTATTGTATCTATCCGCTGGATTTCACCGCCTTTCCTGACCAGAATAATTTCCTCATGTTGACCGCTGATACTAATTGTGCGATCGGCGTAGTTGAGCAGAGCTAGCGTCAGATTTTTGTCCGAGTTCATGCGCTGGACATTTTTATAAGTAGTACGGTTGAGGGTATCTAAAAAGCGCACCGGGTCGGATTCTGGCATTTCCTGAAGAGTGCGGACAGCAGCTTGAGTCATCACCATTAAAATACCGCTTTCTAAGCCATGTCCGGTGACATCCCCGATGCAAATCGTGACAACCCCGTTAGTACAAAGTACGTCGTAGTAATCACCACCTACTTCCGAGGCTGGCTCCATAAATCCGGCAATATCTAAATCTTCAATTGCTGCTAATTCCGCAGGTTTGGGCAGAATTAAGTGCTGCATTTGTTTGAGGATATCGAGTTCTGAACTCATGCGGAGGTTTTCCGCTTTCAGGCGCTGGTTGAGAGCGGCAATTTCTTGAGTAGCTGTGGCGAGTTCAGAGGTGCGCTCTTTGACTTTATCTTCTAGATTTTCAAAGGATTCTTGCAGTTGTATCGCCATGCTGTTAAAGGAATTTGTTAAAGTTTTAATTTCAAAAATCCGACTGGAATCAACGTTCTGGTTGAGAACACCACCTGCTAGATATTCTGAAGCTTGAGCAATTTGGTTCAGGGGGCGAGTAATCCAGCTAGCAGTGAGAATACCCACTCCAACAGAGACAATTAGAGCCACAATACACAGCAAAATGGTCTGGCGAGTGTTAGCATAAATTTGCGCCATAAAGTCGGCTTCAGGAACTACTACTACAATCAGCCAATTGAGACCGTACTTGTCAGTTAGCGGAGAGACTTGGATAAATTGCCGCTCACCGTTCAGCTTAAAGTCAAGTTGAACAGTTTGATCGATGTCTTCCAAACGCTTGAATCTATCGAGCAGATAAACCACACTTTGACGCATCAGCGGGTTGCTGCTTTCCTGTGCTTTGATCCGCTTTGTATCTTTGCCAGTTCCCACTGAAAGAGGCTGTTCTTTAACCGAAGTGGCTATTAAATCACCCGACAGTTCAATGATAAATACTTGACCGGAATTACCCACCCTTAAAGTCTGCAGGAAGTGGCGAATTTGATCGAGTCCCATCTGGCAAGTCAGCACGCCAAGTAGTTTCCCTTCGGCATCGTAATAGGGTAGACTCGCATTAATTTGTAGGGTACCGTAGCCAAAATTAATATAAACTTCGCTCCAAGCTGCCTGTTTTTTTTCAACAACAACGCTGTAAAAAGGGCGCGTGCGAACGTCATAATTGGGCGTGTTTTTGTCAATTGTTGTCGGGTTTCCCTTACCGTCAAGGTTGTAAAACATCAAGTCGCCACCCCCCGGAATCAGTTGCTGGGCAAGCTGAGGTTGTTCAAGTCCAACCCGCCGATTTACCCAACCCACACGCAGGTACTGACCTTTTTCGTTGGCAATTCCCGCGTAGCCGATCGATTTAAATTGCAGAACTTGTTTCCAAAAATAGGGTCGAGCTTGCTCCAAATCGTCAAAGTTCAACACCCCCAAAGGTAAAGCATCCTGATTGATTTGATTCACCAGTGGCGGAGCTTCCAGATAGGTTTGGACACGTTCGTAAACTCTCGAACTCACTTCGTGCCGCAACTGACTAACAATATCGTTGACTATCTGCTCTCCGTTTCTGTAAGAGAGATAGCCAACGCAGCCAACAGCAGCCAAAATTTGGAGTACAAAGGGAACTACCAAGACCTTGCGAAGACTGAATCTGGCCGCTCTGGAGGCGATCGCACGTTTTTGAGAAACCATTGTTAAAGACACTCCCAGCGGGCAGTTTACAGTAGGTTGATTAACTTTTCAAATGCTGCCGTAAACCGCCATAGCGACGCTGCGAACATCTTTGGCAGCTTCCGAACCAAGAAAGCAAATTACTTGAGCTAGAGATTGAGGTTTCACCCATTGCTGAGCATTTTCCGAACCCATTGCCATCGATTTGTCGGAGGATAAATCGCACTGGGGAGGGCAGTATTAGCAGTTATATTAGTACCTTTTGTTTCATCTGCGATCGCCTTTGTGAGCGCCAGCACTCCAGCTTTAGCAGCAGAGTAAGCCACCAATTGTCCAATCGGCTGTTCGCCCCCACGCGAACCCACAGTCACAATCCCCCCATTCCTCCACTCAAAAATACTTGTTTGCTTTTCATGATTTATAAGTAAGTAGGTACAAATAAATATAACATGGGGAGACGGCGGGTTTTGCAGTAGTAAACTCGCTGCTACCATAGATTCTAACTAAACGCGCCCCTACAATTTCCGATTTTCTATTCAGGTTTTTTCCGATGACTTATTTACCTTTTTGGATAGGTTAAGAGCAGCTGACAATGTTATCATATCCAAAACTGAACACACATCAACCAATCTGCGTTCATCAGCGCTCATCAGCCTGCATCAGCGGTTAAAATAAAAAAAATACCCAACAAAAATGCAAATTACTCAATCCCTCCACAGCGCCATACTCATCTCCAACCTGGAAAAATCCGAACACTTTTACAGCACCGTACTAAGACTGCAAAAAATCGATCGAGACTTAAAATTCCCCGGAATCTGGTATCAAATCGGCAACTTCCAGATACACCTCATTTTAGCTGCAACAATTATACGAGATGCCCTAGACTATGAAAAATTAGGACGCAACCGACATCTAGCATTTTCTGTTGCCAACTTAGAGGCAGCAAAACAACAATTAATTGCTCACAATTGCCCGTTCCAAATGAGCGCGTCAGGTCGAGCGGCATTATTTACCCAAGATCCCGACGGCAACATCATCGAACTCAGCGAGTAACAGATGAAAATCATCGCCTATTCTTACACGGAACCGCTACTCGAAGCAGCACCAGCACCGGAAATTTGGGGTCAAGAGGTCGATCGAATATATCAAGACTTAGGAGGGCGGCAACAACTGCAACAACTCCTCAAAGACTGCCAAACAGAACCAGTCAAATACCTGTTAATTCAGCGCTTTGAAGAACTCGGCGACACATTACAGCAAGTGTGTTCGCACCTGGCCCAACTCGAAAACCTCGGCGTCGAAATCATCGTACAAGCAGAAACAGAGCCCCGAAACCGCAAAAACTTGCTGCAAATCCTCGCAGAACTTCAGCGCAGCCAACACAGCCGGAGCATTCGCAAAGGACACGCCCGCAACCGCATCAAATCCCGGATTCCACCGGGTAAGGCTCCCTACGGCTACCGGCGCGGCAAAGAGCGCTACACGATCGATCGATCGGCTGCCGTCGCCGTCAAAGACTTTTTTGAACACTTTTTAATTTACGGTTCCTTGCGAGGTTCCGTGCGGTATTTAGCCAAGAAATACAGCAAAAAAATCTCCGTCAGCACAGGCCGCCGCTGGCTGACAAATCCCGCCTACCGAGGCGATTTAGAATATCAAAACGGCCAAGTAATTTCTAATACCCACGTCCCGATTATTTCCAGAGAAGAAGCAGCTCAAATAGACAGATTGCTGCGCCGCAACCGCCGCCTTTCTCCCCGCAGCGCTAGCGCCCCGCGTTCCCTCGCAGGTTTAGCCATTTGTGCGCAATGCAAATCGCCCATGACAGTTGCCAAAGTCACCTCCTACCGCAAAGATAGAGAATACCTTTATTTGCGGCCGATTAACTGTCTGTCTCAGCCTAAATGTAGCGGCTTTTCCTACGATGAAGTATTACAATCAACCATTGAAGGAATCTGTCGGGATTTGCCCGCTGCTGTCGCCGCGCTGCAAATGCCGGATCTCAACGGAATCAAAGCAGGAACTGAACGGGCGATCGCATCGAAACAAGAAATCCTAGAGCAACTTCCCGCCCTGATTGAAAGCGGCATTTTTGACACAGAAACGGCAGAGTTGAGAGCCTACAAAATCCGCACGGAAATTGCCCAACTGCAAAGCAAATTAGCGCAACTGCCGCCAGTAAATTTGCGAGAAATAGCTCAAACTGTTTCTCTTCCCCAATTTTGGCTGGACTTGTCGGAATCGGAACGCAGGTTCTATTTTCGAGAGTTTATCGATCGCATTGAGCTCGTCGGGGAAAATACCAATTGGAAACTGCAAATTATTTTCATTTTTTAAGGATTAGTGCGGCGTCGATCGGTAGCTGCTGCGTTAGATGCCCGACTTCTTAAAGAACTCGGGTCTCTGGGTACTCTGTTACTTCGCTAGGAGTGGAATTCGTGTGACAAGAATAGGTTGCCCACCGCCGAATCATCTTTTTTAGCCTTTAGCCAATAGGTGCTCATCTCTCCTTTACCTTTAACCGGGAGCGCGCCTCTTTCCTCAAATATATACCGATCTTTTAACAGCTCGTAAATAGCAGTAGTAACTTGAATATACCCCGGTAATCCTTGAGATTCCATCCGAGAAGCAACATTAACAGTATCTCCCCACAAATCATAGATGAATTTTTTAGTGCCAATAACGCCAGCAACTACGGGGCCTGTATTAATGCCAATCCGTATTTGAAAAGATTCGCCTGTGTCAGTTTTAAAATCAGCGATTACTTCCTGCATATCCAAGGCCATATTCGCGATCGCTTCTGCATGATCTGCCCTCGGCACCGGCACCCCCCCTGCTACGATATAAGCATCTCCACTCGTTTTAATTTTCTCCAAATTGTGTTTTTCAGTTAGTTCGTCAAACTTTGAAAAAATCTGGTTTAGGAAATTTACCACTTCTAAAGCTGAAATTCTGGAAGCAAGAGACGTAAAACCAACAATATCGGAAAATAGGACTGTTGCTGACTCAAATCTCTCCGCAGCAGGACCGTCGCCTTTTTTCAAATTTTCAACAATCGCTGATGGTAAAATATTTAGCAATAAACGATCGGATTCTTGTTGAGCAAGCCGTAAAGCTAGCTCCACCCCCTCCCGCTCTTTAATTTCGTTTTGCAAACGTTCGACAACTTCTTCTAATTGCTGCGTTTGCTCTTGAAGTAGCTGTTGCTGACTTTGAATTGTTAACTGATTGGCCACTCGTGCCAATACTTCTTTATTTTGAAAAGGTTTCGTAATATAATCAACTGCTCCCACATCAAAGGCTTTCACCTTATCTACAACGTCATCTAAGGCGCTTAAAAAAATGATGGGAATAGAACAGGTTTTTGGTGAAGCTTTCAACTGTGCACAAACCTCATATCCATTCATCTCAGGCATCATCACGTCCAGCAGAATTAGATTCGGCGGAAACTCCTGCGCTGTAGCGATCGCCCTTTGCCCATTCAGCGCTTTACGAACATGATACCCTTGTGCGGTCAAAATTGTAGATAAAAGTCGCACGTTATCTGGGGTATCATCAACTATTAAAATGCTAGCGGGAATTGTAGGAGATTGATTGCTGTTCATGTGAGCACGGTATTTTTAGTAGATAGAATATCTTAACACTGACGTGCCCTAACTGCCGATTTCGCTAGCTCTATAATATCGTCAAAGAGGAAATTCTGCGCTAAAGTAATTAAATTTTGTGAAGCAGGAGCCAATTCACTAGGTATTTCCTCAATCAACTCAATAATTTTCTCGTCGCAACATTCCTGAGCAGCATTATATATCTTCTCCACCCACTCCAGAGGCATTTGACCGAGTTGTGATGCTAGAGATTGATTGCTGGAAACTCCGCTAATTTCGCTTTCCTTTTCTAGTTTTGTATCATTTGTATCAATTGGTTCCTCGTAAACGTAGCGGATTCCTAAAAAGTCTTCCATTTTAGCAAATAATATATTTGCGTCGAAGGGTTTAGGCAGAAAATCATCACAGCCTGCTGCTACAATACTTTTTCGTTCATTTTCAAAAGCGTTAGCAGTCAGAGCAATAATCACGGTTGTTTTTCCGAGAGGATGAGCTTTAATTTGTTTTGTGGCTTCGTAGCCATCCATCACCGGCATCCGCATATCCATCCAGATCAGTTGCGGCTGCCAATCCTCCCATACAGCAACAGCTTCTTGACCATTTTCAGCTTCTCGGACAAGTAAGCCTATGGAGGACAATAATCTTACTAAGACTAGGCGGTTATCTGCGCGATCGTCAACCACCAAAATCCGGTATTCTGGTTGATTTGGTGCTAAACCAATTACTTTTTTCTGCGGTTTAAGCATTTTAACATCGGTAGGATCGGCCAACCTGATTTGAATATCAAATGCAAACTTACTTCCCAAACCAGGCGTACTGCTGACAGTAATATCTCCTCCCATCATTTGTACAAATTTGCGGCTAATTGGTAGACCTAATCCAGTCCCATGTTGAGATTTACGACCTGTTTGTGTTTGCTCGAATGGTTCAAATAACTTATTCATCTCTTCTGCGGCAATGCCAGGGCCAGTATCTTCAATTTCAAACTGAAGGCGTAAAAATTCCGACTTTTGTAAAAATACCGGGCGAATAAAATTCGCATCTACACCATCAAAGTTCCCATACGCGCACTGTTCAGAACCCGCGTCGGCGGGTTTTGTTTGTAGGCCAGTAAACTCTGCGGTTTCCACCGCCAAGCTTTCGGAATGATTAGAACCCGCGTCGGCGGGTTTTGTTTGTATGTCCGTAAACTCTGCTGTTTCAACCGCCCAGCTTTCTTCTACCTTCATTTTCACTTGCAAGGTAACGCTACCCGCCTCTGTAAATTTGATAGCATTTCCTAATATATTAATCAAAATTTGGCGCAATTTACCTTCATCTGCATTAACAAAGTGCGGTACGCCATCAGCCACTTCAAAATTTAGCTGCAAATTTTTAGATACAGCTTTCAAGCGGAACATTTTTTCCAAGGTTTCTAGCAGTTCGATTAAATTAAAACTGCTTTCATTAAGCTTAGTTCTGCCAGCTTCAATTTTGGACATTTCCAAAATGTCATTAATTAGAGAAAGCAAGTGTTCGCTGGCGCGATTAATAATTTCTAGGTGCTGCTGGTGTTGATTGTGTAGAGATGAATCGCGCACCATCACCTGACTAAATCCCAGAATGGCATTCAGGGGAGTACGCAATTCGTGGCTCATAGAAGAAAGGAATTCGCTCTTGGCGCGGTTAGCTTTATCAGCAGCTAGGACAGCTTTTTGTAATGCTGCTTCTGCCAATTTGCGTTCGACAATTTCAGTTTTGGCTTGTTCAAAAAGAGTGGATTGCTGGATGGCAATTGCTAGCTGCACGGAAATTTGCTTGAGAGATTCTATCTCAGAAGAGTCCCAATACCTTGGACTGCGGCAGTGATGAGCAATGAGTAGCCCCCACAAATTTTCACCTTGCAAAAGGGGAACCACGAGGTTAGCTTTAATTTCAAACTGCTTCAGTAAATTAATGTGGCACTCTGAAATACCTGCCGTATAAATATTGTCGATCGCGCGAAGATTTCCCTGCTGGTAAAAAGAAATGTAGCCTTCTCGAAAGCAAGAATCATTAATGTCAATTCCCAAAATCGGCATCGTATCGGCTGCTACCGACTCAACGGCGATAAATCCACTCCAATCTGGGTTGAATCGGTAAATAACAGTCCTGTCTGTTGACAAAAACTGCCGCACTTCTTCCACAGCCATTGTCATCACTTCTTCTAGGTTAAGAGAGGAACGAATCCGCTCTTGAATGGAATTCACCAGCCGCTCCCTTTTTAGTTGTTGCTGCAAGGCTAGTTCCGCCTGTTTGCGAGCAGTAATATCTACTCCATAGCCAACGCACTCTACAGGTATGCCAGCAGCATCTTTGACCAACTTAACCTCATAGTATATCCAGCGATAACTACCATCTTTGTGCCGTTCGCGGTATTCGTAGGAAATCGATTCTTTGTCCAATATCTGACCGAATACAGCAGCTATACTTTCTCGATCTTTGGGGTGAATGAGGCTACGCCAATCAACGGAACAATTAATAAATTCTTGCGCTTCGTAACCAACCATTGAAACAACGTTTTCGCTGATAAAAGTTATCTCATTGTTTCCGCCTAATTTGCAGCTAAAAATTACCGCAGGAGTGGTCGCCAGTAAATATTGGAAGCGTTCGCTGACAGAGCGCAATTTTAACTCGGCTTGCTGGCGCTCGCGAGCTTCCATTTCTAAGCAAGTGTTGGTCTCTATCAACTGTGCAGTGCGCTCTTGCACTTTAATTTCTAAATCTTCATAACCACAGCGTAAAGCTAATTCTGCCTCTTCACGCACGGCGATTTCCCGCTGCAACTTAATATTAAGTTCTTCTAATTGTTGGGGAGTTTTTAATGATAAAAACTGGGGTAATAGCGTTACCATCGATCCCGCTGTGTAACAGGAAACCAGTGCAGTAATTGCTTTTTCAATCCCCGACAGCCAATAAGCGGAATGCCACAGCGTCCAAATTTCTAACAAGTGACCCGTGCCGCAAAGAATAATAAATGCCCCAAATAACGCAAATATTCCTAAGAAAGGAACATCGCGCCGCTTAAAAACAAAACAAATCAGCATCGCCGGAATTGAAAAGTAGGCGATCGCGATTAAAAAGTCGCCGGTGATGTGCAGCCACACCAAAGGCGTTTGCCACAGATAGCAGTGACCGTGCGGCATATACTGAGTTGGAGAAAAGATATTTTTGACGAATTCCCACATAATATTTGCTATTGGCATATAAGATGGATTGGATGATGCCTAAGTTAGGCAAAAAAGTCAAAAAAATCGAAAATTATCGCCTAATTCGGAATGAGTTATTACCGCCTCAACAAAAATTGTTCATAACAGCTTGCTTGGGAAGGGCAAAATTGCGATCGCACAGGGGCGCCCGCCAAGGAATTTTAATGATAAACTCAGTTCCTCTCCCCACCTCTGAAGTGCACTGCAAAAAACCTTCATGGCTTTGAATAATTTGATAAGAAATCGCCAAACCCAGACCCGTACCATAACCAATAGGTTTGGTCGTATAAAAGGGATCGTAAATTTTAGCGAGCGCGTCAGAATCTATGCCATTCCCATTATCAGCAATGCGAATCTCCACCCACTGGCCATCAACTAAAAGCGTGCTGATGCGAATTGTTAGCAGTTGGCAATGGGTATATAGTAAGTGGTCAGGGAATCTTTTTTGCCAAGAGCGTTTGGTCGCTTCTCCCTGCTGCGCCATCTGTTCTAAAGCATCAATAGCATTAGAACAAATATTCATAAATACTTGGTTAAGCTGTCCAGCGTAGCATTCCAACTCGGGCAAATCTCCATACTCTTTAATAACTTGGATAGGCGCACGTTTTGGTTGTTCTTTCAAGCGGTGCTGCAAAATCATTAAAGTGCTGTCGATACCTTCATGGATATTTACCTTTTTCATATCGGCTTGGTCTAAGCGAGAGAAGGTGCGTAAAGATTTAACAATATCGCTAATCCGCTCTGCTCCAATCTTGATCGAACCAAAAAGTTTTTGCAGGTCTTCTAAAATAAAATCGAGTTCTATCCTGCGAATCTTGTCTGCAATTTCCGGCGCAGGAGTGGGGTAATAAACTTGATAAACCTTAATCAATTCCAAAAGGTCTTTAATGTATCCCTGAGCCGGAATCAGATTGCCATAAATGAAGTTAACAGGGTTATTGATTTCGTGAGCAACGCCAGCTACCATTTGCCCCAAAGACGACATTTTTTCATTTTGTACGAGTTGAGCTTGGGCGCCTTTAAGTTGTTGCAGAGTGTTCTCTAGGTGATGAGTTTGTTCTCGCAGTTTAGCTTCCGATCGCCGCAATGAATTTTCAGCCAAGGATCGATCGCGATTTTCCTGTTGCAAAAGTTCATTAGCAACTTCTAAAGCCAGCGTCCTCTCCATAACCCGTTTTTCCAATTCCAGCATTAATTGGGAGAGTGCTTCCTGAGCTTGCTTGCGATCGCCAATCTCATTTTGTAAAGCCAAATTTGCCGCCGCCAATTGATCGGGACTGGGGATAGCCAAGATTTTTGGGATTAGTTCCACCAGCACTGCTGCTGTACATAGCGAAATCAGCGCCGTAATCCCTTTCAGAAAACCAGAGAACCAATAATTAGGATGCCACAGCGTCCATATTTCCATAATATGGGTAATGCCGCAGCAGATAATAAAAGAGCCAAACAGCATGAAAACCCAGTCAAAAGGCACGTCTTTCCGCTTTTTAACAATATAAATCAGCGTGAGCGGTATCAAAAAATAAGCGACGGCAATCAAAGCATCGGACAAAATGTGCAGCCCCACTAATCCAGGCTTCCACAAGTAGCAATGACCGTGAGGAATAAAATAATTAGGAAACATTTTATGAACCATTTGCATCATATCAACTCGGTTACTTGCTAATCTTTTTAAGAGGGCTTACAGGAAAATTTAAAAACCTGCTGGCACAAAAAGAAGAATTAGGTTTTTAACTTAACACTTATGAGGATTAGATGCAGCCATATTAAACTATATTTAAGTAAATTAACATTAATCTACTAAGCTTTAGCCATGTCAACTGTCACATCTTTCATTGTGAGTTCACGAGCAATTGTGACACCTGCATGACATTTTTGTTAACGCTCGAGAAAAAGTGCTCCTTGCTACCGGAAAGGAAACCCCGCCAGCACCTCTTGAAATTGTGTTGTGGCGCTCAGTTACCACTGAATCCTTTATTGATATTGATGGGCTTCGGTGAGATTTAACGGATTTTACCTGTTATCCCCTGAGAAATGTCGCTATAGGCTGGCGTCGCAATCACAGAGGCGATCGGCTTTAGAGTCAATGATAAGTGATAATATCAAGGATACACTTACGGGATAATTGCAACTTATGACGATAAATGAAGTACTACAGCTAACTCGTGCCCGATTGCAAAAAGATTTACATCCAGCACAAGAAATCATACTCCGCCAAGTTTGGGAAGGAAAGACTTATACAAGCATCGCCTCTACCTCTCATTACGGAGAGCATTACCTAAGAAACATCGCCTCCGGCTTGTGGCAAACTCTCTCTCAAATCTTGCAGAAACCTATTAGCAAATCAAATTTTCGTTCCTCTCTAGAATCGCGTTCCCTAACTGCACAGGAACGAGAATTAATTCAAGAATCTATCTGCAGCCAATGCCGAGTAACTCTTTTAGAATATCCCGGCTCTCCCGTACCCCTCGGTTCGCCATTTTATATCCATCACCCGCTAATTGAAGAACTCGCCTATCAAGAGATTGGCAAACCTGGAAGTGTTCTGCGGATTAAAGCTCCCAGGAAGATGGGTAAAAGTTCCCTCCTGCTACGGATTTTAGATCGCGCTAATTCTCAGGGCTGCCGAACTGTAAGTTTGGATTTTCAGCAAGCCGAGGAATCTGTTGTAGAAAACCTAGATAAATTCTTGCGCTGGTTTTGTGCCAACATCAGCCGTTACCTAGAATTGCCACCTCTATTAGATGATTATTGGGATGAAGATATGGGTAGCAAAGTAAGCTGTACTATCTATTTGCAACAATATGTATTAGCAGAAATAGATCGACCTCTTGTCTTGGCTTTAAATGAAGTAAATAGAATTTTCGAGTATCCAAAAGTTGCCCGAGAATTTTTGCCGCTGCTGCGAAGCTGGCATGAAGAAGCAAAGCGGATTAAAACTTTGGGAAAACTGCGGTTAATCGTTCTTCACTCCACAGAAATTTATATTCCTTTAAAGCTCACTGAATCGCCTTTTAATGTCGGTTTGCCGCTGCAATTGCCCTATTTTACAGAAGAGCAGATACTAGCTTTAGCCCAGCGTCACGGACTGGATTGGACAGATAGCCCCGATGCCGAGCGACTGATGGCAATGGTGGGGGGACATCCTTATCTGGTGCGGCTCGCTTTTTACCACCTCTGTCAAAACAGTGTAACGCTAGATCAGGTACTACAAGAAGCTCCCACAATAGCGGGAATTTATAAAGATTACTTGCGGAGTTTTTGGGCAACATTGCAAGAGTATCCCGAACTTGCGGTTGCACTTAAACAAGTGGTAAAATCGGAACAGGGAGTGGAATTAGATCCGATAGTGGCTGCTAAATTATTTAGTCTGGGGCTGGTTCATATCGATAACAACCGCTGTACGCTAAGCTGCGAGTTGTACCGTCTCTATTTTGGTTCGCACAACTTTATGTAGTTATGTCCCCACCTGAAAAATCTGTTCTGCCGTTAAGTTTAAATCTGGGAAAGCAAGCGATCGCACCACATCATCACCTCTAAACTGATTAACTACATACTCACCGTCAACCAATTGGTTTACGGAAATAGTTGGTTGCTTCGGGTTGCCAATATATCTTCTGCCGCCTAACCCTAAATAATCGACAATCCAGTATTCAGAAATTGCCAGTTTTTCATATTCTGCTAACTTTATCAAGTAGTCATCTTGCCAATTCGTACTCACGATTTCGATGACTAAACGGATAGTTTCACCTCTGGTAATAGTCGAGCGCTTTTTCCACATCGGTTCCGTTTCGATTTGTTGCCAATCTAACACCATCACATCTGGGCTGTAGCCAGACTTATCAGAATCAATAGCCTTAATAATTCCTTGGCGGGGAATGAAATAGGGCAAAGCCAAACTTTCAATTTCTACTCCCACTTCAAGGGCGAGGAAGCCCCCTACTTGTTCGTCTGTTCCAGTTGCTTGCATTTCGATAACGGCTCCATCATGTAGTTCAAAGCGACCTTGACCCTCTGGATACCAGTCCAGAAACTCGTCTAGGGTCATAAAAACCTCGCGGTAGCTTGGAAACGAGCGTGGCCTTAGCCCTGGGAGGAAAAGGGACACGGGATACTTTAGTATCCCGTCAACAGTCTTAAAATCCATAATTGTACCCATCCTTTTGATGAATAGAAAAACAATATTTGTGACTGATTCCTTGAATTAAGCCCTGGGCTGCTGACACATTAAAACGACCAGATGAGCGGACAG
>Ga0247774_1000703_pt1 | contig 16742 bp, 11 predicted proteins | sample UWRJL001104B6_FD_179933 | JGI IMG/M metagenome (GOLD analysis project Ga0247774, IMG submission 179933) | Plant litter microbial communities from Arlington Agricultural Research Station in Wisconsin, United States - UWRJ-L001-104B-6 | ecosystem: Environmental > Terrestrial > Plant litter >... | reverse complement strand
GCCACCACCTGCTCTTCAAAAATTTGCCAAGGTGTTGGTAGATAGGTGGGTTGAGACGTTGGGTATTGAGGAAACAACCGACCACCTGTCGGAGGCAATTTTCCCCCTGCTCCACCGACGATCTTTCCATTGCTCTAATTTAGTTCTTTTCTACCTGTGGTCTTCGGGAGCTTAGACATTCCCGGGAGGTTGGATACGAGTGCGTGAATATTTTTATTCTTTGTTTCGCCTCCATTTTAGGCGCTTGCGCCGAAGGGGGCAGGTTAGATGGGTAATGGTCCGATGATACCAAGCGGTCACATTTGCAAAGTGTTTGTTTGTCTCGTGAAGACAGCAGCATGCTCATGGTTCGACTTTTTTTCCTCGATGATATCCCTTTGTCCCGACATTTTCCAATCGCTAGACCCTGCCGCCTCACGAAATGTCGCATTAGACGTCAATGCTAGGAGGCCAGCTCGTGGAGACGCGAGGACCGCAAACTGCTAATGCCCGCCAGAGAGGTTCGCACGTGGGGGTCCTATCCTCCGCCGTCCCATTCCCATCCCGCCACCAAAGGTCGAACACCGATGTTTCCGCAAGCCCCCCTGCTGGTGCTGCACGTGTCGGAGCATCAAGGTTCCAACACGGCCCGTGTTATGTCGGCCATTCCCAATGGGAGGACTCAAGAACCGAATAATGGGCAATTCGATGTAGAACTTCAAGACGCTACAATATCCCCTGTGTCATTGGAAACGCGATTGATTCGTTCAGCGGCTGATTGTCCCCAAAAGAGAGCCTATTTTCAAGACATATTCGCCTTGTTATTCTCCTTCAAGTCCGACTCGCCCTCGGCGAACAATCTTTTGCCCTGCACGTTTTCTTCCACCTCCATGACCAAACTCTCGAGATACTCCCTATCCCTCCCAACAAGCGTGACCGTGTTGTGTTGCTTCCCCCATCGCGGGTAACTACCCACCTTGACGCCGCGGGACTCGACCTTGGCAGCGAGAGTGGCGAGATAGTCGGCTACGGCGCTCTCGGCCATAGGAGTAGATATGATGACGCGGCAGATGCCTTTACCGTCGTCTGCTAGGCGGGGAAGGATGAAGGGCCTTAGGCCATCGAGGAGTCGTTCAACTGTTAACTCGGTTAGACTGCTATCACCTTCAGGCTTACAACACGCCCTGCCCTCTCTCTCAACGTAACTATGTTCTATCACGTCACACCTGACTGGTAGCAGTAGTGGTCGATCAAGGTGCAAGTGCGCTAAGACATTGAACAAAAAAACACTCACATAACCTTGGAACGCCAGGCAAAATGTGCACATTCCCATTCACGATCGCAACCGGCACCCACAACTCCTCATGCGGAAACACAACCTGCTTCTCTGGTTCTTTGGATTTGTCAAACGGTAGCTCCACCATGCGCAGCCGTGCCCGCAACGCCGGCGAGTCCTCGTCCCACTTGAAGTTCGGTTGCGACGGGTGTGGAACCGAGAGCTTGCGCATGCGCTCATACGCCTCTTGGTGGAGCTTGAGTGGAAGTCCAAACGCCTTTGCTATGGATTGGTAGGTGATGTCGTCGTGACTAAGGTACGGGTTAGGGTTAATGGCCGTTGCTATGCTTTCAGACGGGATCAGCAGGCTAGGGGACTAACGTTGGCCCAATTCCTCCGCTATCAACGTCGTTAGAAGTTGCCATGCATCAAGGAATGAAATTCCAAGAGTAGAATGGCTTGAAGACTACTTACCTGGTAACAACAAAGTCGTAGCCAGAGCTCATCCTCCGGATTGCTTCCATGATTTCGCTTTCATCGTCCGCGATGACTTCCACCCTCTTCAGATTCTAACCGTCAAAAGTTAGAGCCTACTTATCGCTTCCCTTAATGGACTCCTCCATCTTTGCGAGGCTTTTGAAACACCCATGCGACCACAATCACACCCTATCTCCGAGGCTCCGTGGCGACAAGAACTCACAATACCGAGCGAAAAGCACCATTTTGCAAAGTACGCTGAGTTGGTATCCACTGTTTTCCCGCCTAGTACCTCGTCCCCGATGACGAGGCATGCTGCGGTATGAATCGGCCGTGCAGTGTCCTCGTTGGTAGTGACGAAAGCCACCCTGCCTATCCCTGAGGAACGCCGCCGGAGCTGCGCGGCTACCGTGGGCGGCGAGATGTGGCGGGCGACCTGAGAGAGCCGGGCGAGCATTTGAGCTCTTCAACCGACCCAATTTAGGGCGTATTCGACTATAAAGTCGAGGCGGTGGCTTTGGAGGGGTTATGAGCTCGCTGAAGGATGGATAGATGCTTGGGAGCGTTTGGCCTCGTGGGATGTAAGGACCCGAGAGAAAGTGACTGGTCTGTTCGACCCCCAAAGAATCGGTCCTTCCCGGCCAGGTTATGCTGGATAAGGCTTCATTAGGAAATTCTCGGTAAAATAGTTGAAACTAAAGAAACAATAGAGAGCTCCAATTCGAGATCACGAGTAAATTGCGGGAGAAGTTTCAAATCTGAGAGCTCGGTATTGTGCCACTGCAAGGTCGCTCATCCCGGACGACGGCTCGGTTGGCTTGCGGGGTAACGTGCATGACATGGGATCGCGGATCTGCATTGACGCGGCCGATTTCCCTCGAACACATGAAAGACTTGTTCCATCTTACATTGTCCTCTCAACACGATTTGTGACTTGGCCTCTTCCAAATTATCTTTCTACGAATTTGAAATTTGCAAAAAAACTCATCCGTAGCTTTCGAAACCATCCGTTGCAATCCACTTGCGTCACCTGCTTGAGCTCGGATTCCGAATCTTTCTCTAGCTCGAAAAGCCGACCCTCGGAATCCACCGAACGACGAGAGCTCGACCAGAATGGTAAGCTCATTCCCAGCCCCGAATGCACGCGTGCGACAGTAGGCTACGAGTCGATCGTCTAGCTTGTGCTTGAGGATCCGGAACTTTGACAGCTGACTGTTTTTTTGTGTGCCTACGACTTAGAGCTCCGAGGCGAGACTCTACACATTCTCGCAAGAGACCAAGGATCACCTGCGGAAGTTCCGGCTGGGAACGTCGAGAGCGAGCACCCCACAGGCTGTGATTTGTATGTATGTCTATGGGTTCACAAGGGCGGCGCATAAAATACCCACCACGGCTCTGTCGAACGAGATGCACACGCCGATGGTCGCCACTGCGCTACATTCTCCCGAATTTTCTAGTCAGCGCTGGCGGCGGAATTGCTTGGACAGGGAAGAGATGGAGAGAGAACTGAGAGCTGCATGCTGACGTTCTGGGGGGAGCTACAGACTTTATCGACAAAACCACCTACGAAATCCGCCAGGATGACGACAAGGTAGTCTACAAGTCCCTCGATGAGATGGGCGAGGATCTGCCCGACCACAGCCCTCGGTTCGTGCTGCTGAGCTACCCGCTCACATTGGTATGGACTGGATTTCTCATTCTTCATACCCCTTTCGGACCACTTTCCATCTGACTGTCCTGCTCCATCCGCATTCTCTTTTCCAGGCGTCGTTTCCGCTAACAGTAGATAAATGCAGCCTTCCGGCCGAATGTCATGCCCTTACGTTCTCCTCTACTACCTCCCTGTCACCTGCAACAATGAGATGCGCATGCTATACGCCGGCGCTAAGGAGTTGATGCGCAATACGAGCGAGGTCGGCAAGGTGATGGAGATTGAGAGCACAGAGGATTTGGAGGAGATACCGGAGAAATTGGCGCAGGAATAGTGGAGCGGTGGTGTGGGTGGTGATAGTCTTGTTGGTTCCCTGGATATGTATGGCTAAGGCAGCTTTCCGCTCGTGCGCCGTGAAGTGAAGAGGACGAGGGAGGAACGCAAGTGTAGGTCTGGGGAGTTCTGCAGGATTCTTGATCCTGCTCTATGAACATGGGTATCTATTTTTATATATCTGGCCGCCTCATTTGGCACTAAGCTACCAGCTTCACGCCTCCATCTTCCCGTCTTGGTCGACTGCGGACCCTAATATCTCGTCTTCCGACAGCCCAAGTTGCTCCTTGACGTTCTTCACCACCTTCATGAATGCTTCCGTAGCGGGACTATCCGGGAAAAGCTCGAGATAGTTTTCGCCGTTATCACAGGCCATCCGCAGTCGAGGGTCGAGCGGTACCGAGCCCAAAAAGGGTATTCCCATCTCCTCGGCTAGCCCCTGCCCCCCTCCCGTCGTGGCCCTGAAAATGGTATTGTCGTGGCCGCATTTCAAGCAGCGTAGCTTAGACATGTTCTCCGCCAGGCCCAAGATCCGAATGTTGGCCTTGCGGCAAAAATCAATCTGCTTCCTCACGTCCAGCAGAGCCGTCTCCTGCGGCGTCGTGACCAGCACCGCCCCGTCGATGCCGCTCTCCTTCAAGAAGCTGTTGACGCTCAGGTGCTCGTCGCTCGTCCCCGGCGGCGTGTCGACGAGCAGGAAGTCAAGATCCCCCCACTCCACGTCCTTGAGGAACTTCTTGATGAGCCAGTTCTTCTTGGGCCCGCGCCAAATCACCGCGTCGTCCCGGTTCGGCAGCATGAACTGTATCGACATGACAGCCAGATTGTCGTCGGCCCAGACGGGGTGCAGCCCCGCGCCGGACTCGTGCAGCGTCTCGTCCTCGCAGCCCATCATCTTGGGGATGCTGGGCCCGCACACGTCCGTGTCCATGACGCCGACGGTCCGGTCCGGGTTGGATGCGAAGGCCCGCGCGAGGGAGACGGTGAAGGTCGACTTGCCGACTCCGCCCTTGCCCGAGAGAATCAGGATCTTGTGCCGGACCGATTGCAGGCGGGACACGATGACGGGAATGTCCGGGTCGGGGCCTTGGGGCGTGGCTGAGGCGCATATTTGCTGGTTGGGACAGCCGGCGCAGGAGTCGGCCTTGCCCGCCTGTTCGGATTCCGGTCCCGGGCAGTGCTCGGGTTCCGGGGCGACGAGGGGCTTTTTTTGGGTGATTGGGTTCGCGAGGACGTCCTGGACGTCTTCTGCAGGGGGGATTATGCCTGGTGCCATGGCTTTTGGCCTGTGTATAAGGAAGCTTTGAAAGCCTTGAGCAAAAGTTGGAGCCGGTGTGGCGGCAAGTGAGGTTTTATGAACCAGTTTGAGGCGCCATGAGATTATGTTGCTGAATAATGCCTAGCTAAATTTTGGGGCTAAAAGTTTTCGAGCACCGGGCTGGCCATCATCTGGGTCATTGGGCTTCCTTTTTCCATATTATTATCCTCTCCTGGTATCAATACTCCTTCCCACCTCTTATTTCCTGTTTCTACTTTTCGTTCTGTTCGTTTTTTCCTCTTACTCTCCTTGCCCTCCGCATTCTTCATCCATGATGTCATGTCGACCGTGCATAAAACGGCACTGGTCATTTTGTAAATACTTTTGCAATCACTTGGAAGAGCCTCGGACACCTTGGGTGATGCCGGGGATGTGCTGGGTATATGAGCGCTAAGATACATGCGCACATACATTCGGGGATGACGACAACCATGCTGAGCTGAACTTACTGAGTAGTACAGGGAGAATTCTTGACACTTCAGAGAGATCATGAAAAAAGGTGCGGATGTTCCTGAACTGCAGGATGCCCCACCAGATAAGGCGATAAGATTGACCCCGCCATCGACAAAATTTCTTCCCCTCCATCGCCAGCGCTCCCCACTAACCCTTGTCCTGAACTGTCTAAGTCCGAAGCTATTGACCACAAGCCCGACCTGCACGAGAAGAAAATGGCCTCAGCAGACATACCCGAAGCCGAGAGCGACACGACAATCGCGTGTCTCCGACAGTCCCTCGTCTCGGAGGAGACGCCCCTTCCCGTTCGCTTCCGAGCTCTGTTCTCCCTTAAGCACGTCGCGAAGAATTCTAAAGGACCAAATGCACTGGCAGCCATTGAGGCGATCTCGGCAGCGTTCACGTCGCCCTCAGCACTGCTGAAGCACGAGCTGGCATATTGCCTCGGCCAGACCGGAAACTTGGCAGCAGTTCCCCCGTTGAGAAATGTCCTGAGCAATCTCCAAGAGGACCCCATGTGTCGCCACGAGGCTGCGGAAGCCCTTGGCGCATTGGGGGATGCCAGAAATATGGACATCCTTACCGAGTTCAGAGATCGAGAGGGAGAGTCGATAGCAGTTAAGGAGACATGTGAGATTGCCATAGACCGGATAGAGTGGGAAAATTCACCGCAGAGAAAAGAGGAAAAACTTCGACAGAGGCATGCATATTGCTATCTTCATTGCGCGACGCTCACGCTAACAAAAGGTAGTGACTTTGCTTCTGTTGATCCTGCCCCTCCGATGCCGGAATCGAAACAGAGCGTCGAGGAGCTCGGAAAGGAGCTTATGGACACGAGCCTCCCCCTCTTCCGTCGATATAGAGCCATGTTTGCCCTTCGAGACCTCGCTTCTCCCCCGTCACTCCCGACAGCCGAGCCGGCCATCCACGCACTAGCCGAGGGCTTTAAAGACAACTCCGAGCTTTTCAGACATGAGATTGCGTTTGTATTTGGCCAGTTATCGCATCCCGCGTCGATCCCTGCCCTCACTGCTGCTCTAAGCGATCTCAACGAAGCCAGTATGGTTAGGCACGAGGCTGCTGAGGCGTTGGGAAGCTTGGGCGACGAGGAGGGAGTCGAGGATATCCTCAAAAAGTTCCTTCATGACAAGGAGCGCGTTGTGGTGGAAAGCGTAATTGTGGCACTCGACATGGCCGAGTATGAGAAGGGTACCGAGACGGAATATGCTCTGATTCCAGGCGTTGCTAAAGCATAAGAGCTCGCTAGAGGTATTTTTCGGAGTTGGACTAAGAAATCAGTTGTTCTGGGACCATCTTCAATAATATTAGCATATTTCTCCACATATCAACCGTTGAGACACCTACTGGTGGCCACATTCGCAGTAATAGAAGATGGTTGTTCCCTCGTCTGCGCCTCGGAGCTGCGCAGTCGTGTATTGGACTTGCTCGGCCCCGCATTTTGGACATGGCTCATCGGCAAAAGCCCTCGTCTGAATTTTGTGCCTCTCAACCGTCTGGATCTCGGAGTGGAGTTTTTGTCGTAGTAAGGAAGGGAAGTCGGAAGGCTTAGTCTCGGTCCTGACGATTCTCGGTGCGATATCTACATCTCGTGTCAACAATCTGCACGAGTTTCTTGCAATCAACAGCGGAGCTTCTCACCTTTGGTTTGGGAGCCACAAGCACCGCAAGTCAAGATATTTGCTGGGTTTCCTGTGGAAGGTGGAAGAAGGTTCCCGCAGGGGCCGCAGAAAATAATACCTTCAATTACAGACATTGTTGACACCGAACCACTTGGCCGAGATCAAATGGTTGCGTCGCAGAAATTCCTTCCAAACCCTTTGCCAAGTGCTAGAAATTAGAGACCCAATAAAACCGATAAGATAGCCCGGAGAATCACCGGCTAATTAAAACACCCAGGGGTTGTTGGTGATAGATTATGCCGCGCACGGACCCCTTTTCTCACTGGCAGTGTGGCACCTGGCAGAGGTCTCCACCAGCGCTTTGCGACGAGGCTGCTTTTTTGTTCACTTCACACATCGACGATCTCCAACTCCTGTCAATCACCACTCTCATTCCCGAGGCAAAGCAGTATCCTGTCGCCACTACCCCTCGTAACTTGTGCGAGATTACTAAGGTTGTGTCTTACTCTTTCACCGCTATCCAAATCGGTTTTGCGTTTCGATGAGTTCCGATTGACGATCGACGTCGACACAATCCGCCGACAGCACGGGTTCCTTGGCCCGTGAGGCCGACCAAAGCTTGTCAAGATGGCGAATCCCTACGGTGGAGGCAGTAATGGGATATTAGGCGGGTCGACGCCTTCTCGCGGCAAGGCGACCAGGCCTTTCACCTTCCAAGAGGCGCTGCCGTACTCGTCACAGACGTCGGCCATGCCCTTCGTGCCAGGTACCGATCCCGGTTGCGCTTGCCTTGCTAACGGTCCATGTCACTAACCGCTGCTCTCAAGACCTTCTCCCCGACCCTACGATTGGATCCGGATCGCTTGGTACGAGTGTGGCCTCGCTGTTTAGCCACGAAGAGTTCGACAACTTCAACAGGGAGGCTACTACTGCGAGCGGCACTTCGAAGCAGGTGAAGCATGTCGCCGATGCTCTGGTGCACCATATTCAGCCGAAAGAAAGATTTCACTAGTATGTCGTCGTGTTTTTTTGACGGGAGCTTGATCTGACGTGTCTATAGCAAGTTCAAGTCGATACCAAGCTTGCCCGGCGCCGCTGCCAACGGCATCGAGCGAAACCCCGCGGCGCGGATATCCCCGTTTACCAAGGCCGTCGTCGACAGAGTTGCTCCGCATTACCAATACCCAAGCGCCCGAGATCCGACCGAAGGCGCAACTCCAAATGGCTTGCCGACCTCGCCTGTCGCCAGCAAGGGGAAGGCTGGCAAGGGAAAGAGCCCACAGACTTCCAAAACACCCACAAACAAGGCAACAAATACGGGCTCGTACAGAAAGAATAAGGCGACGATAGAGGTCGCTATACCGCTCAAGAAGCCTCTTGATCTGAGCGAATATATGGAAATTGAGGATTCCATTACTGTTGCTGATCCAAACACGCCGTCGACCCTGGAACGGAGTGTTGGATTCTCTGCACCTCAACCACGTTTCGCCATCGACGAGCCGCAGACAATCAACCCATCTGACCTTCAGATCTTTCCCCAGACCATAGCACCGAGCAAGTTAACCCTCGCTCCAATCGCCCCGGCAGTGCCAAAAACCAAGGTCCCACTCCCGCCCACACCGAGTCATGTGGCTCCCCTGGATACTTTGAAGTCCCCAGAAAAGGTAGGGAGCGTGGCAAAGGTGGAGGAGTCTGTCAAAGTTGAAAAGCTTGACGGGGACCTACCGCCCAAAACTCCAACCAAGGCGCCTGAAAGCGCGCCAGCCTCGACCAAGAAAACCCCAGCATCGGCCGGAAAGTTGACCGTAGAACTGAAAGGCCCCATCAACCAGGGCGAGTATGTGGAGGTTCCCGATTCGCCAGAGGCCCCGTTGAATCTTTCTACGAGAAAACGGAAACGAGCCGGCGACGATGATGATGAACTCTTAAACACAAGTCTTGACCAGCGCCAACGGGCTGATGCCGCAATGCAAGATCTGACAAAGAACCTGAACGAAATTTTCAACGCCGTGGGTCAAGCTTTCAGCTCAAATGGCAGCACGAGCTATATGGTTATCTTGGTCAATAGCCTAGACGGACAAGAAGCAACTTTGACTTCGTCGACCCACCAAAAGGTGCAAGCGTCCCTGCAAAAGGTTCTCAACCTTGGCTCGTTCCCGGAAGTGCCCCTGGAAGATCTGCTTCGGCTCCAGGAACTCTCGGCGGCAACGCTGAGGCACATGGAGAATCTCGAGTTACGGGTGGACGATACGTGGGGTGATGCAGAGGTCCAAACATGGATTCAGCAAATTCCCGACGTCGAGACGGCCATCAAGGCTGCCCGGACCGCTCTCCGGATTATGTCTGGAGGACGTGAGGATAAGCAGCTGTATTCGGAGGAGACGATTCAGCTTTGCATCGACCTATTCAAATCCGTCATGGATGGCATTATTGTGCCGATTGTGGAGCTAAGGAACTCTGGGGGCTCGTCGAGACTATTTAAGGCACTACTTCCTCACAAGAAAGCACTAGCTCCCATCTTCACGAACAGTCAACGGCTCTTCGACCTCATGGCAACTCTTGTTACTAGCATGGAGCTGTCTGATTCCGTCATCAATACTTTGGAGTTTGCAGCCCAGAAGCTCATCTTTGTCGAAAATGCTCATCACGAAAAGGACTCGGCTGTCGGCGTGCAGAAGTTCGACGGGCTTCGGCATGTTGCCATGAACATGCTTTGCCAGATCTTCATCGTCAACCCGGCCCAGCGCGGCGGTATTTTCGATGAGATATTGACGTCTTTGGAGAAGCTTCCGGTGGGCAAGCAGAGCGCCCGGCAATTCAAGCTTGCCGATGGTGGGCATATCCAACCTGTGTCGGCTCTAATCATGCGGCTTGTCCAGTCCAGCTCGGGCAAAGTGGACGAGGGCAAGGAGAAGAAGCGACCTACGATTGCCGGTGTCGACGACGAACCAGAGGAGGAGCAGGCCAACTCGCGAGGACCTATCCTCTACACGATTAAGACCGAAGCAGACGGCGGTGACAACCACAACACGGCGGTGGACGAGTTGAAGACCTCAATGTCGCAGCTGGTCGATGAGGCGCGGCGGAACGCCCACTATGTCGTGGGATTCATCGTCAACCGCGCCTTGAAGTCGACCAAGTCGGGTGACACGCCATACCGAAATCTTCTTGATCTCTTTGTGGAGGATTTCACCACGTGCCTCGATTCTCCCGACTGGCCGGCGGCCGAACTCTTATTGAGATTCATGATGATGAGGATGTTCCAGCTTACCGAGGGCGAGAAGACCCCAGCGCCGGCGAGGAACATGGCTTTGGACGTGCTGGGCACTATGGGTGCTGCTATTTCCAGGCTCAGGTCCCACGTACGCAAGACGGCCACCTCTATCGACATGGGCAGCGACGAGTTAGTCCGGTTTCTCTCCGACTTGGCCACATCCGCACTAGAGCGAAGTTCTCGAGCCGAGCACGTTGTCTCGTGGTCCGGCCCATATCGCGCAACATTGGAGTACCTCGAAGACAAGTGCTCCGACGACCCGCACCTTAAGAGCGCTATCTCCTTCGTTATTAGTGACTGGGCGAACAGCCTCTGCACCGGCTACGAGGCGTCGCGGGAGGATCAGGAAGAACGCGACCAGGAATTTGGCCGCCTGGCTTATCGTCTCCGGATGATGCTGGAAAACCGACGATGGCTGTCGACCGAGTACAGCTTCAAGGCGGTATCTCAAAACCATGCCAAGCTTGCATATGCCATTATTCTTCTCCGATCGCCACTCTTCGAAGCATTTGGTAGCATCCTCAACGTGGTATTTGGTGCTATGTCGAGCGATCAAGCAACGGTGCGGAGCAAAAGTCTCAAGAGCGTCAACCAGGTTTTGGAGACGGATCCTTCGATTCTGGATGGAGACTCTATGGTTATTCCCCTGATTCTCCAGTGCTCCAACGACTCGTCGCCCCAGGTCCGCGACTCGGCGCTTGGCCTGATTGGCAAGTGCATATCGATGCGGCCTAACTTGGAAGAGGCCCTGACTCCGAGAGTCATCGATAGATTCGTGGATGCAGGAATCGGCGCCCGCAAGAGGGCCATGAAGCTGGCGCGGGACATCTACCTGCGCAACCGAAGCCGGCAAATCCGAGGGGCCATCGCCAACGGCCTTTTGCTCAGAGTTCAGGACCCTGACGAGGGTGTTCGAGATCTTGCCCGCCAGATGATCGAAGAGGTTTGGTTTGCGCCGTTCTACAACTCGGACAACACGCCAGCCCTCCAGGCGGCCCTCACGGACCACGTCAGCCTCATGATCCAGATTGTCAAGTCCGGTAATGTTGCTGCCGTCCTGGACAAGGTTCTTCAGTCGATTCTGGGCAACCAAGGCAAGCCTGCAGAAGGACCACTCGGCGTCTGCACAAAGCTCGTTGCAAACATGTTTGAGCTCATCGACACTTTGGACTCGGACGACCCGGCAATCCCAGGTGGCCGAGACGCACTCCAGGTTTTGATGATTTTTGCTAAAGCAGATGCCAAGCTCTTCACCTTTGAGCAAATCAGACTCCTCAAGCCTCACCTGTCGAGCTTCAGCACCAAAGAGGATCTTCACGTCTTCCGCGCAGCCGTTGTCATTTATCGGCGGGTCCTTCCCATCCTTTCGACGGTCCATTCCCAGTTCTTCATCGACGTGAGAACGCAGCTCTTGGGAACTATCGGCAAAATCAGCCGGATTCTCCTAGATGATGTGATTGCCTGCGTCTGGATCATATGCGGGCTCGTCAACTCGTTTACGCCATTAGCACGCCTTTCGCAATCCAGCTTGACTGCCATCCAAAAAATTCGCCAGGGCCAACTCAACCAACAGAGCCTCGTCCTGTTCCAGCGTTATTCCATCATTGTCGGCATGGTGGGCAAACACTGCGATCTTGATCCCCAGATTCAAGTATTCAAGGAGAAATTCCCCGCTTGGAAGGGCAAGACGGTGCCGAGCCTCATGGTGGACATGCTTGTGCCCTTCGCATTGCCCGGCAAGCCTGAACCTGCGAGGAAGGCAGCGCTTGATGCCATTGGCCTTGTGTGCCAGTCGTGGCCCCGAAATTATGCGTCGCCAAACGTGTACACTACCTTCCAAAATGTCTTCGATGACAAAGTTCCGGTCTTGGAGGACATGATTCTCTCGTCATTCAAGGAATTCTTGCTTGTGGAAGAGAAGCGGTCCGAGGAAGCTGCCGCCGCAGAGAAAGCCGGCGACGGAGAAAAGACGCGCGAGTTGACGGTGATGGGCGGCACTAACTATGACGACGTGGCCAGTGCGACTACACAGCGTTTCCTGAAGGAGATCACCCGGATTGCACTCTCGAGCCAGGATGACCACGCCGTCTTAGCCATCGAGGTTCTCGGCAGCATTAATCGGCAAGGTCTGGTCCATCCCAAAGAGACGGGTGTTACCTTTATCACGCTTCAGACGTGTGCGAACCCCAAGATTTCGGAGCTGGCCTTCCAGGAGTATCGGTCACTTCACGAGAAGCACGAGACGGTCCTCGAGCGAGAATACGCCAAGGCAATGCAGTCGGTGTTTGCCTACCAGCGAGATGTCGTCAAGGACGTCCGAGGTGCCACGGTGAATCCTTTCCACTCGAAGCTCCACCTGCTGATGGAGGTCCTCAAGATCAGCAAGTCGAAGAACAGGCAGCGGTTCTTGGAAAAGCTTTGTGTCCAGGTCGATTTCGACCCTGTCAAGCTCAATGCCCAAACCCAGACACCTTTCGAGGTCTTGTTCGCGCGTTTTATCCTCGAGAATCTCGCCTTTTTTGAGTATGTGACAGTTGGAGAAGTGGTGGCCACCCTCGCCGCCATGGAAAAGATTATCACCACCACGGGATCTGGCTTGGCCCACTTGATCGAGTCCGAAGTGTTTAACGTCCGCATGGACGTCGACTCGGCGCCGGTCATGGGCCCAGATGGCCAGCCCATCGATGCCCAACCCCTCGCCGGTGTCAACGTCGACAACAAGCGTCTCCGCCGGCTTACGGCTGGTGCCATGATTCTTCTCTGCCTGTCCGACACACACACCTACCTCCGCCGCCAGTACTCGCTCGGCAGGCATAGTCGCGACGCCAAAGCCAAGACGGGGGGTTCGAAAGATCTAGCCAAAGCGCCAGTCAAGTCCCAAACCGTCACGGGGGACAAGTTTTGGGAGGAGATTGCGGGTCATATGCAAGGGCTGGCATCACATGCGGACATGATAAAGACGTGCCGCAATTTTGTCGAGGTCATGTCCTATGACAAGGACTTCAAGGTGCCGGATGAGAATGATCTGGATGGAGAGGAGAATCCGGGGACACCCAGCGATCAGGAAGAGGCGCCGGAGCCCGGTAGCGGACGTGGCAGGAAGCGCAAAGGTGGCGGCACGCCTGGAAGGCCAAACAAGAGGGCTAGGTCGACATCACGGCCTAGAAAGCGGGGGAGACCTAAGAAGGCTGCTGAGGACCTGGATGCAGAGGGGGAGATGGATGAGGAATGGATATGAGGTGAACCTCAAAAGTATCATTTGGAGGTCTCAGTCGAATAGCGAGTATACTTCTATTTCACTCGGAGGAAGGCGTGGTTATCAGCTAGACCGGGAGCGGATGGTATTTCGGCCCGCTACTTTTAGATTTTTACTGTACATTTCGGCTTGCAGCATTTTACGTTTGCGTTTTGGTAAGGGCGTTTCAGGGAGGAGATGCATTAGCACTCGAGGGGAATCAAGGTGGGGGGCAATTGCGTTACGGGACGACGGACGGGTACAAAATCGGGGATGATACCATAGCTTTCCTTTACGGGGTTGAGCTTCAATGCAGAGATGTATTATTGTGCCATTTTCAATCCTAGCACCGAGGCGTGTTATTGCGAAGATGAACCATTTTTTGGGTGATATCATACAAAAAGGGGAGGAGAAGGGTAGCGATGGTGAACTGACGCTGTGACTCTAGCTGGGCTTGATGATCTGTATGGTCTGTATGCTGTGAAAGTGATAATTGAGGTGTATTGGAGAGCATAGAGGATAAGTCAGGGTTTGACGAAGGGCAAAGTTACAAAGTTTATTGGCTTTAACGGCATATTGGAACTAGTGTTATTAAGTTCGGTAATAGGTGGTCGAGGTGGGCGTCAGGGAACTTACGGTTGGGGAAGGAGATGTGAAGAGGACCAGGCTGATGGAAGAAGCGGACTATCGGGAGAAATTCACACAGGGATAAACCGTGGAGAAGAATAATAGGATAAAATAAACCCTAGATACCTTCATGGCCTTGGCACCCCGTTCGAATAACGGGTTGCTGGTACACCCCATGCCCTCGCTCCAGGGTGCCTTGGAATATGACATACAGCGACCCAAATCGAAAGATTCCAAATAAAGTCTCCTCATATCCCATAAAATTCGATTAGACGCCCATTTTTCACCCATCACAGCAATACATTCTTAAAATTCGATTTAATTTATTCTTATTCCGCTTATGATTCATGTCGTTCATACTTATGACATCCATAGCGGATCTACCCTTCAGACCAGACCATCCCAATTCCAGCGTTCTATGTTAGACCTAGCCTTATCAAGCCTCATCCTATTAAAACTTTCACTATCCCCCTCATACCGGTTGAGCCAATGCTCATTATGACGTTTCGGTCCCTGTCCTCCAGATCCCACCTGACTCGTCATAGCCACAACAGCTGGGTCTGTCCGGATTATACACGCCGTTGAAGTCCCTGCACCCCCTTAATACTTTCCCTCGGAGCTATCTATCGTGACTACGCCGCCATAATCTACGTTTCCTGGCATCTGGGTGTAGAAAATATCGTTTACGACTTCGCCGAGCATTCCTTACCTCCTAATGTATCAAGAGGGTTCCCTTCAGCGTTAGCGGCGATGTGTAATAACCTCGAGCTAAAGCGCAAACACCGTATTAAAGTAACCGGAGTAGGAGGACGGAAACGGGTATTAAGAAAGGTTCCACAGTTATTCCTACAATAGATAAGGCAGGCTTCAGGTCATTTGTCCAGCTTTCAAGAGGGCTTTAACCCTCCCACCGTGATACTCATTTTCTTTCCAGGTACATACTTTTTTCTGGTCACAATTTGTGGATGGGCTTGTCCGAAATCCATCTGCAGTGATTAATCCCGGATCTGTTCGCAGTCCTCGCCCAAAATTTCCCGTTGATATATTTTTTAGTTGGCAAAATGACTAGTCATAATTGCTCCCCCACCTCCCCGGGGGAGATTCCGTCGCCCTCGTATAGTGAGGCAGCTCGCATTCGTAGCCCCGGAATCAGAGCCTTAAGTCCCCCCGTTGTTCCCAAGCTTCGTCCCTTTTACCCTCATGTTCGTTCTTCGCTTATATTCCATCACCCGTCCATGGCATTCTGGGTAGGCGGTGATGTTGACCTATTATCTTATGCTAGTTGCCCGCCCACCGCCGTCGCCACCACCACCGCTGCGAGCTAAGAAGGCTTCGACACGCACCAAGTTGGGAACGGGACGGCACACTTGACGGGTGGGGCCTAGCCACAGAAGACACCTCCCGGTGGGTACCTTTACCGGCGGTTTTGCTGCACGACATACTCGCATCTGCATCAATCACTTTCGCAACCGGCACAGCCAACCAACCAAACAAACATGCTCGGCAGGCAGCTAGCTGCAGTGCACGAAGAAGGTACTGGTAGCACCAGCTTGCACAACGACATAAAATCCAGCAGGACAACCTGATACCTCTCGGGTTTGATTTCGCTGCACCGTATAAATTCTGTAAGGTGTTCATTAAGAACAACCGCCATTACCGGCGGGGCTGGCCGAAAGATATCCGATGAACGGAGTTGAATGAGCATAACACAACACAACACAGGCCATCTCATCTCATCGGGGAGGAGCATGTGATATCTACCGAATACGAAGGCTATCTACATTTGCAAAGTCGGTTAGATTTAGCTAGAAAATAGTTGAGAAACATAGCCCAGCCCAGGCAATTCAAGCCCATGGTCATTTATTTGGTGATTGGTAAATGAGCCCCTCTCCCAAGAATTGGATGCAACATCTCAGCTCCCTCGTGGAGAAAAGTAATCGAGTCGCCGGGAAAGGCCGAGAAATTGTTCGCCGTCGGCGCTGGCAACTCGCTGTAGCTCCATACTTTCCCATGTCACTTCGGAGACGGTAGCACTCATTCGAGCGTTAGTTTCCGCAACCACTCAAGGGACTTGCCGCCCGTTCCCGGCGGGTACGGAGGAGAGGCACACTTAAAGAAGATGGTGGCTGACGAATTCTGCACCCGGGCGACGATGACTTTGTGAAAAAGAACCTTCGAGCCTAACCGCAGAAAACGCCCGTCTGTTTTTTTTTCAGCATCAGACATATCTCACCATCAATCTGGCGGTGTGATACGGGTAAGTGTGATGAGGGACTCGTGAGGCGAAAGTGAGAAGAACAGGAAGCAGGTCTGCTGCAGGGGATCATTATGCTGTGTTCTGTCCAGGCAAACTGGTTCCCCAAACTTTAAACCAACAAGGAATATGCGCTTAGACAAGGACACGAATCCACGCCGAAGAATTCTAGACAATTTGAAAAGGAAAGAGAAAAAAAAAAATTTCCCTAGCGGCCCCGTCAAG
>Ga0247774_1000702_pt1 | contig 16743 bp, 15 predicted proteins | sample UWRJL001104B6_FD_179933 | JGI IMG/M metagenome (GOLD analysis project Ga0247774, IMG submission 179933) | Plant litter microbial communities from Arlington Agricultural Research Station in Wisconsin, United States - UWRJ-L001-104B-6 | ecosystem: Environmental > Terrestrial > Plant litter >... | reverse complement strand
GGGGTCGCACGCGGTCTCGTAGCGCTGGTGCAGGTCGTCCTCGACGAGGTCGTGGCCGCCGCCGACGCACTCGGTGACGTCGTCGCCGGTGAACTCGATGTGCACGCCGCCCGGGTGGGTGCCGAGTGCGCGGTGCACGTCGAAGAAGCCGGCGACCTCGTCGAGCACGTCGTCGAAGCGGCGGGTCTTGTAGCCGCTCTCGGCCTCGAAGGTGTTGCCGTGCATCGGGTCGCAGATCCACGCGACCTGGGCGCCGCTGGCGGTGACCTTCTCCACCAGCGGGGGCAGCGTCTCGCGTACGCGGCCCGCGCCCATCCGTACGACGAAGGTCAGCCGGCCCGGCTCGCGCTGCGGGTCGAGCAGGTCGATCAGCGCCAGGGCGTCCTCGGCGCTCGTCGTCGGGCCGAGCTTGACCCCGATCGGGTTACGGATGTGGCGCATGAACTCCACGTGCGCGCCGTCGAGCTGCCGGGTGCGCTCGCCGATCCACAGGAAGTGGGCCGAGACGTCGTACGGCAGGCCGGAGCGCGAGTCGATGCGGGTCAGCGCGCGCTCGTAGTCGAGCAGCAGCGCCTCGTGGCTGGAGTAGAGCTCGACCCGGTGGAACTCCTCGGGGTCGGCGCCGGCCGCGTTCATGAACGCCAGCGCGCGGTCGATCTCCCCGGCGAGACGCTCGTAGCGCCGCCCGGCCGGGCTGGCCGAGACGAAGTCCTGGTTCCACATGTGGACCTGGCGCAGGTCGGCGTAGCCACCCTGGGTGAACGCCCGGCACAGGTTCAGCGTCACGGCGGCGGCGTGGTAGGCGCGCAGCAGGCGTCCGGGGTCGGGGGCGCGCTCCTCGGGGGTGAAGCCGAAGCCGTTGACCATGTCGCCGCGGTACGCCGGCAGCTCCACGCCGTCGCGTACCTCGAACGGCTTGGAACGCGGCTTGGCGAACTGCCCCGCCATCCGGCCGATCTTGACCACCGGCACGCTCGCCGCGTAGGTCAGCACGACCGACATCTGCAGCAGCGTCTTGAGTTTGTTGCGCACGTCGTCGGCGGTGGCGCCGGAGAACGTCTCGGCGCAGTCACCGCCCTGGAGCACGAACGCCTCACCGCGCGCGACGGCGGCGAGCCGCGTACGGAGCTGGTCGCACTCGCCCGCGAAGACGAGCGGCGGGAGCTTGGACAGCTCGGCGGCCACCGCCAGCACCTGCCCGGGATCGGGCCATTCGGGCTGCTGGGCCGCTGGAAGAGTGCGCCAGGCGTCAAGGAGGTCCACGAGAACCTAGGGTATCGACCACGAGGGGATGCCAGGGCAGCCCACCACGCCCAACACGCGGGATCGCTCCCCATTTCTCCGGTTGATCACTGACGCTACGGCGGCCTCGAACGTCTGCGATGATGGGCCGACTCCCCCAGCAGGCTGCCGACGACGCATGAGGTTCTGACATGAGCACCACCAGCCGCGCTTACGACATCTGGCTCCGCAAGCCGGAAGAGGCCCAGCAGCTCCTCGAGTCGAAGCGGAACGATCTCGACGGTGACGGGTTGTCGCTGCTGTCGTGGCTCGTCCTGACCAACGAGCGCGACGACGTGAAGGCCGAGCAGATCGCCAACGCGGCCGCCGCGGCCGGTGGCGACACGCGGTTCGCCACCGCCGCGCTCGCCGAGGTCAACAAGTGGCGGGGCGACTACAACCGCGCCGCGGAGATCGTCCGCGGCGCGCGTGAGAAGTACCCGACGATCCCCTGGTACGCGCTGACGCTGGCGGACGTCCTCAAGGACGGCGGGCGGATCGACGAGGCCGAGGCCCTGCTCGAGTCCGTCGTGAACGACTCCCAGCTGCGCCGGCACGCGCTGAAGCGCCTGTCGAAGTGGGCGGTGGACCGGGGCGACAACGTCCGCGGCCTGAAATACCAGACCGAGCTGATCGGCCTGGCGCCGGACTACCTGGTGTACGCCTCGGACTACACCCTCCTGGCCCACCTGAGGCTGGAGGCGGGCGACTCCGCCGGCGCGCGGGAGATCCTGCAGCGCGGCGCGTCGATCTACCCGCGCAACGCCCAGATCAAGGAGATGCTGCACCGCCAGTTCGGCGAGACGGCACCGGAGAAGGCCCCGAACATCCCGCCGGTGGACGAGCGGGCCGTCGGTGCGCGCCGCATTCCGATCAAGACCAAGATGATCACGCTGCGCAGCGGCATCCTCCCGGTGATCCAGGAGGCCACCAACGGGCAGCTGCGGCCCGACGACATCCTCGCGCTGTCGGAGAGCCCGGCCTCGGCCGGCCAGGGCCGCATGATCCCGCTCGAGATGATCACGCCCGAGGGCATGGCCAAGCAGCTCAGCAAGTTCGTCGGCAAGATCGGCCCGCTGCACAGCCCGGCCGGCATGCAGGGCGCGATCCTGGAGGCGGGCCGTACGAAGGTCCTTTTGGGTGCCGCGGCCGGCGCGGCGGGCAAGCTGGTCGGCAAGCGTGGCTGGTTCTACCGCGTCGCCGGGCCCGGGGCGGCGATGATCGACGACGTCGCCGCCGCGCTGCCGCCGCACGACCACCACCTGCTCTTCGGCCCCGGCCGCCCGGACAAGCTGTCGGAAGACCTCTCCGCGGCGCTCGGCTGCCACGTCTGCATCGTGGACGCCAACCACCTGACCGGCGCGTGGGTGGTCGGCGCCTCGGCCGGCGTCGACCGTAAGTGGGTGGAGAAGGTGCTCTCGGACAACCCGGCGGGCAACGAGGACGAGCAGACCCCGATCGTGCTCATCCGCAAGATCTGAGCCGCAGGCGACGATGCCCCGCCGGCCGTTACGGCCGGCGGGGCATCGCGCTGTTCAGACCGCCGAGCGCCGTGGCTCAGCGGTGGGCGGCGGCGATGGCCTCGCGCGCCGCGTGCGCGACCTGCTCGACGTGCCACTCGCTCAGGCCCTGGTGGACCGGGAGGGCGAGCATCTGGTGCCGCAGGGGCTCCAGCTCCGCGAAGCGCGTACGGTCGAGCAGCGGATGCGGCACCGGCCAGATCTCGATCGAGCGGACACCGCGTTTTTGCAGCTCGGCGATTGTCCGGTCGCGCTCGGGCACGCGTACGGGGAAGTAGAGCGGCGCGACCCCGTCGGGCAGGCCGCGGAACCGGTCCAGGCACACCTCGGGCAGCGCGTCGAGCAGGATCTGGTAGTTGCGGCGCCGCAGCTCACGGATCCGCTCGCCGTCCGCCCCGTGCACGGCCCACTCGGTGACGCGCGAGCACTTGGAGGCGGCCACCTCCAGGTCGGCGACCTCGAGGTTCCACTCGCCGATGACCGTCTCGGTGAGCGTGCCCTCCTGGACCGCCTGCTCGGCCTTGCTGACCTTGCTGAAGACCTTGGTGGCCGGGGCCCGCAGCACGCCGGCACGCGACTGGGCGGCCCAGCCCATGCCCTGCGAGGCGACCGAGCGCGCCATGCGCTTCCAGGGCGGCCGTCCGGTCGCCTCGATGGAGCCGCCGCGGATCAGCACGGCGCCGCCGTCGGGCACGCCGAGGGACTTGCGCGGGCAGAAGATGGCCGCGTCGCCGCGCGAGCCGATCGCCCCGCCTCCGTCGTAGGAGAACAGCGCGTGCGCGGCGTCCTCGATCACCCGGGTGCCGGGTGGCACGGGCGGCATCGGGAAGCCGTAGTAGGAGATGAGGTACGTGGCGTCGCTCTGGCCGGCCGCCCGCATGAGGTCCTCCTCATCGACCTGCAGCGTCGGGAGCACCCGGTAGAAGATCACCTCACAGCCGGACAGCCGCGCCGCCTCGACCTCCGAGCCGCAGTGGTAGGCGGGCATGGCGAGCCGGCTGCCCGGCCCGAGGCCGAGGGCCTTCAGCGCCAGCCAGATGGCACCGCGGCCCAGATGGGTGAGGGTGAGACCGTCGGAGTCGAACGGGAACAGCCGGGACCGCCGCGTCACCAGGGAGGCCGGCTCAAGTGGCGGATAAACGCTCATCAACGGGTCGCTCATAGTGGCAACACCCTACTGGCCGACATGGGACAAGATATGGGTTCGCCCGCTCGCGAAACTTCGGCTGCCCCGGGCACGTCGTACCCGTCAGAGGTGATGCATGGATCTGTCCACGCTCGGCGATGTCTGGCACGACGTCGTCGGCACGCAACCGCACCCCCCGTGGTGGCTCGTCACGCTCACCGGCGTGGCGGCGCTCGGGGCGGTCTCGGTCCACTCGGTGTGGCACGTGCTGCGCAACGTCGTGACCATCGCGCACGAGGGCGGCCACGCGTTCGCCGCGCTGGTCACCGGCCGCCAGCTCCACAGCATCCGGCTGCACTCCGACACCTCGGGCGTGACCGTCTCGAGCGGCAAGCCGTACGGGCCCGGCATGATCGTCACGGCGTTCGCCGGGTACGTCACGCCGCCGCTGCTCGGCCTCGGCGCGGCCGGGCTGCTCGCGATCGGGCACATCACGGCCCTGCTGTGGGCCGGCATCCTGCTGCTCGCCGCGATTCTCGTTCTGATCCGCAACGTGTACGGAGTTGTGTCGGTGCTGACGACCGGCGCCTTGTTCTTCGTGGTGTCGTGGTTCGGGTCACCGACCGTGCAGGCCGCGTTCGCGTACGCCTTCACCTGGTTCCTGTTGCTGGCGGGCGCGCGGCCGGTGGTGGAGCTGCAGAGCAAGCGGGCGCGGGGCCGGGCGCCCGACTCCGACGCCGACCAGCTGGCCCGGCTCACCGGCATGCCCGGACTGATGTGGGTGTTCGGCTTCGGCCTGGTCGCGGTCGTGTCGTTGCTGGCCGGCGGGGTGTGGCTGCTGCCGTCCTCACTGCCGCAGCTGCCCGACTGGTAGTCACTTCACCTTCTGTCCCTTGTCGGCGTCGATGACGTACCAGCGGCCGCCGGCCGAGGTGGCCCCCTGGCCCTTGACGTCACCGGGAGCGGTGTCGCGCGCGTAGTGGTAGAGCGGCCAGCCGTTGTACTCCACCTGGGTCGGGCCATCGGACCGGCCGATCGTGCCCAGCCAGGCGGAGTTGACGCCGGGCCCCGCGTTGACCTGGCCGTTGGTGAACAACGGCGGCCATTCGCTCATGCAGGGCCCGGTGCAGGTGGACTCGAAGTCGGCGTTGTCCTTCTCGGCGACGTAGATCGTCATGTCCTCGCCGTCCACCAGGATCCGGCCGAACCTCGTCTTCTTCGCCTTGATCTCCATGGGCCCCGGCGGCGGACCCGCGGTGGGCGGCGATGTCTCTGGCCGGTCGGGCGACGGCGACGCCTCAGTCGAGGGCATCTCCGTCGAGGGCGGCGACGACTCGGGAGCGGCCGACGACGGCTGGGCGTACCCGCCCGACACCGGGCCGGCCCGGCCCCTCCCGCCGCAGCCGGAGGCGAGCAGGCCGGCGCCGGTGACGAGCACGCAGACGGCCCTGACTGCCTCGCGCATTCCGTGGACTCCTTCGCGCGGTACCAGGCGAACCGTAGGCCGGTCGATGGGTCGCCGTGACGGCACCTGCCCGTACGGGCACGGCCGCCACCGGCGATCCCCCGGCTCGGTCGTTACTTCTTCTCGATCTTGTCGCCCTTGGTCGCGTCCATGACGTACCACTTGGCGTCGAACGCGCTGACGCCCTGACCGTTCATGTCCCCGGCCTTGGTGTCCTTGGAGTAGTGGTAGAGCGGCCAGCCGTGGTAGGTGACCTGCTTCGTGCCGTCGGCCCGGTCGGTGACGCCGATCCAGGCGGGGTTGGCACCGGGCCCCGGGGTGACCTTGTCGGTGGTCAGCAGCGGCGGCCACGCCGTGGCGCACTCACCGGTGCAGGTGGGCTTGCCGCCCTTGTCCTTCTCGAACACGTAGAGCGTCATGTCCTGACCATCGACCACGATCTTGCCGATGCTCGTGTCCTTCGCCTTGAGCTCCGCCGGACCGGCCGGCGCCATCGATCCTGCGGGCGGTGAGGATTCTGGATTCTCGGTGGCCGGCGGTGAGGACTCGGGTGCCTCCGTCGACGGCGGCGATGACTCCGGCCCAGGCGATGACGGCTGGGCGAACCCGCCTGAGGACGGGACCGCCTTGTGCTTGTCGCCGCAACCCGTCCCGACCAGGCCGAGACCGATGGCCAGCACGCAGGCGGCCTTGACTCCCTTGCGCATATTGTCGCTCCTTTCACACGGTGACGTGGAAGGCACCAGCAGGCGCACGACGTGGTCCGCCGATATGCCCCGCGTTCGCCGAAGGCGGGAACGTCTGACCTGCATGTCGAGGCCGTCCCCCCATGTGCCCCCGCACTGAGGACCCTGCCCGCCCGTTGTTAAACGGGAACCGATGCAGTCCTTAACTGAGCTTGGGAAAGCACCGCGTGGCAAAAGGTTCCCGAGCCTGGAAGATCAGGAGTTCAGCTCTTCCAGCCCCCGGCGGAAGAAGGCGAGCGCGGCGGCTCGCTGGTCGTCGGCGCCGAGCAGCGCGGCGTACGAGAGGACGGCGCCGCCGAAGGTCTCGTCGGTCCAGAACGCGCCGGGGCGCTTCTGCCACGGCGCGACGTAGAGGTACGGCTCGGGGTGGGCGTCATCGCCCGGCGAGGCGCCGAAGGCGGCCCGGCGCCCGGCGGCCTCCTCGCCGAGTTCCACGGCGCAGTCGAAGTGCTCGGGCCACAGCTGGACGCGACCGGGCGAGAGCGGCCGTCCGTCGAAGCGGAGCTGTTCGAGCACCGACCAGGCGAAGCCGAACCAGGCGCCGAGCGCCTCGGCCGCGGCGGGGTTGAGCGGCAGGTGCGTGTCCGGCGCGGCGGGCGTCGCGGGGATGTAGACGTCCGGCGGCATGCCGAGCGGTACGCCGACGATGGAGGCGGCCTCACCGAGCGTGGCGGGCGTACGGGAGGCGCCGTCGACGATCAGCCGCCCCGACTCGACACGGACCTGGCGACCGGCGCCGAAGTACGGCGTGCCGAAGCCGTGGCGGGTGAAGCGGAGCCCGATCTCGCCGTTGGCGGCGTACCGGGCGGCCGCGACCACGTGCTCGGCCAGGGCGTGCAGCGAACGCCGGGTGGCGACGAAGGCGCGCGGCAGCGGCGCGAGCCGGCGCCAGGCGCCGAGCCAGCGGTCGCCGCAGAAGCCGGCCAGCTCGGGCCGCTCCCGGCTCAGGTCGTCCCAGCTGCGGCCGAGCCCGGCGAGCGGTGTGACGAGCCGCACGCCGTACGGACCGGCCAGCGGGTCGTCGGCGAACCAGGGCCCCGTCGTCACGGCGGGCGGGGACGGCTCCAGGACACGGACGTCGTACTCACCGCCCAGCAGCTCCCACGCCTCCCGACGCGGGTTCACCGGCCCGCCCCAGGCAGAACCCGGCTGCCGCCACGGAACCCGACGCCTGACCAAAAGGCCATCACGACGCCCAGCGGGCACGACACCCGTCGCGCGTTCATCCGCCCGCCCCGGGCAGGACGCGGCTGCTGCCACGGAACTCGGCGATGGTCGCGCCGTCGGCGCGGCGTACGGTCACGTCGTAGACGCCGCTGCGGCCGAAGCGGACGCGTTCGACGGCCTCGGCGACCAGTTCGTCACCGACCCGTGCCGGGGCGACGAAGACCACGTCCGCGGCCGCCGCGACGGTGGCGAGCTCATAGGTGTTGCACGCGAACGCGAAGGCCGTGTCGGCGAGAAGGAAGACGTAGCCGCCATGGGCGATGCCGTGGCCGTTGGCCATCGTGTCGCCGACGGTCATGCGCGCACACGCGCGTCCCGCCGCCACGTCGCTGATCTCGATGCCGAGATGCCGGGACGAACGGTCGGCCGCGTACATCTTCTCGGCGCACCGCCGCGCCACCTCGTCGGCCTCCGTCACGTCCCCCAGTGGACCACGCATCGATGATCAAGGGAACACCCGGGACCGCCCGGCCGGCCGTCGGCTATGTTAAGTATTCCCGTCAGAAATGTGGAGAATGTCCGGACCGAGTTGACGTAAGGAGCAAAGACCGACGATGATGCTGATCGTGTACCGGAGCGAGCCCCTTGTCGCGCGCCTGCACGTCGATCTTCGACGGCAGGCCAGCGCGCTGTGTGCGGCCTGACCTGAGCCTCCGTCACCGACCCGCGGGCGCTTCGACGCGCCTCCTGTGATCTTCCTCTTTCAAGGTCAAGTCACGCCTGTCATTCTCTGTTACAGCCGTGTCATGCCGCAGTCATCCTTCGCGAATGAGAACCCCTGATGCGAACCAGTCCTGCCCTGCTCGCCACCGCCGCCCTGCTCGCCGCCGCCACGGCCGCCTGCTCCTCGGACGGCTCGTCTTCCTCCTCCTCCGGTAGCGCGGCCTTCGACCCCAAGACCTGCCAGGGCGGCACGCTCTACGTCCTGAACCAGAGCGACGCCACCTCCCACCACCTCGACCCCGCCCGGATCTACACCTCCGGCGGCGGCTCGGTCACCTCGCTGATCTTCCGGACGCTGACCACGCGGCACCGGGTGCCCGGACAGGCCGGCGACCAGGTCGTCCCCGACCTCGCCACCGACACCGGCAAGGCGAGCGACGGCGCCAAGACCTGGACGTACCACCTCAAGGACGGCCTGAAGTTCGACGACGGCACGCCGATCACGTCCAAGGACATCAAGTGGGGCGTCGAGCGGGCCTTCGCGCCCGAGCTGCCCGGCGGCATCCCGTACCTGCGCGACTGGCTGGCCGGCGGCACGGACTACACGGGGCCGTACAAGGGCAAGGAGCTGGACTCGATCCAGACGCCGGACGACAAGACGATCGTCTTCAAGCTGCGCAAGCCCGAGGGCGACTTCCCGTACGTGGCGACGGCGACGCAGTTCGCGCCGGTGCCCAAGGCCAAGGACAACGGCACGGGCTATGAGAAGCACCCGGTGGCGAGCGGCCCGTACAAGGTCCAGTCCCACGAGCAGGACAAGAGCCTGGTGCTGGTCCGTAACCCGTACTGGTCGCGCACCGTGGACGACCAGCGGCTCGCCTGCCCGGACCGGGTCGAGGGGACGTACGGCCTGAACGCGGCCGTCATCAACCAGCGGCTCAGCGCCAGCGCGGGCAAGGACGCCAACGCCATCACCGTCGACACCGATCTGTCCCCCGCCGAGCTGGCCCGGATCTCCACCGATCCGAACCTCAAGAAGCGCGCGGTCAAGGGCGAGTTCGGCGAGACCGACTACATCGCCTTCAACACGAAGGTCAAACCGTTCGACGACGCCCGCGTACGGCAGGCGATCGCGTACGCGATCGGCCGCCAGTCGGTGGTCAACGCGGTCGGCGGCAGCTCCCTCGCCAAGGCCGCGACGACCTTCCTGCCCGACCAGGCCGCGTTCGGCTACCAGCCCTACGACTACTTCCCGGCCGGGCCGAACGGCAACGCGGCCAAGGCCAAGGAGCTGCTCGCCCAGGCCGGTCACCCGAACGGGCTGACCATCACGCTCGCCCACCGCAACGCCGACTACAACCACGACGGCCCGGCCGTGGCCACCGCCGTCCAGGCCTCGCTCAAGCAGGCCGGCATCACGGTGAAGCTCAAGCCCTACGACGACGCCGGCTACGGCGACACGATCCAGAAGCCCTCCACCGAACCGGGCATCTTCCTCGCCACGTGGGGCGCGGACTGGCCGACCGGCGGGCCGTTCCTGGCACCGATCTTCGACGGGCGGCAGATCCTCAAGGAGGGCGGCAACTTCAACGCCTCCCAGCTGAACGACCCGAAGATCAATGCCGAGTTCGACGCCATCAACAAGATCACCGACCCGGTCCAGGCCCGGCCGCGCTGGGGCGCCCTGGACGCCACGATCGGCAAGCAGGCGCTCAACGTCCCGCTCATCCACCCGATCTACATCCGGCTGACCGGCAAGAACGTCAAGAACGCCTACCTGGACCAGTGGCGCGGCTCCTACGACCCGGCCATGGTGTCGGTCAAGTAATGACCGAGCGCGACGCGGCGAGCGGGGTGGACGTGAGGGCGAGGGACCATTGACCGCTGAGCTGATCACCGAGGCCGGCGCCGCTCCGGAGGCGCCGGCCCGTGGTCGTCAGGTACGGCGGCGGCTGTACGCCGACCGGATGGCCATGGCCGGTCTCGTCATCGCCGTCGTCATGGTCGTCGCCGCGCTCGCCGCGCCGCTGCTCGTCCACCTCGAGGGCCAGGACGCCACGACGTACCATCCGGAACTGCTCGACTCCGCGCGCGGCGGCGTGCCGCGCGGGTCGTTCGGCGGCGCCGGCGGGGCGCACTGGCTCGGCGTGGAGCCGACGACCGGCCGCGACCTGTTCGCCCGCGCCCTGGGTGGCGCGCGCATCTCCTTCCTGGTCGCGTTCGGCACCCTCATCGTGCAGATCCTGCTCGGTGTGGGCATCGGGCTGGCGGCCGGTCTGGGCGGCAAGGTGGCCGACGCCTTCCTGGGCCGGCTGATCGACCTGGCCATCTCCTTTCCCCAGCTCATCTTCGCCATCGCGCTGCTGGCGATCGTGCCGGGAACGTTCCCGCGCCCGATCCTGCTGATGATGGTGATCGGCCTGTTCGGCTGGGGCGGTACGGCCCGGCTGGTCCGCGGGCAGGTGCTGTCGCTCAGGACGCGCGACTACGTGTCGGCGGCGCGCCTGTCCGGTGCGTCGCGTACGCGCATCGCGCTGCGTGAGATCCTGCCCGGCATCTCGGCGCCGCTCGTCACGTACGCCGCGCTGTTGCTCCCGAACAACATGATCTCCGAGGCCGGCCTGTCCTTCCTCGGCATCGGCGTCCGCCCGCCGGCGTCCTCGTGGGGGCAGATGCTGTCCACCGCGACGACCTGGTTCCAGGCCGACCCGACGTACGTCCTGGTGCCCGGCCTGCTCCTGCTCGTCAACGTGCTCGCCTTCACCGTCCTCGCCGACGGCCTGCGTACGGCCCTGGACCCCAAGGCCCCGTCTCTGCGGGGAGGCAGGCGATGACGCGTTACCTGCTGCGGAGATTCGCCAGCACGGTCGTGCTGTTGCTGGTGATGGTGGCGTTCGTCTACGTGATCTTCTACGCGCTGCCCGCCAACCCGGCGGTCCTGGTCTGCGGCAAGGGCTGCGGGGGCGGCCAGCTGGCCGCGATCGACCACAAGCTCGGCCTCGACCAGCCCGAGTACGTCCAGTTCTGGCACTTCCTGGAGGGCATCTTCGTCGGCCGCGACTACAGCTCCGGCCCGGACGTCTCCCACTGCGCCGCGCCCTGCCTGGGCTTCTCGTTCCAGAACGACCAGCCGGTCCTGTCCCTGATCGGGCAGCGCCTGCCGGTCTCGCTGTCGCTCACGACCGGCGCGATGGTGCTGTGGCTGGTGATCGGCGTCTCGGCGGGGGTGCTGTCGGCGCTGCGCGTGGGCCGGTTCACCGACCGCGCCGTGACGGCCGTCTCGGTGCTCGCCTTCGGCGCCCCGATCTTCGTGAGCGGGATGCTGCTGCTGATGCTGTTCTGCGGCTACCTGCACTGGCTCGACTTCCCGGTGTACGTGCCGCTCACCGACGATCCGGCCGCGTGGGCGAAGAACCTGCTGCTCCCCTGGTTCACCCTCGCCATCGCCCAGGCCGCGGTCTACGCACGGCTGACGCGTACCGGGATGCTGGAGACGTTGTCGGAGGACCACATCCTCACCTTCCGCGCGTACGGCCTGCGGGAGCGCCGGATCGTCGGCCGGCACGCGATGCGCGGCACGCTCACCCCGATCATCACGCTCAGCGCGTACGACTTCGGCTACATCCTGGTCGGCGCGATGCTCACCGAGACGCTGTTCGGCCTGCCCGGCCTGGGCCAGCTGATCGTGCAGTCGTCCAACAACGTCGACCTGCCCGTCGTCGCCGGGCTCACGCTGGTGGCCGGCGCCGCCATCGTGGTCGCCAACACCGCCGCGGACCTGCTGTACGCGGTGGTCGACCGGAGGGTCGTACTGACATGAGTGACGCCGCCGTCCTGTCGGTGCGGGACCTGACCGTGGAGTTCCCCGGAGACGACGGCTCCTCGCTGCGCGCGGTCGACGCGGTCTCCTTCGACCTCGCCGCGGGCGGGGCGCTGGGCATCGTGGGCGAGTCCGGGTCGGGCAAGAGCACGACCGCGCTCGCGCTGCTCGGGCTGCACCGGCGCTCCTCGGCGCGGGTGTCCGGGCAGATCCTGCTCGGTGACGACGACGTCAACGCCCTGGACGACGAGGCCGTACGGCGGCTGCGCGGCCACCGCATCGCGATGATCTTCCAGGACCCGCTGTCCGCGCTCGACCCGTACTACCGGATCGGCGACCAGATCTCCGAGGTGTACCGGACGCACTCGGGCGCGAGCCGCCGGGCGGCGTGGGCGCGGGCGGTCGAGGTGCTCGACCGGGTCGGCATCCCGGACGCGGCGCGGCGGGCGCGGGCCCGGCCGCACGAGTTCTCCGGCGGGATGCGCCAGCGCGCGCTGATCGCGATGGCGCTGGCCTGCGAGCCGGAGATCCTCGTCGCCGACGAACCCACCAGCGCGCTCGACGTGACCGTGCAGGCGCAGATCCTCGACCTGATCGACGACCTGCGCGCCGACACGGGCATGGCGCTGCTGCTGGTCACGCACGACCTCGGCGTCGTGTCCCGCTCGGTGGAGCGGGTCCTGGTCATGCAGAACGGCCGGGCGGTCGAGCAGGGCCCGGTGGGCGGGGTGCTGCGAGCGCCGGCCGAGCCGTACACCCGCGCGCTGCTGGCCGCCGTCCCGCGGCTGGACGGCCCGGCTCCTTCTCGGCGTACGCCCAGCGGTGAGCCGCTGCTGACGGTCACGGGCCTGACCCGGGAGTTCCGGCGGCCGGGCGGCGGGCTGCGCCGTGACGTGCTGCGGGCGGTCGACGACGTCTCACTCGACGTACGGCGCGGCGAGACGCTCGGCGTGGTCGGCGAGAGCGGCAGCGGCAAGACCACGCTCGCGCGGATGATCGTACGGCTGCTCACGCCGACGTCGGGAAGCATCGTGTTCGCCGGGCAGGACATCACGGACCGGCCCGAGCGCGAGCTGCGCCCCCTGCGGCGGGACCTGCAGATGGTCTTCCAGGATCCGGTCTCCTCGCTGAACCCCCGCCGTACGGTCGGCGACAGCATCGCCGACCCGCTGCGCGTCCAGGGCACCGACGACCGCGCGGCGCTGCGGACGGCACGGGAGCTGATGGAACGCGTCGGCCTGGACGCGTCACGGCACGACCGGTACCCCCACGAGTTCTCCGGCGGCCAGCGCCAGCGGATGGGCATCGCGCGGGCCCTTTCGCTGCGGCCACGGCTGCTGGTCTGCGACGAGCCGGTGTCGGCGCTGGACGTCTCCACTCAGGCACAGATCCTGGAGCTGCTGGAGGACCTGCAGGAGGAGTACGAGCTGACGATCGTGTTCGTCTCCCACGACCTGGCGGTCGTCCGGCAGGTGAGCGACCGGGTGGCCGTCATGCACGACGGCGGACTGGTCGAGCTGGCGGACGCGGAGGAGCTGTACGCGAGCCCGCGGCATGACTACACCCGTACGCTGCTGGCGGCGGTGCCCGCGCTGGCCTGAGCGCGCGACCGCCGGGCGCCCGGCGTCCCGGGACACCCGGCGGTCGCCGGTGTGAGGGCCTTACTCATCCAGCCGCCCGCTCGCGCCATCGGGGCGGGTGGAGACCTCTGTGCTTCAGCGCTAGATCGCGCAGATCGCGTACACGCTGATGCCGACCGAGCCGAAGCCGGTCTGGCGGCCGAGAGCGATCCATCCGCGGCCATCCGCTCTCGGGAAGCTGCCCACGAGGACGGCGCCGGGACCCTGAGCCTCGCCACCGCCGCCGGTCACGTGCTTACCGAACGGGCAGAAGACCGTCCGCCGGGTGAAGTTCGGGACGTTGGCGTTGGGAAGCGTGACGATCTGGTAGCCAGGGACCTTGTGCTCGGCGGCCGGGCCCGCGCTGTCCGCGCGTGCGGTCAAGCCGGTGCCCATCACCGCGGCGACGGTCAGCGCTCCCATACCGAGCGTGCACAATTTGCGCATGCATGATCTCCTTACAGGTAGAAATAGTGGTGACTTCCGGATACCGGGTGCCCGTCCCGAAACCGCGACGGCCGGGCACCCGGACCTGGTGCCTCTTCTACCCGCGTCGCCATTCGTCACACACAGTTTCTGCGCCGTGACGAATGGTCGCCAGCTTTAATACCGAGATCTGCGGAAAGTGTGGAGGCGCGCTAACGCGCCCAGGTCCAGGCGTAGTCTCCCACCTCGACCGACGATGCCTGGGAACCGATGTTGAGGGGGCGGAATGTGTCCACCATGACGGCCATCTCGGTCGTTTCCGTGTGACCGTCGCGAATGGCCTCGATGACGCCTTCGACCGCGCCCGGCGCCGGTCCGTGGGTGAATCCGGACGGATGCAGGCTGATCGATCCGACATCGATGCCAGATCCCTTACGCGCCGAATAGTCGCCACCGACGTAGAACATCATTTCGTCGGAGTCGACGTTATGGTGGTTGTACGGGATGGGAATGGCGTCATCGTGGAAATCCAGTGGCCGCGGACAGAACGAACAGATGACGAAATTGGGCCCCTCGAACGTCTGGTGCACCGGCGGCGGGGCGTGCGTGCGCTTCACGATCGGCTCGAAGTCGTCGATGTTGAAGGCGTACGGATAGAGGTGGCCGTCCCAGCCGACGACGTCGAGCGGATGGTGCCGGTAGGTCAGGCGCGACAGCCCGCCCCGGTGGCGTACGAGCACCGGCACGTCCTCGCCCTCCAGCACCAGCGGCTCGTCCGGCGTCCGCAGGTCGCGCTCGCTGTACGGGGCGTGCTCGAGGAACTGGCCGTACTGCGACAGATAGCGCTTGGGCGGCCGTATGTGCCCGGACGCCTCGAAGACCATGAGCCGCAGGAGGTCCTCTCCGGTCCGCACGAAGCGGTGGATGGTGCCGGTCGGGACGATCACGTAGTCGCCCGGGCCGACGTCGAGGGTGCCGTAGGTGGACTCCAGCCGGGCCGTACCGGACTCGACGTAGACGCACTCGTCGCCCGCGGAGTTGCGGTACAGGTCACCGTCGGCGTCGGCCGTGACGTAGGAGATCCGCACGTCGTCGTTGGCCATCAGCAGCCGCCGGCCCAGCACCGGGTCGCCGCCCGTGGTCAGGTCGTGCGGCTTGAAGTGGCGCGGCATCAGCGGATGGTTGGGGCTCGCGCCGACGCTGTGGGCCGGCAGGTCGACGCCCTCGCTCTTGACGATCGCGGTGGGCAGGTGGACGTGGTAGAGCAGGGACGAGTCGGAGGAGAACCCCTCCTCCCCCATCAGTTCCTCGGCGTACAGGCCCCCGTCGGGCTTGCGAAACTGGATGTGGCGCTTGCGGGGAACCTCCCCGACGCGGCGGTAGTAGGGCATCTCGTTCTCCGGCGATCGGCTCCGACGATTAGTCAAACCTTTGATTACTTCTTGTATCCGACTCTAAGCTGTGCATCGTGAGCGCACAAGACCTCGACTTCTGGACGTTCGTCGACGCGGCGGTCGAGCGTGCCCGGGACCGGCTCCCGGGGATCGAACCCGAGGCCATGCGCCTCATCCTCACCCTCTACCGGGTGACCAACATGGTCGTGTACGACATGGAGTCGGTGGTGCACCGGCCGCTGGGCTGGAGCTATCCGGGCTTCCGGCTGCTGTTCACGCTCTGGATCGCCGGCCCGATGGAGGCCAAGCGCGCCGCGGAACTGTCCGGCATGAGCCGGCAGGCCGTCTCGGCGCTCGTGGGCACCCTCGACCGCGACGGCCTGGTCAGCAAGGTCCCCGACGAGAAGGACCGCCGGGCCGTACGGCTCAGCCTCACCGCCGAGGGCGAGGCGACGATCAGCGAGGCGTTCGTGACCCACAACGAGCGCGAGAGCCTGTGGGCCGAGACGCTGTCCGCCGAGGAGCGCGAGACGCTCGTACGGCTGCTGTCCAAGCTCGGCGCACGCGAAGGCGTCCGCCGCCGCCGATAGGGTTTCCTCGTTCGGTTTCATCGAGGAGGAAGCATGCGCGGAGGCCTACGCCTTCCGGCAGTGGTCGTCGTGATCGGTTTGCTGGCGGGCTGCAGCGACCCGGCCGGAGCGGTGCGGAGGGAACGCGCCGCCGCGCGGAAGTCCTCCCCGTCCCCGGCCGTCACGCCGAAGAAGATCGCGGCCAAGACGTGGTGGCAGGCCCCGGGCCGGGTGAAGACCGCAGGCGGCCTGCGCGTGCGCACGGGCGCCCTGCACCCGGACCTGCTGAGGGTGGCCGTCACCGACGTGAACGGCCACGCCGCCCGTACGATCACCGCGTCGAGCCGCCCCCACGGCGCGGTCATCGGCCACTTCACGCTCACGGGCGTGAAGCTCGCCAAGTCCCCCAAGACCGGCACGTACGGCGTCACGTTCCGCTACCACCGCGACTGACGCGGAGCCGGTCGTGGACCGGGCGGCCCGCCACTTGCGTTAGTTCCACTAACGACTTAGGTTGATTAGTGGAACGAACGTTAGTCCGCCTAATCACTTGGGGCCATCATGACCAGTACCGAAACCCTGATCCGCGAACTCGCCGACCGCAGCGAACTCGCCGACCTGGTCGCCCGGCACAGCCTGTGGACCGACGACCGCAGCCACGCCGAGACCGGCCGGATCTTCACCGAGGACGTCGTCGTCACGTCCCCGCGCGGGCAGAGCCGGGGCATCGAGGCACTCAACGAACTCGTGCGCTCGGGCGAGGACAGCTACGTCCGCACCCTGCATAACAAGTCCAACCTCGTCATCGAGGTCGAGGACGACACCGCCACGGTGCGGGCGCACGACATCGCCGTGTTCGTCATTGACGACAAGACCGAGGCCCTCGG
>Ga0247774_1000701_pt1 | contig 16744 bp, 15 predicted proteins | sample UWRJL001104B6_FD_179933 | JGI IMG/M metagenome (GOLD analysis project Ga0247774, IMG submission 179933) | Plant litter microbial communities from Arlington Agricultural Research Station in Wisconsin, United States - UWRJ-L001-104B-6 | ecosystem: Environmental > Terrestrial > Plant litter >... | reverse complement strand
CGCGAGCGCGCCGGTGGCACGGGACTGCGGGGCATAGAACAGGGTGACGCGGCTATCGGTCATGGCGAAGCTCCTTCTGCGTAGACCCCTATGATGGATCTAACGTCAGCCCAGATGCAGCGGGGGGCGGAGCGTTGACGGACAGTTGCGGACAGCGGAAAGAGAAACTCCGCGCGGAGCCGGTTGCCGGGTAGCACCGGCTCCGCGCGGTATCGACGGGCCTGGCTCAGCGGTGCGCTACGCTGCAAGCCAGGCGTCGATCCCGGTCGATGACTGCAGACCTCAATTGATCCGCTTGCTCGTCACCGAAGACGCGGCGCTCTCCAGGCCGGCGCTCGTGTACGCCACCACCGTGAAGTACCACGTGCCCTGGGTCAGGTTGTCGATCAGGTAGCTCGTCACACCCGCCGTCGGAACCTGAACCGTCTTCGTCAACGCGGTGGTCGAGGTGCCGTAGTTGATGCGGTAGCCCGCGAGATTCGTGAGCGTCGAACCGTCCGTGTTCGCGATCGGCGGCGTCCAGCTCAGCTGAGCGGAACCCACCGTCGCGCCCTTGACCGCGACGGAGAACGCGGCCAGCGACGTGGTCGCCTTGCCATCGCTCACTTTGATCACGATGTTCGAGTACGTGCCCGCATCTGTTGCCACAGGTGTGCCCGAGAGCAGGCCCGTCGACGAGCTGAACGTCGCCCATGAGGGCTTGGCAGAGATCGAGAAGGTCAGCGGGTCGCCGTTCGCGTCAGCAGCGGTCGGCTTGAAGGAGTAGGCGTTGCCTGCGGTCACCGAAGTGGCCGGCGCGCCCGAGATGGTCGGCGCAGTGTTGGTCGGCGTGGTGGGCGGCGTAGGCGTCGTGGTGCCCTTCACAGCGATGCTGAAAGGAGCGAGCGTCGCTGTACGACGTCCGTCCGACACCGTGATGACGATGTTCGAGTACGTGCCGACATTCGCGGTGTGCGGAATTCCATAGAGAGTTCCGCGATAGCTGCTGAAGCTCGCCCAGGCCGGCTTGCCGCTGATGCTATAGCGCAGCCGCGTGGTGCGCGTGGAACTTGCTGTCGGCGTGAACGAATATGTCTGGTCCACTGCCACACTCGTCGCGGGCTGGCCCGAGATCGTGAGCGAGCCTGCGGCCGAGGCCGTAGAGATATGACCCAGTGACAACACGGCGGTCGCGAGAACAGCAGAGAAGGTCGATCGCGTCAAAACACTCGAATGGAACATCTGGACTCCCCGGCGGGCTGGCGACATGTGTCGCGGCGCTGGGCCGCCGGTGAGTTACTCGAAAAAAGCGATGCAGATGGATCCCGCATCACCCTCTCTGGTAACCCCGCTATCCATCGCTGATGTCGCGTGGACCGGTGGCTTTGCGTCCCCGTCTCGCGACGGGTTTGCCCTTGCAGTTGATGATGGCGGGAAGTAGACGACAGGCGACGTTGCCAGAACAATGTGCGCAAACGACTACATGTCTGCGACAGGCGACGGATTTGATGCGCGCGGGGCCGCCCTGTCTCGTTTTCGGTCGTGTTACGAAGCGCTGGAAATCACGGCATTTCGACGTGTATGGCTCAGTTCCCGCTTTCTTCCGCAAGGCGTTTGCGAAGGCGTTCGCGGGAAGCCTCTACGTACATTTCGCACGCAGTGCGGTCGATAAGTGCATCACGTTCGCCCTGCGACTCGCGCTTCTCGAGTCGTTCCCACAGCGCCGTGATTTCCGGATGTGTGCTCACGAGCACATCGCATGGAAGAGACCGGATCACGGCGAAGCTTCGCTCGAATCGTTTCAACACTTCAGGGTGTGCAGAGAACCGAAAGCCGGGCGCCGATACCGCGGAGATGCTGTCCGCGTACACCATGTCGAGGCAGCGTTCGGAGTTGTCGTCTTTCCGGCAGGACTTCCAGGTCCACGTGGTGCCGCCTGCGGTGTGGCCTGGCGTGGAATGCGGAGTGAGCTCGAGCGCGCCCACCTTCACCACCGCGCCTTCTTTCAGCACCGCCACGTTCGCCACTTTCGGAAGGGAAGGCAGCGAGCCGAACTGCGGATCTTCCGGGCTGCTCTTGCCGTTCTCCAGAGTCTTCGCGCTTGGCGCGCTCGCCCAGACTTTCGCACCGCTCAGCTTCTGCAGCTCGGCGATGCCGCCTGCATGGTCGTAATGATCGTGTGAGTTGAGGATGACCTTGATGTCCTCGACCCTGAAGCCGAGCGCACGCACGTTGGCCGCAATGCCGGGGGCGGCCTCCGGAATGGTGCCGTCGATGAGGATGTGGCCCTGGGGCGAGGTGATGAGGATGGACGAAAGTCCATGGGTGCCCACGTAGTAGGAATTGCCGAACAGCTCGAAAGGCGTCTGCGGCGTGTTCCAGTCGCTCTCGGCTGCGAGCGCCTGCGTGGCGAGCGCGAGCGTGGAGAGAAGGGCGACGAGGCGGGGCTTGATCGACATGCGGCGGGCTTCCGGTCCTGCAGGGGGCCGAAAGAATAACGCAACCGTCCGCCCGTACCGCTGGCAAAAAAAAGGGCCGCGGTGGGTTAGCACCGCGGCCAATCTTCCGGCAAAAGCGTGTGACTACTTCACGCGATCGCCAGTACCTGTACGAGTGATCACTTCACCCGGATCGCCAGCGCGCGAATCAGCGGCGTGCCGGTCGGACCGATCGGAGCCACCGCCGCGACGGCGCCCGTCTTCGGGTTCAACCGATAGAGCACCGACTGCGTCGAGCCCGTCGGCTGCAGGGCGCCGAAGCTCACGCCGTCATCGCCGCCTGCGATGTCGAAGCCCGCCGTGCTCGAGAACGTGAGCGTCGGGTCGAGCAGGCCGAGTGACGTGAGCGTCCCGTCATTCGGTGGGTTCTGCAGGAGCAGGCTGTTCGTCGCGAGGTCGATATCGAGCAGCTGTGTCGCAGTGGTTCCGGGGAAGCTCTGCTTGTAAGCCACCGCGACGACCTGCGGCGTGCCCGGGTTGAGCGCCGTGTCCGTCGTGACGAAGCCCGAGTCGACGTTGATGCGCAGGCTCTGGCCGGCATCGCTGACGATGCGCAGTCGGTCCGCCACCGGGTTGAAGTCGACGCCGAACGTGGTGCCCGTCAGTGCAGTGAACGGGTTGGTCGTATCCGTCGCGTCGGCCGCGAGGCTCGACAGCAACGTTGCAACTGCCGTGGCCGGGTCCACCGTGTAGATGCGACCCGCGCTCGTTGCGGCATACAACTTGCCGTTCGTCTGCCTGAAGTCGATGCCGAGCACGCTCTCACCGCCCTGCAGGCCAGTGATCGGCGTGGTCGTATCGAGCGTGCCCGGCGTACCAGGCTTGAAGCTCACCAGCTGGTTGTCGGCCGTCAGGCCGAAGACCGTCGCAACCGGCGCCGGCACCAGCGCCGCGCCGCGAATGCGCTCGCCGCCACCGATCGTGTTGATCTTCGTGGCTGCACCGGTCGTGAGGTTGATCATGTCCAGCTCGGACGTCGCCGCGCCGGCGACGTTGAGCGCCGCGAACGCCATGTTGTTCACGCCGGAGATGTCGAACGCTGCCACCGAACCGACGTCACCCGTGATGCCGAGCGCGCCCACCGTGAGCAGGTCGCCGAGATTCGGGTTACCCGAAGGCTGGCCCTGGATCTGCAGGCGATCGTTACCCGCATCGAGCACGTACAGTGTCGTGAAGCCGGCACCCGCAATCGAGTTGGTGTAAGCCGCGGCAACCACGCTCGAGCCCGCCGGGTTCAGCGGCGTGTCCGTCGTGACGAGGCCGGTATCGACATTGATACGCAGGCTCTGACCCATGTCGCTGACGACACGCAGGCGGTCGGGAACCGGGTTGAAGTCGACGCCGAACTCCGTGCCCTGCAGGCCCGTGAACGGATCGACCGCATCCGCCGGATCCGCGGCCAGCGTGGATTTCACCGTCGCCGCGCCCGTGCCGGTGTCGATCGTATAGATCTTGCCGCTGCTGCCCAGCGCATACACGGCGCCGTCGGCCGGACGCGTGTCGATGCCGAGAATGTTCTCGCCCGTGCCGAGGCCGGTGACGGTCGTCGTCGTGCAGAGTTTCTGCGGAGCTGCCGTCGTGAACGAAATGAGCTTGTTCGTCTCCGTCGTCGCGACCATCTGGCCGAGCGTGTTCGCCGGCGACGTGCTCGGCGGCGCCAGCGCGATACCACGCACCTGTTCGCCCGAGTTGAGGCCCGTCACCGCACCGGTCGACGTTGCCGCGCCGGTCGAGAGGTTGATCGTGTAGACGTTCATCGTGCCGCCGCCCGAGAACACAGCGGTGGCCGTGTTGCTGCCGTCCGCGGCTGTCGCGATCTCGAATGCGCCGAGCGCGCTCGCATCGACGCCGAGCGAGCCGACTTCGGTGAGCACACCGTTGTTCGGATCGGTGGTCGTCAGCAGCTTGTCGTTCACGGTGTCGATGTAGAACAGTGTCGTGCGACAGGTCGTCGCGAAGCTGTTCGTGTAGGCGGCATCCGTCACACCGAGACGGGTGGTGCCGGCCACGTTGAGCGTGCCGTCCGTCGTCACCGCGCCGGTGTCGACGTTCACGCGCAGGTTCTGGCCGGTGTCGCTGACGATGCGCAGGCGATCGACGACCGGATTGAAGTCCACGCCGAATTCCGTGCCGCTCAGCGCGGTGAACGGGTTCGTCGTGTCGGTCGGATCGGCGGAAAGCGTGGATTTCAGGGTCGCCACGCCGCTCGTCCCATCGATGGTGTAGACGCGGCCGCTGCTGCCGAGGCCGTAGATCTGTCCTGGCGTCATGCCGCCGGGACGGATGTCGAGGCCGAGCAGCGTCTCATTGGGCTGCAGTCCGGTGATGGTCATCGCGGTGCCCAGCGAGGGCGATGCGCGATTGAATGTGATGAGTCGTCCGCTGGTGGTGAGCCCGAACGTATTACCTGGTGTGCCCGTGACGTTACCCGGTGGCGGGTTGGTCGGGCCGAACGCGTTCAGGTCGTCGTCGCATCCCGCGAGCATTGCTGCCAGCGACAATCCCAACAGCAACCGAACCTCTTTCCGCAGCGTGCGCATGTGAACCCCTTGTATGAATCCCGGAACAAAGCGACTTCACGTCGCTCCCCCCGTCTTTACGGATGACGGATGCGGGCGGATCAACGTATTTGTGTCGCCGGTTGGCGAATCGGCACGCTGATTTGAGACGGGGATGCGTCCCCGATGGGCGACAAGGCGCAGCGGATAGGGGAGAATCCGGCCGTGCCAAGACATGCACCAAGACATGCACGAGTCAGTGTGCTCGATACGGTCGTCACGGCCGAGACCCCCGAGGGAATCCTGCTGGAGCTGCGTCCGGCCGGCCTGTCCGCCCGCTTCTACGCTTTCCTGATCGATTGGCTCATTCGCCTTGCCGTGCTCTACGCGGTGCTCATCGGCGTGACGGTCCTGCAGATGAGCGGGCTGGGTTTTGCGCTGCTCGCGATCCTTGGGTTCGCCATGGAGTGGTTCTATCCCGTCGTCTTCGAATTGAGCCGATCCGGTGCGTCGCCGGGCAAGCGGGTCTTCGGGCTGCGCGTGGTCATGGACAATGGCCTGCCGGTGACGCCAGGGGCCTCGCTCACCCGCAACCTGCTCCGCGCGGCGGATTTCCTGCCGTTCTTTTTCGGGTTCGGCATCGTCAGCATGCTGCTGCGCCGGGACTGCAAACGGCTCGGCGATATCGCAGCCGCCACCCTGGTGGTACACGACGCGCGCGCAGCCGCGAAAATCGAGCTCGGACAGGTGGCGCCGCTCGCGCCTGCGCGGTCGCTGTCGCAGGCCGACCAATCCGCAGTGATTGCTCTTGCCGCCCGCGCACCCTCGCTCACCGGCGAACGGCTCGATGAGCTCGCGGCGCTGGCCGCGCAGGTCTCGGGAGACGAAGGCCGTTCGGGACCCGAGGTAACGCGTCGCGTGCTCGGCGTCGCGGTGTGGTTGCTGGGACGGCGCGCATGACCCCGCTGCAGTTCGAACATCAATACCAGGAAGAGTGGAGCCGGCTCGAGCAGATGCTCGCCGATGTACTGCGGCCGAAGGGCGGCAAGTACGTCGACAGGAACAAGGTGGATGGCGAACGGCTCGCCGCGCTCTATCGCCGCGCGTGCGAGCACCTCGCGCTGGCGCGGGCACGCGCTTATCCGACTTATCTGCTGGATCGGCTCGAGCGCCTCACCTCGGACGCGCACCAGGCCATCTATCAGCACCGGGGCGTGGGTCTCGGCCGCATCAAGGATTTCCTGGCGTTCGAGCTCCCGCGCGCCGTGCGCCAGCAGGCCGTGTATGTATGGATCGCGGCGGCCGCGTTCATCGTGCCCACGATCGTCATCGGCTGGCTCGTTCATGCGCGGCCGGAGCTCGTGCTTTCCGTCGTCGACGCGCAGACCGCTTCGGGCTTCGAGCAGATGTATTCGCCGGATGCGGAGTCCATCGGTCGGCTGCGCACAGCGTCGACTGACTGGGCGATGTTCGGCTACTACATTCGCAACAACATCACCGTTTCGTTCCAGTGCTTCGCCGGCGGCTTGTTTGCAGGGCTCGGCAGCCTGTTCTTCCTCGCGTTCAACGGCGCGTACGGCGGGGCCATCGGCGGCTATCTCGTCGAGCGCGGAATGGCGTCGACCTTCTTTTCGTTCGTCGCCACGCATAGCGCATTCGAGCTCACGGCCATCGTGCTGTCCGGCGCGGCTGGCTTGCGCATCGGCCACGCAGTGCTGGCGCCCAAACGGCAGACGAGAGTGCAGGCGCTGGTGACGGCCTGTCGCGAGTCCATCGTGATCGTCTACGGCTTCATCATCATGCTGCTCATCGCCGCGGCGATCGAGGCGTTCTGGTCCTCGGCACGGTGGTTGCCGCTGCCGGTCAAATATACGGTGGCCGCTGCATGCTGGACCGCTGTGCTCGGTTACTTCCTGTTCCAGGGCCGCCGTGCAAGTTGATGCGCTCGCCCTGCGGCTGCGCCCGCGCACGCCGTATGAAGCGGCGGATCTCGGCACGCGCCTTTGCCAAAGCGCCTGGCGCGATGTGTATCGCTGTTATCTCGTCGTCGCGCTGCCGGTGATGGGGTTGTGTCTCGCGTCCGTCGAGATCGCGACGTGGCTGCCGGTCGTTGCGATGTGGTGGCTCAAGCCGTGGCTCGATCGCACGATCCTGTTCGTTCTGTCGCGCGCCGCGTTCGGGCAACGCACATCGTTGCGTGATCTCTGGGATGCCCAGCGACAGGTGTGGTGGAGCCAGCTGATTCTCACGCTCACGTGGCGCCGACTGTCTCCGTGGCGCTCCTTTACTCAGGCCGTGTATCAACTCGAGGGACTGTCCTTCGGTCAGTTTCGCAAACGCGTCCTGCAGATCCGCCGCAGGCGAGCCGGCAGTGCGCTGTTCATGACAGTCACCTACCGAACGTGCGAGACGAGCCTCGTGATCGCTGCGGTCTCGTTGCTCTACTGGTTCGCCCCGCAAGGCCAGGCGCCGGATTTCTACGAGTTGTTCACCACGAACACATACACATGGAGCTACCTGCTCTATCCGGTGGCGATCGGCCTGGTGATGCTGTTCATCGAGCCGTTCTACGTCGCCTCGGGTTTCGCGATGTATCTCGGCCGGCGCGCCGAGCTCGAGGCGTGGGACATCGAGCAGGAGTTCCGTCGTGCGTTCGCGCATTAGCCCGCTGCGCGCCGTATTGCTCGGACTGCTCGTCGCGCTGTGCTCGCCCGCGTGGGGCGCCGCTGCGCAGCCTGAATCCGCGCCGATCACCGAAGACGATGTTCGTCGTGCCATGGCGGAGGTACGCAAAGATCCGAACCTCGCCACCGAACGCTCCATCCGCTCGCTGCATTGGGTGGAGACGGACCAGCCGAAGCGGACTCGCAAGTCCGGCTGGCTCGACTGGCTCGGTAATCTGTTCGGCTGGTTTGCGTCGAGCGGACGTTTCCTGTTCTGGGGCCTGCTCGCCGTGATGGCAGCTTTTCTAATCCTGTATCTCGTGCGGCTGACCGGCAGCTGGCGCGCGGCAGGACGGGCGCAGCGCCTGGGTGTGCCGAGCTTCGTGCGCGATCTGGATATCCGCCCTGAAAGCCTGCCGCCCGACATCGGCGCAGCCGCGCGCAAGTCGTGGGACGAAGGCGAGCATCGCGCGGCGCTGGCGCTGCTCTATCGCGGGCTGCTTTCGCGCCTCGTCCATGTCCACAATGTGCCGATCAAGGATTCCACGACAGAGGGCGATTGCATCGACCTCGCGTCCCGCCATCTCTCCGCTGAAGATCGCAGGATCTATGTAAGAAGCCTCGTGCGACTGTGGGAGCGGGCCGTGTATGGCGGCGAGGCGGTGCCGACGGAAAGCGTGCACGTGCTGTGTGACCAGTTCGGTCAGATGCTCGACGCGCCGGAAGTTTCGCCAACCGCTGCATCCACTGCGGCAGCGGGCGCGTCGGCATGAGCACTCGCGTGGTCGTCAGGCTCCTCGCGGTCGCGGCGATAGGCCTGCTCATTACCTGGATCGCGCGAAACACCTACTGGGACGACGTGACCGTTCCGACGCCATGGAAAAACGAGGCCGCGCGCAATACTTTCTATCCGGCGCAGAAGCTCGTCGAGCGTCTCGGCGCGACCTCGACGTGGGATCGCTTCCAGACCAGCGTGCCGACCGACGGGGTGATCGTCATCTCGTCGTGGCACTGGGATCTCGCTGAAGGCCGCCGTTCGCGCATGGAGCAGTGGGTCGAGGCGGGTGGCCGGCTCGTCATCGATCGCACGCTCGTCGGCGGCCAGGAGGCTTTCGAGAAATGGAGCGGCATCACGCACGTTTCGCCGAAGACCGAGGCAGAAGATGCGGCAGACGAGGATGACGCGGCCGGCGCCACCTCGGGCGCACGCGAACGTCGCAGGCCTCGCGAATGCCGCGTTCTGCACGAGGCCATGCGAGGCGTCGGCAGTCGCGCCGGATTGCCGGTCGACTACGAGCTGTGCAGCGACGAAGACTTCAGTCATCTCACGACCACACGCACTGTGGATTGGGCCCTCCAGGACGACACCGGCAACCAGGTTCTGCGAGTGCGCGTCGGCAAGGGCAGTGTCACGGTGATCAATGGGGTGCCGTTCCGTTCGCATGCTTTCCTGCGCGGGGATCACGGCGAGTTGCTGGTGGCCACGACGCAGCTTCGTCGCGGCGACGAGGTGCACTTCCTGTCTGAAGAAGAGCACGCCTCGCTGCTCACGTTGATGTGGATCTTCGGCTGGCCGGTGGTCGTGCTGGCGCTCGCTCTGATCGCGCTGGCGCTATGGCGAAACAGCGTGCGCTTCGGCCCGCTCACCGCCGAGCCGGATCGCGCCCGTCGCTCGCTCGCCGAGCAGATTCGCGGGACGGGGCGGTTCGCGCAGCGATTCGGCGGCGGCAAGAGCCTGCACGCCGCGACGGTGCGCGCGTTGGACGAAGCTGCGCGGCGCCGGATCTCTGCCTACACGCGACTCTCTGCAGCCGAACGCGTCGACGCGGTTGCGCGTCTCTCGGGCATCGAGGCGACGATGCTGGGCCCTGCCATTCATCATTCTGGTCCGCAGCGCTCGCATGAGCTGCGCCAGGCCATCGCGCTGATCGAAACCGCGCGCCGTCGAATTCTGATCGATAGAAAAAGGTCGAGCCATGGAAATTGAGTCCAACACGATCACCAAGGCTGCCGAGGTGTTGCAACGGCTGAAGGCTGCGGTGGGCCAGGCGATGGTGGGACAGCAGGCCGCCATCGAGCAGGTGCTCGTGGCGCTCGTCGCCTCCGGCCACGTGCTCATCGAAGGTGTTCCGGGCCTGGGCAAGACACTGCTCGTGCGCGCGCTCGCGCAGGCACTGTCGCTCACCGACGGCCGCGTGCAGTTCACGCCCGACCTCATGCCTTCGGACATCACCGGTCACGCGATTCTCGACCCCACCACGCGCGAGCTGCGCATCGTGCAGGGGCCGGTGTTCACCCACATTCTGCTGGCCGACGAAATCAATCGCGCACCGGCGAAAACCCAGAGCGCGCTGCTCGAAGTGATGCAGGAATACCAGGTCACGCTCGAAGGCAAGACGATGCCGCTGCCCCGGCCCTTCATGGTACTGGCGACGCAGAACCCGATCGAGAGCGAAGGCACGTATCCGCTGCCCGAGGCGCAGCTCGACCGCTTCCTGTTCAAGGTCGAGATCGACTATCCGCCGCTTGCGGAAGAAGTCGCGGTCGTCGTGCGTTCCACGTCGAACCAGGCGGGCAACGAGTTGCCGCTGTCGGAAGTGAAGCCCGTGCTCAACGAGCGCGCGGTGCTGAGCCTGCAGCAGATCGCGGGCCGCCAGCGCGTCGACGAGCAGGTGGTGGACTACGCCGTGCGCATCGTTCGCGCCACGCGCGAAACGGCCGGCCTTGCGCTCGGGGCGGGCTCGCGCGGTGCCATTGCGCTGATCCGCGGCGCGCGCGCCGTCGCTCTGATGGACGCGAGAAACTACGTGACGCCGGATGACGTGAAGAAAGTCGCGCTGCCCTGTCTGCGTCATCGCATCGCTCTGGCACCGGATGCGCTGCTCGAGGGCCGCAAGCCGAACGAGTTGCTGGCGGGAATCATCGAAAGCACCGCTGCTCCCCGGATGTAACGCGAGCGAAGACGTTCACGTGAGGCTGCAAGCGATACCGGGTCGAAACACTTTGTGGCTGCTGGCTGCGGGCACGGTCGCTGCGCTGGCTGCTCTGGTGCTGGGCGCGCGTTTGTCATCCGTCGCGCAGTTGTCAGGGCTCGGCATCGTACTGCTGCTGGCGGGTATCGCCATCGACTTCGTGATTTCGCGCAAGGCCTGGCACGCAGCTAACGTGCGATTCGTGCGTCGGCTGCCGCCGGCGTTTGCAGTCGGTGTGCAGAAGCCGGTGCTCATCGCGGTCGAAGCGGACGGCACTGTGAACTGGCGCTGCCGGATCTACGATCACGCCGATCCGAGCGTGCTCACCGAGGGTCTGCCTGTGACGCTGGACGTGCGCGGCGGCAAGGGCGTCGAGATCGAATATCGCGTCACGCCGACCCGACGCGGCGAGATCCTGTTCGAAGCCGCGGACTTTCAGATTCGGTCGCGGTTCGGCTCGTGCGAGCTGCTCGAACGACTGGGCGAGACCGAGCGGCGCCGCGTGTATCCGGACTTCGCCCAGATTGCGCGATATGCCTGGCTCGCCGGCGACCGCAGGCTGCAGGAAATCGGCATCAAGACCTTCCAGCAACGCGGTGAAGGCACGGACTTCAAGCAGCTGTCCGAATACCGTTACGGCGATTCGGTCCGGCGCATCGACTGGAAGGCCACGCAACGGATCGGCAAGCCCGTCATCCGCGAGTTCCAGGACGAGCGCGACCAGACCGTGCTGCTGATGATCGACAGCGGCCGTCGCATGCGCGCAGACGATCGCAACGGCGGCATCGGCATGGCGCACTTCGACCAGGTGCTCAACGCGGTGATGCTGCTTTCGTACGTCGCGCTCAAGCAGGGCGACGCGGTCGGCGCGATGACCTTCGGCACGCCGCCCGGCGATGAAAAATCGTTCGCTCCGCGCAAAGGTGCGCAGGCGCTCGATGCGTTGATGGGGGAGCTCTACGGCATCCAGCCGACGCCCACGCATTCGGATTATGTCGAGGCCGCGCAGTCGATGCTGCGCAGGTATCCGAAGCGGGCGCTCGTCATCGTCATCACGAACTTCCGCGACGAAGACAGCAGCGAGCTGGCACAGGCGCTGCGACTCCTCAGGTCCCGTCACCTGGTGTTGCTAGCGAGCCTGCGTGAGCAAGTGGTGGATGAGCTGATTGCGCAGCCGCTCGTGTCTGGCGATGTAGCGCTGGACGTTGCGAGCGCCCATCTCTATGAGCAGTCGCGGCGGGATGCGTTCATTCGTCTCTCGGCCCGTGACGCGCTCATGGTCGATGCGGCGCCGGCGCGGCTCGGCATCGAGCTCGTCAACCGCTATCACTCCGTGAAGCGGGCCGGGTTGATCTGAAATCTTCGCCGGGCCGACGTCGGCCCTGGTCGGCCACTGCCGGCCAGTGTCGGGCCCATTGTCCGCCCGTTGTCGGAATGGGGCCCGGTCGATCGTCCTGGGTCTATCCACGGCCAACCTGGCCCCCAATGAGGAGAGATCTGATGAACCGGTTCCTGACTGCCGCCGCCCTCGCGGCGCTCGTGCTGGGTACGACTGTCGGCCTCGCTGCGGACAAGGCCACCACTTCCGAGGCGGTGCCCGGTCCGTCTACCGCGCCGGTGCCGGCGGGCGCGTACACCCTCGACAAATCCCACGCGAGCCTCGTGTTTCGCGTCAGCCACCTGGGCTTCTCGCACTACACCGCGCGATTCACGAAGTACGACGCGCAGTTGCAGTTCGATCCGGCCAATCCCGCCGCCGCGACCGTGAAGGTGACCATCGATCCGAAGTCGATCGATGCGGACGGTGCGCCCGACGGATTCATGGCCACGCTCGCCGGACCGCAATGGCTCGATGCAGCGAAATATCCCGCAATCACGTATCGTTCGACCCGGGTCGAGAAGGTGGGCGCCACGGGATTGCGCATCACCGGCGAGCTCGAGCTGCACGGCGTGAAAAAGCCTCTGACGCTCGATGCCACTTACAACGGTGGCTATGCAGGTCACCAGTTCGACCCGCACGCACGCGTCGGTTTCTCTGCGAAGGGCACGCTCCAGCGCTCCGAATTCGGCATCGGCTACGGCATTCCCGCGCCGGGCACGACGTTCGGCGTGGGTGATGCCCTCGAGATCGTCATCGAAGCCGAGTTCTCCGGGCCGGCGCTCGCGAAAAAATAGTTCTCTGAAGGAAAGGCAGACCATGCTCGAAGGCCGTAAACGTTGGTGGGCACTGATCGTTCTGTGTCTGGGCGTGCTCATGATCGTGCTCGACTCGACCATCGTGAACGTGGCCCTGCCGTCGATCCGGGCAGACCTGCGCTTCACCGAGACGTCGCTGGTGTGGGTCGTGAATGCCTACATGCTCACCTTCGGCGGCTTCCTGTTACTGGGCGGACGCCTCGGTGACATCTACGGCCATCGCAAGTTGTTCCTGCTCGGTATCACGTTGTTCACCATCGCCTCGCTCGCCTGCGGGCTCGCGAACACGCGGACGCTGCTGATCACGGCGCGCGCCGTGCAGGGCCTGGCGGGAGCTGTGGTCTCTGCAGTCTCGCTCTCGCTGATCATGAACATGTTCACTGAGGCCGGTGAGCGTGCGAAGGCAATGGGCGTGTATGGTTTCGTGTGTGCCGCTGGTGGCAGCGTCGGTCTGCTGCTCGGTGGTGTGCTCACGAGCGCGCTGAACTGGCACTGGGTGTTTCTCGTGAATCTGCCCGTCGGCATCGGCGTGTACGCGCTGTGCATGATGTTGTTGCCAGCCTCGCGCGTTGAAGGCACGCATCAGAAGCTCGATGTGGCTGGGGCTATCACCGTGACCGCGTCGCTCATGCTCGCCGTGTATGCCATGGTGAACGGCAACGAAGTCGGCTGGCTGTCCGTTCAGACGCTCGGGATGCTGGCGGTCTCGGTAGCGCTGCTCATCGCGTTCATCGTGATCGAATCGAAGGTGTCGACACCGCTCATGCCGCTCGGGCTCTTCAAGCTGCGCAATCTCACCACCTCCAACATCATCGGCGTTCTCTGGGCGACGTCGATGTTCGCGTGGTTCTTCATCACCACGCTCTATCTGCAGGCGGTGCTGGGGCTCACGCCATTTCAGATCGGGCTCGCGTTCCTGCCGGCGAACCTGATCATGGCCGCGTTCTCACTCGGCATCTCCGCGAAGATGGTGATGCGCTTCGGAATTCGCAAACCGCTGACGATCGGGCTGCTTTTCGGCGCTGCCGGCCTTGCGCTGCTCGCTCGCGCGCCAGTCGAGGCGAGTGTGATGGTGGATGTGCTACCTGCGATGGTGTTGCTGGGCGTCGCGGCGGGCATCTCCTTCAACCCCCTGCTGCTTGCAGCGATGAATGACGTGAAGCCGACGGATTCGGGACTCGCCTCCGGTGTGGTGAATACCGCATTCATGATGGGCGGATCGCTCGGTCTCGCCGTGATTGCGAGCCTTGCTGCGGGCCGCACCAAGTCGCTGATTGCCGCTGGCGCCGATATGCCACATGCGTTGAACGGCGGCTACCACGCAGCATTCGTCCTCGGGGCAGTTTTTTCAGTGATTTCGGCGTTGCTCGGCGCTGCGTTCATCCGCATCAACATGAATGCTCCAAGCGCCAGCGGTGCCGCGGCGCCTGCGACTCACTAGCTAACGTCAAGCTCGCGAGTAGGACCCTGCCGACGCGCGTATGCGGGTCGCGTGGATGCCCATCCATCGTATGCAGGTCTAACCTCTCTCCTGTCACATCGCTGATCTGAGAGAGGCTTTCAATGGGTACCAATAATCAGCAGGGTTCGAACCAGAACCAGAACCAGGGCACGAAATCGCCGCAGCAGCAGGAGCAGAGCGGCAACCGATCCCCGGACAACAACCGTCAGCAGGGCCAGAACGACGCCAGCCAGCAGGGCAATCGCCAGCAGGGCGGCGGCGCCCAGCAGCCGAATCGCCAGCAGGAGCAGCAGGGCGATCGCAAGAACCAGACGCAGAGCGACCAGAGCGAGCGTCAGCGCGACGAGACGTCAGGGTCGGGCTCCGGCTCCGACAAGCGTTAATTACGCATGAGCGATTGTGGAGGGGGCCGACAGCGGCCCCTTCTGCGCTCTGTAGATCCCGAAATCGATACTGAGGAGAGACTGATATGGGCACCGTAACAGGCCACACTTCTGCAATCCGTGCGAAGAAGGTTATCGGCACGAACGTGAAAGACACTTCTGGCCGCAAGATCGGTGAGATCGAAGACGTGGTGCTCGACAAGCAGTCGAACAGCATCATGTTCGCGGTCGTGGGCTTCGGTGGCTTCCTCGGAATAGCCGAGAAGTACCACCCGATTCCGTGGGCCTCGCTCGACTACAACCCGGCCGAAGGCTCCTACGTGGTGAATTTCACGAAGGAGCAGCTGGAGGCTGCACCCGCGGGCTCCATCGATGAGCTGACGCGCGATGACGGAATCTCTTTCCGCGATCGTGCGTATGACTACTACAAGGCACCCCGATACTGGGATCGCCAGCACTGAGCCATTGCTCGAAGCGGCAGGCGTCCCTCGTCCTTTCAGGATGAGGGGCGCAGCCCTCGCTGAAACGACTCGCTATGACGACGTCTTGCCGCCGCGATCCGTGGCGCGTCGCCCCGCCCGCCAGTTCCTGTCGCTGCGTTTCAACTGCCCGGTGCCGAGCGGATCGCCCGGCCCATCGGTTCGCCGATCGTCGTGCATCTCGAATTTGCAGGTGCAGCTCGATGGGAACGTGCACAAGGGAAGCGGCAGCGTAGGCGCATCGGCGACCAGGAAACGCTGATGCCGGATGGCAATCGCCGCCGAGCACGACGCGCGGTTCGGTACGACTGAAACGGCTTCGTAAGGCGTGGGAGAGCGCAGGGAAACTCCGCGGGAGCCCGATGGGCCCACCCATCGATTCAGGATCTTTTCGAGCAATCGGCCCACGCTCGCCTCGTCGGCACCCTGCCTTGGGTGCAGTCCTTAGGATGTATGACAATTCGAATTCGCGCCAGATGCTACGCGTGGATTCACACTGTAGGCGGCTTCTTACAGCAGAGTGCAGCGCGGACGCGACAAACCCGCGCTGTGTGCTTCAGGTTACGATCACGCCACGTTCGCAGGATGCGGAGCCACCCATGCCTCAGCCAGCCGCTCGAAAACCCGGCCTTTTCTACGCCACCAGCGATGAGGGCGTGGAGCTGCCGATCGTCGATGTGACTCATCCCGAGTTCGCGCTGTCGGTTACACCGGAAGAACAGCAACGCATCGTCGAGGGATGGAATTCGCAACAAGCTCCGTTCAAGCGACTCCCGACGTGGTTGCGGCGGCTGCTCATGAAGCTGGTGCTCAGGCGGTCCGTGCTCGCTCGAGCGCTCGGTACCGCGAACGGCACCTATCTCAGCGGCCTGAACACCTATCTGCTGAAGCTCGGCCCGGGCAACATCGAGGCCGTGAGTCGCGAACCCATCGATCGGCGGCTCGCTGCGTCGATGCCGATGATCTCGATGCGACTGCGCTTGCAGGATGTCGCGACGTTGCTCGCGGAGTTCCTCACGCCGGTGCTGCTCGCTGCACCCAACCGCCCGCTGCATCTCCTGAACATCGCGGGCGGTCCGACAATGGACAGCCTGAACGCGCTGATCCTGCTCCACCGTGACCAGCGCGCGACCCTCGCGAATCGACGCATCGTGATCACCGTTCTGGACCTGGACACCGCTGGTCCGGCATTCGGCGCGCGGGCGCTGGCGGCACTGGGTGTGCCGGGCGGCCCGCTGCACGGGCTGCAGATCGAGCTGCGTCACCGTTCGTACGATTGGTCGCGACCAACGGACCTGCGGCCCGTGTTGCAGGCGGCGGCAAGTGAAAATGCGCTCGTCGGCGTGAGCTCGGAGGGTGGTCTTTTCGATTACGGTTCGGACGAAGAGGTGGTCTCCAATCTACAGGTGCTGCGGGAGCAGGCCAGCGTCGTGGTGGGCTCTGTCACCCGCGCGGACGCTGTCATGAAGAGCATGCTCACCGTGAGTACGGTGACGCTGCGCCCGAGGGGCCATCGCGCGTTCAGTGCACTGGCTGAACGGGCAGGCTGGAGAACCGCGCGGGTGATCGAGCGACCGGTCAACGACGAGGTCGCATTGCTGTAAGCTCGGCGGC
>Ga0247774_1000700_pt1 | contig 16777 bp, 11 predicted proteins | sample UWRJL001104B6_FD_179933 | JGI IMG/M metagenome (GOLD analysis project Ga0247774, IMG submission 179933) | Plant litter microbial communities from Arlington Agricultural Research Station in Wisconsin, United States - UWRJ-L001-104B-6 | ecosystem: Environmental > Terrestrial > Plant litter >... | reverse complement strand
AATCGGCTCCCTCCCCCCTCTCGACTGACTTCGCTTCAACATATGACGTGCGTCCAGATAATGCTATCTTCATATTCCGAGGTCCAAACCCAAACTGGCCACCTCAGCAAGTAGAAATGGAGCAATCGTGAATTGACACAACCACCACGCCCCGCTATCTTTAGCTCTCAACCCAATGCTCATATATAGTTCTGGGTCCTTTCCGCCTGCTCCGATACTGGGGGGATAGCTTGTGGGAACTCAGCACTTGACTTTCTCCGACATGCATTGGTCCGGGATACCTGCCCCGCGGCCGTAAAGCGAGCCTCCCCAATTGCTGATAGCATCGCCTGAAGGAAGACGGTTAGTTTGTATGCTCCAATATACCCTATACCACAAAGGCCTTGGTAGATCCCATCAGACTTTGGGTGAGAACTTACTGAGATAGACGCCGGCTCTGGTCCCGAGCGTACCGTCTACGCGTGGACATCGGCAAGTGAGATATGTGTTGCTCTTATCATATTCACACTCCTCACAGCCGTTGAGATCACCATAATGAACTCGGTGAGTGTTTGGGCTGAGAGTAGAACTGTTAGCACTGTCGTTTATTTAGGGTCAGGGGATGTGGGAGAGATAGGCTATTGCGAAGCAAATCGAGGCGAAGGAAATCTCGTTGAGAGAAAGATCTTTTGTTCGCGCAATGAGTGGTAGTGTCAGCTGGTGTGATACTTCTCGTACTTACACAGAGTTAATCCAGGTAAGGATAGCCTCCGGTCGGTAGTATCCGATGCAGTTGTTGAGATTCAACTTTGCGCACTTCGTTCCACCTTTGCCATCACCGCAACGATACGTGACATAGCTGATGGCGTCGAAATATGGCGTTGTGGATACAAATTCGCAGGTCTCCTCAAACTTCTGGGCCGGCACAGAGACAAGCAGAGCCAAGAAGGCTAGGAGAGCGGAAATGAAGAGCATCGTGGTTGTTATAAGGGTCGAGAGAACAATCCAGTTTTTTTTGGCTGTATGCGAATGATCTCGAGAGTGGGGGCGTAGGTGCGTCGAAGTGTGATTGTGGGCCAGGGCTCAAACTCGAAGACTTATAGATCGAAGAGACCCTTTTAAAGGCGGTGGCTAAAAAACGCGTTCCTTTGACCTCGAACTTTTTGGCCTGTCATCATGTTTCAGTATTTCGGCGGTGACTGAATGGCGGTAAGTCACTATTCTGTAAGTCTAACTTTGGAAAGCAGCATTCATCATGACCGCGATATGATCCTAGGTGACAGGCTCCTGCTGTAGAATTCACGTTCCCACTTCCTTGCCAATGCGGAGATCGGCATTCATGGTTACTTGGTTAAAGAACGCCATCTAGGTGGTGATCCACACAAGTCATCATTTCTATGAGCCAGACGTCTCATGAGATGCGGCGAGGTGCAAACAGATATTTGCACCATGTTGGGAGACTCGCTAGAGAGAAGTGACTCTATTTCTAAGAAAAGCTCTTTTTTGCCATCCTTCACATGAGGACTTGGGTAAGTGTTTGCTTCCCAGATCTCACCTGCTCAAGACCATCAACTTCACAATACGAGCACGAGTATGAGTTTACTACCTCTTGCACCAAAACCACGTAGTGCAAGAAACCCTTAGATCTCCGCCGGCAACAACGAAACATCAGCGGACCAAACGGGAACAAGTCTTGGAGAGGAAGAATCTAGGAAAGTTATTACAAGGGTAGATACATTCAGGCAGTTTGCATCGCAAAGACAAATTTACACAATATCTATTTACTACAACTCAACCTAGATATATATCAGTATATTACAGTTTGCTGTTAGTGGCGAACTCTGAGGGAATAGTCTCAATGTCAACCATGTCGAGATGGAGAGCCGACAGATTTTGCCATGATTGCCGCAATCGGATTAGACGGAACCGGCGTCCAATGCCGGCAGAAACCTCAAGAATAGGACATCAAACGGGTCTTCCTTCGGTTCGCAGTCGCAGCTTTGGTTAAGTGACTTGAGCTTCGTGTTCTTCTCATCCTCCCTGTAAGTAGTTAATCTCGTTAGTGCAGATTCCAAAGACGCACATTGCAAGATATTCATTAGCTTTGTACCGATGCGGTAGTTAGAAATAATGTTAGAATTGAGCGCCAAGGCAGCGGGAAGTGGAATAGCTCTTTGTCGATGCGGAGGCTCACGTCGTCGTTGACGATTCACCGTTCATGTGTATGCTTGAGCACTTGGAGTCCCTGTTCGTGTCGGTGCAGTTAAGTTAATAGTAAGCATCCGTTGAAGTTGTTCATTTAATGTCTTGTCAGCCACTGCATAGTTTGGGGGTATGCTCACGACACCGGCTGTGGGGGCCAAAAAAAGCCAGGGGGATTCCGGACCATGGCGCCGTTGTGGTCGAGCATACTAGCGGCGAAAGGGGTCTTCTTTAACTCCAAAGCTTTCCTGAGTCAGAAAAGGGCTAGTGGTAGCTATACCGAGTTTTTAGGTCTTCTTACCCGTCTCAACCGTTAGGTGGTGATGAATGCTGGTGAATAGTCTCGAGGATGAATACGTTATGGATAAGAAATGACCAGAACTTAACAAGAGACAAAAATGGTAAGGAGGTTTTTTGGCCGTTAATTCTGAAAACTATGGTGTGGGTGGTGCCATTCAAGAGTAAATAAGACGTTATGAACAGCTACTCATGAATTGTTATATGCCTGCCGCCGGTGCCAATTTTAGCACTCAAGAGCACCCTGGCGAAGTACTTCTACCGGCCATCTATAAATTTTGGTTAATAAACCGTAGAAAGCATTCACCAAACGCTTTCCAATAAAGGAGCAACTGGAATCGATGGTTGAAATATGGCCAACGAAAGTGATCTAGGGCAACCTGAGAATCTCTTAATCATATAGTAAGACCATATCTGTCTCTGTTAGCTTTTCATCCATTTCCTCCTCTATGGATTGATTCGCTGTGTTGATGTCATAAATCTGCCCAATGTATGGATGTCAGGGGTCTTGTAGCCGAAGTCGCAAGGAATGATTCTCGTCACGAGTTCGCGGTCACTTCGATATTAGGGGTGTGTTTGACAGAAGACAAAGCCATGTATTCCAATTCTACGAGAGGGCAGTCTCCCCTCCTACTCATACCTAACTGGCCAATGCCTACTACGTCCCGTGGCCCCGCTACAAGCCACGCGGGGCCGTAGTGTGCGTGACAATGGAGAACTTTATAGGCGAAAAGGACTCACTCCCTGACTGGTCGAGCTTGACGAAATTCCACTTATCCAGCAGCTCTTGCCGCTGCACGCGCATCTTTCACTGATTAGATCATGCTGTTAGAAGTTATTTTAACTCTCTAATCAGTCTTAGGTTATGCCTCAAGAGGTTGAAGAATGTCGTGACTGTCTTGGTAGGATATGCTAATAATCTACGGGTGCTGCGAAGGAGCTATTATATAAGACGTTGTTACATTAACCGAAGACCACGGGATAGCTCAAGGTTGCGAGTTTCCAGAGGAATAGAGAGGATTCCATAAGGATTCAAGTTTGTAGCAGCTACCTCCAGGTAACTTACATTTTGACAAAATCAATTTAATCTACGCCTAGACCAGCGGACGGGAACCGTCGGGCATGAGGCTTTGTATCTTCCCCTGCCACATTGGATTCCGAAAAATAGGGCCGTGAGCGTGGAGAGGCACGGTAATGAGAAGCTTGTATCGACGGGGAATCGCAAACAAAGTCTAAGAAAGAGGCACTTGGAGCTTCCTGCAAGGAATCTCAGCCTTGTCTCGGATACTGGGGCGAGTTAGACTGCGGCCCTGATACAAGGCGACGTTGGGTGATTCAGAAATCGCCATATTAGGCAGCTACATAGGAATTCTATTGTACAAGAGTCCGAGAATTTATCGATATTTAGATACTCCTACTCACTATCTAAAATTAACAGGGTGTCAACCGTAGGAGTAAGGTAGGATTATAGTGCGGGATCTGACCTTGCTGCTTTTGTTCTTAGAACCAATGAGATATATGGCTACTGGTGTTTAGTGTTAGGGGTAAAGCAGCCTGCTGGATGAACTTGCAACTCCCGGAGGTAACGTTCATCTATATAGATGACAAGGATTCGGAGAAGTAGAACCAGCTTGTGTTCTCACAGTTCAATATCTGCTCGAACGGCTTCAACAAGCGTCCCGGTATCCGCCCTCTGCGCTGACAAACCCTTTATTTGCTCACACTTGAATCTTTCTGTAACTCGACAACCGGGAACTAAAATACCGAGACACACAGCTGAACGACGGTTCAAATTGATGACCGCAGCGCAAAAAGTCCCCCATAGCATTCATCTGCATATAATATAATACCACGGCTGGAGACTTTCTTCCATGCATCGTAAGGGCATTGCGGATCGCGGTATTATTCCGTCGTGGAAGGAAGTAAATTGATGACTAAGCCCGCCGCTTCCCGTCCCCAACCGATCTCGGCGAAGGGGTAACAGATGCGTCCAAGCTTCCACGATAAAAAAGTACTTGTGCGACCCTCCTTTGAGGCTCTCTTTCTCTCCGCGAATACCATAGTTGGTCGTGTTTGCGAGCCGTTGGCGTCAATTGACAGCCCAATTTATTCCAAAAACTTCCAATCCTTGGCTAGGACCGCCTGCGCACTCGTTGCAATAGCTCGTTTTCCTCACTCTTTTCTTTCTCACCCACAAAGCTGCCATTCGCAGACCATCAGGATGGGCCGGTTAGCTCCCCTCTGGAGATCCCTCCCCAGAGCGGCGACGTCGACGAGCAGGACGACATTGGCACTCCGTACCGCGAGGTTATACAGTATCAAGGCCGAAGCCGCTTCCACCGCGCAGCAAAAGCCGATTGATCCGTCGAAGCTCTCCATTAAGAAGACAAACCATCCTTCCCCGCTGAGCAAGCCTGAAGACCTCGTTTTCGGCCGGACATTTACAGGTAAACCATACACTAGCACACACCAAACCCCGGCCCTATTTCTCCCCTTAAACAATCACGCCTTTATTTATTATTAATTATACTGACGTGGGGGGTTTCGACCGGCAACAGACCACATGCTCACGGTCGAATGGAACAAAAACGAAGGCTGGCTCGCCCCGCACATCACTCCCTACCAAAACCTCTCTCTCGACCCTGCCACGTGCGTCTTCCACTACGCCTTCGAGTGCTTCGAGGGCATGAAGGCCTACAAGGACTCGGCGGGTCAGATCCGCCTCTTCCGGCCCGACCGGAACATGGCCCGCTTCAACAAGTCGGCCGCTCGCATCGCCCTCCCGACCTTTGAGCCGACGGCGCTCATCGACCTCATCGGGCGGCTCGTCCGGCTCGACGAGCGCTTCATCCCCCGCGAGAAGGGGTACTCGCTCTACCTCCGCCCCACCCTGATCGGCACGCAGAAGACGCTGGGGGTGGGCCCGCCCGGGAGCGCGCTGCTGTTCGTCATCGCGAGCCCCGTGGGGCCCTACTACCCGACGGGGTTCAAGGCCGTGAGCCTCGAGGCGACCGACTACGCGGTCCGGGCGTGGCCGGGCGGCGTGGGCGACAAGAAGCTGGGCGCCAACTACGCGCCGTGCATCGTGCCGCAGCTGGCGGCCGCGAGCCGGGGGTTTCAGCAGAACCTGTGGCTGTTTGGGGAGGAGGAGTTTGTGACCGAGGTGGGCACCATGAACATGTTCGCCGCCATCCGGGATAAGGAAACGGGGCGGAAGGAACTCGTGACGGCGCCGTTGGACGGCACCATTTTGGAGGGGGTCACGCGGGACTCGGTGCTGAGCTTGGCGCGAGAGAGGCTGGTGCCGGAGGGGTGGACGGTGAGCGAGAGGAAGTACACGATGGGAGAGCTCCATGACGCTTCGGTGGAGGGACGGTTGTTGGAGGCGTTTGGGGCGGGGACAGCGGCGGTGGTGAGCCCCGTGCGGAAGATATCGTGGAAGGGCAAGATGGTGGAGTGCGGGCTCAAGGAGACGGAGGAGACGGGGCCGATTGCAGCGCGGATGAAGGAGTGGATTGAGGCGAGGCAGTATGGGGATGATGAGCATGAGTGGAGCTACATTGCGAAATAGATGGGTGAAGGAACATATCCTTTTTGGGGGGCTAAATTTGCGGTTTACTGTCATAGACGATACCTTGATGTATATATTTATACATATCTTGAGACATTCGGGAGCTAGGCCAATTATTCTTCTAAATATTTACCTGGCAGTTATCTTGGTGATATCATGGTCATCATTGCCTATATATGTCATGCTCACATGCCAGTTTTCCACGGCCGCGTCGTTGTCATCCTGAATGTGTTGGAGGAGTAGTGAACGGCTGGTTGGCGAGCGGCGAGGAGGGTCCTGATGTGCGGCCGTCTTCGACCATGGTACCTTACGGGTAGGTGGGGGGCTCTCCATCTCTTCGACTTGAGCGATGGATCCCATAAGAGGCTAGTTTTGGGTTTCAAGGCATCCCCATTGTCAAACATTCCGTCTCCGTCTTATTATAGATGTGCTCATGAAACAACGACTAATACGCGATTCCTTTGTTTTCAACATGAAATTTCGTCAAGAGCAATATTAATACAGGTCCTAATATACTCAACAGATTCACCTACATCCGTGTGAGACGTCTTTGTAACTTCATATGCCTAGTCCGAAGAACCGGCCCGTCTAGCATGTCTCAAACTGGGTGATAAGTCTCAACTAGCGGCCTCGCCCTGGTACCGAGGATAACCAACAAGTAAATCACCAAAGATATTTACCTATCCTATCATCCACCACACCTCGTATGCGTACAGCTCCTCTCGTCTCACCTTACCCTCTTTCCGTCGACTTCGGATTGGCGCGTGTAGATGATGGCCATGCCAGCGCACAACCCAAGCTGGTAGACTCGAAGAGAGAACGAGTGCATACACGTAATTGCTACGATGAAATACCTAAGAAACCGCCAAAGCCTCGCTATATCCCGCGTTACATCCGTCACCAACGTCGAAAAACAACTCCACAGCCTCATCCTAGCTCCACTGTCGTGTCCACCGTCGTCGAGAAGGTGCCGTCCATTTGAGAGTTGCCTGTTAGGGCCAGATGGTTCGCGACAGTGGAATGCTCATTAGTAGCTATAACGCATCATCCGAGCCCTCGAGACTAGAATGAGGCACAAACCGTATGTAATGAAGAAGGCCAAAGTTATTTCGCAAAACCGTATTCCGGATTAGCTTATCAGCACCCTTTAAGGCAGGGACCGATGCGTAAGCCGGTATCTCGGCATAAGCTATCTAGCCGAAGGAGGGTTCTTCTTGTCGAACCTCGAAGACCAGGTCTTCTCCGCCCGCGCATGGGTGGAAAGAATAGAAAGGGGCTCTGATCTGGGCAGAATACCGTGTGTATTAAGGTTCATTGATCGCGGCACTGCCGGCCAGCCGGGTCGGCGTACCAGCTTTGCAAAAGAACTTCAGCAGCAATAATATAATAGCCCTACAGATACGAAAATTTGATTTGGCAATGAGTTATGGCCGAAAAATACTGTGTAACTTAAAGCCGTTGGTTCCATTAGGAGATCAGCGTTCAACACCGGAGCATACATATCGGAGTTGGTAGGAAAAGGGTAAGGAGTATGGGATACTATTGATCAGAGCAAACGCTCCTAGTATTATCACGAGCTGCCATCCAAGGAGAATCCCGAATTTTAAACGCAACAGGTTCTCTGTACTGCTGAAGAGAGCTCCAGGGGGCGACGTAAAGCGGAAACTTCGGGGTTATGGGGTGAGTGGACCATTCAACCGGGTGGACACTTTTGATCCGATCCTTATTCTTCCAGATGGAGGGTCATGTGATGGTGCACGTGCCAGCCACCCACCCCGACGTTCTCCGACCGTGACCGAAAGCTCCTAAACTACCGCAAATCCACGAACGGTCAGTCGAGAACGGAAACCACCAAGCAGCCAGCGAAGCTGCGTCCGACCGACCCAATTCGTCGCCCCGATTTTCCTTGCAGTTTCTTCGATTGATACCCGCCCCTCTTCACAGAAAAAAATGTCCCTCCTCCGCCCTGCAACGGCGCGATTGTCGCTCGCCGCCCGCTCGCCCGCGGCAGCAGCAGCAGCAAAAAAGCCACGACTCCTCCCGTTGACGACTCCGACTCCGACGGGCATCCGAGGCTTTGCTTCGACGCAGCGTAGATGCGGGGCCAACGCCGAAAAACACAAGCATGAAGACGGGCATCATGACGACGGGCCGTTTGAACCACCGACGGGGTGGCTTTGGGGGGTTAGGCCTGGAGAGAAGCCCAAGAGGGAGGGGTGGGAGCCGTTCTTCTACTATGGGTTCATCTTGCCATTGGTTCTTTGCGGTATTGGGTATGCTTTTAAGCCGGATGATTCGTAAGTTGCCTCTTCCTTCTCCTAGCTTCAATTGGGAACTGCATACGGGAGCTTTGTGGCGGGCGTTACAAGGCTGTTGTGGTTGGCTTTGAGGGATATTAGGTTTGATGGGGTTGAAAGAGGGTTAACTTAAGGTTGTGATAGGCTTGATACATGGGCTTTGGAGGAGGCGAGGAGGAGGTTAGAGGCTGAGGGGATCCTCCCCGATCCGCTCCCTGATCATAAGCTCCCTATCGACGGGTACACCAGCACGCGCGAGGGGAAGCACCCGCCGGTGTAGAAAGAAGGGCCGAGGTAGGCTAAGAACGAGCCTATCGTAGGCACGATGTTTGGCGGGATAGAGGGGGGATACTAGACGGCTCTCATTTTTGGTCAGGGAAATCCCCGGGGCCGAGGGTGAAAGAGAAGAGAGGCCCAAGCTTGGTAGACGGAGGCTGAAGAGGGTGTTACCATCAGTGTGTCAATTACGGCTAGGTCATCATTTGTGTCTCTAGAAAGTCGGAGCCTACTAGAGCAAGTCATTGGCGAATTTTTCTATGTTTTTATCCTCGTCTTGAACGCAATTCTCTTTTTTAGAGCAAGCCTTGAGTCGTCGATATGGCGGGGTTTCATGGACGCAGAACGTAAATATTAGAAGCATTTACAATGCCAAGCATTTCTTTAAACTAAACTAAGCCCGATACAACAAGGCTAGATACATGCCCAACAATGACAGCCGCGTAGCCCCATGTAGTTTATGCATCGCAGGCCAATGCTTCTCATGAAAATATTCGTCCAACAGCCTTCCGCTCCATGCGCTAATTTGTTGGAGGGAATTAGTACGAAAATCTCCCATCCGTTATATCATTCAGAACGTCCCTCGTAATGGGCCTATTCTTCAACGTCAACCTTTCCCCCATCCCGGCCCGCTTTACCCCCGCCATGGCCGGCCGGGCGTTCTCATTTTGGCTTGATCTGACGGTTGCAAACTCTTCCATGTCGCCCAGTAGTCTCTTCTCCTTGCTATTCGCCACCCTCGGCAACTTGATCGGTGCAATCGAAGCCATCGGTTTCATTGGGTTCCGTCGAACCAAAGGGGAAGACTTGTCAGGACTCAGGACATTCTGTGTCGCCGCCTCGAAGAAGTGGTTTCCCAACGCGTCGGGGGGCAAACGATAGACCCAACCCCGGCTTTCCATAATGCCTACAAACCGCGCTACCATTTCTCGTTCTGCGCATCGGAGGGTTGAGCGGGACCCCACGACGAGGAGTTTGGTCTTGGCGCGGGTAAACGCAACGTTGATCCTCCGCCAATCCTTTAACAAATCGCCGATGCTGCCTTGTTCGTTTGATCGAACCAGAGACAAGACGACGACTTCCTTATCCCGGCCTTGGAATCGGTCGGCTGTGTGCATTTCTACCCCCCCGCCGACGTGCCGTAGTGAGTGCCGGATGAGTGAAAGCTGAGAGCGGTAGTGCGTCATTACGCCGATTTCCGAGGCGGGAACGCCGGTTAGGACGAGGGAGTCGACGAGCTGGGTCACAAGCTGAGCCTCTGCCCGGTTGACAAAGCGCTTGCCCTTGGCTTCTTCGAAGGCGCGGGGCTGGAGATTATCGGTGTCGAGGAAGACGACACGAGCCTCAGGGTCCAGAACGCGACGGAGCCAGCATTGAGGGCCGTTGGTGCAAACAGAGTGGAGGGATGACGATGAAAAACTTGAGATGGTGTCGGCATCGTGGTGGCGTTGCTTGAGAGCGGACATATTGGGTATGTCGAGCTTGCGCTTCTTCAGCGCTTCAGTGCCGCAGCAGAGGCGGCCGTCGTATATCAGCGTGTTGCTGAGGGTCATGATGTCTTCGCACATGCGATATTGATGTTCTAGATTCACCACGCTGTCGGGGTAGGCGTCAGACAGGACCTTGAAGAGGGAGACGTCGAGGCCGCCTTCGCGAGCTTGTTCGTTTTGGACGAGGGGCGGAAGTTGGTTGTGGTCGCCGACGAGGACAAAGGTCTTGGCCATGCGGATTGGACCCAAGCAAATAGGGAGGGTAATCTGAGAAGCTTCGTCGACGATACAGACGTCAAAGGTGCGCTCGTGAAAGATGGGGTGGGAGATGCCGAGGCAGGTTGTCGCGACAATGGGGTTTCCATGCCAGGCTTCCTTGATCTGCTCAAAGGATGTCATGGGCATGCCTGCAAGTGTAACGAAGTCCTGAACGTCAGGGTGAACTTTGGCTGGTGCTCCAAGTCGAAGGATGCCCATCTTATCGTCTCGGAGCTTGAGTAGGATGTTATCGACAGCCGTGTGGGTGTAGCTCGTTAGGAGGACGCTCTTTCCTTGGGAAACAAGGGCGCGGATTATGTGTGCGATTGTGTAGGTTTTGCCAGTGCCCGGCATACCCAGGACCAGGGCGTAGTCTTGTGCGCTCATGACCTTCTCGATAGCCCGCTTCTGGTCAACGTTCAGGCTGTCGAGGCTTGAGCTTGAGATGGTATACTGGGTCGGAATTGGCTTGAACCGCGGAGGCTCCAAGTCAACAACGAGGCGGCGAATATCTTGAGACCCAAACACGCCGTGTGCCATGACTTGCACGAGGTTGTTACGAACGACAGCCATGCCGTTGCTAAACTCGTCTTTATCCAGCCGGTACCTAATCTGCGGCGGTTCTGTGCTTGCCGCGGACGTAGCTTCGGTGGCTGCCGCGCCACGAGCTTTCACCTCCATAATACCTCCGAAAACTTGATTATTGACCTCATCAAAACCGGGCTGTCGCTGCCTCGCGTTGTGGAGGCGCCGGTCGACAGCAACCGTAATTTGATGCTTCCTCAACTTCGTCACGTAGCCGACGGCCAGCGCAAAGTGACCTTGCTCGTCGGATACCACGATTGGCTCGCCCATAGCGAGCTCGCTCTCCATGAATGAGAAGCCCGGCGCCGGGTCCCGCTTCACAAAGACATAGGTATACCGATTAATCCTCGTGGGGCTCGCCTCTTCGAGGATCTGGTCGATAACCACATCTCCGAAACACCGGCCTTGCTTTTCCCTGTCGGCGCTGACCATGGTCCACAGCTCCCTCTTCAGCTTCTGGCTTTCCCTTTCTTCCAGAGTCAAGAGGTTCTCCCACCTGACGAAAAATTCTTGGTGCACCGGCGAAAGATGCTTTACGACCTGTGCAAACTTGGCGCCCATGCCGCTCGTCTCCCCGTCTCCGTCGTCCGCGAGTCGGTGGTAGATGAAGCAGGGCGTCTGGGCGTAGCACCTGTCACACATGTTCTGCCGCTTCGCCATGGGGGGCAGCCTGATGTTTCGACCGCGGATGGATGCAGCCAATCGGTTCCGTTGAAGGATCATATGGCGAAGTTCGCGGCGGATGGTCGGCACTCGCATAGTAATAGACGACTCCATGTAGTACAATATGCCGCACGTAACGTCGATGTCGTACCGGTCCGAGAGGAGGAGATTATAAAGGGCAGTCTGTGCCGTGTGGTGGATGCTCACGTGCTTGCCCGTCTTGACCTCGAAAGGGACAGTCAAAGTCTGCTCGTTGACGCCGTCGCGGATCTGGACCTGCACAGTGGCGTCGATATTGCCCTTCAAGCCGAACATGGGCGACCATACATGCTCCTCGACATCGAGCAGCTTGTTGATGCACATGTTGACTTTTTTGTTGTTACGGTCCTGTACCATCGCATCAGGCCGCGGCTCGGGGGCAACGAATGCTATTGCCCAGTGCCTCAGCTCCGTCATTTTGGACTCGAGATGCTCTCTCGCCGCCGCCAGGCCAACCTTGATGGTGTACAAATCCTCAACATGTTTCTCCATCACATTGTGTATGACGTTCGTGAGGAACAAGGGATCCCATCTCTTCGCCGTCAGAGCCTCCTGGAAGATTTCATGCAGAAGCGTGCCGTACACTAGAGCCGGCGTCGGCTCACTCGTAGCCTTCACTCGGTCTTGAAGAACTGCCCGCCGCATGCATCCGAACGAGTCGGCGACCACGGTGGTCGAAACCAGCTGATCGGGATGTAGGATAACGATATTATGGTCGTTGTCGACGATGCAGCGTCCATCGCGACTGAAATCGCCGATAATGTGCACATACGACTGGGTTTTCGCTTCCGTATCGTACCACTCGCCGCGAAGGTGAACCGTTCGAGTTGTCTTGGTCTTATCCATTTCCACGAACAATATCTAAAGAAGGGATTAGCGAAAGAACGCCAAACCGCCGGCAGTTAGAACATACCTTTTCCAGCTGGCTTCGGTTGTACTCATCCACGTACTCGCAGTCCAAGACAGCCGTTATAAGATAGCGCTGGATTCTTTTGGCCTTTTGAGACCGCTACGCAAATCAAGTCTTAGTATTGTACTAGGCAGCAGGGAAGGTTGGTCATTAACATACTACAGAAGCTGGAGCATTCGAGGACTGCATTGGCAGAGCCTGCGAAACCCCCTTCTCAACCGCGTCCCAGTCAATGTCATCATCGTCGTCCAGGAGAGTTGTATCATGCAGCTCCCGTACCTCTTCATTCCCACCCATGTCCCGCATCAACGATTCGTTCTCTATGCTAGATGTATTCCCCACCGGTGCCACCAGCTCAATAAGAGCATTGTCATCAATGTCGTCCCAATCTTCAAGGCCGTAGTCGGACTTTGCATTGCAATCAGTCCCCTGTCCGGACTGGTGGTTTGGCTCCTGGGACGGCTTGCCAGCTGACGCGGCCCGACCCTTAATCTCTGCCACGGCAGCTTCCCAGAATTCCTCATCACCGTCGCCAAATTCCTTAGACCGGATCCCACCAACACTGGAATAGATGCTGATCGGATTAGCCACTATACCTGTCCCAACCACGGGAACTTTGTCCTTCCTCTGCGTCTGTGTGGGTTCGCAGGAGACAGCTTGGGACTGGGCAATCCGCGTTTCGATCTCTATCATCATGGCGTCGTCGAAATCATCATCTCCATAGTCGGAACCCGTCTTTTGCACAGGCTTTTGCTGGTCGGTAACTATTTCCTGTCCAGGTGCTACGCCTGCAGAAGGCCTGGCAGCAGCGACATTCGAGGCCGCCTCCGGCTTTAACGCGGCCATGCGTGGCACGTGGTGGAGGCTAGGCCTACTCCTCTTAGGGGGTGATGGCGACTCGTCCAGATTCCCCTGGCTTGCCTCATGGTTCTCAACAGCCTGAGAAGCGCATTCTACCATCCTCAGCGGCGACTCCTGCATGCTCGCGACCGAATCCAACAGCGACGTAACGAGGGAATACTTAGACGAACTCCCCGCACCGCTACCGAGGGGGGAGCCATCATCAATTTCGATCCGCCGACGCTTAAAGTTCAGTCGTGAAGAAGGAATGGTTCTCCGGAGACCCGCATCCGCCTTCCTCGGCGTTCCGCTGCTAGCGGGCTTCGGGGAAGACGAGATGAGCATCATATCCGAGAATTTGCCAGCCGACTCAATGTGCTGCGTGCTATCTCGCGTGGTGGTGGTGTAGCGATCCCACAGCTCGAGTGTCGGGTCCGTGTGCGGTGATTTCAGAGCTTGTGACAGTTTCTGAATGTTGACGGCTGGAGACGCCGCGGTCTTGTCGGACGGGGACGAGGTAGGCGACGAACTCCGTGCACGTTTCTTGCCTCTCTTATGGCGCACTAGGTCTGACATGTTGTGGTAAATGGTGTCGCGGGCGTTGGAGGGCGGGATCCACATGATCCTCTCACTGGGCGAGACTTCGTCATCTTCTCCGTCGCCGTGTTCCCCCTGCTCCCAGCTTCCTTGCTTTGTTACGGGCGTCTTGTCCGGCACTCGCGGTTTACTCGAGTTGGGAGCATTGGGCCTCTTTTCGGGCTGTGCGAGGCCCAGATCGGCATGATTATCCTTATCCGACTCGTCAGGTTCCACCTTCGAGGCTTCTGTGTCTTTCGGCCGGAACCTAAGAAGCTCAAGCTTCTTTTTAGTCGCTGACGAGATGGCTGGTTGGCCGCGTGGTTCGAACCGGCCGCCGACGGGAGTACTATGGGATCGTTGCCACGAATCTCTCTGCTTACAACCATTGTCAGGCTTGGGGGTCCGCAAGTCCCGCGGAGCCGACGATGCGAAGACTCTGAGAAGAGGATAGGGCGAGAACCTACCTTCTGATGGCCCACGTTCGCCGAATACGACTTGGTGAGACCCATGATACTTCCTTCGCCTCGATGCCAAGTCGCCAATCCCAAGGAGCCACCGTGGATGTCAACTACCCGTCATTTGCTTCGTCGGTCGTGATGGACCGAATCAAAACAACAGAAGTGTCGATCCTCGAAAATGACAGTAGGCGGTGAAAATAATTCGCAAGAAAACGGCCTCGTGTAGGCTGGAGCTGAGAAAATACTGAATATTAGGTCATCAAACCCAAAATAAAAAGCTCAAGGCAATATTATGCTCCTCAAGTCATCAATTATCTTGGTTGGTCAAGTGGGGATCTCACATTAACATATTGGAACTTTAACCCGGGAACACGCGCCTCGACGCGTTTCAATTGTTTGCGGCCCCACTTTGGCGGCCAGAGCTGATAATAGCAAGAACCTGTCCGCAGCTAGCTTTTAGGCTTTGCCGGCGATTTTCCGGCCGACAGCTGTTGCTAGTTCCCCGCCGTGAGCTCGGGCAGCTCTCCACCAAGCAAGCTCTCGTCATTCATGCTTGGAATCTTGTTGTCAGGCCCCTCCACTCTACACAGAGGGCTGGTTTAAGTATCAATTCGGCATCAATTGATCTCCGACACTCAGCAAGAATTTTACTCTTTACCAATTGGTATTGCCTCATCTCTACTCTGACACCTCTGGCCCGGTTACGCCGCCTAACTCACATACCGACTAGTTGGCGAGTATCATGGACGACCCAGACCCCTACGCCTTCTCAGGCGACCTCGCCTCCTCCGATCACTACACCAAGCTCCTCTTCCCCTATGCCCGCAAACTCCGCATCGCCTCCCCCCTCAACTTCCCGGCATCTACCGGCGTGCAGTATGCCGACCTTATCACCCCCGCCCGCGTCTCGCAGCACCTTTCCTCCCAGAACCGCGGTCCCTCAGCCCTCTTTCGCCTCCAGCCCCTCCGAGCCGCCCGGGTTTCCAACCCCCCTTCTCCTCTCCCGGGGCCGACCGAGACGCAGTTCGGATACTTTGTCACGGCATACTGCCAAGGGGTTCAGTTCAGGCAGCGCCGACCCTTCACGGACGAAGAACTCGCGGCCGTGGTGGAACATACGGCCGTAGCTGTGAACATCCAGGCGGCGGGGAGACCAACAGCCACGGCCCTGGCGCTGTGGTATTGGTACCGCGGGATGAGGACATTTCGGATTCTGGGCTATACACCAAATGTGCTGTTTAACCAGATGCCTCCCAGCGAGGCCGAAAGGAAGAGGTTCCCCCCGAATGCTCGCTCATCGGTGATAACCATTCGAAGCTGGCCGATCTGGCTTGCGGTACAGGGGGCGAGATGGCTGTTGTACAAGGGGTTCTGCAACTGGATGGTGCCGCCCATGTTTCAGGCCTATTCTCACACGCGGACCGTTGCGGTTATGTTATCGGATAAGAGGCTCGCGAACTTGACGGAGGAGTGGGCGAACAAGAGGCAGAGCGCTGGGCATGGGCAGAGGCATGTTGATCCGGGGTTGCAGCAGCGAGAGGGGCGGGATATTAGCCCCCGTGCGGATACGGGCGACGGAAGCGGTGGGGATGCTGATGAGATGCGTCCTATGAAGGATTTGGTGTCATTCGATGGCTCAGAGTCGCAGGATGGCTCCAAGAGGGGCACTGGGATGGAGGCTCAGGCTGGGGAGGCCAATCAGAGCTTACGCAGGAGGAGCGAATTGGCAACGCAGCCTAAAGAGGCCGGAGGCATGTGGGCCGGCCGTCCCAATACCGGGAATCGACAAGAAGAGGCAGCGTCGGCGGCCTGGGATAATGACTCTACAGTGCAGGGGATCATTGATGATGACGCGTCGCCTGTGGCTCCGACGGCAAGGCAGCCGACACAGACGGTACTACGACAACAGCGATCACGAGCACGCCAGCAAACGCGGCCAGTGGATGAGGATAGCTCCGTGCCAGCTTGGGAGCGGGTGAGGCAAAAGGCGCAGGAGGATGTCAATAGGCGGAATCAGGAATCTGGCTCATAGCGTGAATGATGTGGCTGTTGCTTGCAACAACAAGCAAGTGCTGAGAGCAGCCTCAAGGGTTTGTGGAAATACCCGGGGATTCTTTGCAGAAGGCCAAGCAGATTGGTCCAGAGTCAATCATAGCGTCCAGTCTCGGGACAGAAGGAGGACAGGGGTTCAATATTCTATTGAGTTCTTCAACTCCTATGTTGGCGGTCTCGTGGGGGTCGTTAGTAGCATTCGGATCAGCGGCCTTCGGTACCAACTTGTACAATACTAGTCCCGCAAAGAAAAATACAGCCCAAATCTAACATTATACGAA
>Ga0247774_1000699_pt1 | contig 16781 bp, 23 predicted proteins | sample UWRJL001104B6_FD_179933 | JGI IMG/M metagenome (GOLD analysis project Ga0247774, IMG submission 179933) | Plant litter microbial communities from Arlington Agricultural Research Station in Wisconsin, United States - UWRJ-L001-104B-6 | ecosystem: Environmental > Terrestrial > Plant litter >... | reverse complement strand
GCTGGTTGGTGTTGGCGGTGGGTTGGGAATGGCACCGTGGTGTGGTGTCAGTCTTGGATCGCGGTGGAACATGGGCTGCTGCGGCTCTCGAGTCGGTGGTCCCGGATACATGGGCGGCCGGTCTTGTGGCGATGGCAAGGGCGGCACATCCCTTCCAGCCAGCGAGTACTCGTGTTGGCCCGTTGACCATTTGCTACCGCCACTAGACGGTCCTGGGGACCCATGGCCCGAATGAGATCTCGCCAGTGCGTGGTGATGGAGGGCTGCCCTGCCATCGTCGTACCTAGGCTCATAAGCAGTCCTAGGCTGTGTTATCGGCGGCGATGATGTGTGGGAATAGTAGTGGGCAGAGGGTGCATGGTTAACCCTCTCTGCGGGAGCCGAAGTCACAGGCGGACGGTCCAGCGAAGAGGCTGGTGGCAGCGGCATGCGATGGTCCGAATAGGAGCCCGTCGTCGAGTGGCCCAGCGACGGCCGTATTGGCTCGGGGAGCAGGGAGCTTATGGGAGGCAGCTGGGTGTTGCTCGCCGGACCTTGAGGGGCGCCATGGTGTCGCGGCGGCTGCTCGCTTCGTTTATGGCCGTCCTCCATGCTCTTCCCAGCGGACGACATATCGACCGTCGAGATGTTGTGATCATAGCTGGACATGGGCGGAGATATTGGAGCGGCGGCCGAGCCCCAGGTCTGGTCCGCGAACGGAGAGGGCCTGGATGAGTACGACGACGACGTCGGGCTGACCAGCTCTGGAGGGGTATCTGGTGCGGCCAAACGATGAGGAGGTTCCAAGCAGCTTAATATCCCCATTGAGAGAGTAGGATGGAGGAGCGGCTGGTCGAAGAAGGAACGTCAATAACACCAAGTTGTGGTGAGAGGTGTGGCATATCCGAACTACAAGTACTCTTTGGGAGCCAGAGACCAAGTGCGCGCGGGATGATGCCGTTGCAAGGTGGAGGCCAGTCAGTAGTCAATGTTCTTCCCGTCCCTGTCCCGGATCTTCTTATGATGTGATGCTGGCGGATATTTTTACGAGTCCATGAGTTGAGTTGCTTTGTTGCTCGTTTCGAACGAGAGATTTACTCCAGGATCAGCGTATGTGTGGAGTCCGAGGTGAGGTACGAAGGTCGAGGTGAGATCTCAGTAGGCCCCGAGGTCGACTTAGAGGGGAGTGGGAGTGTTTGAGTAGATATTCTTCGGATAATGATCTACGGCGGCGCAGGGCAGAGCCACGCTGTACTCCACGTAGGCATGCCAAGGGCAGGTGCGGGCCAGGCGAGAGAGGATGGGGCCACGGGTAGTTGGAGAAGGGGGGACAAACGAGCAGGGGAGGACGGAAGAAGGGTGAGCCTTTGGCCTGCCCTGGCACTGCCAGCTTGGGAGTCGAAGTCTGGGACTGGGAGTGTACGGCTATCCGGGGAATTTGCTGCTGGGAGAGTGCTGGACAGTAGGCGGGTAGAGGTGTTTGCTGCAGAGACGGCCTTCAACAATTCCGGATAATTAATGATCTGGGTGTAAGGGCTGGGTTGCTGCTTGAGAGGTGAAGGAATGCTCGAAGAGGGGGAGGGGTGAAAAGGAAAGAGTGGATCGTGGGTAGGGAGGCAAAGGGTCGAAGGTCGGCCTTAGTGGGTACGGGAGTGAGGATTTCGGCTAGTGTGGGTGCGCGCGGTTCTGCGGTGCAGTCCACTCAGATCGCTGAAGCTTTTGGCGGTGCAGGCGCTGCAGCGGAACAGCGGGTGCAGCAAGGTCAACAGGAAAGCACGGGAGGTGATGGGCAGGTAAGCGGGCTGGTGGGCGGTGCGTTGCGGCTCCAAGCTCCTGGGGAGAGCAGCCACCCCAACCAAGCACCTTCCACCTCTCCAGGTCCAGCCCGTCTTGTGTTAATGCGCCTCAGTAACTTATTATTAAGTCTCTCTCTGTGCTTTACCATTGAACTTTTCTGCCCCTGTCGCGGGGAGAGAGATGCACACGCAACAACTTCCCGAGCAGATCTCTCGGCCGTCGGCCCTTAGGCTTAGTATGGCGTGCTATGACATTGTCTTGTTGCCGACTCGAAAAGGGTGCGTCGATAGCGACGGGAGGACGTTTGGTTGGACCACGGGTGAGGTTGAAGTTTGCTAGCTCGTCGCTGGCTTTCGAGACATGCTCTCTTTGTTCCTTCACCTTTTCCCACTGGGACGGACCAAGTAGGCTGGTGGGTGCTGGAAGCTTAAGGGAATGTGTAAATCAACGAGGTGTGTTAGTTGCCGTTGGAGCTTGGGAATGCATGACTGTCAGGTGGGGGTAAAGACAAAAGACGGCGGCGTCGAAAGATGAAAGCGGATCTCGCTGGAATCTGGCGGATTTTTGTTGCTCTCGAGGTCGATGTTTCTCGCTCCGTTTTCGTCGAGGGTCCTTGTGTTAGAGTGGGAGGCGTGTTTGGCGGTTTAGCGTACGTTAGTGTAGAAGGAGCAAGTAACAGAGGCGCAAAGAGGCCCGTGCCGGCACCTATCAAAACAAGGTGGCCGCGGCGCAGTGAAGAGATCAATCAAAAAAGGAACGTTATCATCACACGAATTTGTTCACGCATCTAGCATCTGCTGTCATGGTCACTGTTTGAACTAGGAATTTGACCGGGCCAACAACTTGCTCGTTTCCCTTCTGCGTCCTCAATCTCTTGCCTGCTGTGGTGTCGACTGGGCAAGTCTAGTCCTGTCCGAGTTGGAAATGCAATTACAGATCCAAGCCTCGCATCGGGGAAACAGACATGGGCTTCCAGGGCCTCCGTTGATAATGATATCAATGCTTTGACAGTTTTCCTGTCTGAGCAGGACGCTCCAGTTCTCGCTTCGGTCGTCGGTGGAGCAGTCTGAATTGACGTCGACAGGGTACGTACATACTTTGTTAATATACAACAGACATGAACCATGGGGCGGCATCGCGGCATTCCTCCGGCCCTGACTTGCAAACTCAAGACGAGCTAATTAGTGCTAGCGTCAACGTCTGCACAATTCTAGCTCGGCAGGTCTGGAGCCGCTTCGATCTGCCCCATGCAAAGGGATTTATTTGAGAGTGAAAAACGTGCGCCATGCCACGACTTTTGCATTTTGCATCGAGATGGCGCTAAACTGCTTGACCGGCACCGCTAGCAAGAATTTCCCCAGCGAGCAAAGCACGAACAGAGCTCGATCACTGATTCGGTCGGCGCATTGCGACCCTGGCTTAGGAGCTGGCCGCCGGGAAGTCCAATCACGTCCCGAAGCTTGTTGAGCTTAAAGACCAGTCTGCTAGGGGCGGTTTCCCACCACGGTTCTGCGACACAGGCGTGCCCGGAAAGGAACACCACTTTCCATTTAAGCCCACGTGCGTTTTAAGGGCCTCCATTCCCCCCCGCCCTGGTCTGGTCTTGCCATGGCATTTCAAGCGTTCACTGCCGAGCAGCAGGGATGGACGCTGATGATCCATCCAGCTTCGAAGACAACACCCACGGCAATGCAGTACCGACGGTGATTCGGAAAAAGGCGATCTGTACCTTCGCAGCATGGCAATCCCGTCGGTGAAGGAGGCGCTGCTTTGCACATCCTAGCGGCTACGAAATGGCAATCTTGCCCGTAGGGAGTCCCGAATTCGGAAAGTTGTGGCTTGTCCTATTCGGCATTAACAAACGGCGGCGCTTTTCCAGACAAGGAATTTTCGCGAGGGTTAGTAGACTTTGGAAGGTATTTGCTGGCGGGAGCCGGAAAGCTGGCCAAAAAGAAGGCACCGGCGACGGGACCGATGATGTGAGCTGCTGTACCGAACATCCTTCTGCTTCTCCCGTCTCCCGTCCCCGCGCGGGTGTGAATTGAGTTCATGTTAGCGTGCCGGAAAGATCATAGAACGCTCTGCGCTACGTATTTGCATTGCTAGGAATGCGCATCTCAAAAATTACTACTCGTCCAAGCTAATTTTGCTGAGGCGGGACTGCCTCCAGAGGCCGCATCTGGAATTCTCTGCATGGCCGGGATGGTCTTCCCTTGCCAGCACCAAATATTCGGATGCACCATGCTGCCATGGTTGCACAATCCGATCTTGTCAGTTGCATGGAAAATCCCTTCCATGCCTGTGTCCCAATTGCCCGTGTTGGGCTTGGGAACCACTCTCCCGGACCTTTTTAGGAGCGACCTTGAGTAACCTTGAGAATTGGAGGTGCGTGGACGTTGGTGATGCGCCGTGAGGGGTGGCTATGGCGCAAATTTGAGCTGACCAGCCTTGAAGTCGGAGTAGAGTTTTCTTCGTGGTTCGTCGAGGGGCGCCTAAAGCAGGAGGGGTATGATTAGACCTAGGTTGAACGGTAGGACCTACCTAGCACAATGACCACCTGGCCTAGGTTAGAGCATCAAGGTACGGCCGCGGACGGTTACCTAGCACGTCGTCCTAACCAACCAGGATGTACGGCAGCGAGGACCGAGGTGTGTCGCACAAGCCATGGCCGCTGAGACGGACCAGTTTAATCTCACCGGCTTTTTATTCTGGTTTGTCAACTGTTCCCGTGGTTGGGCTTGAATTAGAGGTGATGGTTCCCGGTAAAAGATGAACGGGAAGGCTGTGCAGAGCTGCATTGAGCTTCGGCAAGAACCTACACGCAATAAGTGGAGAGTGGACGGTTGGTTCGTTCCAGCACAGTCAGCCTAAAGTTGAGACAGGCGGCATCAATTTGATCATTTTCAAGCATCTTTTGTAGATGCTCGCGACTGACGAGACTAGATCTAGCCATGCCGAGGAGTGCTTTGTTCAATTGTTTCTGGGTCGCATTGTGCATCGGCAAGCCCCGGCCACAAATTCGATATCAGTACAAATTCAGGAAGAAGCAGGCCATGTTGCTGACCAGCCATTCTGGCTGGGCCCCATCATTGGCTACAGATGGCGTATCCTTGCGCGCTGGGCGGAGAGACCTTTGGCGAAATTGCAGGCGTTGATTCTCGTGTTGAGATCTTTTGTGTCGATTTCAAACAGAGCTCAGATCCTTTGCGCCTCAACATTTCGAACAATAGCCTATGCCTGTCCGAGCCTCTGCGAGAAAGGTACAGCTCGCCATTTCGTGATTTCGTAGCATGAATGTATGATTTCCTTAATGCCGATTATATGATCGACGATGTGCCAGCCGCGGGTCATGGCGGAAAGGCACAGCCGGCTGGGATGAGGCTCGGAAGAATCGGTATGACCTGACGATTCCACCCAACGGCTGGCTAGTTAACCCGTGAGCTTGGTGCCGGCGCGTCGCCATTGGCAGACGACGCGACGCCGTACGAAGTTTAAGTAGTCCGTACTTCCGTGTCCCGAAAGACAAGGATACGGCAAGGGTCTGCTTGAAAGGCACTACGAATTTGTGGAATCTATGATCATTGATGAACGTACAAAGGAGTGTAGTGATGCCTTCGGGGGTTTGGGGATTAGTCCCTTCGTGCATCTTACCTATGATAGTTGTACCTGCCCCTTCGAGGGTGTAGATAAACTTCTGCAAGTGCGACGACGACGGCAAGGTTTCGACCCTGGCCCTCCTCCCAAAAGGAATTATGCTGCTTTCGGCAGGACAAGCCAAATGTGTCGGCGTATTGTCTGTGTCGAGCCTCGCTGTTGGCGCAGTAAGGCGGTCGTCGAGCAGTAGATCTGTTTTCCTGGATGAAAGCAAGAGGGTGTATCCTGCCTTTCGAGAGTCGAGGCAGCCCTGCGCCTGCGTACCTGCCGATTCCGTCGACAGGCCCTTTATTCAGGCCGTCTCCTATCATGGTCGGTATTCCTTTTGTTGCGCATCGCAGCGCTTGGAGCAGGAGACCCTGGTATCAGGTATGAAAGCAACGGGGCAACTTAGGAGTCGAGGCAACGTCGTCTCCTGCAGGACTCTGATCCAGGGGAATGGATACTGATTAAAGGACGGATGATACGTACCTTTATCTTACTGGGGTCCAAAGCCGCCGCAGAACGAGCGTGGGGAGTGCGAACCATAGTATGCGTAGGCGCCGCAACGCTTGTGCAACAGGCCCTCCCCCCCGTCCCTGTCAAGCCTAAATTCATTCCAAGCCAAGAATCACCTGCCGGGGAGTTTGCCCTAATTTTTCTAGCTAGTGAACCGATTGTCAAAGTCGGTTGAAATGTCCTGTTGTCATGATCTACGGAGGTGCGGGTGCTGACGATAGATGGACGACTTGATGTGCTCAGGTTAAAAGTGGTATAATAAGTCGGCAGTGTATTTTTTCTGTAAAATACTGAGGTGCGTCATTGATGGTAAGCGGAACCAAGAAGGACTCGCATGGAAGCTCGCAATGTTTCTATTGCTGCTTCTTCTTCTTGCCGTTGCCAATAGATGCGGGGTTCAGTTCATGGCAAGATGCACCAGCAAAGAAAAAGCAAGGAAGTTCGGAATCGCAAATAGGGGTTCGGTCGGGCGGCAGATTGTGCCATTCCGTTCGATTTGATATGCGCAATGGTCAAGCCACATGTCTTGGGCCTCGTGGGTACCATTGATGCCTGGATGGGGAGATCAGGGTGCAACATTCGCATTTGTCATTTCGATATTCTGTCTACTGGTCCGCAGAGCCAGTTCCCAGCGGGCTAGCCTGGGGCGAGTGAAAATGCCGCCTTCTAGAGGTTGGACGCCCGGCATTTTCGTCTATGGCTGACCTCGTTTGTATTTCATACCGGTTGAACGGTACACGAATTAATAGGATGGTGTGGCTTGGCTGAGCGCAAAGCCGATCATCAAACCCGAAGCATGCAGCATCCAGGACGCTGTCGAGCCTTGAATATTCCAGGGCAGCAAAGTTTCTTATTTCAGCTTCAACAGCGTACTTCGGATTTGTCTGATTTTGACAGCCACGGCTCCAACCCCGTTTGTGGCTGGCAGGCCAGTGCGGAGGCTTCGTTTGTAGATCTCCTGATGCATTGACGTGATGTCCTTTGCAACATCACCAATTAGGGGTAATTTAAGGGATTCGCGTCCGAGGAGTTGTTGCTGAATAACGAGCCACTCTCCACGTCGGATTCAGTTTGATAAATCTGATCGGAAAACGGCAAGGCACTGGTAAAAAAAACTTTGTCGATGAATTCAAATTTATCTGAATGAGTACTTTTGGACCGTGACCGGCCCGGCGGGCAAACCTGGCGGGTGTCGACGGACACGGCGCACATGTATCCGTTACGGCCTGCCAACCGATTTATCGGCGACGGTATTTTGTCTAAGTAGCATTACAAACCAGTGGTACAAACAGGGGACTTTGCGGCTCTTTCCAAAAATCCCTCTGCTGTGTCATGATGCCAGGTACCTTCGCACCTCAACTTCGATCGAAAGTGCGTCTTATCACCCATCAAGTCACGGAACCAAACATGAGGGAGCCGTCTACGGTAATTAGTCGCTAGAAGAGGATGGCAGGGGCTACTAGGGTGTCAAGGTTCCAGAAGTCGCCTAAACCGGCCTCTTGCATACGCCACGGGTGATCCGGCGACCGGTCAATTTTCGACGGTTCCGCACACGGGCACTAAGAAATGTCCAACCCTCTCGCACTTATTAGGGTAGGAGTGGATGATGGAGCATACCTGGAGGGGTCTCGGGCGCATTCCTTGGATATTTTTGTGATGGCCTCCGTGTTGACGGTCTTGTTACTAGTGGGAGTCGTGCTAAACACTGGCGTTTCACGGCTTGCGAGGCGCTCACGACACCAACATCGCCATCACCTCTGCATACGCTAGACTCTTCATGCGGAGGGAGGGACTGCCAAGGAGTATCTTGACGAGAGCGGACACGCAAAAGGACGTGGATGCAACAGGCCATCGTCTACCAAGTTGGTTCCTTCTCCCCTGGAGACATGGAAAAGTGCCGGTGTCCAGGTCTCCGTCCCACAACGGGCAGCTATTACAGTTGACGGCGGCACTCGCTCTCACCACGTTTTAGTTCCTCCTGCCTCATCTACGATGTCCCAGCATTTGCCTTTCGGCTGTTATTGCCGCACCAGGAAGACCAGGATCGGGGGTTTTATTCTCGCCACCCTTCAGGCTGCCTTTGAAAGCTGAGTTGGGCAAAGACAGAAAGACTTTGAAAATGTGAACTGGAACCAGCACCCAAACACGCCTTGGATGGAGATTTTGATCTACTCTCGCGTCTTGCGCTTGGTGTCTCGTGCGCGACCTCAGAAGGCCGTTCAAATTAGGGTCATTTGTCGAAAAAATACTATTGAGTCTCGTTGTTAGGACCAGGGGGTCATCTTTCTTGGCTTATTAGATTCTGCACTGTCATCAAGTAAAAGATATTTTGGCAACATAGCAGCAGGCGTTATGTCACTACAGTTGGAAGCTTCCTCATCGGGTCGTCGAGTAGTGAGACTTGCAGGCACAATAAATCAGCCACATCAACTGATCTTGGGGTTTGGCTGGGGCGTGTTGTCACTTCCGTCCAAGTTGGGGGCCGGTCCAAGACGCGACAAGGCAAATCTGAACTCTATTGGAGTCCGAAGCATGCAGCGGTCGCCTACGAACCACGCAGAGCGCATCGAAGGCTTCATGTTCCAATCACGGAATTCCGAGTCAAATTACATCATACTGCTGGTGTCAAACGATCGAGGCTGGACATTGGAAACTACGGATTGGCGCTTCCATGCACTCATCGTGGGGGTTGGCGTGGTTGATTCAAGGTCAAGCTGCCAGTCAAGTCGATCTGCCTCGGAGTACAGAGACTCCATTCAAATCTACCAAGCCTCGAATCTCGGGTGCGGACGAACTAAGGAAAAAATACCTCTTGACGGGTCGAGTCGCTAGCGTCTGTCCCTATCAAAGGGGCTCTCCTAGCCACTTGTTAGCGCATTTCGCAAGCGGCGCCTCTGTAGATGCCGAGCCGACCCCTCATTCTAATTTCCTGCAGCAATGCGTGGATGCGAGTGACGGAATGAGAAATCTCCAACAAACAAGAGTAGATATGAGACAACGCTATCGAGAACCGGACAAGGGATTGCCGTACCTGCCAGCCCCACTAATTTCGAGGGCCACTCCCAGTACCGGCCTAGCTGCGGTACTTCATCAGCGACTTGCGGGGTCCTTCCTTCTTTCCTTACCGGAGATGGCATTGTCATCCTGAGTTGCCATTGGCGGTTTAGCGCGAGCGCTCTAGTTGGATGAGGCGTTCGATGACGAGCAGACAAGAGATAATTTTGGAAATACGAGCCTGGGAGCTTGGGAGAGCCTGGCAACTGGCACCTCAGAACTTCAGGAGTACGCCTGTTCGTGGAAGCGACATTTTGACAAGACACTGCAGCCAGTGGTCTACCATGGCAGATGCTATGCTAGCTGGTTAGAATTGGTGCAATTGCGATGCATCGCGTCGAACGCCATTTCGAAACTCCGACAAAGAACATCTGAGTCGCTTGCAACGAATGGATTTACTACGGTGGCATAGGCACACAGCAGGAAGCAAGCCAAGTCCAGCCTGCGGGTAGATTTCGATCTCAGGTAGGAGAGTTGAGGCAAGCCATATTAGCAGGGTTTATTGATATGATCGACCCGCTAGGCATCTAGGGTTTGTGGGTCCACTCTACTTACCGCCTACCACTGCCCCGCGCCGGTCCGCGGCTGGCTGGCTCACTGGCCTATCGGCGGGTTGTGCAGTTGTGGGTTTTCAACGACTCTGGTAACTCTGGCCCCTTCAGATGGCACTGACGGTCGCCGACCTGCTCGACTTACTCGGCATCCAGTGGTGAGGCATAATACCAATTTGAACCATAGCTGGCCTACTCTGCACACTGGAATGTGAGACCGAGTCCGACTCCTGTTCTTTCGTACGACAGTTGATCTCTCGTCCTCCCCGGTTTACCAAGGTTTTACAAGACAAACACCAGGGCCATAAGCAATCGCTGAGGATTTTGGTGGGCGGGTTTTGACTGGCTTGGTCTGTTGTTCGATATCTACTTCCATGTCTTCGCTGGCTGGCCTTGCGTACTGGCGGAGGCACTCACAGCCTCTACACAAAGCCATGCCGAACCTTGGAATCGTATCCAAACAGTTGAGAGCACCATCAACCCGTCAATTACTTTCAGTTTCTACCCAGCCCGAGTATTTTGAGCCTAGTCTCTTAAACCCCCACCCCCATGTTGAACACGAGCCAACTCCTAGGCGGCCAAGGAATAATAGCGGCATTAATCAATCCTCCGTCAAGTGAAGCAAAATGGGCAAACTACGGTGGGCTGCAAGAGGAGACACAATAAGACTTTTATGCAAGTCGAAGCACTATTGCGCAAACCTCAAGCACGAATCGGACATCTGTTCATTCGACCATCTCAGACGCCAGAGACTTATATTCGTGCCACAAGTAGTTTCGATCTTTGTTGTTGTTGTTGTTGAACATCGTACCCGGTATGAATACTACTTCAAGGTTCGAAGTATCACATCAACGACCTCAAAATACTTAGCCCCCCGCTGCCTACTTCCGACAACCACAAACATCTACTATGCACGTAGTCATAGCATCATGGCGTGTCACAGTTCCGAAAAATTCCATGGAGACCTGGCTTGCCGTCAGCCCTGCCTCAGGCGAAGGTTGCATCATGACTGCCCTGTTCTTGGACGTTTCAAAGATGCATCCATTGAAGGAACCCTCTATTTTGCGCAATATTCAACGCTTGGTTTCGGCACCATTTGACTTTTTGCAATCATCCTCAGTTGGACAAACTAATATGGCGACTTTTCGTTCGAATATCAAAGCCCCACAGTAATACTAAAGTATTAAGCTCCAAAAAAAACATCTCCGTCAAGTTACACCGTTAAGGGACCGAGAAGCAAGGGTGCATGCAACCCATTCCATCTCCATCCCCGTGCCTGAAGCTCAAGCAGCGTGTGGCTGCCCTGTCAATAATGTGGACCGTTTCCTCATTAGATTCATGTTAGACACTGCCCCGACCGGCATTTAAGTTGAACTGCCTTTGTACGGCAGGTACCAGCTGGATGAAGAGAAAAGCCGAAGCCTGCTTACCACTGGAATATGTCTCTGCGGTAGCCTCGGCTAATCCTTGACAGAGAGCTGGCACGAGCAATCCAGACTAACTCCAAAGATGCAACCGCTTTTTCGTCGGCTCTTGTCGGGACTTGCAATTTTGCGTCCTTCCCTCCCTCCAAATTCCAGTCCAGCTTCTTTAGATGCAGGCCGAGGCAAGACGCAGCTCAAAGAGGCTCGTCAGGCGCATGTTGTTTGCTTCGTTCTTGCAGAACCACGACGAAGCGTCAACATGTCTCGGCCGCATGCCCGACAATCAGGCCCACGTTGCCATCAGCCGAAAGTGACTCGGCATTTCACCGGAGTGCCTGGCACGATCTTTTACGAGTCGTCTGAAGTATGTAATTACCCCTCACGCGGTGCCACCGGACAGTCCTCGCACTGCTGGCAGTGGAGCAGATTGGCGTTGCCCCGCATCGATTTGACCCGTGTAATCCTGGAGATGGAAAATTGGGGAAATTCGCTTGAGGGCACGCGAGAACGACCTCCAGTTGACGACTATTTTTAGGGGCGGAAGAATATTGTCATCAATCTCGAGAGGCACGCGGAGTGCTCCGTCGACGGCTGGTTCATCAACACTTCTTCGTGCCAAGCATCTTCACATTGCGGAGCTACTAGGCATAGTGTCATATTCAACCTGGCTGATGGAGATGACTACGACAACGACCGTATCTAACCAGTCGAAGCTTGTAGCACGGAACCAATGAGGTGCCTGAAAAGGTCGAAATAAATGGCGATGAAGCATTGTCTCCAGACACCAGGGGTGGGTAGATTTAGGTTCCAGTTCGACGACTCCACAGCTGATTGGTACATACCCGCGCCGTTCGACAATTGCTCGGTCCCGAAAGCATTGACCCAATGACCCCGACACCCTGCTCGCCTGCTTTGCTCGCCATCAAGCCAGCAGTCAGCCAAGGAGCTTGTTTCTCGACGGTTTGGCGAGCCACGACTGACTCTCGCAGTCCCACAAGCATAAACAGGATTTCCAAAGCCTCCAGGCGCACAAGCGAGCAATGGCGGTAGGCGGCGTAGCTATGCCGTCACCTTTGTTGAAGGCACTTGCGAACGACTCATTCGACGGCGACGAGTTTTCCGCCCGCTACCTTGTCATCTACGGGCCGTCGTGTCTCTCGAATGGGTTGTTGGCGTCCTCTTAGTCCTAGTTCATGGCGAATGGAAACGGTCATCCCAGCTCGATTCAAGGCTACACTGCAAGGCCGCAACCCTCCACCTCATGCACTCGCAGGCACGATCCCACTCTTGTACACCACCGCGAACTCATCCTTCTTCTGAGCTGAGGACCACGACGGCAGTTTCAGGGTCCTGCAAAACATCTGAATGGCTCAAGTCTCTCGCTGTGTGCCTGTTGCTGCTGTTATGGTTGCAGAGCTTCGCCAGTAGTAGCAAATCAGACGCGCAGAAGGTTCGGGGCTGTTGGCACGCTGACATCCATGTCGGGAGACCGGTAATATATTCCACGGCAATTCAGGCTGTTGTCGGGAATCTGCAACAATTAAAATGAACACCGGCGGATCTTCAAAAGTGTGTGCTGGCACCTGGCTGCGGGTCAAGCAGCCTCGAGTTCGATTCCTGGCCGCGAAAGACGGTTCCTGACCGGGTCTGTCATCCCAATGGCCGATGCAGCACAAGGTTGGTCAGATCGAAGCTGAGTCGGCACTCCTCTCCTGCCTGCCAAGCCACGAATACCAACAGCCACTGTCTGTCCAGTGACTCTAGTCCCCTCTCGACTAGCTTTGCGACGCTGGAAGCGGTCCATGAACCGGACCAAACATGATGGCAACAATCTCCTGGACTTCCACACCGGTAGCCGGGCCCGAGTACCCATTCGAGAGTCTTCCCAGTGCTTCGCAACTTCCAGCTTCGGACACAACTCGCGCCGGTTCGCCAAAGGCACGAGACTCCACAACCCCGCAAAAGCCACATTTACACAAGGCATAAAGCAGCACGCTAGCCCGGTTTGTCCTCCAACGTTCCGAGGTGATGCGATGCTATTGGTGCAATCAGCCTGGGCATGCCTAGAAAGGGAAGCGCAGCATCACGGTTGGCTCCGGTCTCTCTAGTCACCTGAAGTTGTTGTATGAGGAGTAGAGTATTAAGGTCCTGAGACTTCTAAGCGATGAACGTCTATTCGTAAGCGACATGGAGATAGGCTCCGCCTATTTGTCCTAAGCGGCCGCTGAGGCCAACCCAGCTCTTGCCCAGGGCTGTTCTGTGCCTTTCGCGTCCAGGCTTGGTTACGGCAGCAATACCGATGCAATTTCTAGCTTTGGGGTGAGGGTTGCGCCGCCTGCTCTCCAGGGGAGCCCGCAGGGCAAGGAGCCGGGAACAGCCCAGCCCACAAGATACCATCCCATCTCATGATTCCCGCCAGATTGAAAAGGGTGATATGGGAAGAACAGACGCTGCATGGAGGGCAAAGCCACGAAGTAGCCTTGCCGCACGGAGCGGCACGCCAGAAAGAACAGACATTCCTGACAGGTGGGACGTTCTATGGACCATAGCCAGCCAGCTGGGGCAGTCCGTAATCCGCCGCGTGCCCGCGCCGCGTCGGAATCGACCAGAATCGACCACCCAATCTTGGATATTGTCATTGAAAGGTCTTGCCTCGTTTCTGTTTCCAGGCCCTAAATTCCCCGACACGAGAGGTCGACCCCCAAAAATTAACTGCCCCTAGACATGACGAAGGGCTTTCTATTAAAAGAAGCCAGGAAACGGCACGTATGCAGAGGCACAGACATAGCCGAGGCGTATGCCACTATGGCCGGTATACAGGTCACGGCACGACTCGTCAAAGCCTTCATCTGGTGCGCCGGCCTTGCTATGGCACTGGCTGGCTGGCAAAACATTCTGGATCCCGGACGGGGAGCAATTCGGTCATGTGCCGAACGGGCATTTGATTGTCAAGATGCTTGATTCTGGATGGATGATGATGCCGTACCGGCCGCACGTTTTAAGCAGGTTAAAAGTACTAGCTCTGCGGCTCGGAGCTTGTACCGCGATGGAGAAACGGCAGAGGCTGATGTGATAGCCAGTCCGAGGATTGGCGAGTGCAAATGCCCGTTCTTCCCATTTGGACGTAGGTCGCGTACAGACGACTACGACCGGACTGCCGCGTCTTGTGACATGACCTTGTGCGGTTAGGATGGCGACGTGTCGTCATGTTGCTGACATGTCCCCTGATTTCCTTCAAGACACGAGCCGCCAAATGATTGCTTCCCTTAATGAAAATCATCAATCAACTGAGCCGGATTCGAGGCGCATCTTCTGGAGCCAGGCTCGCTTGGACCGAGTCACAATTGGTGGTTTGAAGTTTGCTTGGATGTCGACCGACTGCCATTGGGAGTGGGGGACACTGGAAAGGCTCACCGGCCGCTCGCTTGATGTCAAATGTGAATAGCCCCTTGCTGCAAATCGAACGACTTGGTGGAGGGAAATGGGTGGCTAAGCCATGTTGCCGTATTCATTGAGCAACTCGACCCGTCACCTTCGGCTGGGTAAGAAGAAGGAATCGCATGAAAGACTGGCGGCAGCGCAAATCATGGCGAGGCTTTCCTTCGCGGCCAGGGATGCGGGCACGAATAGGCAGAGAGGGATGCGCGCGGCCGGCGAAAATCTGGTTCTCCTCATTTTGATGCGAGGCGTGGCGTGCCTTGTCATTAATGCTGCACAAAGGCACCGAGGCCCACGATTGAGCGCGGGTGAGACAGACATCGGGGATAAAAGTGGCTTATCGTAGATCATGATCGCCTTGAGGTCCGAGAAGAAGCTGGGGGAGGCGTGCGCGGGCGAGCTTTGCCATTCCACCCTGACACTTGGGCGGCCAATTATGGAGGGCAATTCTCGAATCTCTTTCCATCGATGTGCAGGTTGATATACTACCGTAGCACCAGTTTGATCCTGGCACAAAATGGTACCAATATGCGGATTTTGAAGCCGGCAATGCCTCTTTGCTAGCTTGCAAAGCTGTCATGAGAGATTACAACTGGAGAAGGAAGGAGCGCATAAATTCCATGACTCGTCTGGCGCAAGAAACGGGGGGAAATAGCAAATCTGGAGCCTGGGGGCTTGTCCGATTACTCGTCCGAAGGTATTCGGTTGATACACGCCTACGAGGCAGCCAGTCGTGGTCCATTACTCGTACAAACGCGAATTGTCTTCGGTTCATGGTGGTTATGGGGTCCAAGGATCTGGACGGACCTGGACAATCCCTGCCAGCGACCTTGTAGCATGGTCTTCCCAGCGCCATTCGGCAGGCACCGACCAAACTTGATGTTTCAATGGATATGCACTCTGAACGACGGTCGAGGTGGTTTCCGCGGGACACAGAAGTTCGGGAACTAGAATGAGACCGTGACCCAGAAATTGGGGTTGAACGGTTCCCGCCCCTATTCCTCTGATGCAGAACACGACAAGGCGCAGATAGGTGCTCGAGGTCGTGGGTACGAAATATAGGACAGTGGGCATAATGATGCTCGACTGGTAATTGTAGCAAGGACCACGCGGCGACTCCATCCTGCGCGTTGTGCTCCACCAAATCCTTCTTTCGCCAGGCTCTCAATTACCCGCCTGGCTTTGAGGGTAATTGTCCCCTAAGAGAATCATCCCAAAGGGTGTAGTGATCGTCCCCTGGAGAGAAATCATCCCAAAGGGCGGACTGGAACGCTAGCTGGGAAGAGCCAAACTGGTGCCCAGCCAACTTTTTCGGACGCCAAACAGTGGGTAGCCGTAGCTGACAGGCACGCTAACGCAACCCAGCAAATGCAGTCGGGATCTCGCATCGAGTCCTGGACTTCTGGGTACGATTAGTGGACCCACCGCTCTTCCGTGGGAAAGAGTGGGCCACCCGTCCCAGCCGGACAAACCCACATATTCCGCACATTGAATTCCACCTAAGTTCCACTCCGTCCATAGCTAGCCTTGCAACCGAGCCGGCATAACGGTATAAACGTCACGGGACATATGATATCAGATGGCATATCACCGATCGGCAAGCTCATTTTTAACACGGTGGATGGATCTACCAATCTACTCTTCCCGAGTTGGTGCGGGATGAGGAATGCGGGAAAAGGCGGAGGAGGAGGGTCGTAAATCGGTGGGAACAAGCACCGATAAGCCGTCACGGCCGGCTTATCCGCCATAACAAAATACCATAGCATGTCGAAGGCGTCCAAAAGAAGAAAACGAGACCGGAGAGGACCAGTGGAGCAAGACCAGCCGGCAAGGCATGGATCGTACCTACGAATAGCCTAACAGCTATCTACGGGAATGTGTGATATCGATGGGTTGGTGGTACGTACGGGTAGCTACGCCACCATCACACACGGTTCCAAGTCAGTGAAGACACATGTGGGTTGCCTGTAGGACACTCGACGGAACTTGGGCTTTCCAAATCCGATATTCCGCACGGGTGTGGGTGTGGCATTCACGGACGCTGGTTTTAAGGTCCGGCGTGGGCTGCCGTGACACGTATCACTGGCTCGGATGCCGGAGCTACTGCAAATAAAGGTTGATGGACGGGCGTCCGGGGCGGGTTATCAAGTCCAGGTCCAGGAAGCTGCGAATGTGGAAGTGCAAATGCGCCTGTGCGACCCTGCCATGCTGTAAGCCACTGTGCAAGCCCATCCACCGTCGTTGCGCTGTTTCAGCCTCGGGGGGTCAGTGGGCTGGCTGCACAGCACAGGCAGCGGTCCCCTCCCCCGGGTCGACGGTCTACGAATATCAGGTCGGTCACCTGGGCGAACCAAACATATTCATCTGCGTCAACAATGGATGGTCA
>Ga0247774_1000698_pt1 | contig 16783 bp, 14 predicted proteins | sample UWRJL001104B6_FD_179933 | JGI IMG/M metagenome (GOLD analysis project Ga0247774, IMG submission 179933) | Plant litter microbial communities from Arlington Agricultural Research Station in Wisconsin, United States - UWRJ-L001-104B-6 | ecosystem: Environmental > Terrestrial > Plant litter >... | reverse complement strand
AATCGCGCGCAAAACGCGGCATCGTTTGGCCGCGCAGCATGCAGCGCAGCTGCATTCGGTCGCTGGCACGCCGGCTGCACTAGCACCCGGCAGGAGCAAGACCTGCCAGCATGCGTGCCATTTCGACTGCCCTTTCGTCCTTGGGTCCACCTGCCCACGATGCGCTCAATGCCCTGAGCGGCTGGGCGGCACCCATCGTGCCGAATCGTCCAGCCTCTCGCTGGCTCTTGTCGCTGACGCTGCTCGGCGCGACCACCCTGTGCGCTGCCTGGTTGGGGGTGCGGCACGTGCCCTGGTTCGGTCCCTGGGTGGCCGACGGGTTGCGCTCGCTGGTGGGGAGTGAGCGCGTGACGCAGCTCGAAGAGACCGTTGCGGGCGTCGAGGATCGCGTGCAGCGAGTCACGAGCGACGGCAAAGCGCGCAGCCTGAGTGATGCGACGCCGAGCGAGCTCTTGGTCAATCTGGTCGACGCAAAGGCGGCGGACCCGGTTACGGCTCCGCGCGCGGTCGGTGCCCTTTATCCAGCGACGGCGAGCGCCGAAGATGGCAACTGGCAAGCGGTGAACGCGCGCGCCGGCAAAAGCGTTACTATCTACCGGACAATTGTCCACCCGGACAGCGAGCGAGTGTACGCCGAGCTGTTCGTGTTTGCGCTCGACCTATCGAAGCTCCGCGTGCGCGCGGTCGCCGGCAGCGTCGAACCGAAGAGCGTCGAGCGCGGCATCGCAGCGGCGCGACCGGGCGTCGTGCCCGAAGCCGATCGCGCTGAGCTGGTCGCGGCGTTCAACGGCGGCTTCAAAGCCGAGCATGGCCAGTTCGGCATGATGGTGGACGGCAGCGAGCTGCTCGCCCCGAAGCCGCACTCGTGCACGTTCGCGGCCAACAGCGACGGCGGTTTGCGCATCGCGCCCTGGTCTGCGCTCGCTGCTAGGGGAGAGCTCAGCTGGTGGCGGCAAACACCAGGCTGCATGGTGCAGGACGGCACCCTGCACCCGGGGCTGCGCGCACAAGATTCGCGCAACTGGGGCGCGACCTTGGAGGGCAAGACCGTGATCCGCCGCTCGGCGGTGGGCCTGTCCGCGGACGCTCGCACGCTCTTCGTCGGCATCAGCAATTCGACCACCGCGCGGGCATTGGCCCTCGGCATGCAGCACGTGGGCGCACGCGACGTCGCGCAGCTCGACGTCAACTTTTCCTTTCCGCGCTTTCTGCTCTACCGCGATGCCGGGAGCAGTCAGCTGAACGCCGTCGGCGCGGTGCGCGGCTTGTTGTACCAACCCGACGAGTACCTGGGTCACGCCTCCACGCGCGACTTCTTCTACGTCACCGCGCGGCCTTGAGCATCGCGTCAGCGTCGAGGTGTCGCGATCCCCACGTCGAGCTTGGTGGGCTCGCCGCGCACCACCTTCAGGCCGAAGCGAAAGCTGCCCGGTACCTTGGGTTTTTGATCGAAGTTTCGTGGGTCGAGGCTGGCTCGGACGCCTTCGTCCGAGAAGCGCACGAAGCAACGCTGCTTGGCCACCAGGGTCATGCTCGGATGCGTGGGTGAAAGCTCGAATTCTTCACTCGAGAACTCGAAGTTCACGGGCAGTTGCTCACCCGCTTGAAACTCGACCACGAACGGCAAACGCAAATCTTCCGCCTTCACGTGCACGCTGCCGAAATCGGCGTAGCGAATGGGCGTGGGAGGCGGCGTCCCGGCGCAGCCCGCCGTGGCGAGCACAATCACAACGACGCGACCCAGCGATCCCAGGCGCGCAACGCGCAGATACTCGTTCATCGACCGACCCTCGTGAAAAATCGCGCCCCGTTCAGGCGCCCACTCAGCTCGAAACAACTGGGCCCAGCATACACAGCCGAGGCAGTGCCGCCCAGAATTCTGAGCGGCGACCCATGCAACTCTTGCCGAGCGCGGGCCGAACGTTGCGTCGTGCCCCGGCTGCCCCGCATACGACGGCCGGCGGTTCAGCTCGCGCTCTTCTTCCAGCCGTCCAAGGCCGTGATCCGCGAAAGCCAGCCTTCGATATTGGGGAACTCGGCGAGCGGAACCTCGGCTTGCTTGGCATACATCAGCGACGAGGCGAGCGTTAGATCGGCGAGCGTGAGGCTATTGCCGACGACGTACTGCGTGCTTGCGAGTCGCTGATTCAGCACTGCAGCGAAGCGCCGGAAGTTCACGAGCGCCTCATTGATCTTTGCACTATCCGGCTCGCCGAGCCCTATCATGCCCTTGATCAGCTTTTCGAAGGCGAGCGTGCCGAGCTGCGGCGAGAAGTGGGACGCGTCCCAGAACTGCCAACGCGTCACGTCCGCGCGCGCGGCTTCGTCCCGCGGCAAGAGCCCGGACTCGGGCTTCTTGGAGGCGAGGTATTGCATGATCGAGCGCGACTCGCTGAGCACGAAGTCGCCGTCGACGAGCGTTGGCACGGCTCCATTCGGATTGAGCGCGAGGTACTCGGGGTTCTTGTGCTCCCCTTTGGAGAAGTCGAGCAGCTTTTCCTCGAGCTCGATGCCGAGCACGGCCGCGGTGAGTCGAACACGACGAGCGTTGGGCGAGAGCGGGTTGTAATACAATTTCATGGGGCCTCCGCGCTGTAGCAGGCGTCTAGCCACGCCGCGCGTCAAGGTGGCTCAAAGTAACCACTGGACTGGCCGCTGTTGCGTCATGCCTCTGACACGCAGAAGGCACTAGGAACGCAAGGATCGTTAACCGAGCACGAGCTGTCCGCAGGCCGCGCCCACGTCTCGACCGCGTGAGCGGCGCACGGTGAGCACGGTGCGGCGTTCGCCGAGCAGCGCGCGCGCGAACTCGTCGACCACGGCTTCGGTCGGCGCGCGAAACTCGGAGACGCGGTGCTCGTTGAATGGGATCAGGTTGATTTGATGCGGAAAAGTGGCGCAATAATTGGCCAGCCGGCGCGCGTCGTCGGGGCTGTCGTTCACGCCGGCGAGCAGCACGTACTCGACCGTGATGCGTTCACGCGGGCGGAGTGGGAAGAGTTCGAGCGCACTGCGTAGCTCGGAAAGAGGGTAGCGGCGGCCGATGGGCATCAACGCCGAACGCTGCTCGTCGGTCGTGCCGTTCACGCTGATGGCCAAGAGTGGGCGCGGCTCGAGCCGACCGAGCTCGGCGATCTCGGGCACGAGCCCCGAGGTGGAGACGGTGATGCGCCGCGCCGACAGGCCGAGGCCCGCGGGCTGACACAGCACGGCGATGGCGCGCGCGACCTGTGCCAGATTGTGCAGCGGCTCACCCATGCCCATGAAGACCAAGGTCAGATCGCCCGGATGGCGCGGCCCGAGCTCGTGCATCGCGACCAGCACTTGGCCGATGATCTCGTGGGCGAACAGGTGGCGACCGAAGCCCATGCTGGCGGTCGCGCAAAACGTGCAGCCCATGGCGCAGCCCACTTGGCTCGAGATGCACAGCGTGACGCGGCCGGCGCGTGGCATGTGGACGGCCTCCACGCGGTCACGGGAGGCGAGTTCGAAGAGCAACTTGGTCGAGCCGTCCGCGGCGCTGCTGCGCGTCACGAGGCGCGGCTGAGCGAGTGAGAGCTGCTCGCTCAGCGCGCGATCGTTGCGGCCCAGTGCGGGCGCGCCGGCTTGCCAGGCCCAGGGTCGCTGCAGCTGGCCGAAGGCGTGCTCCGGATTTCGAAAGCCGCGTGCTGCCAGATCCGCCGGTAAGGCCGCATAGGCCGAGGGTGGACCCTGCTGCGCGGAGCGCCGGGAGCTGGGGATGGGCAGGATTGGGAGCGCGGCAGCCAAAGCGGCGCGAGCCTAGCTCAAGTGGCAGCGCCCTGCACACGCGGTAACCGCGTCCCCTCGCGGCTGGCGAATAGTGAGACATTGCGAGGGGTCACGGCTCGTTCGAAAATCGTGGCCACGCGCACGGCGTAGCCGCTCTCCTCGAGGCGCGCGGCGCGGTCCAAGATCACGCTGAGCTCGATCGCGCGCGCTAGCATGTCGCGGGGCAACGAGAAGCGGCGGATGGCAGCGAATTGCTGCGCGCCTTGGCGCTCGAAGGTCGCGACTTCTGCCTCGCTGGCCGGTGGTAATCCGCGCAGGCCAAGTGAGCGTTCGGCGATCGCGCGCAGGCCAGCGTGCGCCTGTCGGCGATTCACGCCTTGCATTTCCGCGCCCGGAGCAATCTCCAGACCGCGCGCGCGGAGCAAGAGCCGAAGCGCGTAGCGCGCCTGTCGCGCGCGGATCGTCTGTTCGATACTGCTCTCCACGCCGACGGCTTGTGAAGTCAAATTGCTGAGCCCGAGAGTGTCCTTCTTCAGCGCAAAGCCGTGTGCAGCGCGCGACAAAGGCGCACGCTCGGGCTGTCGGATCTTTTGCAGACAACACGAGACGAGTGCCAAATCAGCGCCGCTCTCGGCGACCGCGCGCACCAGTGTATCGCCGAGCTCACCACAAGCGTGCAATCCGATCGCGAGATCACCCGCATACAGCAGCAGCTGCTCGCTGCCCGCGTCGATCACGGCGAACTCCGCCGTAGCGAGCTGATTATCAGAGCGATCCGCACGTGCGCGAGTCGTCGCCCGTGCTACGCGCCCCGGATCGCGTTCCAGCCCGAGCGTCGCGCGCCCGAAGTGTTGCGCGGACAGGCGCGCGAAATGCCCGCTGCCTGCGCCGACATCGACGATCCGGCGCGCGGGAGCCACCAGCGGCGTGAGCGCTCCGAGCAGCATCGCCAATTGCTTTTGCTTGCGCGAGCCCACGCCGCGAAGGTCTTCGCTCGTGGGTTGCAACGCGCGAGCTTCGAGCGCGGGCAGAGCGCTCACCTCGAGCAGCTGCCGAGCGAGCTCGGTCAAGGTCTTGGGGGCTGCACGCAGTGTGGGCAGAGTGACGGCCAAGCCTTCGGCCTCGCACTGGCCGAGCTCGGTTTCACTCAGCCCGAGCAGAAAATCGGCCCAGCCTCGCTGCTCGCACCAGCTCGGGATCTGGGCATCGTGGACACGTTGATCGACGATATCCAGCACCGGCAATAGCGTATTTTGTGCGCGCGCCAGCGCCAGCGTGACCGAGAACGCCATTGCTGCTCAGTGCCTGATGAGCGCGGCAGCATCGAGCCAGCGCTGTGCCAAGCGCCGAAACGCGCGCTCCCGGCGCACGATCGGCGCGAGCCCCGAGCAAGGGCTCGGCAAAAGCCGCTCTGGGCACTGCTGACAGGGGCCGCGATGGGGTCCGCGTTTGCGATACAGGGCGAGAAACCCGGCACTCGACGCCAAGATGCCGAGTGCCAAAAGCAGCGGAGCGCCGTGGCCATGGCGCAAGCCCGAAATGCAAGCGAAGCCGAAACACGCCGTCGCCGCGGCGCGCCCGAGCCACTTGGGCAGCCGCAGTGCGAGGCCAGTCGTGAGTAGGCCGAGCCCGAGCACACTCGAGCCGAGCAACAGTGAAAATGCAGGCTGGCACGCGAGTGCGGCGAGCAAACCCGCGAGCGAACCGAGCGCAGCGCTGGCACAACCGCGACACAGCCGAGCTCGCCTGCCGAGCGGGATCAGCTCGCCCGAGTAGCGCTCGCACAGTGGATGATGCGCGAAGCGATGGAAGGCGTGCGCGCGCCCGGCCAGGCGATCGATCGCACGCACGGTGCGCTGAGGCAGCGGCGCGTTGCGCATTTCGCTAAGGGTTGCTCACCGGCGCGATCACCACCGCCGTACCATAGGCCACGATTTCGTTGGTGTTTTGCATCAATTCCCCGGAATCGAAGCGCATCGCCAAGACGGCGTTCGCGCCCTGGGCTTGGGCGTGTTTCTCCAAGCGCTGCATGGCAACGTTGCGCGACTCGGTGGCAAGCTCGGTGAGCGCGGTGATCTCGCCGCCAAAGATCTGCTGACAGCCCGCGCAGGCAGTGCCGATCACGCTGCGCGAGCGCACCGTGATGCCCCAGCACGGGCCAATCACGCGCACGATGCTGTAGCCGGGCGGCGCGTCGAACGTGGTCAACACGGGGATGGCGTGGATGTGAAGGTGCATCTCGCGCGACGCTAGCATCGAAAATGACGCCACGGGAACGCTGGCCCGCGGCGTCGTTCAGGCTAGTAGTGAGGCGGCTTCTCGTTCTCGATCGGTTCGCCGAGGCCGCTGATGCGGCTGCGCAGGGCAACGACCTGCTGTTCGAGCAGCGTGATGGCTTGCTGCTGCTCGAACACGACCTGATTCAGCTCGCTGAGCTGACGTTCGAGGTGCGAGTAACGGATCTCCAAGTCGACGAAGCGCGGGTCCATGGCGGCCGGGAGACCTTACTCGTAGCCGAGGCCGCTCGGGGGCTCCGCGATCGGGGTCTTCGCATTGGCGTTGCCCGCGGCGGGGGGCGCGGCCGTAGCTGCTGCCTTTTCGCTGGGCTCCTTGGCCTCTTTGGGCTCTCTTGCAGCGGCGCTGGACTTGCCTTTGCCGCTGGCGGGCTTGCTGTTCGAGGCAACGGCCTTGGGGGTCGCCGTCGGCTCTTTGGGCCTAGTGGCCACGAACTGCGGCGAGGCGTCCGGATCGCATCCGGGGCCGAAGCCCTCGGCGTCGAACTCGGTGGAATACGAGCCAACGCTGGCGTTGCCCTGCGCGTCGCGGCTCGTCACCTCGAGCTTCACGTCTCGCTTCCCGGCGCGGCTCGGTGAGCAATAGGACACCAAGTAGTTGCGGAACAGCTCGTCGTCGACCGCGTTGGCGATGTCGTTCAGCGGCGCGCCCATGGTCATGGGCGAGCCCGCCCGGGTTCCGCCGGTCTTGCCAATGAAGGTGATGTCGGCCGCGCTGGCTTGGGTTCCGACCGTCATCAGGAAGATGTGGTGCGGCGATTCGTCCACGAAGTCGCGCAGTTTGCTTTCTTCGACTCGGCCGGCGGAGTCCGGATTCAGGGCTACGACGATCAGCGTGCCATTTTCGACTGGACGACCTTGGGTCGCGAGCGAAGTGCTCAGCTGCTGAGCGCCGTCGATCACGGCGCTATACAGACTGGTCGAGGCGTCCTTGCGGCTGAAACCGAGCAGGCGGTCCAAGCTCGTGTCTTTTTCATCGGGCTCGGCCCGCGCGTCCTGGCTAAAGTCCTGGATCAGGTGCACTTTTTCCGCGCCGTCGAAGGCGTACAAGCTGACCGATTCGCGCTGCCGGAGCCGGGCGATGAACGGACGGAGCGCGTCCGCGATTGACTTGCGCTCCTCGCGCTTGAGCGATTTGCTCATGTCGACCAGGACCGCCGCATGACGCGAGGTCGAAGCGTTGGTCGACAGTAGAGTCAGCTTGATTTGCTCGTTGTCGAGCAGCGCGCCGTTCTCGTAGACCTTGAAGTCTTCTTTTTTCAGGCCAAGCACGCCGTTGCCGTGTTTGCTCACCGACACGTAGAGCGCCACGTTGCCGGGCTTCTGCGTGCTGACCGCGACCGGTTCGACCTTGACGCCACCGCTGACCAAATTGCACCCGCTCAGCAGGCACAGGCCGAGCGTGCCGACCAGTGCTCGCACGCCGATCATTTTTGACCTCCGGCGTTGAGCTGCGCGAGCGCGTGAGTGAGTGCGGCGCTGCCGGTCAGGCAAGTGTTGCAAGCCTTGTCCGTGCTCGAAGTACAGGTGGAACCCCGCGAGTATTGCTCGAGCAGCGCGCGTGTGCGCTTGCCGCCTTCGCGCTCGGCGCGGGCGAGCAATGATTTGCGAGCCTTGCAGTCGCTGGCCAAGAGCAAGGCAGCGGCGACGCGGGTGTCTCCACTGGCTTCAGTCGAGAGCGACGTTTGAAGCTCGGACTTGGCCCGCTCGCGCACCGAATCGCGCACGCCCGACGTGGTTGCCAAATCGAAGGCGATGTCCGCGCCGCGAGCGCCCAATTTGCGCAGAGCCAGGAAGCTTTGCTCGGAAGCGTCCGATTGCGCGGCACGCCACAAGATCCCCATCACCTTGCCGTTCTGGGCGCTCTTCGCATCCACCTGGATCACATGCTCCAGGCTCCCGACTGCCGCTTCGAAGCGCTGGGCCTGCGCTTGCTGGCTGGCGAGTGCGATACCTACCTGTGGATCGTTCGGGTACTTCTGCGCCAGCGCTTCGAGCGCCGGCAAGCCATGCGCCACGGCGTGGGTCAGCTCCGCGGGATCTGCGCTGGGCGGGGCGGCGGCGGCAGCGCTGCTGTTAGAGACCAAAATCGCAGCAGGCGAGGCAACGCTTGCGGCAGGTGCTACCGACGTTTGCGTGGTCTGCGCAGCGAGGTCGCTGTTGGCTGCAGCACCTTCTGCGTGCTTGGGATGAGAGAAGGCGCTGCGTACGCCCCAAATTCCCAGCAAGGCAACCAGGGGCGCGGCGATGACCAGTGCGCGTGGGTTCTCGCGCAGGGTTTTCTTCGACCAGGCCTGTGCGCGCGGCAAAAGCTCCCGCCCCAGCCCGAACAGATTCGACGCAGGTGCGCGGCTATCTCGCCTGTACGGCGCCGGCGTCGTAATCACGACCGGCATCTCCGAGCCCGAAGAGGTGAACGAGCGCGGCGGGCCGGGGTAGGGCAGCGTTTGTCTACCCAGCTGCTCGTGAATTTCGGCTTCGCTGACCACGGACTCTGCGCCGGCCGAGGAGGCTGTAACGACTGGCGCCGGCTCGGCCTCGGCTCGCTCAGCAACGGGACCCTCGGCGGCTGTCAGCGTCTCGTTGGCTGAGGCTTCGTCGACGGAGGGCGTTGCTACCAGCGCCAGCTCGGCCAGCTCCGAGTGCACGATGGGCGTCTCGCTGACGGCGAATTCGGTCGGCGCGGTTTCGAAGGCGCTGGCTTGAACGGGCGCCTCCGTGACGGATTCGTGCACGACGGGTTCGTTCACGACGGATTCGTGCACGACGGCGGCCGCGTGCGCGGCGGTGTCGATCGTCGGAGCCTCGGCGCTGCGCGCCTCGGCGTGCGCAGGCTCGAATGGGCTCGCGCTGGTTGCTGCCTCGACGACCGGCGGCGCGATGAGACTCGCGGTTGTCTCAGCGACGAGCGGCGGGGGCGCAACGGCGCTCGCGGCTGCCTCGACGACGGGCGGCGCAACGGCGATCACGGCTGCCTCGACGACGGGCGGCGCAACGGCGATCACGGCTGCCTCGACGACGGGCGGCGCGCTAGGACTCGTGTGCGCGGCCTCTTCGACGACCGATCTCACGGGGTGGCTCTCGGGCCGCACGACGGGGTTCACATCGTTGAGCGGCTCGAAGCGGCTGGCGTACACTGGCCGCTCGTTGTTGCTCGCGTGCAGGGTCGGGATGGGGCTAGCCGGCACAGCTGCCGCGTTCGCGTGCTCGACCCCGTCTGCGGCCGCGCTGGTCTGCATGAATGGGCTCTCATGCAGGGGCTGCAGCAGTAGGTCCGCCGCTGCGGGCTGTGCGAATGGCTTCGCCGGTGCCCGCTGCGCGAATGGATTTGCCGGTGCGGGCTGTGCGAATGGCGTCGCCTGCGGAGGCTGGATGAATGGATTGGCCGCAGCGGGTGGCGCCGCCGGGCGCGCTTGCTCGGCAGGAGCAGCGGTTGGCGCCTCGAATGCCGGCAGCGTTACCGGCCGTCCTTGGACGGGCGGAGTCCACGGCGCCAGCGGCGCCACCGCTTGCGCTGACGGCGCCGGCGATTGAGCCGACAATGGCGGAGGCATCTTCGACGACGGTCGGCGTATCGGCGCCGGCGGTGGCTGCGACGGCATGCCGGACGGCCTGCGAGTCGGGACCGGGGGTGGAGCCGACGCAGGCTTCACGTTGGCGTTCATGTGAAGCGATTCGGGACCGGCGCTCGGATTCGGTTCGGGCGGCCGGCTGCGCTTGGGCGGCGGCGGTGGTTGGCTGAGGCCCGGGCGGGCTTGCGCTAGCGCAGTCGGAGGCTGGCTCGCTACCGGCCGTGGAGGCGCTGGTGGTGGGTGCGCAGACGACGGACGCCGTACCGGTGGCGGCGGTGGCCCCGAGGAGAGGCTACGCGGAGCGCCAACGCTGGCGTCCGCTTTCACTGGTGGACCCGAATTCCGATTCGCAGTCATGCCGGCTTTGCATAGGCCCATCGCCTGCTCGGCGCAAATCACACAGTGCGCGAGAGTGCATGGAAATGCGTCTTTTTTTGAGGCAAACGGCCATCACGCCACAGTCTTCGGTATTGGGGCGGTAGTATTCCATTGGCACGGATTTCCGGGACCGGCCGCGATCGATTGCCAGTGACGGAGTGCCCACTCCACAACGTGTCCACAGCGTGCCGTGTCGAGCTGTCACGACGCGCAGAGGTAATCGTCAGAGAGAATGCTTCGCCAACGTTTCGAGCGCGAGCGCGCTTGGTTTCGCACTCAGCAATCGCGCTTCGCGTCGCATCGATCGTACGTCACATGTTCACATCAGTGGTTCCAACGCGATCGAACATTTGTGATCATCTGCTGGCATCGAGCACATCACTGCCGTAGGTGACGAGCACATGACGGACATCGAGATCCCGCAAGGCGAGCAGCGCTTAGTCGACGGTCAGCCGCGCGTCTACTACGACGGCTACTGGATCAAGAAGTACGACGTGCCCGCGGACACGTTGCTGGCCAAGAAGCGACTGATCGAAGCGCTCACACATCGGCTGTTCAATCACGTCGAGTACGGGCTCAACGTGCCGGGCACACGCCTGACCGAAGCGCGCCGCGCGTTCCTCGACGAGACCGACCAAGCCAAGAAACGCGTCAAGGGTGGCATGCTTGCTGGGGCGCTCTTCAACCGGGCGACGGACATCTTCACCAAGCTGGTCGAGCTGCAGGCTTGCGGCGTCGAAATTCAGTCTGACAACGCGTTGATGCGCCAATGCGGCGAGCATTTGCAGGAGTCGCTCGCGCTCGGCAAGATGGTGCTGCACCGAAGCGGTGAAGAGGGCATCGACGAGCTGTGGGGCGAGCCCTTCAAGGCCTTCGCTTTTCCGATCGATGAATTTTACAAAAGCCGCTACGTGAAAATCGCGCTCACCATGCGCACCATCGACGCCATCGGCGACGCTTTGCGCACGACGATCTCCTGGTTCACACCGTTCGGATCGTTGACGCCCGTGATCGACGCCTTCGTACGCGCCGCCAAGCTCAAGACCGAAACGCTGCGCACCGACCCCGATGTGTTCGAGGTCTGGTCGTCATTCGTGGTGGCTAGCGAAACGCTGTGCAATTTCCAACCCTCGCTGTCCAGTAGCGCAGGCGCCGATCCCCAACTCTGTGCACAGTTCGCGGAGCTCTTGCGTGCAAGCTCGGTGCTGGTCTCGTCCATGGCTCGCGCCCGAGTGCCGATGCCCAAGAGCGCGCGCGTCTTCATCGAACGCTGCGAAGATCTCGCGCAAGCCGTCAAGAACAAGAAGGATCAGACGCCGCGTCCGGGCACGCAGTCCGTACCGGCGCTGACTCCCTGATCTGGGACTCGCGGCGTTTTCAGGGCAGCTCCGCAAGCCACGAAAGTTCGTACGAATCGCCAGCCTGCTTCAGGTTCTCGTACAACGTCGCGCTCGGCTGATCGCTCGAGTCGTCCTTGAACACGAAAACGTCGCCCTCGGCCTCGAGCGCGCCGAAATCGACGTTCGTAAACAACGAGCGGGGGTCGACTCGCAAGCGGAGTGCCCCGCCGTGCTGCACGCGGATCGAGGTGGGAATGGGCGATACGATGCGTTCGTCGCAAATCGCGCCTCCGTTCGGGCTGACGCGGTTTTCTGCGATGGTCAGCTTGGCCTCGAAGGGCCTCCGTTCGCCGCCGCGCAGTGCGCTGCCCGACACTTGCAAGATCACGGTCGGCGGTGTTGGATCGTCTGCCAGGTTCACGTCCCCGCCGGTGAGCCACACCTGGGCGGCGTGTGCTTCGAGCGTGCTACCGCGGCCGAGCGTGGGAAACGCTTGCGGCTCGCTCGACAGCAAGTCGACGTCGCGCCCCTGCACGACTTGGGCGACATAGTCTCCCGGCAAAATGCAGCTCGAGGCTGCGGTGCCCGAGGCGGGCATGGCTTCTGCCAAATACAGCGCGCCGATCTGCAAATGTGCGCTGGTCAGCGTCACCTGCCAGCCTCGTGAGCCGTCGAACGACAGCGGCTCTCCGCTGACCGCGTCTGCGGGTCCGGAAGCGGCTGCTTCGAAGTCGACGACTTGATCGCCCGTGCTGCCCACGCAGGACGGAAGGGTGAGCACGAGCGCTGCCAGTGATAGCAGTCGAGGAACGAGCGAAGAGCGCATCAAGCACCTCCGAAATTGATCGCGAAGGAAGCGTAGATCGTGCGCGGCGCCCCAGCCGTGAACGTGCGTTCCGGCAGCAAGGTGGGCTGAGTGCTGCTTCCCGCCGGTTGCGCGCGTGAGCTGCGAAAATCCGAGGCGAAGTTGTATTCGCCTAGGCGATATTGCGTATCGAGCAGGTTGCTCACGGTGAGCCCCAGCTCATAGTGCGAAAAGTTCAAGGTCGCAGAAGCATCGACAGTGAACAGCGGATTGCTGCGCTCGCCGAACGGTAGCGGACGCGGACCGACGTACGTGGCCCCCAAGCCCAGCGCCGCGCGCGGCTTTTGGCCGAGCAGCGCCCAGGGTAATTCCGTGAATAACGCGCTGTCCGAGCGCAAGACGACGCCCGGCACGTAGGCCACGAGCAGGTGGGTATCGTTGAGCTCGGATTTGACCAAGGTCAAACTGGCCGATTCGTCGAAGAATCTGCCCCTGGCCCGGACATTGCCGGCCCAGCCGGTACGCGTGGTGCCGGCCCCGAGCACGTTTCGGCCCTCGGTCTCGCTGAAGACCAGATCCTTGTCGACGTAGGTCAGAAAGAAAATCGAACGCGCCGAAAGCGCCAAGTGATCGCTCTGGTGGGTGTAGATCACGCCGCCCTCATAGGACTTGATACTCGTAAAGGGGGTGCTCGCGTCTCGCGCGATGTCGCTCGGGTCGACCGAGCGCACGCCCAGGCCATAGCTAAACGTCAGCATGAAACCCGCGAACGGCCCAAACAGGATGGAGGCGCGTGGCATGACCGCGATACTCGAAGTCGAGCTGTGCTGATTGGGCTCGCGCGGCGTGCCGTCGCTTTCCTGGCTGAGGCAGCTCTGGTCGAGCGGCGGATTCGAGGTCGAGGGCTGGTCGACGTCGTGCACCGCGCAGTGATCGATCACGTCGTAGCCGAACAGATCGCCGCGGATGCCCCCGCGCAAGCTGAGCCAATGCACGGGCTTGAGATCGGCATCCGCGTACAGACCGATGTCGGAGAGCGCGGCATCGAGGTTGGTCTCGGTCAGGTATGGGTGACCGGTGGCGGCGGCGAGGCGTTGTTGAATGCCAGTGGTAAAATCGCCGCGCGCAAAGTAGCCGAGCTCGAGGTGCTGGGGCTCGTTGAATGCCTGTCCGTGCCAGCGCGCCGAACCGCGAGCGCCGATCGTGGTCTCCTTGACCTGCAGGTCGAGCATATCGCCGCGCTGGTCATGCGGGCTTTGCAGCGGCTCCTGCACATCCAGCAGAAATCCCGTGAAGTTCTCGAGGATCCGCAGGCTGCGATAGGTCAAGAACAGCTGCTGCGAGAGCGTGGTGTCTGCTGCGCGTGAATCCAGATCCGCCGACAGCGAATAGCGCGAGGAGTCTCCACCCTCGGGGATTGCTTGATGGGCGAAGGACGATGCGGCGTAGCTGTCGTAAAAGCCGATGCGCCCGTTCTGGTAGTCGTCTTGGCGAATCATGCCAGCGGCGTGATAGTGCGTGGCGTAGGCGCTGGCCAGAACGCGGTACGAGCCCTCCGCGCCGAGCCGGCCCTCGTATTGGCCCATGGCCGTGGCGCGCTGCGAATCGCGGTTTTGACCGAAGCCGTCGGTCTTGAAGATCTCGGCGCCAGCGAGCGTGCCTCTGCTCTCGCCGGCGGGTCCCCACAGTAGTAGCAAGCGCTGCGTGCCAAAGCTCCCCGCTGCATACTTCGCCGTGAAGCCGCGCTGCGCGAGACCGAGCTCGTAGTTGGCGCTGCCGGCGACGGCGTAGTTGCCTTGCCGCGGATCGAACGGCCCTTCGATGACACGCAGGGAAGATACGAGCTCTGGGATGATGAAGTGCGTGTCCGAGTAGCCATTGCCGTGCATGTTGCCGCTCTCGTTGATCGGCATGCCGCCCAGCGTAAACTCGATGTCTTGCCCGTCGCCGGCATCGAAGCCGCGCAAGAACACCTGCTCGGCGTGCCCTTCGCCGCCTTCGTTGCTGAGCAGGATGCCGGGCGCGAGCTTCAACAGATCGCTGGCGTTTTTACGCGGGACCAGCGCTAGCTCGGCGACGCTGATCGAATAGTCCGATGCGCCGCGCGTGGGTGGATGAGCGCGGCCGGCGACCGTAATTTCGGTTGGCCCATGCGGATCCTCGGCGGCCTCTTTGGAGGCGCTGTCGGGCACGACCGGGTCGGGCTTCGACTCGCTGCCGGGGCCGGGGCTTTTCGGGGGCGCGCTTGGAGCAGCCAGTTCGGGCGCCTCAGCCGGTCGGCTGTCGCGCTGCGCGTCGGGCGCGGGCAACGGAGCCGCTGCTACCGTGGGCGCGAAGTGAACCAGCGCCCGCACGCGTGCCGGGATCGGCTTTCCGTTGCGCGTCGCGGGCTCGAACTGCCAGCGTTTGACCGCGGCGATCGCCGCTTGATCGTAGTCTGCGCCCGCGCTGTCATCGACGTGTGCATCGAGCACCGTGCCGTCGGCTGCCACGGTGACCACTACGACGACATCGATATCGCGATCGGCCGCAGCGTTCGCTGGCCATTCAGGAGCCGTCTGCGCGCGCACGTGCGGCGGAACGAGCGTGTCGGCCGCTCGTGCGACGCTCGCGAGCAGTAGTGGAGCCGAGCAGGCCAGGGCGCACAGCGAGCGCGCCAGCAATCTTCGATGAGACATGAGACACCGATAAAACCAGTAAAATTGCCCTGTCCGCGCCTGCGCGCGAACTCACTGAAACGCCTATCTTCGGGAATAGCGAGTCAGACGGGCGGCGAGGTTTTCGGTGCGCTCAGAAACACGCGCAGCGCATTGCTCGAGCTCGCAGCGCGTTCGCTCAGTAGGTAAGCTTCGCCGAACGCGATCAGACCGGCCGCCAGCAGCTCGAAGCGCGGGGCCGAGCTGCGGGGTGCGTTCGCGTCCGGGCACAAATCGGCTGCGCAGCTCGGGGCATCACTGGGCGCGGCCGTTGGCGTCCGCGGGGTCACGTCCTTGGCTTGCAGCCGCTGCTCGGCACGCGGGGAGGCATGCACGTGCACGACGCCCCCCAGCGCTGCCGAGTAGCCGTGTCGCACCAGAGTGAAGTGAAGGGCACCCACTACCTGCAACACGATCACCGCCAGCCCCAAAAGAGCTCGCAGCGATTTGTAGTCAGGCAAGAACCGTTTCATTTCGGGCGCGGCCAGAGCTACCGCGAGCCCGAGCGCGAGGCAATTCAACTGGCTGCAAACCTGCAAACCGCTGCTGATTTTGCCCAGAACGAGAGCGGCGCCTATTTCCGGGAATAGCGGTGCTTCACGCCGACGGGGAAGTATTCCGGGTGTCCCGCGGGCCACAGCGTCACGAGCGGACGCTTGCGTTCTGCGGGCACGTAGGCGGCAAATTCGCCGTTGAGGCGCAGCAGGACCGCGAGCATCGCGTCCGCGATTTGGTCGGCCAGCGCGGGCTGTGCGGCGACTCCGGGAGCGAGCTCGACGGCGATCGTGAGCTGCCGATCGCGCTGTTCGTCTTCTTTGACTTCGAGCACGAACTTGCCCGTCACGAATGCCTGCGTGAGCGGTTGCTCGAGTCCGATGCACACCGTATCGGGGAAGATGTTTGCGCCGTAATAGGAGACCGCGAAGTGCGAGCGACCGAAGACGTACACGAACGGCAGCCGATGCAGTCGTGTGGCGCCAGCTTTTCGGGCCGCGAGCTCGGCATCGAATCCGAGATCGTGCAAGCGCTCGATCAGCGTCGAGTACGGCAAGATCCCCCCGCTATCGGAGATATGATAACGAAGGTGAGGCACGCCACCGTCGCCCGAGAACACCAGCGTGCGCCGGTGCTCCTCGAAATAGCGCTCCCAGGGATCGTATTGCAAAAGCGTTGGCAAGCGCGCTTCGCCGAACAGGGCCTGCGCCGCGTCGCTGCGCTCTGCGAGAAAACGGCGAATGCTCACAGACAGCGGTGTTTCGTTGGCTAGCACCCCGCCGTCCGCGGTGCCGTAGAGCGAAGCGAAGTCGCTCGTCGGATTGTGCATGCCGGCCCGTTCAGCGATCAGTGAACGCCACTCCTCGCTGAATACCTCACCCGCCAGCACGAGCTTGAGCGAAAAAGAATGCCAGGGCACGCCTTCGGCAATGCCTGCATCGATCACGTCTTTCAAGTACGGGGGATAGCCGAGCAAGACCGTCTGTTCGAACAACGGCGCGAGCGAGCGCATGACCCGAAAGATATCGGCCTTCTGGTTGCCCGGAGTGACCACCGTGAGCGGGTAGCCCTTGCTCGCGAGATGCCGGCAGCAACTGGCCGTGAACATCCCGCCCACCCAGCTGCCGAGCGGAAAGCAAACCACGGCCAAGGTGCGCCGTGTGTCGGCGGCGAAGCTGTCCCGAAACACCTGCTCGAAGCGCGCGCTCACGGCTAGCTCGTCCGTGAAAAAGCGCGGCCAAAACGTGGGCTCGCCCGTCGAACCCGAGGAAGCGGCGATCATGTCACACGAGCTCGGGTCGCCCGCGCGGCAGCGCTCGGCGAGTGGGTAGCGCTGGTGATAGTTGGTCTTGGTCGTGAGCGGTAGGCGGTGGAAGTCCTCCAGCGACCGAACCTGCGATGGGTCGACTCTGTGCCCCGCGAGGAATGCCGCGTACGCCGGCACGCTCGCTCG
>Ga0247774_1000697_pt1 | contig 16788 bp, 14 predicted proteins | sample UWRJL001104B6_FD_179933 | JGI IMG/M metagenome (GOLD analysis project Ga0247774, IMG submission 179933) | Plant litter microbial communities from Arlington Agricultural Research Station in Wisconsin, United States - UWRJ-L001-104B-6 | ecosystem: Environmental > Terrestrial > Plant litter >... | reverse complement strand
CTTGGAGCAGCTTCTGTCTGGCTCTTCCGTCCAACAGCGGCTTCTAACATTTGGCATTTGGAGCAGGCTGCAGGGTATTGGTCGTTTTTGCCATCTAATGATTGTTTAAGTCGTCGCCGATGGCCCATGGGCGAAACGACGACAGCGGGTGAGCGCTGGTATCTAGATTATCATGACTTTGTACCTCTGTAGCCAACGTAGAATGACTTCCAGACAAAGTCGTCGAAGCTGCTCTGTCAGTGGGCTGCTTCGTCCAATTTGCTCGCAGAGGTTTTTGCCCTGGTGCTTCCCCGTAGCCGCTGCTGCGCGCTTCATCCTCGCAATTAGCGCCGGCGATAAACCTGGCTGGCCGTACCAGACGATTGATGACACAGGACAGTGGACACGAGGTCCGTTTTCCACGAGTCTCTGACGCCCTAAAGCAAGCGCAGGGAATCCTGTGAGTTCCGTCAGCCTGCGTTGGAAACCCGCCTGGCCAACCTCGCTCCGTCTTTTTGCAGCAGTAGTCCCACCTTCCTGCTCGGCCCAGCCAACGTCCCCTACTCAAATCTCCTTCAATCACTCTGCTAGCAGTACGAAGTACCTCAGACGTGCCGACGTAGCACTGGGTGCCGCGGTGCTTGTACTTTGTACCGCGCCATCGAATTTTGCAGGCACTTTGCGCTGCAGACTCTTCTGCTCTTCTGGCTTCAGCGGAGATGCAGCGCTCGTCCTGCCGTCTTCCCCAAGCGACCGGTTTGAACCAGCCCAGCCCAGCTCCAGCCGCTTGCCTTTGCCTACCTCCTGCCTCACTGTTTCTTCCGACGAGGTAAAGTGACAATTGGATTGTCGCGCCTCCCTTTCGTCGACACAAAGTGTCGTCTGTTTCGTTCTCTTCCTCGATACTTCCTGAAAATTTCGCGAGACGCCCGTCCGAACTTACAGCAACGATCCGGCGACGATATTTGCCCTCCTCTTTGCGACGACCGCCTTGACCGACTTCGACTGCTGCCTCTTGAAGTGCTGCTGCGCTGCTGCATTAGGGCTTTTCCTCGGCTCTCACGACCTGCGACTACTGCAGCTTACGGCCCCGACAAAGGTTCAGGCCTCCCCCTACCGCCGTTGACCTTCGTCCCCTCGATTCCATTTCGCTTCCTAAAACCATCGCGCTTCCGTCGCCGACTGGGCATCACGACGATTCAATCGGCTTGGCGATTTCGATTCGTTCACCCGGTCCCACCCCCGCCTCGCATCGACTTGACCGTCGCAAGACCAATCCGCCCCGACCTCCTACAAACGTCCTCTGCGGCGCCTGACCTCGGCGAGGGGTTTCGCAACTTGAGGTGCCTGCCCCTCTGTAGGCGGCATCGCATTTCCTCTCTCTCCCGTTTTCCATCCACAGACGACCATGACGGCAATCATGTCATCCACCTCGTCACCCGCCACATCGCCTCCGGGCGTGACATCGCCAGCGTCGAGCACTAGTCATCCACCTCTGCCGCCGCTAATAACATCACCGCCAACGCGCCGGAGCACCCTTCCGCGACCGTTGTCGTATGCTTCCCAGCATCGCCTGTCCAAGTATTCGGTGAACTCGGCACGGTCCCGACCGCCGTCGCAGCTGTTCCCGCTGTTCCCGTCGAGCCTACCGTATACTCTTGTGCGCGACTTTGCATACGCCCCCGTGCACCCGATGCACTATGGCCCTCCGCCTGAACCGTCCGGTCCGCCGTCGGGCATGACGACGCCGGCAAGCGAGCAGAGGAGGCTGTCGGATCCGCCGGCCTCGTGGGAAAGCAAGATGAGCTGGGATACCGGTGGCTGGACTGCTGATGGATACGGCAAGGGTGGCGACGTCCCGCCAATTCATCTTGGAGATGGGCCACCATGGAGCGAGGACGAGGACCTGCAAAGTCCTGTCGTCAGCTCCCGCCATCGGAAGCACAAGTCGTCGGGCTCGTACGGACAGCATACTCGCGCTCGGTCAGCCCAAGGCGCCTCGTCATCGTCTGTCATGAACCCGGCGAACTACGATCCCGAGAGGGGATTCTATGTTGGCACGAGCGGCAATGGCAGCGAGAGATACTACGTCAACCAAGGCGGCGAGGCGAACGGACCTGGCGGCGAGTACGTGACATATCCGCCCGACCAGGCTCGGCACTCAAACAACCCCTACCAGCTTTCCGAGCAACAGCCGCGCCAGTACGCAGAAAACAATGAAGAATACGGATCGGATGCCTCCAGCGGCGTGTCATCGCCGGGCTTTGGCGGAGAAGATCAATCACGTTACTCGCGCGATTATCAGTTCACCATCACCTCGCCCGACGAGGAAATGCACGGCAAGGCAGTTGCGCTCTACGATTTCGAGCGAGAGAGTGACAACGAGTTGCCCCTGGTCGAGGGTCAAATTATCCTGATATCATATCGTCACGGCGAAGGATGGCTTGTTGCCGAAGACCCCCGGACGCAAGAGAGTGGACTGGTGCCGGAGGCATACGTCCGGTTACTGAGAGAGATCGAGGGAGGCATGAACAGCCTTGCCGCGAACTTAGGCGAAGGTACAGCATCACCAGTCGATGTGGGAACTCCGACTCAGGCAGAGCACGGAAACGTTGGCAACTTTGGCCATACTCCCACCACGAGTAACGCGTCTAACGGATACCACCAGCCCATCGTGTCGACCTTCTCGACTAGCAGCCGAGATCTCGAAGGGTACCCGACGCAAGCATTAGGCTTACCTCCCGGCCAAGCGCCTCCGCAAGTTGTCCACTACCACGGCCAGCGGGGCGGGAGTCAAGCGAACACCCCGACCGTCTTGTTCCACGACACAGGGTTGCGCCGAGGCAGCCAGGACCTTGCGCGGAGGGGGAGCCAAGACGCACGACGGGGGAGCGATACCGTCATGACGCCGGTCCAGGAGGCTAAGTTTGAGCCGAATAAAGGGACCGAGAAGCCGACCAAGAGAGCCGAGGAAGCAGCGGAGAAGCCACGGGATGTGGATGCCATGGACACAGACCGGTGACCATGCATGGCAAGAGTCCTCTTTAGAAAGCTAGCTTCCCTGCTCCGCGGGGGATGTGTTGACACCCGACTTCATTAGCTGGCCGTTCTTGTATATCTAGTGACGACGTTTGCTTCTCGGCGGTTGCATTGAGTTTTTTGCTGGTTGTTTCGCAGTTGCTGGAGTTCAACTAGCACGGCATGGCGCAATTTTTTCCCGCCTTTTACACTGTTGGGGTTATGACGCTGGTTTACAAGACTGCAAAGACTTGGGAGGAATTCTGGGAGCAGAGCCATGGAATACAGCTCGGTCGTTTCCGCTCGTATACCCGGTAGGATGGAAGAACTGGTTTGGCATGGTGAAGAGGGGTTCAAAGGGGCTCTGGAGAAAAAGGCTCTAAACGGGGGCACAACGGATGAATTTCTGGGTACGTGCTCCGTGGTTGATGGCGCAATACCGTTGATGCATATGACGGGCGAGGCACCAGCCAATTTTGTATGATTTTTGCGGGAAACAAAAATATACCTCTGTAAAATTTCCCATTCACTAAGATTTGCTGCATTGTCCTAAAATGGCTATCATGAGTGGAAAGTCTTGATGCCGCAAGCACTCGAGCTTTCGCCTCGACTTTGACGAGATCTTGTTGTACCTCTGCTCTGTATCGATTTACAATATTGGGTGGGTGGTTCAGCTGCGACCAGCTGTATGATACCTGGTCCTGGGCCGGTGAAAAGTGGGGCAGCCCCACCGCCATTTTCGCAGCCACCGATCGTCAAAGGCAGAAATCAGGTTTGAGCAGGTCGGCGATCCGAAGTGGGGTCCCGTTGCCGTCGCAACGCAGTCGCAACACGGTAAACATCGAATATGACTGTTTTGGTCAGGTGTTCCCGCCCCTCCATTGGAGTCCATCCCCTCCTTAAAGATTCACCAACCACGTCGATTCATTGTCACCCATTTGGCCACACCCTGGACAAGGGAAATGAAGGTCCCGTTGCTGGTCGTCCTCGTGAGTGGCTGAATTTGGACGTTTGAAGCTTCCATAATTGGTTACCTTCGTGCCAGGCAAAGGTCTTCAACGTCGTCGACTCGTCGAGATATTCGCATTTCCTGAACACTCTCCCTTGGCCTTTTGCGCTGCGCGCGCCTGCCTGTCTTAGACTTACTTGCACCCTCTTCGTCCTTTGATTCCATTTATCGTTTGCGACAGTACCTTCGAGCGTTGCTGACGCGGAAGACTTGCACGAGGAAGTAATCAGACCAATATCGCGAGCAGCTTCGCAAAGTGAGGATACAAGGGGCCCACGAACCACTAGAGAGATTGTTTTTCTCCACCGAGACGCCATCCTGAAAAGGTTCACCACAAAACGCCCTCATGTTGTCTTTCGAGCTTCATCGCGTCTAAGACATCGTCTTCTCCCGAATTCGGTCGCTGTCCGAGCTCCCTAACCTGATCGAATTCTCTCAACATGACGTCTTCATACAGGCCACATCCCTTGCGGCAGTCGCACACTCTCGACTATGCCTCGACGCTCAACCGCCAGGCGTCGACGACATCCTCATCTGCATCGTCAGGTTACTCAAACGGCTCGACCAACAGTCGCGGGAGCTCCAACTACACGGCGCCGTCGAGCGGGTACCCTAGTCCGCACTCGCTTCACCGACGCGGGCAGAGCGACGTGGGTAGATCACATGGCTTCGACCTGGAAAGGTCTGATTCTCGATCGGGACAGGAGCTCTACAGCTCCATGCGACAATCCCTTCGACCTCTTCCGCAAGCACCGGCGCCTAATCGTTCAGCGCCGTCGACCCCGCCGTCTCGGCACGCCCTGCGCCATGAACGTGGGCAGAGTGTAGATATCGGAAACCTTTCCATGTCGCAAGACCGTCGTCGCGGTGCAGTGTCGCCAACCACTTCCCCCTCTGCTCGTCCGCTCCCGGTGCGGCCAAACTCGTTGCTGCTCACACGGTCCGACTCAATCAACAGAGGCAGCGTTGCCATACCCCATGCCCACGGCTCACCAACCTCGCCAGCTCACCACGCGGCGCATCTCGCACGACCAGATCTTGAGCTCATGGGTCGTTCCTCTACAAGTCAACTTCGGACGCTATCTCGACTTGCAACATCCGAGTCGGCCGACGAATTCTCCATCAACACACCAGCTCAGGAGGTAATTGGTCTACGGGGTCGACGCCGCCTCCAGCGGACAGATAGAGAGAATGCCGGGCGCGTGAATGGCAAGGGAGGATATGGTTGGGAGGGACGGAACTGGATGGATAAGCAGAGACAGTTTCTCCAGGCATACGAGTATCTTTGCCACATAGGAGAAGCGAAGGAGTGGATCGAGGACGTGATTCACAGGACGCTCCCGCCTATTGTGAACCTGGAAGAGGCTCTCCGAGACGGAGTCACCCTCGCGGAGGTGGTGGAGGCTTTGAACCCGGATAGACGCTATCGCATTTTCCGACATGGACGGTTGCAGTACAGGCATTCCGACAACATCGCCATCTTCTTCCGGTATTTGGACGAGGTGGAGCTCCCCGACCTATTTCGATTCGAGCTCATTGATCTGTACGAAAAGAAGAACATCCCCAAAGTCATCTATTGCATTCACGCCCTCAGTTGGTTGCTCCTTAGGAAAGGCATCCTCGACATTCGGATGGGCAACCTCGTTGGCCAGCTGGAATTTGAGGACCACGAACTCGAGGCTACTCAGAAAGGCTTGGATAAGCTTGGTGCAAGCATGCCGAGCTTTGGTAACATGGGCGCCGACTTCGGGGTGGAGCCATCGCCAGAGCCGGAGGAGACAGAGGATGAAAGGATCGAGAGAGAATTAGGTGAGAACGAAGGGTCGATAATAGATGTTCAGGCTCAAATGCGAGGAGCCCTGGCCAGGCTGAGGCTGGGCTCGGCGATGCAACGTCTCTGGAACTCGGAATCTTGGATTGCCGATCTTCAGGCCCGCATTCGAGGCGACTTTGCGCGGCAGGTCTTCGACTACCGACTCTCGATGCAACGATCAACGGTGGCGGTACAGTCGACCGTCCGCGGCTTCCTCGTTCGCCGCAGGTTAGAGAACAGCGAGCGCTTCTGGAAGCACATGGAACCAGACATCCTAGAGCTCCAGAGCATAATCAGGGCCAAGAAGGCTCGCGACAAGGTACGGAGCATTTATTCTCAAGTCGTTCGATGCGAAGGCCCTGTGCGGGAAGTGCAGGGCGTGTTCAGGGGACACTTGCTCCGCAAGAAGCTCGCGAATCAGCGGCACGAGACGGCACGCACGGCTGGAAACGTTAGCATTCTCCAGGCGGCGATCCGTGGTATGCAGCTGAGGGTCGGGATCAAGGCGGACAAGGTGCTCCTGAAGCAGCAAGCCACCACGATTAAGGCTCTGCAGGCGATTGCCAGGGCGGCACTGACAAGAAGCCAGATCTCGTACCAGCTGGAGGACCTCGAATGTTATGCAGTGGACTGGGAGACGATTCAAGCTGCAGCAAGAGGGAATCGCGTTCGAAGGGAGACGCGAGCACTCAGGGCAGAGTTGAAGAGCCACGCCGCCAATGTGACGGATTTGCAGAGCATCTTCCGAGCCGGTGCAGTCCGGAGGCGAGTTTCAGAGACCCTTGAGGCTCTCCAGGAGAATGAAGAAGCCATTTTGGACCTCCAGTCCTGCATACGCGGCATGCTCGAGAGGCGGCGGATAGTAGCCGACCAAGAGCTCCTCATCCGACAAGACTCCAAAATACGATCTCTCCAGGCGCGTGTCCGGGGATGCATGTACCGTCAACGAAATGCCAAGTTCCTCGAGGAGCTCCGATGCCACACGCCCGAAGTCACAACCCTGCAAGCACTAGCCCGAGCCATGATGGTCAGAAACAAGGTGGCGACGTTGATGGGCGAGTTGGAAGCTGAGGAGGAGTCCATCGTTGCGGCCCAAGCGGCAGCCAAGGCCTTCATTGTGCGAATACGATTTGCCGAGAAAAGGCGCTTCTTCAACGAGAACATGCAAAGAGTGGTCAAGATCCAAAGCTTCGTGCGAGCCAAGATCCAGGGAGAAGCGTACAAGAGTCTTACTACTGGCAAGAACCCGCCCGTCAACGCGGTCAAAAATTTTGTCCATCTCCTCAACGACAGCGACTTTGACTTCAACGAAGAGGTGGAGTTTGAGCGGATGCGGAAGACGGTGGTGCAGCAAGTGCGGCAGAACGAGATGCTGGAGCAATACATTGATCAGCTGGACATCAAGATTGCGCTGCTCGTCAAGAACAAGATTACCCTCGACGAGGTGGTTCGACACCAAAGCAATTTTGGCGGCCATGGCTTCGGCTTACTTGCGAATGCCTCCATGGCCTCATCCAACCAGTTCGACCTCAAGGCACTCAACAGGAGCTCGAGGAAGAAGCTCGAGTCGTACCAGCAGCTGTTCTTCAACTTGCAGACGCAGTCGCAGTACCTGGCTAGGTTGTTCCGCAGGGTTCGGGAGCAGGGCACCACCGAGAAGGAGTGCAAGAGGATTGAGCTGCTCATGATGAGCCTATTTGGATACGCACAAAAGAGGAGAGAGGAGTACTATCTGCTGAAGCTCATGGCGCGGTCAATACGAGAGGAAATTGAAGGTTGCCGGACGCTTCAAGACTTTGCCCGGGGCAATTTCTTCTGGACCAAGCTGCTGGGCAACTACGCACGGTCGCCAAGGGATCGGAAGTATCTCAGGGACCTTCTTGGTCCGGTGATTCGGGATAACATCGTCGAAGACCCTGCACTGGACCTCGAAAGCGACCCGATGCACATCTACCGGTCCGCCATCAACAACGAAGAACTCAGGACAGGACGACCCAGCCGCCGTCAGCTCGACGTGCCCCGCGAAGTCGCCATCAAGGACCCCGAAACACGCGAACTCTTCATCGACCACCTGCGCGACCTTCGTGAGATTTGCGACCAGTTCTTCGCCGCCTGGGAGGACCTGATGCCGCGCATGCCCTACGGCCTTCGCTTCCTCTGCCGGCAAATGTTTGACGCGCTCTGCCAGCACTTTGCGAGAGAACCTCAGCACCAGATTCTATTTATGGTCTCGAACTGGCTGTGGAAGTTTTACCTCCAGCCCGCCCTCACCACACCGGAAACGTTCGGCGTGATGGAGAAGCAGCTGAGCCCCCTCCAACGTCGCAACCTCGGGGAAGTGGCCAAAGTCTTGAGTCAGATCGCCTCGGGCCGTCTATTCGGCGGGGAAAACATCTACCTTCAGCCCCTGAATGCCTTTGTCGGTGACTCTATCGACCGCTTGTGCCATGTCATGAACGAGCTTATGTCGGTTCCCGATGCAGAAGCCACGTTTGACATTGACGAGTTCAATGATCTCTACGCCAAGAACAAGCCTACCCTATACGTGAAGATGGCCGACATTTTCGCCATACACAACCTCATCGCCGCCGAGCTCCCGTCCATCTGCCCAAACCGCGACGACGTGCTGCGAGAAATCATGCAGGATCTAGGCAGTGCCAAGAATAACGAAAACGAGATGACAGCCACCGGGTCAACCGACATCCACATGTTTTTGACCCCCAAACTGCACGATGTCGACGATCCCGAAGCCGAAGTCAAGGCGCTCTTCATGGAAACGAAGCGGTGCGTCTTGTATATTATAAGGGTGCAGCAAGGCACCAGCCTTCTCGATATCCTTGTGAAGCCCATCACCCCCGAGGACGATCTTCGGTGGCGTGCTCTCATCCGGGAGGACTTCTCCGACGGCTCCAAAACCAAGGGGGCCTACTCTGATGCCAACATGGTGGACGTGACGCGCATGTCGTACCAGCAGCTCAAGCGGACCGCCCTCGAGAACGTGCTGAGGCTCGAGCAGATGGGAAGGATATCCAAGCTCAACCACTATCAGGACATCCTCAACGCTATTGCGTTGGATATCCGAACCAAAAGCAGGAGGAGGGTGCAGAGGCAGCGGGAGCTGGAGGGGGTGAGGCTTACTTTGGCGAACTTGCATGACAAGGCCAAGTATTTGGAGCTGCAGCGTAAGAGCTACGACGACTACATCGAGTCTGCTATGGCCACGCTGCAAAACAAGAAGGGGTAAGTGATTCCTGCCGTTTTAGCCTAGAAACATTTACTGACCGTATGTTCGACCGTGCAGAAAAAAGAAGTTCCTCCTCCCTTTCACGAAACAATACAACCATCAACGCGAGCTCGAGCGCTCCGGCCGCGTTCCCAAATTCGGGTCGTACAAGTACAGCGTCCGCTCCCTCGCCGAAAAGGGCGTCGTGGTCTCGTGGTCGGGCGTAGCCGAGCGGGACTGGGACAAGATCAACCTGACAATCAGTTGCGACGAGGTTGGCATCTTCGCCATTGAAGGCTCGAGAGGCCACATTCAGATTCCCGGCGCGAGCGCTTTGGTTCCCATCGAGGACCTGCTGCAGGCGCAGTTTGAGGCCAAGCAGTTTATGAATCTGTTTGAGGGAAATTTGAGGCTCAATGTCAACTTGGTGCTGCATTTGGTGTATAAGAAGTTTTACAGGTCGCAGTGAGCGGGCAAAAGATGCATAGCAGGAGGAGCGGCGCGGGCAATGAGGGATATAGAAGTGGAGGGACATGACCATGAGTACAACGAGCTACGATGGCCATGAAAATGAGTCGATGAGGGCTGGTTCGGTGTAGGATTGATTGATTGATTGATGGGTTAGTTTGTTGGTATTCATTCGCATGTTTGGTGGAGCTTCAGTTTACCTACATTCGGGGAAAGGGGGGACGTGCCTTCTTTTGCATTTCCCCGTTTTCGAGCACTGGGTTTGCCTTCAGATATTCTTTGTGTGAACGCTCTTGTTCGTTTTCATTTCGATCGGCAGGTTCTTTATCATATCTGCTTCTTCGTACCTCGTTTCTGCACCTTATTTTATATTGTCTCTTGCGAGGAAGTAGAATGGCTGGCAGAGGTGGGGGCTCGAAAGCACTTGGACGATGTTTGGTCTGATTAGGGATACGGCAAGTATGAGTTATTAGGTGGTGAACTGATCAAAATGATGCATGGATAGATGATAGCCGAACTAGATAATTGGCCTTCGTTTAAGGCACCGAAAATGAAGATGAGATATGCTGGTCGTCACTGGGCTTCAATTTTGCCAGCCATCTCTTGGTGTCTGAAATGCGTCTTGCATATCGAGACACTACTGCGAGCGAGCGCTAGGCCATTCTAGCCCCAACATTTCTTCCCTTCAGATCTGGACTCAAACCTGCCATGTTTGGAAGCTGCTCTACCAACTTGAATGATTCACCAGCTATTCTTGACGAATACAGAAGTCGAGTCTTCCCGACCAGGTTAGGATATGTTGATAACCCTAACCCGAAACCGACAACCAAGAGCTACCCCGCAACAGCAGGGCAAAGGCATCCGAACACCTCCAACGCGGCGGGCCGGGGCTTCAACAAGGTTGTCTATTCCAAAAAATGTCCCTTCAATCGCAATCCCGCCACGAAGCCCGCTCTCTCAGCGCAACGGCTCTAGCAGCTATATACTGCTTGTTATTCAGGATTTTAGATATCAATTGAGCCTCGACTGCCTCCTTGCCCTCCCGCCGTCCGTTGTTGCTGGACGGCTTGGTTCGAGCTGCCCTGCCCGCGCGCAATGGCGTCCCTCAATCTCAGTCCCGAGGATGTCCAAACTCTCGAGATCATCCGCCAACGCCTTAACCACGTCTGCAACAGCCTCACAACCCTCAAGAACAGTATACGGGATAACCGCCAATACCAAGGTCTCCTTCCACCGAGGTACCTGCCCTCTGTTTCGTTTGCGTTCGCTGTTACCCCGACCTCTCTACCTTCCCCTAGGCTCTTTTTTTCCTCAGCAAGCTAACTCTCTTCTCTTCCCCCCAAACAAGCGACTCCCTCTCTACCACCTTAAGAATGGCACAATCCTCCCTAAAATCCCTCACGGCATTCCTCTCCGCTAACGCCGGTTTGCTGGACAAAATCACGGTCCATCCGGCCACCAACTTCCCCGGCCGGACCTATGAAGGTGTCCTCCTCCAACTTCTCCGGAAAAAGCCCGAACCGGCCGTAGAGGCACGCCTCGACCTCGGAAAGGAAAAAGCCGCCCAATTCACAGACGCCCAGTGGGCCAGCCAGCACGCCCACTGGCGCTGGGCAAACAAGCACTGGGAGACGCGCATCAATCAATACATAGACAACGAGTCAAATCCCAACTACACGGTGGAGGAAGCGGCCATGGGCATCGAGAATGTACGGACAGGGCTGAGAAGAAACTTGCCGGAACGGGATGCTGAATCGAGCCAAGCGAATACCCCGGCTGCAGATGCAGCAAAGGGTGCCGCGCAGAAGAAGGTGGAGGTGGAGTTTGGGCTGAGGGTGGGTGCGTTGGGTGGGCTGGTGATGCCGAGGAATTTGGAGTTGGAGAGTAAGAGGACGAAGGAGTTGGTTGGTAAGGGGCAAGCTAAGTAGGGAAGGTGTATGAAAAGTGTAAGAGGCCTGATTAATGTGCCTACGAGTCTTCTCTAGACGCAATTGCTTCCTAGTAGGCCATGAGGATGGACTCTAATTAGCAAGCCATTTGCTTCTCATTACTGGTCAAGTAGTGTATTGAAGTTGATTGGCATTGAATTACCTAACTACTGAGGAGGTAGGTGTTCAGTTTTTTCAAGTTCGCTCGCCAGGTTGCCATTCTCCTCGAAAGTTCAACCTTATCAGTTGACGTTGCCTATCTAGATGCGTTTAACAGACTGTTCCTATAATCTAGTATGCTTCGCAGAACTATTCTAAATAGGTCGACGATGATATCGGCCGCCCTCGCGAGCTGAAGAACCACGCAATCCAAAATTCTGCATGCTCTTAGTGTCCAATAAAATGTCGCATAACGCTAAAGTACCGCTAACAATCAATGTCAGGATCAATCCACCTGATCACCCGAACTCTTTAAACTTGGCTCCCCGCAAAAGCGCCGTGCAAGAGCCATCTGGCGATACACTTGGGGTGGAGCAGCGAAATACTCCTTGCTGATTCTTTACTTTCTCGTTGAAAGTATATTGCCAGGCGCTGCCTGTCTAGTATCGTACATGTCTCCGTGTATAAGGGGTCTCATATCTTCAATAAATCCCGGATTTGCCGCCGCGGGACGAATTTGTTGCCGATTGGCCCTATCTAATAGGGCTGAGCAAAGATGCTTCGTACGAAAGAGGAAACTAATATCGGCACCATCGTACAGGACAGGAGGCCAGCCGGCTCGAATGTGGGGTCCTCCACTGTTGATTGTCGGCCAGTCGGTGACTACATTACGACGTTAGGTCGTAAGCAAATTCCTAAATTAACTGCCCTAAAAAGTCTACGGCTTTCGACATTGCCTGGCCGAATGTTCCGCTGTCCTGGTGCCAATTGCCGTGCCAGCCTGCATCGTCTTTGTACCTCTGTTGATATCTACGTAGTTCCTGTTCGGTACTCCCAGTAGTATCTAAGAACTCATTCTCGTCTTGGTGCCCAAAAGAAGTCGCCAAGTGATTTGATCGGCAGAGGGCACCTGCAGGTCCAATATTACGGTCGATCCGAGACTTGCTCGCAGGGGCTGGCTGGGTTAAACGCGCTAGAACAAATCCGACGCGCGATGGGGAGGTATCATTGGCTTCGACACCGGTGGCGCCGCACCGCCATATGTCGTGTCTCGCTTTGACTCTGTGCGACCCCTTTTGTTCTGGGGAAGTGTGCTCAAATATAATTTCTGGCGCCCCTCCTTTAGTGAAGCTCAAGATCGTCCTTTGTCATGTATCATCAAACCTTGATGCCCGTGATACCCGTCTGCATCAGAACATGAGCAAGCAAATCGACGGGATGGCATCTGTTCATATCGCCGACTTCGACCCGTATCGGCCGTGTCCACCCTCGGACTACACCGACACCGACCTTGAACATTTTAGCGATACTTCCAAGGAGGATGCCGAGAGTCGGGAGGGGAGTGTAACGTCGGCGGAGACAAACGATTCCATCGAAAACGAGACCGACCACCGTACTGGCAAGGTTCAGAGACTCACCTTGATGGACTTGCCCGTCGAAATCCGCCTCGAGATCTACTCCTGTCTTCACCTTCGGACTCCGGTTAAACACCCCGAACTTGCTCCATGGTACCCCACCCCGAAATACGGCACCTGCTTCCTCAAGTCGATCCGTCGCACCCTCGAAGTCAATAAGAATCAAGAGGAGTCGGACTCAGAAGACTCGGAAGAAGGTGGAGATGAGGAATCCGGCCTGCTGTCCCCGTGGAGACCTGCGTCAGCACTGCCGACAGCCTTGTTGAGGACAAACCGCCAGATCTACCACGAAGCCAGGGTCATTCCGTTCCGCAGTAACGAGTTCGTCTTCGTAAACTGGTTTTCGTCCGGTCTCTGGGCTGCCCGGACATTCACCAGGAACCGAGCAGTGTGGCAGCAGAACGAGATGCGCTACACGCGACTCGAAATACAGGTGGCGGACTTTCAGGGGGTCGGACTCAAGGAATGGAACGCGCTGTGTGGCCAATGGTCTAATGGCCTCTGGGGCCTTCGTCTGAAGGTAGCATGCATGCGGGCTCGGGATCGTCGGAGTACCTTAGTGAAGGCGGCTTCGATGGCCGACGTCTTGACCGCCCTCACCACCACCGCGGAAAACGAAGAGGAGGGGAACGTAAATGAGGAGGAGTCCAAAGTGCTGGAGACACTTCTACATTCGGGAATATCGAAGCTGAAGGCTCTGAAGCGGCTGGAGCTCGAGTTGGACTGGGCCGAGTGGGGTGATGAGCTAAAGGTACGGATGGCGGAGGAGATGGAAAGTCACTTGAATAAGGAGAGAAGTCATGACAATCCGGTCCAAGTTGTGTCAGTGAGGAGGATAAAGACATGAGGAAAGAATCAGGCTTAGACGATCTTGCACCGGCTGTGGAGGCATGTCTTGTCGAGCGAATTCGCCTTGGCTTCAAGAGGAAGCAATCGGAAAGAAGGCCCAGAGATAACTTAGCATGCCGGAAGGCAGCACATGGACAGAAGGCATAGGAAGGAGCGAAATACCCTGATACCCGACCCGAGGGTGAACCTCGGCAGAACCGTTACAAACTATATTCTTCTTAGTGAGGTTTATCGCCGGTCCAAGTCGCGCCTGCTTTTTTTGTGAAAGCGTTTTTGAACCGGGTGCAGATGTTACCGCAAAATCCTGCTCACCATCGTAACTCGTTTGCGGCCCTTCCATCATCAGCACTTTCACAGTCCGGCGTCACTCAAAGAGAGACTTAGCCTCTCAGGAGAAAGGAAAAAAGACGTTGTAACATCTTTCTACCATCAGGTTTGTACTCATTGAGGCCCAGAATGCCCTGAAATTATCTTTTTCCGGACGCTTCTAAAGGAAGCGCCATCACAGGGACGAGTTACATTCCACTAACACCGGAATCGCAGCCTCTTGCTAGGTGCCATCTCCGCTCGAGCTAGTTCGAGGGACAAGGCTTGCGAGTGCACACTGGTGTGACAAACGGTTTGTAAGTCCGGCTCACTGAGACAGCCGCAGGAAACAGCACTAATGTCTGCCCAGGATCATCGACAGCGAAACCATGGGCGCCGTTCCAGCGCGCGAGAAGAAAGCCATCGTCGAACAGGATTGTGACTGCATCCCGGTTTCCCCGACGCTGCTGGTCTTCATCCTGACCCTAGTCATCATAGTGTCATACAACCAGGATGCCATGACGGAAACTGGGCGGCTTTTCTTTACTCGACGTGGCCATCGAGTCATGTTGCTCAACATCCTTCGGGCCATTGCCTTCATCGCCGCGGTTGTTTACGTGGCTATCGTCGATATCTTGATGGTTCTGCTGGTCAAAATCCCGGGGAAATTTCAAATCATTTACGACTGGGCCATGAACCTGAAATTCGAGACTGAGGGGGCCATCGAAGAGGCAGGATCGGAGGAAGATATCGATTTGGAGCCGGACCATCCTCTGGCACCTCCTCCAAGCCCCGCCACGGACACCAGCAATCATTCCGAGTGCAAGGCCACGCACCACTATGTAGGTATCAACCTCAACGACGGGGAAATCAGCGATCTGGAGATGGACAACAACGTGGGTCCAATGCCTGGCAGTTTGGCAAATAGACACGCCACTTACCCAAACTAGGATGTCCTCTCGCTCCAGGATAACGTCAAGAACAGCCGCGTGTTTTATCGCCAACAGCACAGCGAAGTAGAATGGCTGACGCCAAAGAAAGTCCTATTCTTCAAGGCTTCACTTTGCTGCTAATCTTCGCAAGGATAAGGGCATTGACGAAGGGAGATGATATAAATATGACTCTTTGAATGAAGGAACGAGTTAATTGGTAATAATTTGGCTCGGAGTTGGCTACGAGGACTGCGCAACGTTTGGACTGCTTTTATTCCCTGTTGAGGGGATGGACGGACGGATTTCCTTTTGTGAATGGTCAGATACCCCCATGTTACATTGCTATGTTAGTCCGCAAGGGCATATTTTACTTGAGTGGATCTCTACTTCGAATCAGACAGGGACCATGCATGAGAACCAGATCACGACGTCTTGGTCTCTATTTTGCCAGTTCCGGCGTGATGAAATATCCCTTGGTGATTAGCAGTAAGAAGGCGAAGCCTATATCAGCCCCACTGTAATCAGACAGCTCAAAGAATGTGTGTATTCGCCATCCTTACAGACTGTGTATGGGCCAGGGAGGACTGGCTGCACCGACACTTGCTCCCGCCCCGAGATTCCCAACTATCGAGACTTTATCAGCACCCACGGAATATGAAGGCCTTCGCTGCCTCGCCATTCTATCCGAACGCAACTGGCCCCAGTTGAATTTCTTTAGAGATCTCGGGTATCCGTCATGAATTCCAGCGTTGGCAGACGGGTCGGCAGACGAAACCTTCCTCAGTCTGAAGAGGCAAGGAATGGAATCTGAAGTGGAGCTAGCTTGTGATATAGAACGAGTCACTTCCCCTTCAGACCAGCGAAGAAATGGCCCATTCGACTCTTCCGATCCCTTCTGCCGAATTTTCTCGCCAAATTCCTGTTTACTAACCGGAACACCCAAAGGCGATACAAGCTGGACTCAACATCATGCCTCAACAACCTCAACGACCTATTTTCCCCTATCGTCTTCATCTGCCATTACGCAGAAGAAATTCACTCGGACTTTATCCCATCGTACGGTGACAATTGCAAAGACGGCTCGGCTTTCATACAGCTCCCCTTCCTTCAGGTCATCTGTTCGGAGCGGCGTGCGGTGCACATATTTCTCGTCATATGCGGTTTTGCCCTCCCTTACTGACAGCTGAAATCCACCCAGATAGGCGATATACCGAGATGCCACGCCATTATTGCTTCCTCCGCCTTTCGACGTCCGATTCGACTGCTTACGCCTTGTGTTGCCTCGGCCCGCACAATAGCGGTTCTAATACAGATAGGATGGATTACGAGCCGACCCCAATTTTCGTCGAGCAGCTTTCGGAATGGCTGTGGGCCGCTTGCGGGCTCCGACCTGGCGCTCGGTATGGGATACGGATCTTAGGCCCCTTTACGATATCCATATCTGGACGATCCCTATCTAGCTTGCCCATTCGATGCATCTGGTTCTCATGGCGGCCGTCTTTTCACCGATGAAACGACCTATTCGTCTCGCAGGATATAGACTCATTGGGATCGAGGCGCTTCTCCAACGCATGTTGTCGTGGGCAACCGGATTGGCTATCTTTACATCGCTGATGATCTGGACTTCGGATCTCTTTTGGCGGCTTGTGGGCATTCCCATCATTAACTTTACCAAGTTACTCGAGTCTC
>Ga0247774_1000696_pt1 | contig 16792 bp, 11 predicted proteins | sample UWRJL001104B6_FD_179933 | JGI IMG/M metagenome (GOLD analysis project Ga0247774, IMG submission 179933) | Plant litter microbial communities from Arlington Agricultural Research Station in Wisconsin, United States - UWRJ-L001-104B-6 | ecosystem: Environmental > Terrestrial > Plant litter >... | reverse complement strand
GTCGGTGCAACTCGCGGATAGATGGCATGCTCGTACCTTTATCATTTCTACTTTGAGACAATACAGTTAATATAGCTGGCAATTGCACGCACTTACAGCCCGAAGTCAAAGTCCGCTATTTTTGTGGCGAAAGTTCGATCGCGCGATCGGCTTTTTCGATCGAACGTATTAAATGCTAAAATCAGACATTAAAAACCCCTATTTATTACTCCCAAATCACCTATGCAATTAGAAGACTATTTTAATTTCCTATCCCCTTTGAACTGGATTGAGGAGTGCCGCTGCAACAACAATCTTTCGTGGCCGTGCATTGCCCAGTGCAAATCCGGTAGCCACTCGACTTTTTATGACGCTGGAGTATCCTTAACCACATAAATTTATTTACAAGCTTTTCACAATTCATAAGGGACCGATCGCACTCATCATGGCTAAACTTGACGAATTAAGGGAAGGGGTTAAGCTTAAAGGAATTCTACCGAACACCACAGTCACGGTAGAACGTGTCTCCCGGTGTGGAGCCGATGCTGTCACACTAATATATCGAGCTGATGACAGCGGTCATCTAGGAGATCGCGTCCTGTATCGTTCAGACGAGGCACAATTAGAACTTATCATTCAAAAAAATTCTTGGCGATTCGATGCTGATGGGGCTTTATTTCGCCTAGTTTCAGAAGCCCTTCGCATTCACCTTGCCCATATATTCGATCGATTCTTGGCTATTCATACATCACAAGTCGAGCCGTATCCCCACCAAATCACGGCAGTTTATGAAGAAATGCTACCACGTCAACCTTTGCGCTTCTTGCTGGCTGACGATCCAGGTGCAGGCAAAACCATCATGGCCGGGTTGTTGATTAAAGAGCTAATGATGCGTGGTGATTTGCAGCGTTGTCTAATTGTTGTTCCTGGCAACTTAGTAATCCAGTGGCAACGAGAACTCCAGGAGAAATTTGAGTTAGATTTTGAAATTCTTAGTAACGACGACATCAAGACCACACTCACAGAAAACGTTTTTGAAAAAATGCCCTTGGTCATTGCTAGGGTAGATAAATTAAAACGAGATAAATCGAGTCAACAGAAAAAACTTCAAGAAAATATCAAATCAATTGAATGGGACTTAATTATCTGCGATGAAGCGCACAAAATGTCTGCCTCTTTCTCCGGGGGTAAAGTGAACGAAACTCAACGTTACAAGCTTGGCAAGATCCTATCAGATAGTAAAACTACCCGCCATTTTTTATTGATGACTGCTACGCCTCATAACGGCAAAGAAGAAGATTTTCAACTGTTTATGGGGCTGCTAGACTGCGATCGCTTCGAGGGCAAGTTTCGTAATGGCGTTCATTATGCAGACACCTCTGACATGATGCGACGGATGCTAAAAGAAGACTTAGTAGATTTGGAAGGCAAGCCTCTGTTGCCAGAACGTCTATCTTACTCTTTAGCTTATCATCTCTCATATTTGGAAGAGCTGCTTTATAAACAAGTGACTGAATATGTAGAGAAAGAATTCAATAGGGCTGATAAACTAGAGAAGGGACGCAAGACGAGCATCGGTTTTGCCCTAACGATTTTACAGCGACGGCTGGCTTCATCCCCAGAAGCAATTTACCAGTCTTTGCAAGGGCGACGGGAGCGATTGGAAAATAAATTGCGTCAAAAAGAAGATTTCCTGAAGACACTCACTTGTCTCGATGCAGAGGATTTAGAAGATTTACCCGTTGTTGAAATAGAAAATCTGGAAGATAAATTTGTAGATCAAGCTACAGCCGCTTCAACTATTGCAGAACTTATAGCTGAAATTAATAAGCTAGAAAAATTGGTACAATTGGCACAAGAAGTGCTAAAAAGCGGTACTGATACAAAATGGGAAGAGCTTTCTAAGCTATTTAAAAATAATCCAGAAATGTTTGATTCTCAGGGACAAAGGCGCAAAATTATTGTGTTTACTGAACATCGCGCTACCTTGGACTATTTGGTACGCCGTGTCAGGCGAATCATAGGCGAAAAAGCAGTTGCTACCATTCATGGCGGTATCAAACAAGAGGATCGCCAGACAATACAATACGACTTTAACCAAAATCCTACGGTGCAAGTTTTAGTGGCTAATGATGCTGCGGGTGAAGGGATTAACCTCCATGAATCTTGCCATTTAATGATTAATTATGATTTGCCCTGGAATCCCAATCGACTAGAACAGCGATTTGGACGCATTCACCGCATTGGTCAAACAGAAATCTGCCATCTCTGGAATTTGGTAGCAGTGGATACACGAGAGGGAAAAGTGTTCCAAAGGGTGCTGGGAAAATTAGAAGTGGCGCGAAAAGCATTAGGAGGTAAAGTTTTTGATGTCTTAGGAGAGGCGATCAACGGTAAACAACTAGGGGAACTTTTAATTGAGGCTATCCGCTATGGTGATAGACCCGATAAGCAAGCGAAACTAGAGCAAGATATTGAGGACAAACTTAATCTAGAGCACCTTCAAAAGATCCTAGAAAAACGGTCACTTTATCATAACTTAATGGACACTTCTAAGCTGCGTCAAATTTATGAAAATATTGAACGCGCAGAAGTGCATAAGCTACAACCCCACTTTATAATAGACTTTTTTCTAGCAGCCTTTCTGCGGCTTGGTGGTAACATACAGGGAGGTGAATCGGGACGTTATGAAGTGACTTTTATTCCAGTTAGTCTCCGCAACCGATTATCTAAGCGTTACCGCCACATTTGTTTTGAGAAAACTCAGGCTTATCTCCGGGATAAACCATCTGCTGAGTTTATCTATCCCGGTCATCCACTCTTAAATCACACAATAGATTTAATTTTGGAACCGTACCGCGCTTTACTAAAACAAGGATGTATCCTTGTGGATGAGAATGACTTGACTGAACAAGTTCGCATTTTAGTGTACCTAGAACATTCTATTCAAGATGCTCGTAAGGACAAGTCTGGCAATTTCAGAGTTGTATCTAGGCAGATGCAGTATGTAGAGATTGACTCAGAAGGTCACGCTAAAAATGCAGGTTACGCACCCTATTTAGATTACCGACCTTTGCAGCAATCTGAACAATCTCTGGTATCCCAGATATTAAATATTTTGATGAATCAATCTTCCATCCTACAGAAAGGGATTGAGGAACAAGCGCGAGATTATGCCATTCAACACCTAGTTCCCCTGCATAAAGGGGAAGTGCAACAGCAGCGGACGGAGCGGATTAATAAGACAATAGAAGCTGTAAAAGAGCGACTGACTACAGAAATTAACTACTGGGAGAAGCAAGCAGAAAAATTTCGGCTAAAAATTGGGGTACAGACGAATGCACAACTCAATTACGATAATGCTCGTCGGAGAGCAGAAGAACTAAAAGCACGCCGGGAAAAGCGACTAGCAGAGTTAGAGCAAGAGCGTAATATATCAGCTAAATCGCCAGTGGTTTTGGGCGGTGCATTGATTGTACCTGTGGCTTTGATCCAGCATTTGAAAGGGGAAACTCAACAAACTCCAGGTAATTTCGCTGAAGAAAAACAGCAAGTAGAGAAGCTGGCTATGGAAGCAGTGATGGCGGCGGAACGAAAACTAGGTTTCCAGCCAAGGGATGTAAGTGCTGACAAGTGCGGTTATGATATCGAATCGCGCATCCCCGGCACGAATCGGCTGCGTTTTATTGAAGTCAAAGGTCGAATTCGGGGTGCGAGTACGGTGACAGTCACGAAAAATGAAATTATCACAGCTTTGAATAAACCTGATAGTTATATCTTGGCTTTGGTGGAAGTTTCTGAGCCAACACAGTTATCCCTGAATAATTGTACTTTGCGTTATGTTCAGCGTCCATTTCAGCAAAAGCCAGATTTTGCAGTGACAAGCGTGAATTATAGCTGGTCGGAACTTTGGTCTAGGGCAACCTTAGTTTAAGTAATCGCTAGCAGGCAATTGAACACCGAGTCTTTTAGCTTCTAGGAAATCCTTAGTCGCTTTTAATTTATCCCCAACCCTTTGGTGGGCCATACCACGGTAGTAGTAGGCAATACCATAGTCTGGTTTGAGCAATAGAGCTTGGTTGTAACATTGAATTGCTGCCCCATACTTTCTTTGTCGGGCATGAACTCTACCTTGTCTGCATAAAGATATTTCTTGATTCTCGGTCTCAAAAAGAAGGTTATTAGTAGTTTGGACTATTTTAGCTGTTGTAGGAGGTTGATAAAGAAGGTTATTAGTAGTTTGGGCTGTTTTAGCTGTTGCAGGAGGTTGATTAGGTGCTGCTTTAATAGCAGGAGGTTGATTAGGTGCTGCTTTAATAGGTTTTGTTTGAAAAGTTGCTTCATTAGAAGCTTGCCCAAGTAACCTTTTAGCTTCACCCTCAGTCAGTAGCTCTAGTTGAGCAGGATCTTCTAATATAACTTGAGTAAAGCAACGTTTTTTAGCTTGACAAATATCCAAAAGACCAGTAATTTTTATAAATTGACCTTTCCAAGTTTTTAATTCTTCGGGTTGTATTCCTTGAATTTGGGCTAATTTATCCAAACCTTGTCCAGAAATTACTATCCTAAAACTACCATCTTTGCAGCTTGAAGATGTAGGATTATCAAAATTAATAGAAAAAGACTGATGATGATTATTTTGAATATTATGAATCGTGCTGAATGCTCGACCTACAACGGTAATTATTTTTCCCTTTTGCTTCAGCAACTCTGGTACATTATCGGCTGCAAAAATTTTTGATTGTGAGGGTGCTACAGTAGCAGTAGGCTGTATCTTGACTCTGGGAACACCCGGGAAAATATCGACTCCGAGTTGGGCCGCCCGATCGCACCAATAGCATTTACCATAAGCTTTGCTGTAGTAATGGTTGGTAATCTGGTCACACTCGGCTAAACCAGCGATCGCAACTTCCAGTGCTTTGTACCATTCCCCAGCAGTTGGTCGCAAATGTGGTTTTGTATGCCCATCATTAAAGCATCTGAGAAAGCATCCCTGAATCTCAGGATGCACAATATTTAAGGGGATTGTCAATGGCCCAGGCTGGATCAAACTGTTTGGGGCATAAGGCCAAAATCCTTGGCGAATTAGTTCACTCGGTGCTGGCGAATCTCCTTCTTCTACCCATTTTCCTTTAAACGGCTCAGCGCCAAACAGCAACAGGTAAACAATTACTGCCAATCGAAAACGGTCGTGGACTTCTGTTTGATCTGTAATATGAAAATCTTTTTCTAACAGTTCTACAGGGGTGAAGCCTTCTGTACCCACCAGGCAGCGATACACCTCGCCTGTATTAGGATGGCGAACCTGAAAAGAATCTGTATCAATAATCGAAGGTAAAGCACGATTATTAACCAGAATATTTTGTGGTTTAATGTCACCTAAGACATAGCCTTTGGCATGAATTAATTGAATAAATGAGGCGATATTTAGCGCTGTCGTGTAAAGGAAATACCAATTAACCTCAAGCTTCAGCACCTTACGACGCTGTGGACTATACACATCTAGTAATTCTTTTGCATCTTTAATTTCTGGCATTAAAAAGCCTAACACCGAACCATTCCGATCTGTCAGTAGTTCCTGGGGCCAAGCAAAAGAAATATGATTGAGATGTGAGTTAGGCTCTTTGGGTGGGTTCGCTAACATGACTTCCAGCTTCTTAACCCGCTCGTGGTGTGAGGAGTGATAAATCTTGGCTAGATAGCCATTGCGATCTGTTTTCCAAACGGTTCCTTCACCACTGCTGGCAATTTCTTCAACTAGAGCGATCGATTGACCTGTCCTGGCACAAATAAGAACTGTCATTTCAGTTTACTATCGTCGTAGAGGCACAAAAGCAAGGTTTTATCATCGTCAGTTTTAGCATTTAGCCTTTCAGAGTCAAGGAAATTTCTAATATATTCGTCTTCCTGCTCTGGATGACTGGTTTCTACCATATATTCTTCTAGTGGCTGGAAAAAAGGGGGGAAAGGTGTCCAGTCACTCATCCGAATCGCTACTCGCTCCAGTCCATCTGTTGATGCACAAATGAACTTTTGCTGACCTGGTAGAACACGCACTTGCATCTCATTTAAGGCATTTGCCGAGGTTACAAATGTTGTCTCATTGATGAATTCTCCTTTGTCTGGGGTAAAAAGTAGTTGATTTTCTCCTTCCCGAAGACGCGCCACTATGAATCCATCTCCAATCTGCATAGCAGCAACCCAATTCGGAGTAGCCAAAAATACTAATAAAGTACAAGCTAAGTCATTAACTGAGTAATCACTACTAGCGGCTCGTTCTTGCAAAGCTTTTACTACTTTGTTTAAAATAATGGTAAAGAATTTTCCAGCTTGTTCATCAGGGAGAAGTTTAGCGGGCCAATGCAATTCAACGTTGCACTGGCGTAACCTTAAGAGTTCATCAAGCGCTGTCTTAACCGTCAACTTTGCACCAACGTCAGAATGTTTGGCGCTGCCAGACCCATCCGCAACAGCTCCCAAGATCACCTTGTTGGAGATGATAAATTGTCCGTAATCTTGGCAGGGTAGCTGCTGTTTTTTGTGGCTCGTTCCTGTTGCCGAACGTGCGATCGCTTTCCAATCCACAAAATATCCTCAGTATCTAGGTAGTAATTTGACCCCATCCGACAGGTGGCAACGCCACAGCCACTCCTATCTTCTCACTCGAAACCCGTTTCATCGAGGTACTCAACCACACAAACAGAGAGCGGAAATCCAGACCATTCAGCATTATAGGTGGACGTTCTGGCGGGGCAATTTGTGCGAGAATCTTCGTATCTGCGTCCTTCACACCAACGGCAAAGAAACAGAGTCGGCGCTTTGCCTCATCCTCCCGCACGCGCTGCGCTGCCAATTGCCAGCTATCAGACGGCGCTCCATCTGTAATTAAGAAGATCCAAGGGCGATAATACTGAATACCGTTGGCTTTGTAAGTCTCCTTGCGGGCTTCGAGTCGATCCAAAGCGCAGTCAATAGCCTCACCTATTGGAGTGAAGCCACTAGCTTCCAGTCGTGGCGGTGTGAAGTGGTCAATGGTTGCGAAATCTTGGAGCAGACGCACTGGGCCGAAGGTGATTATCGCTACCTCGACACTCAGGGAGGCTTTCGTATCTTTCAGTACGTCCTCCTTAAAAGCTGCAATCCCTCGATTCAACTCCTGAATCGGCTCTCCCGCCATAGAGCCAGATGTATCGAGCAACAGGATGACTGGACAGCGATTTTCCGGGTTCTCAACAAATTCAGGCAATCCTACAGGCATCCACTACCCCCACTAGAGCAAAATTAGTGATAGTTTCATTCTACAGGAAGAAGACCTCGGGTAATAAGCTGCTATGTATCTAATTTGACAGTCAATTTGTATGAGATTCTTGTGGGATGGGCAGGATGCCCATCTCTATATTCGATTTATATGCGATTAAGCTTATCTACCCCTCTAAGCTAGGAGTACGTTCATCGACTAGAATTTCCAAGAAAGTTCTAGTTTATACCACCTAAACATATTACCAGCCCACAAAAATAGAACAGCCGCAGTGCCTATCCCCACCCCGACCGGAATGGGGATAGGCACGGTTAATATTTGTCAATCCGCGTCCAGCCGCCGACCTCTGCGGCAAAAAAAGCTAGGTATTTGCCACCACGATCCCCAGGAAAACAATTTCATCCGGAATTATCCCCAAAACCAAAGATATATGGTAAGAAGTTCCCGATGCCCCGTTGGAGGAATGCCACCTAAAGCTCACTTAGAATCCCACCTGACGGCAGAGGAACTCAAAATTCGCTACCGGCAGGCACAAAACACCACAGAGTCGCGCCGCTGGCACTTGCTGCTGTTAGTTTCCCGAAATTGGACTATCAAACAAGCAGCCCAAGTTGTAGGTCTCAACTACGACTACGCCAAAGAAATTGTCCAGCGCTACAACAGAGAAGGGCCTAACTCTGTGAGAAACCGCAGCGGAGACCGCCTGCCCCCTCCTGCGAAATCCTTGCTGGATCCTCAACAGCAAGAAGAACTGCGACAAGCCCTGCAAGGCTCTGCCCCCGATGGCGGAGACTGGACAGGCCCCAAAGTAGCTCGCTGGATTGCCGAAAAAATCGGTAGCGATCATGTCTGGCCCCAACGCGGCTGGGATTACCTCAAGCGGTTGGGTGCTCACTGGCGGCGGCGCAGAAAGTAGATAGTTCGCAATATTTTTAGAGGGGGTTGATTGCTGAACTGCGATCGCTCCCTTTATTTTGGTTATCTTGGCGCACCGGTGCGATCGAACTATTTTAGATTTTAGATTTTAGATGTTAGATTGGAGAACAAATCTAACATCTAAAATGGTTTGACTGATGTAACAATAGCTGCTTATATAGAATTTGGTTGTGTTGAGGATGTTAAATATGCGAGGGATCGGGCGTTTTTTGTCGTTCGCCAACAAGACTTTGGCAGTAGTAGCAGGCATCGGACTGGTTCAGATGTTAACCATCGCAAGTTCATTTTCTCAATCATCTAACCCGCGTTCCTTAGACGAACTCTACAAAATTCGCGATCGGCTCGTCACCGAATTAGAACAACCGTCCTCTCCTTCCCCAGAACCAACCCTGCTCTCGGGCTTAGTTCCCCTCGCGGCCAATCCTCAAGAAAAACTGCTTTCTCAGTTGCAAGCGGTGGAAGCTCAAATATTAGTAGAACAGAGGGCTAACGACGACTTACAGCAAGCAGTCCGTTTAGCCAACCGAGCCTTAGAAACTAAAGGGCAGCAAAATCAGTCGATCGAATCTTGGCAGCAAACTCAATTTTTGTGGAACCAGGCCCTCAACAACTTGCAGTCCGTTCCTCAAGATTCATTTTTAGCTTCCCTCAGTGCCTCAAAAACTCAAGAATACCGAGAAAATTTAACTGCAGCAACCTCTCAAGTGCAGCAAGCCAAATCAGATTTTTTGGCTGCTGTTGCCCGGGAAAGCGGTTTGTCTGGGCAAGCTTCGATCGGCATTTGCCGCCTTTCTAGAGAATGCGTACACCTGCGGGGCGATGTGCCTCCTGTCAGTCCAGCCAGCTTAATAAAGGTGCCGATTGCTGTCGCCCTGATGCAAAAAGTCGAAACAGAAAAAATTAGTCTGAACAAGGAAGTATTCGTCAATAGGGGCAATTTCACCGAAGACTCATCGACGAAGATTTTGTCCCCTAAAAATTACCCCTTGAAGACACTGTTAGAAGAAATGATCGATCGCAGCAGCAATACTGCTACCAATCAACTTATTGATTATTTGGGTTGGGATTACATCAATCAATTCTTAGATAATCGCGGCTACGAAGTCACCCGGGTCAAGTTCAAATTAATGGGGGAAAAAATTATGCCCGCCAACCCCGGTTTTGGTCGCAACCGCGTGACTGCTAACGAACTAACCGAAATGATGGTGCAAATTTACAATGGCGAAACACCCGGTGCTAAACAGTTAATAGAAACTCTCAACGGTCAGTACGATCGGGCTCTAGGATTTGCCGCCTTGCAAGGAACTAAAGTTCAGTGGTTGGGCGAAAAAACCGGCCAAAATTCCCTGGTGCTCGGCACAACTTTAGCGATGAACATTGACGGCGAAGCCTATGTGATGACTGTGATTGACACCCGCAGCGGCGATCTACAAATGCGCCAGTCTATTTCTAAAATTGCCGATTACATTAGCCGGAACCCCAGCTTTTAAGAAACTCCAGACTTACTGACAGCCTTTTCCGCTGCTAACATACCCATGTACAAGGTACCATCTTGGTCGTGGTACTTGAAAGCTCCGTAACGGCCAATTATATCAAGATTTTCAAACTGATTGAGATAATCGTTAACTTCCGATAACGCTTCTTGATAATTAACAGCATAAATTGGATGGGTACGGGCTAGTTTTACCACAAAACCTCCGGAAACTTTCGCTTCTCCCAACAGTCCAATTGCCCTTAAATCTTGCTCTGCCTGTACCAAAAGCTCTGCTTCGGACTGTTGCCAAGTCGAGTCGCCAAAATCGCACCAGTATTCGCAACATAAAGGAGTCTGATGACTATTTGGCACCATATCCTTAGACCAGTTAGCAAAATTTGTCACCCGACCCAGCCGAATATTGGCATCGTTGATATAAATACACTGATCGGGGAATAAATTGCCACTTTCAACAATTAAATAAGCGATCGCAGTGTTGCGGAACTTCAAAGACTTTACTCGTTCCACGAGTATACTTGGGACAGCCGGAGTGAGTTGTTGCAGCAAAATACTCAAAGGAATTGAACTGATGACGCCCTTGCATTCAATAACTTTCTCTTCTCCTGTTTTGCTGTTTTTTAGAGTCAGTTGGGTGACTTTAAAGTTTTCGTGATGAATTTGCTTCACTTCGTGGTTGAAGAGAATTTGTTGATCGTGTTCCCCAATAAAATTAGCAATACGTTCGTAAAGCTGCCGCGAGCCTAACCTGGGAAATTTTACCCGGCACTCCTCCCTAATCATCGCATTTTTGAGAATTTCCAGAAAAGATGTATATCTAAATTTTCCGGCTTCCCAGTCAGCGCTAATTTCCGTGCAAGGTATGCCCCAAAGCTTTTCTACATAAGCCTTAAAGCAAACCTCAAATAACTCTTTGCCAAATTTACCACTAACTCGTTCAGCGTAATTTTGAGGATTTGGGTTGGGGGATAATTGAGCCGGCACATACGAAAGGAGAATTTTTAAGCTTTGCCAAAAGCCAACTCCTAACAAAACTTCTGGGACACTGGGAGGATAGGTAAAGTATTTCTTCTGCCAGTACATCCGAGTGATCACCTGGAACGTAACTTGCTCTGAACCCATTACCTCGTCCCAAAACTCGTGAACAGCAGCAATATCACTGCCGAAAAAGTGGGGGCCGTAATCCAGAATAAATCCTTGATATTCAATACTTTTTGCCAAGCCCCCCACTTGGGAATCCCGTTCAACAACCACGACAGGGTGACCTTTTTTAGTAGCGGTGTAAGCCGCAGCCATTCCTGCTGGACCCGCACCTAAAACATAAATTTCGCTTGGCTGGCTCATATCGATATCCCCTGAATTAAGCTGTTAACAAATTTTTTGTTGGAGAAGTTAATCCCCCTATTTTCCCAATTGCTGAACTTAAATTGTTCCAGCAGGTTGAGAAAGTTACTGCACGTCTGCTTAAGATTAACATGGCTTGTCAAGTTGCCAAAACGACTCATTACCGATCGAGGGTGAGTTGCAAGGTTTCAGCGCATAGGGTACGGAACCCAATTGGAGAATTTATCCAGATGGCCCCAATATGTCACACAGGCCGTCAATGCCCAGATCAGACCCGCTGCTACCAGTACGATCGTGCCAATCAGCCGCAGAGTGCGATTAGTTCGCAGCAACAGTGCAGGCGTCGCGCAGAGGCCGCCCAGTCCCGACAGGATGAAGCCCAGCCCTGATAGTATTGGCTGCGTTGTTATACCTAGATTAATAATACGCAAACCGACCAAGATAGCAGCCACACCTGCGAAAAATGCGTAAATCGTAACTGTTACCAACTCCCAGTTTTGGGCTAGGGCGACAGAAGCACCGATGAATACGATACCCAACAAAACTGACATTTCCCCGAAGGCTATGTTGAAGCTGCCTGGAACTGGCCAAGTGAAGATCATGTGCAATCCTGTTGTAAGGGCGATCGCACCAGTCATGCCAAACCCGGGAATCCACCGTTTTTGATCCGCGCCGTCGAGACCCGAATATACATAGTACGCGAGGATAAAAAATCCTGCCACCATATTGATCAGCATCAAGGTGATGTAGTCAATAAACATTAATAAACCTGCCTCGGTCACAAATAAAGGTAAATTCTATCATGTCCGGTAGATTAGTGATGCTCCTGAAATCTGGTTTTTAATGGCAACTAACTTGGGCATCACTCCCTCCAAAACTCTGCCGATCGCTGTTGACTTTTTATTATACCTAATCAACCAGACATGATATTAGCTAGTGACTAATAACTAACCCAGCAAGAAAGCAGACTTCGCATTAGGAAAAACAGGAGAAACAGGAGGAAAAGTCAGTTGGCTCAGATTTAAGTTAGCACCTCCTTCAATAATTGCAATTGTATCTCCTGGTTTCGAGATGACTAAATCTGCACCTACCGGAGATATTTGATAGTCACTGGCTTGGCCCGCTAGCCTGAGTACATCTCCCTGACTGGGGTTGAATCCGCGAATCCGAGCTTCCCCTGACCCTCTATATAATTCTTGCGCATCGGGAATCATCTGAGACGGTGGTGGTGAGGTAAAATCATAAGCCAAAATAAAAGTATCAGCACCTTGGCTGCCAATCAAGGTATCAAATTCATTGCTACCATTACTAAAATAATTGCCTTCTCCGCCAAAAGCATAACTCCTATCTAAATCAACTCCAGTAATTTCCGTTTTTCCCTTGGCAAAACCAGTGACTATATCATTTCCATCAGTCCCAACAAAAGTGGCAGAGCGATTCGGTTCAAATTGTCCGAATTTTGTATAATGATCGAGACCTGAAGAGAAACTTCCTGCTTTCACAGCCGCAGCAACATCGGGATTTTTTTGTAAATATTCAACTTCCGAAAAGTTATCCAACACACTATCTCTACTAAAAATCAAAAGACCCCGCCCTCGATTTGCTCGAAATGGAATATTTGCACCGCCCTCGATTCTAGCGATTCCTGCCGTACCCCGACCGGAGCCGGTAGTAATACGCAAATCGCCATTCATGGTGATGGTGGGCGAGAACCCATAAAACCCTCGCGTTCCTGCCAGCCGGATCGCATCAGTTTGCTGGTCAAAGTTTTTAATAATCGGCTCGCCTATTCCTCCAAACCGCCCCTGGTAGAAAACACCACTATTGATAGTATCGGACACTTCCCCAACACCAAGCACGAAAGTATCAGAGCCTTGACTGCCAATTAGGGTATCTAGGTCAATAGGAAGGTTGGTGTTGGTTCTTGTTTCATAAACTCGATTTCCTGCTGCATCTAAAGATACTTGAATGCCGATGATTTCAACTTTCCCCACACCAAATCCAGCCACAACGTCACTGCCTTGAGTACCGACAAAGGTTGCAAAGCGGCTTGGCTCAAATTGTCCAAATTTTCGGTAATGTTCTCCGCCTGTTTTGAAAACTCCGGCTTTGACTGCTGCTGCTACCTCGGGGTTTTTCAGTAAATATTCTGGTTCAAAAAAGGTATTCGCATAAAGGCCTTCTTGGGCTCCGAATTTGATAAAGTGCTCAAAACCAGATTTGAAAGTTTGGTTCTGCACAAAGGGAGCAAGTACGGGGTATCGCTTTAAATAAAACGATTCATCGTAGTCAGGCGATGTATTGACAAGACCTTGTTCCCAGCCAAACTGAATAAAGTGATCTAAGCCTGAGGCAAAAGCTCTTGAACTGACAGCGGCCGCGACTGCGGGATTGTTGGCGAGATAGTAATTTTCATCGTAATATCGCGATACTTCCGTGAAACCGAGTTTTTGCCCAAATTTTTCAAAGTGTTCTTTGCCAGAACTGATAATTCCTCGATCGATACCTTGTTGCACAAATGGATATTTGCTGAGATAGTAATTTTCGTCAAAAATATCGTAGTTAGCCATATTGTCCTCCTCTGGTATCGATGAGTTTTTGCCAAATTTACCTTATTTTAGGCAAAAACGTTATTTCTTGACAACAAAGAGGCAGGTTAGATATAATTAAATTTAAGTTAAGTTATAGTGTAAAGATAGTATAATTTATTAATTATTATTAAGATTTTTTGATAAGTTTTAATAATTTTAAATCTTATTTAGTTCGATCGAGTAATGAGAAAATGCCGCACACCAAACTCAGCGTTTCTGTCAAAGGAAAAGGGTTTCCGATTCTCTGCTTGCACGGCCATCCAGGTTCCGGCGATTGTATGTCCGTCTTTACAGAACACTTATCAAAGCAGTTCCAGACGATCGCCCCAGACTTGCGCGGATACGGCAACAGCCGCACCTCTGTTCCCTTTGAAATGACGGACCACCTCCTCGATTTAGAAGCACTTTTAGACCGATTGGGAGTCGATCGGTGTTTGGCGATCGGATGGTCTTTGGGAGGGATTTTAGCCCTGGAATTAGCCATGAAATATCCAGGGCGAGTCACCGGTTTGATTCTACTTGCATCCGCCGCCAAACCGCGAGGAAGTCACCCTCCCATCTCTTGGCAAGATAACCTTTACACCGGTTTAGCCGGAATTATCAATTGGGTGATACCCGGTTGGCAGTGGAATATTGATACTTTTGCTAGGCGATCGCTCTTTCGCTACTTGATACAGCAGCATACAGCCACCCCTTACCGCTACTTAGCACGGGCAGGTACCCCCGCCTACCTCAAGACTTCCAACACGGCCACCAAGGCGTTAAATACCGCTCTCAGGGCCGGATACGATCGGCTGATCCACCTCGACGACATTCAATGTCCGAGCTTGGTGTTGGCCGGAGAAGCCGATCGGCACATCACCTCGGCATCCAGTTTAGAAACAGCCCGCCACCTTCAGGATTGTCAGTGGCAGTGCTATCCAAATACAGCCCACTTGTTCCCTTGGGAAATTCCCGATCGGGTAATCGCAGACATCGATCGCTGGATTGAGAATTTCCCCCAAGCAGTTGGTAATTGCGAGTTTTAAGTTTTTAGTCTGTCAGAAGCAATTAATCACCCAACAGTCAAGAATTTTGAATTTATATCCTTTCCGTTTGCCTCCGAATCATAATTTTCGGAGTTCAGTGCGAGCTTCCCGCTCGCGATCGGGGTTCGCAAGCAGGGTATAATTCCGTAGTTACTGGATTTTAATTTACAACTTACAACTCAAAACTCAAAATTCCCCCTGGTTCTAGTTACTGCTCTAAACAGGCAACAGCCCTCCCTCACTCAGCTTTCCCAAATCCTCTGCCACCGTTAAATTAATAGGTTTGCAGCGGTGAATTGAAACACAAAGACCTTCTGCACCTTCATTTTCTATGTCTTCTACATATCCTGCTTTTGCAGCTTCCGCTTCTTGAGCCGTCAAGAACGGCCCAAAATAGTAAATGCACCGCGGGGCTGAAGTTTTCACTTCAACCCACCAAGCCAATCCAAAAAAATTGAGCAAGCTAATCAAGAATTCTTTCATAAGAACTATGGGTTTGAAACCCCGTCCTTTTAGGACGGCTTTACGTTGAATTGAATCCCCTCGCGGGGTGGAGGGGTATGGTTGCCCCAAGGCGTGAGGTATGGTTGCCTCAATCTCTTTTCGGAGTAAAGTTAGCACGCGCCTTTGTTTAGTGAGCTTGTTAGGTTGAAAGCACTGTTCCAGTGACCTTAGAACTGTTTAACTTTCAACGACAGAGCAAGGGACTAGCTACGCATCCCAGGGTGTCGTGACTCAAAAAACGTAGTCAGTTAAGACTGAGGCCCGTCAGAACGGCTTGTTAGATTTCTCCTTCAAGCCTCATGCCTTTAGGCTGAGGTTCCTGACCTGCTTTTCTAATGTATTTGACGGTGTTTTCAGGGTGCTGCGAACACGCCTAAGCTTTTGTTATTTACACGTGGCTGACTGCTACCAAGAACCTATCCAAACCTATTTAAAGCCGAGCTCTAAATAGATGGGTGTCGAATTCCTGTTTGAACCTAGGGGGAAAGCCCCTTCTACTTTCGCCTGTCCGTAACGAAAGCCGATCGGCTACCCTTACTTGTTCAGGGTGTGCTGCCGCTCAATTCTGGGCGGCATTCACAATAAGCTACTGTGTTGTGCTGTTTTTTTCAACCACCTTTACGATCCGTGTACGTGAAACTTTTTGGGCCCGCGCTGGCGGTAAATTTCGTATAAAGCCATCCCCGTTGCTACCGAGACATTCAGGCTAGGAGTCTTCCCCCTTAAAGGAATTGAAACTAATCCGTCACAGCCGCGCTGTATCAAAAGGCTCAAACCGTCAGCTTCACCGCCCACAACTAAAACAGTTGGTCCAGAGAACTTGATTGTCTCTACCGATTGACCGACGCCTGCTGCAGTGCCATAAATCCAGAATCCAGCCTCTTTCAATTCTTCCAGCGCCCGGTTAAGATTGACAACCCTCGCCACTGGCAGGCTTTCCAATGCCCCTGCTGCCACTTTTCTCACTGCCGAGGTAATCCCAACAGCCCGCCGCTGCGGAATCACCATGCCCTGACATCCCAATGCTTCTGCGGTGCGAACGATCGCCCCTAGATTGTGGGGGTCGTTGAGTCCTTCTGCTACCACAATTACTGGATCTTCGCAAGCAGACTTAGCCTTTGCGATCAGTTCGCTCAAATCCAGGTATTCGTAAGCTGATACTTGAGCCGCTACGCCTTGGTGGTTTGCCTTGCGCGTGATGTAGTCGAGGCGCAAATCGTCAACTTCATCAATGATGCTGCCGTTGGCCTTGGCTTCGGTTAGCAAGCTGTGAAAGCGGGGATCGTAGCGCAGGTGCGGGACAACCCAGATCCGGTTGAGGACTTGGTTTGTTTCTAAAGCCGCTTGCACCGCATGGCGGCCGTAAATCATGTCTGTGTCTGTGTCTGGTTGCACAACTGTATTTGAGGCACCGTCAACAGGGCGAGTGTCTCTGTCTTTGTCTCTGTCTCTGAAATGGTGGCCCCGGAATTCCTGCGGGCTGCTGTCTCTGTCTTTGTCTTTGTCTTTGTCTTTGTAATAATTGCCCCGGGATTCCTGCGGGCTGCTGTCTCTGTCTCTAAAATTGTTGCGAACCGGCTGCGGGCTGCTGTCTCTGTCTCTAAAATTGTTGCGGACCGGCTGCGGGCTGCTGTCTCTGTCTCTGAAATTATTGCGGACC
>Ga0247774_1000695_pt1 | contig 16794 bp, 16 predicted proteins | sample UWRJL001104B6_FD_179933 | JGI IMG/M metagenome (GOLD analysis project Ga0247774, IMG submission 179933) | Plant litter microbial communities from Arlington Agricultural Research Station in Wisconsin, United States - UWRJ-L001-104B-6 | ecosystem: Environmental > Terrestrial > Plant litter >... | reverse complement strand
GCCGGAAAACTAACGCGCCGCCGAACCGACCGCAGGGGCAAAACCCGCCTCGCAAAATGGTACGCCCCGTACTCGGACGATGAAAAGATCAAGCTCAAGGGCGAGGTGCACCGGCTCGTGGCCCCGCGGGACCAAAAGTACCAGTCCAACTTTGTCGAGTTCCGCAACAACAAGATCGTGTACCGCCGCTACGCCGGGCTCTTCTTCTGCGCCTGCGTCGACACCAACGACAACGAGCTCGCCTTCCTCGAGGCCATCCACTTCTTCGTCGAGGTGCTCGATGCCTTCTTCGGCAACGTGTGCGAGCTAGACTTGGTGTTCAACTTTTACAAGGTGTATGCCATCCTGGACGAGGTGTTCCTGGCCGGCGAGATTGAGGAAACGAGTAAGCAGGTTGTGTTAACGAGGTTGGAACATTTGGATAAGTTGGAGTGAGGGTGAATGGTGGGGGGGATTGGAAAGCTGTGTGAGGGCAAATAAGAGGGAACAGTGGAGGAAAGATAGCAGCAGCATGGAAGGGGAAACGAGGGGAAGACGGGAGGAGAAGCAAGTGAGGTCGGAAGAACATGGATTTGCAGACCCGGGCCATTTACATTTCGGAAGCATGGGAGGCGTTTGGGTGAATTGTGTGGTATTAACTCTATATATAGCCATTTACACTTAGGCATTGAGACTACCGCTCTAAAGCCAAGCGACGATCTAACTATGCTAACACGTTCAATCGTGAGTCCAAGCTCTATCGTTAAATGCATGCATGCAACCGACGGCTAGTCGATTTCGGCCGTTATTTGAGAGTACTCCTGCAAAGCTGTGGCATCCTCTGGAACACCGACGTTGACGCTGACGTTGACGTTGTCTTCCATGTAGAGGCCTACATGTTCTGTGTCGACGTCTAAAATGTTCCTTTCAAACTCCCAATCGTGCTTTAGGTCGTCCTGCGAAGCTGAACCCGGAAATGGGCTCTTCTCATCGCCTTGTATGTTTCTTTCGCTCACATGCCACAAGTCCAAAGCTGTGGGACGTGGAGGAAGTGGGATATCCCGATGGGAATAGCACGCCGCGAGAATATTCACGACGTGGCGAGACCTCATCGGGAGCGTAAAGACGACACTGGGATAAAGGCCAATTTTGGCCGTGCCCAATTTCTTGCCAACGATCAGGTCTTGGCCAAGTTTTTCAAGAAACCTATCCGCTTCGCGCTTGCCGATATCTTCGACCGAAGACCCGTTCCCGTTCGACATAAATGCGCGGTGGGATGTAACTTGGCTTGTGGGCGGAATACCATGCGGTGCCGGCACCGTCGCATGTTCTGATTGTCCCCCCGATTTGCCAGTTTCAAGGTTGAAACTGGGTTCTGTGTTCGGACTCAGCCCTCTTAGGACCTGCTTAACGTCTCGGGCAGGCTTACTCTGGCTGTGTGACACGGCGAAGCTATTTTCGAGAACGCGTTCCCCATGTGCCCCGCGGCGATTAGGGAAGAGCTCCTTCTCACGGTTCGCCGCCGTCCCCGTCGTGGATTCGGGAAGGACAGCTTTGGACCCCAGCACCTTCAACTCGCCTCGGTTAGTAGTAGTAGCGGGCGAAGACGGCCCGCTACCTCGCCCACTCCCTGAGCTGATGCTAATGGGCGACTCCTTCGAGCTAAAACCAAACGACGGCGAGCGATTCGAATCATGCTCATCGTCAGGAATAATAATAGGAGTCAAACGACCCGATCTGTTGCTCCTGTTTTGCTGCGAACCTATTGGTGACCGATGCCTCAGCGTATATGCCTGTTTGATTCGGCCTGGAGAAATCTCCCGGCGTCGATCGCGAATTGCGTCGCGGCCATGCTCAGACTGGGGAGGCCTTCGGCTATAGTCAGGGCGGTACTCATCTGACCTTGAGGAGTGTATGGCGTCTCCGGTGCGACGACGCGGAGCTAGTTCCCATGGGTGCCCTTCAACCCCCTGACGCTTACGACGCATGGTAAGAGACAATGGGTCCTTATTATTGGGACACGCCTGCACAATATGACTACCTTTCACCCAGCAAAGGGGGCATTTTTGGTCGGGATCAGGCTTTGGGTCGTATTCTGGATCCATATTGGTGGGACACTCGCTTATACGATGGCCTTTTAGAACTGTCAGCATGTCCGTAGCCATCCCCTCGTGATATATCTGCTGCTTCCATACCTCCTCGATTGCAGCGCCTACAGATATACCCACGAGACAGAAGCTTCCTGCGGTTTACTTGGCGAGGAACCAGCTCGGCCTGGTTTTCCCCAGTCATCCCAGTCGTCCCGTTCTGGAACTCGCCCATTAGTTCGTCGGCCGGTTTAGCGAAGGGCTGGTCAGGCCGTTCGCTTATCTCTGCTATCATAACCATGCGATCCGGGTGAATACCTGAATCGCCGCTAGTCACAGAAGGCCGTTTGACGACGCCACTTGTGACAACGGCATCCTTCTTCTGTGTTTGTGGGGCTGAGGCAGCAGGATCTCTAATAGCAAGCATCTTGAGCCGGTCGGGATGCATTTCAGGACCTTGTCCACACACTTCCTCTGCGGAGCGGCGCACCATTGATGCGCTGGTAAATTCGCCTTTCTCATTATCATCGGGCTTCTTGTCAATGCCAGGCAAGTTGCAGGGAGAGGGGCTCGAGGTACACGGCTGGAAGTCAGAGTTCTTGTCGGCCTTTATCCTGACTGGTTGCTCCGCCGCTGCTTGTCTCTTGTAGAATGTCTCGATATCACGCTTGGCGAGATTGTAATTCCTCGTTCTGGCACTCTGGTCTTTGCCCTTGCAGTGTCCTATGAAGTAGTCCTTATTCTGCGCGAAGGCTCGAATGACAAAAGCCTTGTCGTAGCCAAAGTGGTGGAGGAAGTGGCACCACTGAGAGTCTGTTAGGCTTGAACCTAGCAGGGAGAAGAAAGAAGGGAGTAAAAGGAATAAATAGCGAAGAGAAGAGAGAAAGATGAAAATGATGGGATTAAGCGAGCCTGAGGTGAGATGGAACCCAGATCACGCACCTGCTCTAAAACTGGGTTATGCACTCTCCAGTCAGCGTAGGAGAACTCGCACACTTCTGGTTTCAGCCACTGCAGATACGTGTGCAAAATATGTCCCGCCGAGATCCGACCCTGTTTGTACGCTTGAGAAAGTGCGTCCTCGATGTCCTCCTGCCCGGTGTTGAGGTCGAACCTCTGGTTGGCGGGTGTTTGGGAGGCGTCCATGGCGAAATGGGAGAATGGACGGCTGAGCACGTCAGAGCACCTCTATGGAGAGGACGTCTGGCTTGTAAATAAAAGGGTTAGTGGGGTCGCCGGCTGAGGTGGCAGAAATATATCGAGAGGTGTGTTGGACGTCCTGAAAAGAAGACTGCAGGGTCGGTGAATTAAGTGTGGCTGCACGGATTTTGGAGGTATGGGACATTCTGTTTGCGACAGTTATTGGCAACAAAGAAGTGGATAGTAGGATTCCAAGAAGGACCGCAAGTGAAGATAAGAATGGAGTTAGGTGACTTCCCTGTCCAAAATCTTTGCTCTGGTGGCAAGTGCACCTGTTGGCGGTCGGATGAGCGAGTACCAACATCAAAATGCTAGCTGACTAGGTACCGATGTGCTACGCCTCGAGGCGCCTTCTTCTCCTTTCACTTGGTAGTCACTATTAAGGAAGTATTCTCAAGGAACGTGGAATTTCCACCGCAGCAATCCGGAATTGCCCACCACAATACTTCTAGGCATTCTGCGTATGTGTCTATTGATAGCACTAACCTCTGCTTATTCTTCCCTTCAACATGCTATTACTTATTACCATAGACTCGACTTCGCAATGATGGAGCCACCAAGTGTTGTTACACCGAAATTCGAGAAACTTAGCTTCAAGTCGAGGCGTCATGGCACCAACCTCTTTGTTCATTCTTCCGGGCTTCCTCCAGCCACTCCGAAGGGATTCTGTACCCTTCCTCGTTTACTTGTGCGTATTGACAAGCATGCCTGTTATTTCCCTCTGGAGAGAAGGAATATGAATACATTCCTACCATGGATGTGCATCAAGTGTTGAAATGCGGAAGACAACGCGTTAACTTCGAGTTCCGCGCCCCTAGTTAGAGGCATCTAGATTGCAGTACCATTTGTAGCGGGAATGGCGTATTTGCAGATATATGTCCTATAGTCCTTGCATTCCCCACATTCTCCATATCACTGGTGAAACCGAGAACGCCTGGGAAACCCAATATCCAAAATCCGATCACATCCATAAACGCCAAGATATAGAACAAAGCTGCTGACTAGTATAAGTGAGCAAGCTACCTGTAATACCGTGCTTATAAGTATGCAAAGGCCAATGCTGGCTGTATCGGCATGGAAGCCTCTGTTATCTGACCGTCTCGCATCCGAAACGCCGTATCAAGTGTTTCCTTGTCTGGCCCAACCCAAGTTCTTCCTCGTCACGTAAAGGCTGCCCAGATTCCCTGTCTCTCTTTAAGCCTCCGCCACAGAACCATTAACCACACCACCATTGGCGTCATCTTCATTACCAGCTCCTGCCGGCGCAGCCTCGGCCTCTCCTGCAGCTGTTGGTACAGCGTCGGTCCCGTCTGCCAGGGGTCCGACGTTCCCACCTGTGTGTCCACCAGCAGTAACGTCCTCAACGCCGTCCGCCTCAGACGAGGCGGCTCCGTCCTTCTTACCGCTGTCGTATGTGATCCTCTTCCAACTAATGGGCTCGTTGGGGTCCTTGATCCAGTCCACGGTGGGGAAGTAATGGTCGTTCTTCTTCATTGTAACGACCCACGGGACGCAGTCGAATGTGACGGCCTTGACTCGGAAGTCTATCGAGTGGTTAGTAAAGCGGGGCCTTTCAGTCCATGGCAGGGGAGGGAAAGGACCGAGAAAGGAAAAGAAGGAAAAGAAGAACAGAGTAGCTTCTGCCAGCTACTTACATGTGTTGTCTGGAATCTCCCTCACGGTGGCAAGAAAAGAGTCTAGGTCCTTCGTCGGCATGCCGTTAACATGGGTGATGAAGTTTGTCGGCGCAAGTCCGTATTGGTATGCTGGAGATCCTCTCGTTCGTGCAGACACGTACACTTCGCTGGGAAGCTTGCTGATCTGCTGCCTCACCGCGTGGTGCGGCCGGTGGAGAATGGCACCGCAGAACCAGATGGCGTGGTCCGTTTCAACATCGTCGGCGAGGACCGTCCCAACCTTCATTTCGATCTCCTGGCAGTCGCGCACAATGACGGCGTCCAGGACCTCGTGCGAATACATGACGTCCAGCTCCGAAACCTTGGTGATGATCTTACCGTTGAGCGTCAGGAGAATGTCGCCTTCCAGCAGCACGCCGCCCTGGACGCTGTTCCTTTCAAAGGTCCGCTTCGTCACCATGAAGAGTTGGTGGTGCGACTTGTTGGCTTCGGTGACCTTGTGGATCCACTCGTCCGACACTCCCATCACCCGAGCCGAAGACATCTGGATGGCTCTGAACTCCACCGAAAGCATTCGGAGCTTCGGAACAATGTTCTGCTGGATCTGGGAGATAACGGGCAGGAGAGTCGGGGTAGCCAACCCGAGATGGTATTCTTCATCGCGGGCGGTGGATGGGTTGTATTCGCCAAGATACGTAAGCCACAGAGCCTGAACGGTTCCGTCGGCGCCGACCAAGACCCCGCTACCGCATTGGCCCGCTAGGTTCGTGTCGACCGTGATGGCATCGACGTTGAGGGCTCTGTACCGCGGCGCACCAGAGTTGGCTGGAATAGCTACAGCTGTGATCTCGGTAACTGTCGTAGCAGCGTGCACGATCCGGTTGATCCTATTGTAGCCGACAAAGTGTGTTTCAGCACCCTGCCCAAGGTCGGTATTGCCCAGCCTGGCGCTCTGGACTGGCGCGTCGACAAGCTTAGGGTCGTATTGGATGATGCCGTAGTTTTGAAGGGGGTGGAGGAAGACAACCTTGGCCTCGACAAAGATGGAATCGGCAATGGTGATGGTAATATCGCAGAGGTCATAGGGGACGATGGCTCTCGACACAACGACGAGTCCCTTCTCGGCATCTATGACGAGTCCCATACCCCACTTTCTGTTTTTCGGGAAGCCATCAAGCTTTAACGGCATGGTGCAGTTGACGAAGACGAAGCTCTTCACAAGCTCTCCCACGGCCGGATGCGACATGTGCTCGAGCTGGATAAAGGCGGCTTTCCGAGGAACTTGAGGGATTGGCGGCAGCGGGGGTCCGAGATCCTTAAAGTCCCAAAGGCCCGACGTGTCGTTCCGCACAGCCATCTGCATCTTTGGGAACCAATGCCGATCGATGTAGCACACGGTCGTGTTGAGGGTATGGAGATCTCGTAAGTGCTTGTAGGTAACGACCACCCTTGACTTGTCAGGGATCGCCTTCATGACCTCGATAAATGTGTCCAGGTTGGCCGTCTTCTTGTGGTCCACAGATTCAACGATCCAGCCGCTATCCGTACCATTGAACTGGAAAGACCGAATGGCCTCGCACACGTACACACCGCGGCAAGCCACCGCGTATAGACGGGCCTGCTGGTAGGAAAGATTGTGGAAGTCAGCGCCAGCAACGCGGACGAAGCGGTCAGGCGTGATCTTGTGAAGATCGCCAACCTCAATTTCCACCTCGACATCTTCGCCGCCACGCTGAAGGAGAACCTTGATCTTGTTCCCCACATTCGAGTCCAATATCTCGTCGAGCCGAATAAACTGCGTCAGGAGCTCGCCATTGACCTTCAGCAGCACATCGCCCTCCTCAATCTTAGAGTCTGACGGGCCTTCGGGCAACACAATCTCGGCTACCAGCATGCTGTTGGCCTGTGGGAATTCTTTGCGAACCGCTGCTTCCCAATTTGACTCGAGGCCCAGGCGACGGCATTCGTCGAATGGCTTCATAAGGAACTGGCACTGTATATCGCCTCGCTCCACAGGTCTCCCTTCTTGTATGCACTCGAGAGCTCGGGCGGCACGGTCGAGGGGGAGGAAGTAGTCCGTCGAGGCTCCGTCCGTCCGACCGCCAGCCTGTATCGCAATGGCATGACCGTCAATGTTCACGACCGGACTGCCCGAGCTGCCTCCGGTGGCTGCGGCATTCGCTTGGTAGTAACACGTATTGAAGTCGCTGTATCCATCTTGGTATTCCGGCGCATTCCGGTCGAGACGGCTGATGACGCCTGACAGGATGCAAAGCTTCTCTCCAGCATCGTTACCGACGACACGAATTTCGATTCCAACTATCAGTCTCAGGTCAGCACGTCATCTCCTTCTGGCCCAGCGAGCACGAAGGCCGCCTCCCCAACGATCATACCTTTTGCTAGGTCTGGACGCAGAGGTAGCGCTGTGATGGGCATGTATCGAATGGCCTTAGGGTCGAATCGCAAGATGCCAAAGTCGTGGACTGGATCGCGGTACACGGGATAAGCATCCACTTCCTCGTGGTTATCGAACACACAGTAGCCCCAGAACGGCCCAGGACCAACAACATGTCGGTTTGTGAGAATATACCTGTATCCGCATCCGCCATTAGCAGCTGTCGCACTCCAGCGGGAGAGCTCGCCTTGAAGAACCATACCCTCTCTCTGCGTCGACGACAAATCCCGTCGCCTCGCTTGTATCAGCATACTCGGTATCGAAAGAGCAAGGCTGACAGAAGCGAATCGAAACCACGGTAGGAACGACCTTCTGGATCGTCTCCTGCCACTCCGGCGAGTCGTTCGTAACCTCGAGCATGGCAGGTAGTTGGGCGGCGTTTGCCATTTCCGCGTCGTCGTCCTGCGCAAAGGAACTGTTATCTAGCATTCGGCCGTCCGGGGTATTGTCCCCGGCCGACGTCTTGCCGGCGTAGAGGCGGTGCTGTTTGGAAGGTCGTTGGTCGGGTGGGAAGGGTGCCTTTCTCTTGGCTCGAGGTGTCATCCTGGGGTGGTGTGGTGGGCGAAAGAACCAGAAGCGAAGAGTGTTGGAGGAGGGAGGGATCTATCCGCCGCCGCCCGAACGCGGGAAGGTCGTGAATCAAGTCGAGGGGGTGGGAGGGAGCTGCCGTGAACTAAAGTTCAGACACGAGATTCGAGGTTGGTCTGAATCACAAGGGTGGTGAGCAAGCTGATCAGGTGGCGGCGCCGTCAGCCTTCGTGGGAAGGCTGCTATGGGTTAGATTGAAGTGCCGACAGCTCTTGTCCAAGGCCAGGCTGCATCATGGGGGGTGTGTCTTGATTAGCGTCGTGGTTGGGTGCACTCACAGTCAAAGTTGGTGGACAGCCTTGACGCAAGGCTCTCTCTGTCGCCAGATTGAATGCCCGGGATGAAATTTATCGTTGTTCGAGTGAAGGGACAGGTCTCATAAGTCTAAGACCAGGCGCTAAATGGATCGGTTCAAACAGGAGAATCGCGGCCGAGAACCAACAAGCTGGATCCTACCGTGTTGGCTCGGAAGGTCAGCTTATGGTTTGTGGTTTGCGATTGCGCCTCTAGAAATAATAATGAATCAAGGTTTGCCGCAAGGTCTACGGGACGGCTCCTGACAACCCGATTTTGATGCTGTCCACGCAATCTGAAAATTCTCTCGGTTTTCGATCCTCTTTTGCTTGTACCACAAAACCTTGCGTCGTTTGAGCTTGGAGGAGCTCCAGCTTTTTTTTTCTTGCCGCTTCGCGCCTCCTAACTGGGTAGGCAGGCCGTGCCTAGAGAATAGGTGGGGTGCGAAATGTACTTTCCAACCTTCAACAAGCTTAAGCACCGATCATATTGCTGGGACCCGATTAATTGCCTTCCTATTGCATGTTTCTTCTACAAGTTGCTCATATGAGATGTGTCTCTCGTCTCTCAAGTTTTTGGGGATCGAAAACATCTCTCCTCCTTCGTTTGATAGTTCCCGTCTTTACAGCGGATGCTGTCAAGGCCGGAGATTTTTGCACATCCACTGTACCGCATTTTCCGAGGTCGTCCTCAAGTCCTAGACAGTTGCAAACAGCCTCAACTCTGGGTGGCACAGCTGACCACAATCGGCATGCAAGAGCAGAGCAATACCTAGATCCAGGATATGGGATGGTGGTGTTTCCAGGTCATCCCCCTGGATCAGCAGGAAAAACATGTCGTATTCTTGAGCACCCCATTTAATAAAGGCTGCACACCCTCTCCCCAGATACCTCGGAAGATAAAGCATAATCCCCAACAAACATCTTCCACTCCCGAGACCTCTCCACCGGGCTCGTGTTGTAGAGTTGAATCGGCGGCGACCTTTGGTCCAAGTCCTCGAACAAAATGTCACATCCAACACGTCATTTTTTGTCACTTCTCACTCCTCCTACTGGTTGTTTGTCGTTAGCTTGGGCCACAAAATGCCGGACCTGCACGGCAAGCCCGCAGATCCGCTATTCTTGGCCAGTGAACTGCAGAAGCTCGCTGCTTCGTCCCGCAAAGATCGATCCTGATTCCTGGGTTCTCCTGCGCGGGCTGGCGGGCTCCTTGGTGCACTGTCAGCTTTTGGCAGGTCAGCGTACGGGAGCAGGGCACAACTTGCTTTAGTGTGCAAGGGGTACATAACCGATGCCTGCTCCGAATCCAAACTCCCCCCAATGGACGGCCACCATTCTTCTCTTCCAGTGTGGGTGTCCCCGACTGTCTTGAAAAGCTGCCCCAGCTCGGCAAGGCTACAGGAGGGTCGCAGGAGTGGCGTCCAACATTAGCCCGAATGCGTCAGGACGCTGGGTTGTGGGGGGGGGCTCATGTGCGATACAGTGCTAGATTAAAGTCTCTTATAATATATACTGTGGCTAACATCAGAACGTCCTTGGTTTGCGGAGAATTTCGGAGGGCCGACAGTGCGCCGCCGCGTTCATCTTGAATGTTCGTATTGGAAAAGACGCCCGCAAGCATACACATTATTCTCGGTGATGCTGAATGCGATATTTGTCTTTACAGAATCGGACTTTCTTGGCCTTCTACGCTCTCTACGAAATCCAGGTGATATATATAAGAGAGTGCTCGCGTCGGATAGTCTAGTAGAAATCTCGGGGTGCGTGGGGCCGCACCGATTAATCCGGCAACGGGCCGGACTTATCAGGGGGTTGTTGGTATTATAGGAGGTGGCTTCTCACCGAAAATGTTTTTAGGCCGTGGTAAGCTCCATCTCCTGGTATCCACAGCAAGAGACCAAGTTAGGTTTGGGAGCACGATTCGAAAAGAGAATAAGCAAGCTCACCGAGGAGGTGTCAAATTTTACGATCGAGAAGGCATTTCTCTTATGCAAGCTACCGACTATCGAGATCGCAAGCCGTTATGGTCCGTGATGTGATGTGCAGTATAGTTTCTTGGGCCTCCTCTTGACAAAACGAAAAGATTTCCGTTACGCCACCGCCATGTACCCGAAAAGCTCTTAAAACGGGTGAAATGCAGAGCCAATCATGTAAAAACAAATGCTATGGTATAACCCTGAGTGTCTTGGTGCCTTCGAAGGCGTCGGGACATACATTACAACCGTGAAGCCTGACTAGCTTACATGCAACCCATAGCGTAATTGTCTGTGTCGGCGTGTTCGTTGTCAGCCGCGGCAAAGAGGTGGAGATCCTCATCCATAGCATGGAGACCCTCAGGGGGAGGCGAGAAGGGCGAGACAGGGGAGGCTTCCTTCTTCATCTTGGGCGTCGCTGCGGTGTCATTAGTAAAGGTGCTGCTATGCTCTTTGAAGAGGAAACATTACCCTTCTTGCGAGGAGGACGCTTGGCCTTGGCCGTAGGCTTAGCCTCAGCCTTGTCATCGTCAGTTCCCGCCCCATTCTTGGCCGTGATGGATTCAGCCTCGACTACCTCATCCTCATGGCTAATGGGATTCTTCTTGGCAGCCGCCTTCTTGGTAGCACGCTTCTTCTTAGCGGGGCCGGCGTCCTCGTCAGCATCGGTATTGTCATTGTCGGCATCGGCGTCCTTTCCCTTCTTCTTGGCAGCTCGCTTTCGGGCTTTGGAAGAGGTTGTTAACTTGGAACCATTCGCGAAATGCGAGCAGCGTGAGATAGACGGAGCCGGGGGGAGAAGAAAGACAGAAATAAAAAGTGAATCAGGAGGGCGCTGTAGAGGCACTTACGAGTAGGAGTAACCGGAGCGGCAGTTCCGCCGCCCTCCTGATACTCGGCAACCTTCTTCAGCATGTCGCCCATGACTTTTGCATACGTGTTCTGGAGAGCCTTCTTGGTACGTCCGGGAATGTTGATGTTGTCCCAATTGACTGTGGCCTTCTCAGGCTTCCACTGCTGCATAATCTGGTACATGAGGAAGGCCTTTTTTTCCAATTTTATCTCACGTTAGTTACATTGAATGGCGGGAAGAAGGTAACATAAAGAACATGCCTTCTCGCCCTCCGTCCAGGCACCCTCGCGAGTGGGAGTCTCGGGCATGATGAAGATGATCAGTTGGTTCGTCGAAATAAATTGAGTTGATTTTGTGGGCAGTTTCTGTTCGCTGCTGCCAAGGTTAGAGTGGGTAGGATTGATGAGGAGGGATAGAGAGATCGGGTGAGACAGCAAAAGAAAGTTTGGAGAGAGGAAGAAACTCGGAAACTGAAGCAGCTTGAAAATTTCACAGAATGGCAATAAAAAGTTGTCGGTCTGGGTGGGATAGAAAGCTCCTGGTTCCGGTGACCACAAAAAATGGAAAGCGGTTCATGGGGTGAAGGGGGCAGGCATAGAAATAGGTAGTGAAGAACAAACGCTCCTAGCAGCCTCGTCCGATGCTGCATATTGAGGTACAAATTCAAGAACATGACAGGAATATTGAATGATGAACGGAGCTGGAAACAATCGGGGTTGCCCAGTCCGTGTGTGGTTGTGAAGGGAAACTCAACAGGGCGACGCCTCTGTGAACCCAACGCTTCATTGAAGGAAGAGAGCGACAGAGTGAATCAAGGGGTGGTGATACTCACGGCTGAGGCCAACAGGCTAAAGGACGACAGTGATGTTGTTCGCACTGGAGTGAATCAATACACCAAAGGAACGGCTGTCGTGAGAGGATATGTGATCTGATCCCTGAAGGTTGGCAGGTCGAGGCGTAGGAAAAGAGAAAAAGATTGCCGACTGAGCTTAGCGTTGGGAATGCGCAGTGGTGAAAATATCAAGTGGTGAAAGATCAAAAAAAGAATTCTTGACCGGCGTGAAGTAGTTGGAAATATTTGTAGGTGGGAGATGGGCGAGACTACCTGCCTGGATCAGTACCTCCTAGTGTGGGTCCCTCCCTGATTGCTCCTTCTTTCTGGGTTGAGAAGAGCCTCTTGTCTGGGTTGCTGTTTTTGACTTCTTGGTTTCTCATTTCTCCTTTTTTGGTTCACTCTCTCCGCTGTAGCATCTGTCCCCTGGGCCTGTGGTAATTCGAAAGGATGGTATTCTGGATAGGGCATCCTTGTACACCACGTAGATACGATACATAACGACAACAGAATCTTCTTAAGTTCTCCAATACTACTGCATAAAGTTCATAAACTACATCCTGTACACCAGTCCTCAAGATCATGTCCAAACCATCTTAGAGACCGGAAGTGATACCACAAGTCTAGAACTCCCCAGCGCTATTAATTTTATGGAGATTCGTCCTTATTGGTGTACATTGCTTGTATACATCTCTTAGAGAAGCAGAATGAAAAGTTTAGTTCTATTCCAAGCTTCTCTCTTGATGCTCGATATAGCTAAAGTCAAGATGGTGGTTCAGATAGGCAGGGTCTGTGGCGGAGCCGCGCTTTCTCAACGGGGATGCACATGTTCCCGTTTGTGGGGGTTGCTCCGCGTCAGGACCACTAACGAGGTGAGCACCTTATTCCTGTGAATTTAGTTCCTTCTAATGGTCCAATCATAGACGCTCTCCCTAAGAAAACGACAAGACTCGGGGCAGTACGCAGTTGACAGCTCAACTAATGCTTGTTCCAAGTCACCAAGAACACTGGTACTAAGAGCTGCCAGGGTGCCTGCATTCACCATCGCTTTCTTGGCCCGTAGAGTATGATCTTCATATATCAAATTGAGGCATACTTGAGGCTTATATGCAGCTGACGGACTGTTAGGTTAGAGAGATATTCTTCCTCTTGTCATCCCAACTCATAAACAACGAGTGGCTTCTTCCCCCCTTCTCTAAGGAACCTAAGCTCTCAACGCAGAGCCACCCTAGGAGACAAAGGTGCATTCCCTACGCTTCCGGGCTGCTTCTCTTCAAAGGGGCAGCTGCCTAACCTGTCCCCGTGCGCCGGCAAGTCTAGCAGGGAGTAAAATAAAGAGCTATGGTAAGCTCGCAACTAATGCCGCCGCCATCAAGTCGTGTCGTTTCATGTCTAAGACAGGGAATGCAGCGTCAAATTGCCGAAACCCATCGGAATTGGTAGGTGTCCGACAAATATCAAGATCCGAAACTCCTCCAAACTCCCTCGCTATGACGGGATAGGACTGATGCTAGTTGCCCTTCCCGGTCTCCCTCCCTTTCTTCCAGATGGTAATAGTATAGCATTTCTAATAGGTTCCCCTCACCTGACCCTCCTCCTTCTCCTGAGCCGCAGTATGAATAGAGAGGTAACTAAATATGCTGCTGGTTGGTCGTGGTGGATCTAGATCGTCGAAGTGGTCGAAGCGTTCGGATTGGTTGAGTTACTTGTGCTTCAAAACGGTCATGTACTCCTCAAGACGCGTCTCGTGGTTGTTGCAAGCTTCAGCCCACTTGGCACGAACAGCCTTGTCCTGGATCGCCCATGTCAACTGGTCCCTCACGCCACGCTGGGACAGAGAGTTACGGCCGTTGGAAGCTCTCTCGTCCGCAATCCTCTGCTCCTTGAGTTGCTGCTGGCGCGACCAAAAGTGATTAATGACAATGGTACTCCAATTCTCCCACAACACCAAATACTCCTGAAACTCCTTCAAGTAGCGCTGCATCGCCTCTGTTGTTGGTCGCATGCCTTTGATTCCCAACGGTCCTGGAAGTGTTGGTGCGTGAGGCGCGCTCTCGAGTTCAAGGGGACGTGGCATGGGTCTCTCCGTCTTGATGGGGATGCTCTCCGAAGGGCCACTCTCGAATGGCAGGGTCGCCTTCATATCTGCTGGAAAGCCCTTCAACCCAGTCTCCAATGAAGTGAACAGCCCTGGGCTCTTCCACCCCGCAAACGTGGCAGTCTTGAATTCTTCCGAGTCCTCCGATCCGCCGGTCGGCACTTTGAATGGCGCCGGCCCAACCTGAGCTTGGCTTGATCGACGGCCCTTTGACTCGGCAGCAGTGCCAGCACGCCATTCGGGATTTGAGGGCTCGACGGGGATGTTTCTGGAGTTGGCCTTCGGCTTGGCCGGCTCATGCTCGCGAGGGGGGGAATCTATGTCCATCGCATTCGGGCTGTCCATGTTCACCGGCTCATTGTGTCTACCAGATACGTCGTCGTCGGCTGAAGACTCGTTGGTCATAGCAGCATTGCCCATCGTCGGCCGGGTCTTGGACTTCCTGGAATTGGCTCGATTCGCTCGGGTTGGGGACTGCGATGTGGTCTTCGACGGCTGGGGGGCAAAGTCCTGTGGTACGAATTTTTCGGTCCAGCCTTGAGCATCAAATGCAGATTTCCGGGGTTCGGATACTGGGGTGTTCTGGCCACTACCATTCACAAAACCGGCCTCGGCGTCTGGATGACCCGGCTTTCGCGACTGGCGTCCGAGTCGACTATTTGACTGCGATCGTCGTGGGACCGGTCGGCCTGCGCCCGACCCTGCGCTAAACTGGAAGGGGCCATCGCCTTCCGTGGTGAACCTAGTTGACATGCCTTCGGCGCTGCTACTCATGAAAGGACTGCGACTCTTAGGAGGTGGAGGAGGCATGTCATCATGCATGTCGAATCTATCAACAGGGTTTCCGTTAGTACGCGCATGACTGCTAGGATGAGAAGTGGAAGCCGCCTTTGAGCCATTCATCCGTGTCGTGCCAGGATCACCATCACCGTGGCTGTTGCCGTTGATGAGAGCTTCAAGCAACCATTTCTGAGTCTTTTCAATCGGAAACAGCTCGGGGCCACAACTCGAGGCCCAAGTGTCTGGTGGGATAGAGCTTTCTATGCCAAATCCGACATCATTCGTGGCGTTGCCAGAATAAGGAATGTTCACCCGCTGAGTCGCACTGCATGTGGAATGGTAGATGCCATACATCGGTGTGTTGCCACTTCCTTGAGAGCTTTGCGTGTTGTATCCTACGGCAGTGTTAGTTCATCCGCCCACTCTTTTATCATTTGAAGCTGCCGGGGGGCTCTTCTACTACGTACCGTCGTTGGGCTGGCTAGCGCGGGCGCGCCGTGGGGCGAATGATGCGCCGTTCGCGTCCGACTGTTCGCCGGACCTGTGGGGGCGCGTGGTGTCTCGACTCTGAGAGCCAGCGTTGATGTCGCTGGAACTCCGAGGTCTTTGATCTGAAAAATGCGTCTTTCCGGAATTAAGTCTGCCTTCCTGGCTTGGTGGCTCCCTCGTGCTGCCGCTCCGGATCGGCACATCCGGGTTGGGCTCGTTGGGCCGCTCGAAAGGATTAAGCTTCTCTCCAGCATGTGTGTGATGATACGGAGTGCTCTGACGGGAATCGAGAATATTCTCCACATCGTCGCTCTTCTCGTTTCCCTGCCGCTCCTTGGCAGCTGCCTTTGCAACTCCTTCTCGAAAACGGTTGGCAGCTGTTGAGTAGCCCTTGCTCGACGCGGGGCCTTCGTCACCACCAACCGGGGATGAGGGGTAGTAGCCAGGCTTCTTGTTCCCAAAAGATGCCTCCTGCTTCTGCCGAGCTGACGCCGTCCGAGGGGTGTGGGGGGTGGAGGTCGGGTTCGGGGCACGTGGCTCAGCCGTCGAGCTCGAAGATGGCTGTGTGCGGGAGGTCCTATTCGACTTGGGCTTCATTTTCTCGAACGCGGTTGCCTCTTCAGCCCTATCGTCTCTCGTTTGTGCCTTGCCTTGAGGTGCGGGGGCGTTCTGGAAGCCGCGATACCTATTCGCGCCAGTTGCTGGCTTCTGGGCTGTTGGGGCGCCGCGTTTCGGTGGAGGTGGGAAGTCGGAGCCATAGTTGGACCACGGGTTCCCTTTCTTTCCAGCTCCATATCGTTTGGCTCGAGCGATGTCGTAGGCTCTCCGTTGCTCGCCATCGATGAGGATCTCGTGGGCTGACTGAATGATTTGGAATCTAGCGTTGACCTCGGACTGGTCCTTGCCAGGATTCCTGTCAGGATGGTGCTTGAGAGCTAATATATGCCGTTAGAACACTAACACCCAAAGGCCCTCCATTCGCCGCCCAGACACACCTAGTTTCTTGTACTGTTTTTTGATATCTTGAAGGTCTGCATTCGGGGCAACCTCCAGGTCGGCGTAGTAATCCCTGTTGGGGTCTGGCTTCACCATCTTGCCGGCTGATTCTTACGACTCGAGGAAGTTGGGTGAAGTAGAATCTTTCGTGACGTTCCTGAATGGCATTCCGCGCACAACCAAAGGCACAAACTTAACCCAAGCAGGTTCAGGTAGCCCTAGACGAGGTGCATCGCCGTTTTCGGAGGCTTCCGGGTATGGGCAGGCGGTCTGAATCGGCGTTTGCAGGTGGGCCGTCCGTCCTGATGTCGAGGCAGTCTCTTTCTAACGAAGTTTGCCGTCAGCCAACGCGAGAGACCGCAACTGCCAGGCGAGACAAACAAGATGAAGAAGCAAGGGAAACAAGGTGAATACCGAGCAAAGCCCCCTCGAGAACAAGTCCTTGGATCGCAAGACAGTTACTGACATGAAAGTGATCAATTAAAGCAAGCAGAGATAGGTCGCGTTGCACTTTACAGACGGCAGTCGTGAATC
>Ga0247774_1000694_pt1 | contig 16798 bp, 17 predicted proteins | sample UWRJL001104B6_FD_179933 | JGI IMG/M metagenome (GOLD analysis project Ga0247774, IMG submission 179933) | Plant litter microbial communities from Arlington Agricultural Research Station in Wisconsin, United States - UWRJ-L001-104B-6 | ecosystem: Environmental > Terrestrial > Plant litter >... | reverse complement strand
CCGCGGACAAAGGCCCCCCCCCCCCCCCCCCCCCCCCCCCCCTGCACTTCCATCTCGACTCTCAATTCACACCCCCCACCAGCACCATCCAATTGACCTCTCTTCCCAGCAAACCCCCGGTCCCTTGTCCACCCTCCAGGAGGAGTCGCCCTCGCCCTACCAAGTCCCTAAACCTTATTAGGGGTTCTAAATAGGTGTGTCGAGGGACCAGCCGGGACCCAGACGCGGTGTTTGGTGCAGTGCTCCGCCGCAAGCTCGCTGGCTGTGTGCTGTGGTGTACCGAGTTGCTCGTGCATGTCACCGATTTTGACATTGGCCTTGCTTCTCTCTTTGTATATATGAATCCGACGCCCCCAAGGCAGCACACAACTGACGACAAGCTATTCTCTGCATCGAGCCTCGTTCAATTGTTGTCCTATCGTCATATGTTTGAACGACGTTTGAGGGTCTTAAGAGGCGAAGTGTCTAGTTGCACTCATTCGACAACGCAGTGATCTCAAGCCGGGCTTGCCCAACCGAGCACACTCGAGCCCAGCAGAGAGGCCTCCTCTCGCTAACACCCAAGAGCAACAAAAAACTCGGCCGCCACCGCCGCCCCTCGGATCACGACTAGGCCGACCAAGTCTCGCCGTTGACGAGGAAGCAAATCGGAAGTTCGGGATTTATAGAAGTGTTTTTTTGTCGACTTGACAACGTCATCTCTCGCTTGCGGAATTTTGGGTCGAAATACAAGGACGACACTCTTCCCCGACGCTCTTCTAGACTTCCAGCTCCACTTACACGATTAACCCGAGCCCAACCCAACCCCAGTCTTCTTTTCCAGCTTGGAGCTTTCACACACGCTGACTGGCATGATCGGGTCAAAAGGTAAAGATCAAGACGTGTCCAAACCACAACCCCCGCTCAGCCCTTGTGGGATGCAAGGCCCGTCAAGGTGGTGAGCAACAAGACAATGCACTAACGCGCGTCTCCCCAAAAGTGTCGATCTGAAGACGAGAGAATCAAGATAGCCCAGCCTCCGATCCCTTCGCTTTGAAGCACGCCACTGCGCTGCCCCGTCGTTTCCACTTGCACAACCAACATCAAACATGGTATCGATAGAACCGTCGTTCAACATGCTCAATAGACATCTCAACGACCCGGAGGACTTCACCCTCTATCCCGACCCGCCTCAGGGCGTCTTCAGCGCGGCCATGGACCTGCCCATGACATCCGAGTCCTTCAGCGCGTTCCCCACCTCCATGGCCTACGACCCGTCTGGCCTCTACGCCGAGGCGCCAAACTACGTCTACCACGGGCGGTCGTCGCCCGGTACATTCCCCGACGACGCCGAGATGCGGGCACCGTCCTCGAACCTCTCCACGGCATCTGCCGCTTCGTCGGCGGTGGGATCTCCTCAGTCAAACCACGGACAGCTTGCACCCATCCCAGAATGGGCGGGTGCCCAGGGTCTCGGGGTGACTCCCAGCATCGTGGGCCAGAACGACTACTTCACCACGGGAACCGAATACTCGACGTTCACTCCAGGTATGGACGAGTTTACCCAGCCATCTTTCGACTTCAACAACAGCAAGGCGCCCGGCTTTGTTGGTGAGTTGTCACAAATCTCTACGCCCCGTGTCTCTCATGTGCACAATTCTTCTATTTCTTCTCTTTCGTCTGTTGTTTCCCGCTCGTCGGTCGAATCGGCCGCGACGGCTACAGCAGCCCCCGAGACGCCGGCGAGGGAGACGGCTATGTCCTCTCCCGTCTCGACCTGTTCGGGATCCAGTCTCGTTTCTTTCGTCTCGCCTGCGTCAGCTTCTTATTCTTCGCCCCCACTTCCCAATACAGCTTCAAGCTGGGATTGTTCCTCGCCAAAGACGCCCAGAGTTTCTCCTTTCTTCTCTCAAAGTAGCGGCCACTTTGTTCCCCCGCTACATTCCTCCTGTTGGTTTCCTTCAGTCTCAAGAGCGCAGCCCTGGGGTAGAGAACGCAGCCCGCTAACCAACATGGCACTCACAGATCCTTCGCTCATCCACCCTGACATCAGCCGGCCCGTCAGCATTGCCTACGATGGCCAGTTTCAGAACAACGCGGCTTATCCCGGTTCTCCCCCCTTGTCGCACGGCGGCTCGTCTCCCCAGCCGTTGATGCGCGCGGGCAGCCAGTCTCCCTTCCTCCACAACAACGGCTACCCTCCTTTCAGCCCCTTCCCGGCACCGATGGATCCCATGCGGCGGACAAGCGTAACTGGCGCCTTCGTCTCGCCTGGCAACTTCTCAGAAAGCACTCCCTACAGCAGCGACGAGACGTCCAAGGAGAAGCAACGATGCCCCCACCCCGACTGCGGAAAGACCTTCAAGGATCTCAAGGCTCATATGCTCACGCACCAGAACGAAAGACCAGAAAAGTGCCCCATCCAGACCTGCGACTACCATGTTAAGGGCTTTGCTCGAAAATATGACAAGAACCGCCACACGCTCACGCATTACAAAGGCACCATGGTGTGCGGTTTCTGCCCCGGTTCCGGATCGGCGGCCGAGAAGTCGTTCAACCGCGCAGACGTGTTCAAGAGGCACTTGACTGCAGTTCACGGCGTGGAGCAGACACCTCCCAACAGCCGAAAGAAGGCGTCGGGTGCGGTGCAGCCGGGCAAGAAGCTTGCCGGTTATCCTCCCGATGCCACCGGCAAGTGCAGCACCTGCTCGCAGACCTTCTCCAATGCTCAGGACTTCTACGAGCATCTCGACGACTGCGTTCTTCGTATCGTCCAGCAGGAGGACCCCGCAGAGGCCGTCAACGCCATGCGGCTTGCCGAGGTGGAGAACGACCGGGAGGTGTTGCAGACGCTGGAGAAGAACAACTTGCCGCCCAAGACGGATGCCACGGCGACAGCAACAGACGACGAGGATGACGACGAGGAGATGGGCGAGGACGAGGACGAGGAGTTCAGGGCTTCCAAGCTCGACTCGCCGACGAGGAAGAAGATGGGCAACCCGCCCAACGGCGTTCAGAAGTCACGGGGCATGACACACTCGCGCGGCGGCGTCGCCCTCAACGTCAAGAAGGGGCGGAAGAACCGACGCGACTACCCCTCCTCCTGGGGATTCGACAAGGGCCAGATGACGATGAAGAAGCGCGTCCTTGCCGTCTTCGAGGGACCCAGACGGCTAGCCAAGGACGACATGATGCTCTCGACCGAGCACGAGGTGCGTATCAAGCTGTCGGACAGCAAGTCGTACGTCACCGACCTCGACGTGCAGACATTGAAGCGTGCCGAAGGCTTCCACAGCGCCACAGACGAGGAGAAAGGGCCTTGGGTCAGCGACGACCCGACCGAGGACGAGCTGAGGAAGATGAAAGAGATGCTCGAGGCCGGCAAGACGGCCGAAACCCCCGCCTAGACGGAACAAAGGGCAACCACGCACGCACGCACTCATAAACAACCACACTGGGACATCGGCCCAAAGATGGTGGCAAGACCATCACATCAGGAGCACCACGGTATTAGGGACAGCGGGTTCTCCAGCAACAAAAATTTGGGGGGTTCCGGGCTAGAAAGCATGGCAGGGCGCATCGACTGTTTTTCTTATGGGTCAACGGTGTTTTTTTACGAAAGAGTCATGACGTTTTTAGAGTGGGCACACCATGTCCATTCTCAATCGCCGGAGAATTGGTGTATCGATACCCCGTTTCCTGTTTCTGACTGTTTTATATTTCTTCTCTCATTTTTTTGTCGGAACCTGAGGGGGTTCCGTTTTTTGTCACGACGTTATGACGACGAAAGGAATCTGACTGGAGTCATTCCTTTTTACGAATTATTCTTCAAACACATCCTTCATGTCTATTATTTATTAGATCTAGGAGCCTCTTGTTTTTTTCCTGGTTTCTCTCCCCATCAGGGCAGAGAAATGGCTTCTTGGTTGCTGTATATACCAATTTTTATGTGTTTCTCACTCAAGCACGCTTGTCACTTTTTCGGAGTCTTTGGTGGTTCTGACATGGAGAATGCCGGGCGACTTTGTTCAAAGGGTTACATTGGCGCTAGCTTAAACCAGTTGGTTTAATTTTACCGATCAAATTTCTGCTGAAGATTGCACAATCTTGCGTACTGTCCTCGTGAAGACTCGCGAAGATGCGAGGGCCGCCTGGTGCTCAATGGCAAATATACCGTGTCTCAGTGCTGCTGGTCGATCTCCAAGCTTTTTTGAGTGACCTCCCACTTGCAGCTTCCGATTTGACACTGCAAAGCTCTTCCCTACGCAGTGGAGTAGGTTTTTTTTAGCCCCCAACTGCCCTGTGCCGTCTAGTTTTGTCTTTGTGTGGGATAATCTGGCATCGCATCTGCCACCCAGCCACATTCGTCCAGGGGGTTCGGTGTAGGACTGTGTATCCATCGTATCCATATTGATTGTGGTATGTAATGGGGCCATGTAATGGATCTTGGACCAAGTGTGATTTGAAAGAGGCTGCTGTCTGTGATTGATGACCCGACTCCCGATTTAGAGACGGATGATTATCAAGACGATTATGACTTGCGTTGGATGACGGGGCAGCACCACCGGGCCATCTGATCGTAGCATCTTTTCGAGTCCTGCCTGATCACACCCACTGAAACTATGATTCCGGCACCTGCTACCGAATGGTAGGGAGGAGCATAGGATATGACACTTTCCTCTACATCCGTATGCGTAGGTGCCTACCACTGCAGAGTAATCATCGATCTCGGGGCAGTGCCCGCGGGAGGGGAACAGCAAACAGCGCGTTTGGTGCGTCTAGCTGCGAGTAAGAAGGCATGTGCATGACTTGACGAGAAACTTTTTGTACGGCATTCCGCAGTTTGACGCGGGTTGCAGGAGAGGCATCGAAATTTTGTCGTTCTTTGGTACGGATGGAAGGAAGTTTAGGAATCCGGTGGTGAGAAGTGCTGAATACGAACAAACGAATTTGATTAATTAAATTGCCAGCTAATCCTATTTGCTCGTTCATCTGATGTTGCTTTCACGGGCGACGGATGTAAAGGATGCCGTCGAGTGTGAAGTGAAAATCTCGCATCTCAACCAACCTCCTCTTCCTAGATGGGTTGTCAAAAATGCAAAGATTCGGATGTTTGATGTTTTGCTGCAGCTTGATCGCTAGCGCGGTACCTACTGCGGGCAGTGCGTTTCTGCTTCTGAGGGCGGCCGGTTTGCGGGAGTGCGGGAAGAGGGGGGGGGGGAGGCGAAGCCACAGCTTCTTTTTTTAGGAACCCCCCGAAGCGTCCGAGCCTCCCTCCCGAACCCGGCTTTGCGGCTGTGCATGGAGGTGAAGCCCGCCAACCGCCACGTTGGGTTCACAGATCACACAGCTGCCATTTTACCCACATTGGAAAGCAGGGTTAATTTTCCGGGGGAAGGCCAAGCCAGCCAGCGCATTCGGCGGTCTGGCGAATCAGCATCCGAGATCCAACGTCCGCTCAAGTCAATATCCACGCACCACGCACCATGGCGTGACGCCAATCGACTTCCTTGCAACGAGAGCCGAAAGTGGGCATCAGCTGCGGAACCGATTGAAACTTGTTCGAGCCGTGCAGATGAATGAGGTACTTTCATTCAAGCAGCGTGTGTGGACTTCGGTTTACAGCCTCATCTGACGCGATTTGTGGCATTCCCTTCAGTCCCGATGCGACGGCGAACCTGTGCCTGGCGGTGACGACCTTGGTTCGGCCGTGGCAACGACATGTCCCCTTTTGGTCCATCTCGGCGACTCATGCCGTTGCTCAGCCCTGCCTCGTCGCTTGCGGTGCGCTTGCGGTGCGCTTGACTCCCCTTGTGGGATAGTTCGACATTTTCGGTCGCTGCGGCTGTGAGGACTAGCCGAGCAGAAGAAGATTGGAATCTTTATTACATTTGTTTCATTTCCTGCAGCTCTGCCGTTAGATTCATTCAGATATGACTGAGGAATCAAAATCAGCATGTTCTGGATCTTGCCCAAGTCCTTTCCCCTTCAGAGGCTGGAAGGAGAGGAAAAAAGCGGACCATATTTCTGAGCGGCGGCGGGGGTGGCCCTCCAACTGAGGCCAAGGCGCCCCCAACTACTAGGAAGCACTGCAATTCTAGAGCAAAGAGAGATCTTGTGCGGGGGGATGAAAGGCCGTTTACTAGCCCGGCATCTCGGATCCTCCTGTACGGGCCTGGCAGCTGAGCAAGAAAGACGAGCCTATCGTGCGAAGCGATCAATCACCCCGGCGGCTTCTTCGGGAAACTGCAGAGGAAACCTCTTCACCCGTTATTCCGTTCCAGCTTTCATCAGGAAGAACTGGAAGCCGTGAGGGAGGGCCGAGAAAGGGATTTTGGAGCCCGTTGTCTCCTCATGCAGATTGCCGGGTTCCATGAGGAAGACTTGGCTTAGGCGGAGTTACACATCACTTACCTTACCACTGCCGCCTTCTACCTCGATTTGGCAGCGGTTGATGGTGGCGCTACAGCCTATCACGCTTTTCCGATTTCCCTTTTCCGGCCTGTCTGAGCTTCGAAAAGCCGCGGCCCGCTGCTTTGCTCGTCGATTCACCCACACCATCCGTCCACACACTTTATCTCGCTCCGCTGAGAGGGGGGCTGAGCTACCCGGATTTTTATCCCATCCCGGTGCCCCTTCTTCGGTCTGATCCCGTTTTAGATCGCGGGAAAGCATGTCGTCCCAAGCGCAGTAGAAGGGACGGGAGTGGCATTTCATTTCACCCCACGCGATCTCAAAGACAAGGAGCGCAAGCCGCAACGCAACGCAACGCAGCAGCAATCTATCTGCCGCCGGGTGTGGATTAGGCCTTTCTTGTCCAGGCTGTGGAGAGCCACATGGGGAAATACAGAGGGGCGTGCTGGTCTCGGATGTAAGGCTAGCCATTCGGAACTATCAAATCGACAGAGAAATAGTGCCATCCCGAGGGGGTGACGGGAAAAGTCGCTTGTGGCGGTTGCGGTTGGCCAGACTAACGCCCCGTACGAGTAAAGATGTTCTAACTTTTGCGGCTGAGCATACCAGTGCGTCTTCGATTCCAGACCAAACGCCTGTACAACGCGGCGGGATTTCACTTGTCAATATGCTTTGCTCCTTGTCGCCCTTCCGGAGCGAGACAATAGGGACTTGGCATGGGCGTGTGCCCGCTACCCTACCTTTGATCGTCGAGGGGCGTGTATTCTTAGGTCCACCCCGACAGATGCGAACAGGGATCGATAAAGCTTTAGGATAGAGAACGATGACAGGCACGAGGTACTGGGGAACATGCAAGTGAAGTATTGGTACGTGAAGGAGATGGCGGCTCGATATTCAACAATACGGTTTGGTACTGGGTTGACCGTCCGTTTCTTGGAGAGCCTCGACATCGATTTTCAACAGGGATGACACCCAGTCGTTGAACTCAACGTCTAGGTGCCGCAATTGGATATCCTTCCGTATCTAGCATTTACCATGGCTCTATTCAGACAACTTCAGGGGCTCAGGACAGAGTCTTTGGCTGCTTCTTACTAGCCTGACTCTGCGGCGCCTGCGTCTATCTACCACGATTTAGATAAGACCTCATCAAGCAACCCATTTATTTGAGCGAATTTAAGAGACAAACCTCCAACTCTCCCCCAAATCACAGGAAAACCTCCTCTCCAACAATAAAATAAAAAAAAGCCCTCATAAAAAGTCGACAAGTTAGGCCCAGGGCCAGGGTCGGTTGTTAGGACGAGGACTCTAGATGAATTGTTGTGGTTAGGGTTACAGGTTTTTTTTTATTGGTAATTGGGTAGGACTGAATGGCGTACTTGCAGGCCCAAAAATGGCAATCAACAAATGGCACTAGTTCAAACCAAACTGTCCCCAAATCGGCTTCGACCGATATGTGCTCGTATCGGAGCCGCCCTGTGCACGCAGATGTTGGGACTTGAACCTACGCCTGTAGAGTGTCTCTGACAAAAAACCAACTACCACCATCGTGGGCCGTTAGTGCTTGGTCTCCCTGACTCTCCAATGTCCCTTACTGCCCGAATCTCGCCAATAGAGACCGGCCCCTCCGATCCGGAGGACCTGTTCGGCTCCGCCCTCGCCGTCATCTTCCCGGACGATGTCATGGTTCACCACGGCGACGCCACCACGGCCCTCCTTTACACGTCCCCACACCTCCCGAGCCCGCTTCGGATCAAGCTCGCCGACCCGTTGGATGACGGGGAGCGGAGGCTGTTCGGCCACTACCTCTGGAACGCGTCGCTCCTTCTCGCAGAGTTTATCGAGGCGGGCACCCTGGGGTTGCCGGATGACGGGGGCCTCCAGACCAGAGTCGGACTCCCGATGACGGCTTTCGATGTCAAGGGCAAGAAAACCATTGAGCTTGGGGCCGGCACGGCCTTGCCGTCCATCATGGCCGCCTTGCTCGGCGCCCAAGAGGTCCTGGTGACGGACTACCCGTCCGACCTCCTCCTCGCCACGCTCCGCAGAAACGTCACGGCCAATACGTGCGCGGCTGCGGGCTCTGCGTTGCCTTCCCCTGCCCCGTCGTGCGTCACCACCCCCCCAAGGGCAATATCCGTCCACGGCCACGAATGGGGAAGGCTCGATGCTCCGCCCGCCACGACGCATGCGCATGCCTTTGACGTCGTCTTCGCGGCCGACTGTCTCTGGATGCCCTGGCAGCACGACAACCTGCGGCGGTCAATCGCGCATTTCCTTCGGCAGGATGACGACGCCAGGGCGTGGGTCGTTGCGGGCTTTCACACGGGCCGGGAAAGGATGGCGGCCTTCTTTGATGAGCAGGCCCTCGGCGCTGTTGGGTTGTCGGTGGAGAGGCTGTGGGAGAGAGACTGTGACGGCGTGGAGATGCCATGGGGAGAAGGGGCTGCGGGGAGCGAAGTTAGTGGGCGGAAGAGGTGGTTGGTTGTTGGGGTTTTGAAGAGGTTAGGGTGAGCGGTGATGGTCAACGGTTGAAGATGGGCCATTGGTGAGAACAAAGCTGACCGTGGACATGACAGGACGACGGCCGCATTCAACGCCGTCCAATCTCCAAGGAGATCACCGCAGAACATTGGGCTCATGTAGAAAGACGCCGTACACAAATTTATAGATGACGAGGTTTAGATGAGAAACGGAGGCAACGTCGTAGTGAACAGGCTCCGAATAAAGATTAACTTGGAAGTCTTGAGACCGCGCACAACCGTTCGATTTTTCAACCTCCTCTTGCCTCTCTGACAGTTCCTCACCATGGCGGGATCAAACTATCCTTTCCATCCACGGCCAAACCATTTCATACTGATGGCCAATGGCGCCGAAAAATAAAGGGGGAGGGGGGGGGGAGGACAAATCCCCGCACGACTTCTATTGTACAATAGCCTTGAACCATCCCGTAAGCGCCAAGTCAAAACACACATGGCCAAATTACACATTACGCAATTACGCTGTGGGCTCCTCTCACGTGTCGAGCAATTCCACATCATCGTCCGTCGGCAGTGGCCCGACCACCCGCGACGGGACGTCTCCCTCGCCCTTCTCCCATGCAGCGCTCGGGCCGTGGTAGCTCGGTTCCGGAACGCGCGTCCCCGGGAAGCCGTGACTCTTGGGCATGGGCGTCCCCCTTGGGCTCCCGTACCTCACCCTAGGAGGCAGGTCGGCCCAGCTGTACTTTGGGTACGGACTCGACTTCGATCCCGACGCAGACCTTGCATGCCCGCTACCCCCTCTCCTCGACTGCGCCCAAGGGGCCGCATGTTGCGACTCTTTTGGCTGAGTCGATGACTCTCCGGAGTACACTCCGTCACTCTCCCCGAAGCTCCTGACCCTACTTCCCACGCCGGCCTTGACGGGTCGCGGACTCAGCACCGTTGCAGACGATGTCACAGTAGTGGCAGGAAGCAGCGTGTCCTCCGAGCCATACGGAAGCTTCCTCTGGGACAGTTCCTTACGATGTTCTTCATCCTCCGACAGCCTCCTCCTAAGAGCCTCCTCCTGCTGCCTGGCCAGTTTCTCAAGCTGCTCCACCGGGTTCTTGTAGTACCGCAGTAGGTTAGTCAAGTCGCAAGGACAGTCCCCGGGACCCCATTGGCGCCCGTGCACACATACCCAGTCACGCTGTGCGGGGACGCCCTCTGCCTCTGGAAGATCGCCGGCACCATCCGTCGGAGCCGAGAACCGCGCACCTGGAGCAGGTGTCACGGGCAGGCTCGGACGATCTTCGGCGGAGGGGAAGTCGGTGACCTTGAAGAAACTATGCCCAAAGCCGCCCTGTTTCTTCAGCGCCCCGGCCGGGATACCTCTATCACCACCATCACCACCACGCGCGCGAACGCCAATGCCGGCATGGTCGACGAAACGCTCGACGTACCGGTGGATGGAAGGCACATCATCCCAGGCGTTCACCGCGGTAGAGGCCCAGGGGTCAAACGAGGCAGCCACCGTCATTGGGGGCGTAGTCGGCGTCATGGGCTCCAATGCAGCCTCTGCCTCCGTCGTGGATGATCCTGTGGCAAAAGGCTCAGCAGGAAGTCCGGCTTCGATCCGAACCATGGGCTCAGGCTCACCACTTGTGGATATACTCGGCGCCCTTTCGCCTCTGCCTTGCGGCTGTGGCGGCGGCTGTCCGAATACCCTAGTTGGACGTGGCTGGTGAGTCTCCCAAGGAAAGATGGCCCGTGGTTTCTGCGACGGTGCCGGAGGGGGCTCCTTCGGCACCTCGTACCACATGTTCTTAGGGGGTTCAGGGTATGTCTCGGGAGCTGCGAACGGCTTCGGATCCCGAGACATTTCATACCGCGTTTCAGGGAAGTTCATAGCTTCCGGCTTCGAATCGCGTGGAGGCGGTTGCCTATCATCGCTTGTTAGTGCTGGAAGGGAGGACGCGTAAAGACGTTTCGAACTCACACTTGAGCATCCCAGGTTGCTTCCATCGGGGGTGGCTTGGGACTATGCTCTTCCTTGCTCTCCACAAGGGGGCCATGAGAACTCGGCGGCCCTTCTCGACGAGGCGCGTGTACCTGCTCTTGACGAGCCTCAGCCTGAGTCCCCGCAGTGCTCATTTGAACGTCACCAGGATGCTTTGTTTGTATGCCACCAAGATGCCCATGATGCTCATGCTGTTCACGCTGTTCACGCTGTTCACGTTGTTCACGCTGTTCACGCTGTTCACGTTGTTCACGCTGTTCATCTGGCAGGAAGTGCCCATGGTGCCCCACATGGCCAGGCTGGTCATGCTGATGATGGTGATGCCCCTGTTGCCCTTGTTGCCCGTGCTGCTCATGGTATTGCTGATGCCTGTGTTGTCCATCGTGCCCGTGATGCTCGTGGTGCCCGTAGTGTTGCTGCCCTTGTTCATGGTGGACACGAGGTTCGTGCCCCCTTGGATGGTCAACAAGGCCGGTTTGATGGTGTTCAGCATGAACTTCACTCTCATCGTGTCCTTGGGAAGCATGTTCACTGCGACTACCCTCGGTCCGGGGAGGATACGGCGCCGTTTCGGAGAAGAGAGGTTCGGGATAGAGCGGTTGCTCACCAGTTAGCGGCGCCTGAACCACGGTCGGCTGGAATTCGCCCTTCACAAAGTACTGAACCAGCTCCGGCACCGATGGATCAGGCGGCCATTTCCATCCCTATGTCCATGTTAGTGAGCAACCACGAGAAGGGGTAGAAGGGCGCCTGTACCTTGTCACCATAATGTCTGTCGTAGACACCCCACCACTTGCCAACCATATCGTCATACGGCGAGTCACCTTTCCCGGCCGGTCGTCCCTGAAACCACGGCTTCTGCGCCCCAATAAAGTGCACCATGTTAATAGTGGACTGAAAGTGCTTGTATGCCGGTGCGTATTGGTAGTGCGCCGATGGTGTGACGTTGTACGCAAAGCTGATACGATTGTAGTCGTCCTTGAAATACATGTTCAACAAGCCCTGGTCCGCGCCGTCAAACGAGACGCCTCGCTCTGCCATGGCTGCCAAGGCATTGTACGTGCCTAGATCGGGCCTTAAAACCATGACGCCGGTGTTGAACAAGTCGGGCCATCCAATGTCTGGTGCGGCAGAAAACGGCGCGTCGATGTCGAAAAGCTCGTCGGGAGCTCGGTAGGCAACCACATCGGCGTCGATGTAGACAATCGTAGAGAACTGTGTGAGCTTCCAGAGATTGATCTTGGTAAAGGCTGAGTGGAGATCGGTTCGGTTCATGAGTTCGAGGTTGGGGTGCTCGCTATGGATGCGTTCGACGGGGATGATCTGGTCGTAGACCGTCTATGAGCTCCGGTTAGAGACCATCGGCCCATTTGAAGGTATGCGGGGAAAGTCCCTACCCGCAACTGCGATATTACTTCGGCCGACACGGTATCCTCGGTGACCAAGATGGCTAACTTTTTGGTCGTGCCATTGTCGCGGAGAGAGTGTGCAAGCACCAAGGCTCCTGAAGAAAAATGCAGAGGTCAGGATCAAGTTTGCGGGCGCGAATTGACCTTTGAATTTCTTACCAGGAAGGTATGTGTCGTTCAAGAGAAGCTAGATGCAATCGACTCGTCAGCCAGAGTCATGTCGTGCTGCTTTGCTGTTGTGGTAGAGCTTCCCGCCAGAGCGGAGCTTTGGAAACCACCGTATCCGATTTGCCAACCGCCGACTGGACCTTCCAGCTCCGACCGAAAAACCAACAACAAAGAGCGTTTGGTTGGACGTACCGTTGCATACACATGAGTGGCGTCGTCCACAGCTTCCGCCATGGCTGGCGTTGGACCTTTCTCCCTATTCAAAAGGTCAAGGAGACAGATATTCCACCGACATGGAGGGGGACTCTATGAGGCTACCGGGGCAAGGAAACAATGAGCTGCTGGTCGGTCGAGGTCAGTGACCCATTGAGGAACCAATGCGGAACAATGACGGCAAAAATCGTCAATGGAGGGTATTTAGGTATTCTGCAGGTGGGGAAGAGGGCCAGCCACCCAAGAGTCGTGCCCGCTTTCGGGGTGCCGATCAATATGGCTCTGTAGTATGCGGAATTCGAGTGATGCAGAGATGAAGAAACGAGGAAAGGTGGGAAACAAAAAGCTGATGATGAGAGTGACGATACCAACAATGTTCGCCCCTCTCGCTGGGATGTAGGGGACGAGGACCGGGTAGGGGCACCTTCTGCCGCAGCTATGGTCCCCGCAGGCGAGCTAGAGCGACCTCGACTAACGGCAATTTAACCTAGGTGTAGCATTGCAAGGAGCTCTCTTGCTTGGTAACGGCTCTTATCGGAAAATATTTCAACGATGAGGAGTCACCCACCGTACTGATATCTCAAAACCAAGATTGACTTTATGAGAGACTAGCGAAGGCATTCTGAGACATTGGGGAATTGAACAGTGTTTCCTCTCGCGACCTCCGCAGAAAAATTCCAAGAACAAAAGCTCAGAGAGTCCTCGTCGCCTTCGTCGTCAACGCATGAAGCTGCAAGTTCTCCATTTTGGCCGGGGATAGACAGCTCTGGTCCCACTCTGATCAGCGCGTCGCTCTCGCCTGCATGTAGCGTGACAGCCTAAAGGGCATGCGATTGGCGAATAGCCACATGAAATTGCTCGGGATCGTGCGGCGTCGAGAAATCCTAGCCAACTAGGCCTAGCTCAACGGTCTCACAGATTTGTGAACCGAGCGTCATCTTGGCGAGCTCCACAAAGAGCCATAGGCCATGAATGAGTCTTGCCTTGCCAACTGGTTTTGATCGCTAGGCGCGGCCAAGTCGCGCTGCATCGCGAAAATCTGGGGACAAGTCGTCCCTTTGTTCTTCTTTCATTTTTTTTTTAATATTAATCTCATAGTTCGCTTGCCTTTCCTAGTACTCTTTGATATTCGTCTCTAGAATGGTATTTTTGCCTCCTAATTCAAGAAGGGATAACAAAAACTCAAAATGTGGTGTCTCCTAATCCTAGCTTTTACGTCTCGTATCTGTCAACGGCTGTTGCCCAAAATCGTCTACGTGGAACTCCAGAGGCAAGACTCCCTCCCAGTCCTAAGCGTGGTCTTCGAACGCGAAGATGAAGTCCACGATGGTGCACTTGGCACGGCCGCTTAAGGAAAATCAGGGCGAAAATGCCCCTGGTATATTGTTCCGTTGCATCATATCTCTTGAAATTGGCATCCAGTCTCTGGGATGAAATTGAGAAGCAGATTCAAAATGGTACTTGAAAATGAGAGGATTATTTAGATGGAATGTGCAGCAACAAAGACAATCTCTCTACCTTGAGATGGCTGCGTAAACCCGTTCACAGTGGACTCTGTCCGTTCCCGCATCCATATATTCGACCGAGACGACTTAACAAACTAGTCATCCAACAAACGATTGGTGTTACCAGACTGAAATATCAGGCCGGGGAGCAGTGCTTATCTGTAACCATGCATGTGGTATTGGTGTGCCGGCCTCGTGAAGCTCTACTCCTCGCATGATACAAGATTCTACTCTACCAATTCGGCCTACGTACGAGCACGACTAGACCATGCACAAACCAGCCCGGGTCATCATGTTTGCTCCCCCAACTACTAGTTACCGATCCTTCCCTCAACATACTAGAATGAGTTCCCGCATTCTATATCCTGCCTGCACCCAGCATCATTGTTTACTCTGCGCGTCGACAGCCTGCTCACAACCTTCATCATCCACAACGCTCTTCCGCCCTTCCACTTTCTTCCCCCGGCCCTGCTCTGCGCCCACAGCCTCTAGGAAAAGACCATGATGAACTAGTATGAACTCAAGTTCGTATCTCGTCAAAGTTCCTGCGTCCTCACTCATTCACGTTTCCCTGTGCGCATGGCACCTGGGCATGCTTACCTGCGGAGAGCACTGATATACTAGTTGGCACATCCCCAGTGTCTTGAATAAGAGAGTGAGATAGAGCCGCATATAGCCATTTATATACACGTCAGTACTTAGCTCCAATGTGCAGATCAAAGTATTCAACGACTCTGACCAAAGTATGCGCTGTTTCGCCATGTTCCAAACGACAACTGCCTTACACTTGGGTAAACATATATATCTCCGACATCGTGCATATGCGGCAACTGAGGGGGCAACCTAGGAAAGAACAAAGGTAGCCATCCGCTGAGGCTGAGGCATTCGATGCACGCTCTCGTGGATGCTATGAGATTGCGATTCGACGATGGAAGCCCAAATGTGTTAGGCTGGCTGACAGGATCAGGAACGAGAATATACGGAGCAAGAATTCGCCCGGTGAACCGTATTTCGGGTTTGCCAACGCTAAGAGAGGAGATGGTGGACAAATGGACACAAGTCAACTCCTGCCACAATTTTTGAATATGTCTGCTAGGAAGAGCAGCCGCCTTCCGCCCTGCTAAGTCCATAGCTGGCCACCACCTACCAGATTCCATATCAGACCAGATGACCGGATCAGGAGGTGAATGTCAACTGTGCTCAGCCCGTCACTGTAGTGAGATAGAGTATGAGAATTGTCGGTAAAGATACAAGTTTGTGTGATGCCAACTCGTAAGCCCCATGCCCTTTCAATCGCCGCTCCATTGCCTTGGATACAACGTTTCACGCCAATGTAAGAGGCGGCCGGAGGTTGCGATGTAAAAATGACCACCAAAATATTCGCGTCTTACTATGGATCCTTCCGGGTCTGTACCGGACATAAATAATATCACTAGTCATTAAGGGTACCGGACCCCCCTTCCTGCCCAAAAAAGATAATGGTCGACGTCAAATAGTCAGACAGTTATTACATCTTGGGGAGGCGCGGCTGCGTCTAACCTCGGCCTAATACACAGATAAACGTTGATAGGACAACTCGCTAGAGCCATACGAGGCTGTGTTGGCAAAGGCCGAATGAGCCAGCCCCAACTACTGTCATAGACATAGGCAGTCCCGGCAATGGGCATTCCGGGAAATGGGCAATCGGACCTGTGATGTTAGCCGTGAGACGTGAGATGGCGGCGTGGTTTTGGGCGCCGAGACAGGAGTTTACACCTTGCTCTAACGCGGCCAAGGGGCGGGTTGATATTGAAAGGCGTAGGTGGTCTCCAAAAATTCGGTGCCGGGCCTATCGCTTGGCTTCTACCCGCAGATGGCAACGGAGCTTGCGGCAAAAGCCGCAACATAGCCGGGTTCGCAGCGACGACCGGCCGTCCTAATGTGGTAAAATAGATGGCGAAGTTGATGATAAGATCAGTGATGGACTTGATGGCAGACTGAGATGCCAACTCGTTTGACTTCGTTTTTGCAACGGGATGGCGATTGTCGCAAGAATATCTTGCCACGGTTTTGTATCTCGCCTTGTGGTTTACCCTCCGGCGTGATGAACGAGTTCCAACAAGACAGCACGAGAGCCAACTCTCGATATTGGCGGGATATGATCGAGACTTGAGGATCGGAATGCGCATGCGGGTATCCGCGAAGATCGGTAAATAGTCCCCAAATGTCTAGCGGAGACTTTGAGCTCCCTCAGGCGCCATGGTTGTCAGGCCTCTGACATCAAACTTGGTTTGGTGCCCTCGCAAACGGATAGGTTCCGACGCCGTGTCAAGCATAAAGGACCTTGCGGTTGAGAAACAGGACACCTTGCCACTTGCGACCTACACGTACGCCCCTTGGCTCCTTTCTCCCTTCTCCCTTGTCATATGTGAGGTGAGGAAACAACCGCACCGATGAGAGATTGGGCTCCCATGCCACTTGGGCCGACGCGGGATAGGAGTTAAGGACGAGAACTAATCGTCTCACCGCCTCCCTTGCTCACCGTCATCACGAAGCCAGTGACGTCAGTGACCGAAGACGCGAATCGAAAGTGGTGACAAGTATCTTTGCGTTGTCGGTGGGTGATTTTTGAGGAGAAAAAAATCGAGATAC
>Ga0247774_1000693_pt1 | contig 16832 bp, 15 predicted proteins | sample UWRJL001104B6_FD_179933 | JGI IMG/M metagenome (GOLD analysis project Ga0247774, IMG submission 179933) | Plant litter microbial communities from Arlington Agricultural Research Station in Wisconsin, United States - UWRJ-L001-104B-6 | ecosystem: Environmental > Terrestrial > Plant litter >... | reverse complement strand
CAACCCTGGCCGGATTGACCCGACCAACTCGGCATGGGATGATAGCCGCAAGCCGCTGGTAGCAATGTGGAGAACGGTCAACGGGACCGGGAACATATTCTTTACAGTCAACGTCCATTTTGCATCGAAAGGTGGATCTACGAGCCTCCATGGCGATGCCCGGCCGCCTATTAACGGAGTAATCGAACCGCGGCTTCGGCAAGCTAAGATTGCAGGAGTATGCCACGCTGCATGCACGTGAAACGGAGGTTTGCTAACAATAGCACAGGACTTTATCAACCGCATCCTCGATGAGGACATCACAGCGAAAATAATTGTCGCTGGAGACTTCAACGAATTCACGTTTGTCCAGCCGATGAGGACCTTCGTCTCCGAGTCTGGTCTTATCGACTCGGATGTGGCGGCCGGTATCCCTGAGGTTGAACGGTATACATATAGCTTCGACATGAACTCGCAAGCTTTGGATCACATTTTCATCTCCCCTGCTTTGCAGCGAAAGGTGAAGGTGGAGCATCTCCACCTTAGTACCTGGGCCGATAAGGATAGCACGGTCAGCGATCATGATCCCTCGGTTGGCTTGTTTAACGTGTGTAGTTGTTGAAATGGCTTATAGTTAATCGTGTCGGATATTACGAAATATTTCCCAGATTTTACAATATATTGTTAGTTTAAATCGTTTTAAAGAAGCTCTTTATGAAACAACTTTCACAAAATTCGGGATTTTCTTGCGGTAAATGCCAAATACAAACATCAAGTGGATGTCTACTCAATAACCACGGTAGAACGCTTGCATCAGAATCTCAAGAACCCCCTTAGCACTGACGGCAGAAGATATCTTCTGGTCTGCTCTCGCCTTCAATTGGCGAGCACACCACTCTTCTACTTCGTCACGCTGATATTTTACTTCGCGGCTCTTTTCATCGGACAGCATATTCTTTATCCCGAGGCCGTCAAGGAGAGTCTCAAGATATTCGAGCACATTGTCGCAATCGTTTTGGGAGCCTCGATCTAGACATCATCTGAATTCGCGTCGTGTTCTCACTCAGTGGTTTACAAGCATCGTTGTACAATATATCCTTTTCCTTACGAGACGACCAACGTTATATCCGCAAACCTGCTGTCCACGGCCGCCATCTTTGTCGGGCTTTTAATAAGAACATGCCAAGAATTATGTGCTATTTTCATATCAGACTCAAGCTACCACCCGTATACGAACATCTAAGCCAGTGTCCTCGATACACACATTGTCTTTCGGTTTACCTATGCAGCTTTGGAAGGTCTGCTGTACCTCACCGCGGGAATCGTCCTGCTGTGGCAACGAGCTCGTGATATATTGGAAAACGTCAACAGCGTGAGCGAATTGGTTCCCTGGGCAATTGATCCCGCTCATAGTGGCAGCCAGTCCTGTTGTGTGGCTAGTGTGCAAGCGCCTGGCCAAGCTCGGGAGCGCGGAATATAGGAGACTACCGATATCTTCACCATAGGTAATGTTGGTGATACGGGCTCTCTTATAGAACTTCCTCGTCCTCATCGTTCTGAAAACTAAATCGCGAGATCTGATGATATGGTGAAATGCAAATGCTGGGTACGCACAAAGAGGAATAAAGAAAGGAGGTAGAAGATGAAGCCGCACTCAAGGAGAGACTTAATAGTGCTGCATCATGGTACGCACTAATATTATATTCTGAACTTCTGATATTCTTTTTTTTTTTTTTAAAAAAAAAAAAAAGGGAGTCCGCTCAACCAACTAATCCTCTTTCCTGCTATCAAACTCCCAAATAACAAATCTATCAGGTTTCTTGCTGTGCCTCTTCATCTACTCCATCACCAACACACACTTGAACCTAGCCTTCCCCGCAATCATGTGCTCCATCGCCGCACTCGCATCTTCGAACTTGAACTTTTCAATCATGCATTCCACCCCCTTCCGGCGCGCAAACTCAATCGCTTCCTCCCAATCCAGCGCGTGCCCGCTCGGCCACCCATGGACGCTAATCCCGCGGGTAAGCAGCATGCCCGAGTCGAATTCCACCGGCCCAGCCGCCGAGAGAATCAGCATCTTGCCACCGGCGGCCAACCCGCCGACGAGCGGGGAGATGGCCTTGGCGCTGGGCGCCGTGCAGACCACGACATCCGCCCCGCCCATCTCGTTCAGCCTCTTGACCGCATCCTCGGTCGACGTGTCGATGTACGCCATGGCGCCGAGCCCCGCCGCGAACTTCCGCTTCGCGTCCCCCGACGACAGGGCCACGACGTGGTACCCCATCCTGGACGCAAACTGCACGGCCAGGTGGCCCAGCCCGCCCAGGCCCTGCACCGCCAGCAGCGCCCCGGCCGGGACGCCGAGCCTGCGGATGGCGTTGAAGGTGGTCACGCCGGCGCACAGCAGCGGCGCCGCCTGCGCGGGGTCCATGTCGGGCGGCACGCCGGCCACGGCCTCGGCCCGCATGAGGGCGTACTGGGCGTAGCCGCCGTCGGCCGTGACGCCGCGGACGACGCGGTGGCCGCACATCTGGTACAGCCCGCGCCGGCAGGCCTTGCAGGTGCCGTCGTGGCCGCCGTGCCAGCCGCCGCCGACCCGCTCGCCGACCCGGAAGCCCGTCACGGCCGAGCCGACCTCGACCACGTCGCCGACGACCTCGTGGCCCGGGATGCGCGGGAAGACGTCGCCCAGGTGGCCGGTTTGGAGGGCGTGGTCGGAGAAGCAGACGGCGCAGGCGAGGACCTTGACGAGGATCTCGTTGGGGCCCGGGTGGGTCAGGGGGACTTCTTGGAAGGAGAGGGCGGCGTTTACAGCGGGTAGGACGGCGGCTTTGTAGGTTGACGGGAGGGAGGGAGCCATTTTTCGATTTTGTTTCTGGTGTGTGTTAAATGTGGGAAGCTGGGTTGAACAATGTCGTTGAAGAAAGTGGATATTTTTGTCCTATGATAATGTATTTGAGTTTAAAATAGCAGGAGAATGATGAGGACTATTTGGTTGCTTTTGGATTTAAGCCGAGATGAGTGAGAGGTTGTTGCTACAGCTATTTCGTCGAGGCCGCACCGTGTTATTTATCCTCAACCCATCGTCGGTGATAGCCTCGTAGCAAACCTCCCAGCCCTATGAAGCGGATTTAACAAAATGCCACTACGGCGTCACAACTCCGATCCGATCCACCGGAGTTGAAAACGGCGCCAATGGCAAATCCCTGCGGGTGGGGTCTTCGGGGTTAGGGCCCGCCGACGAATTTCTTCTCCGCCGATCCGATCCCAAGTGAGCCAGTGGCGGATCCCAAATAGCACAACAAAAGTGGGGCACCGAACAGCCTCACCGTGTGGTAGCCGTTGCCGAACCATGGCAGCTGACAAATTGGAATCAGCATTGACAAAGAGGCATCTCTTCCGATGCATCGTGCATTGTCTTACAGCAAGCGGAGAATAGATAGTGCCAAGAAGCCAGGAAACCCCACCCCTGGCCAAATCTATTTCAAGTACACCCGAGACCTTGGCTCAGCTTGCCCCAAGTACATGCAGTAGCTTTTTCTTCCATAAAGGACTGGATATTCAGTCAAAGGAATGTGTCGGTATGATAGTATCGCAGTTTGCAAATCCCTCTAAGACGTCTCGCGTGGTACACGTAGTATTCTTCCTGTATATGCAGCATCTTCCCATCTCAAATCAAACAGCTCAAATCTTTCACTCCTCATCATCCTCCTCATCCTCTTCATCTTCTTCATCCTCGTCAAGTTCTGCCAAAGTAACTCCAGTGGCAGTTGCAACCGTGTCTGCGGCAACGGTGTTAACAGCAACTGTATCGACGGCGACCGTGTTGACGGAAGCGTCAGCGGCTGCGCTGCTAGCAGTCACCGTGGCGGCGGAACCCAAAGTATCTGAGAGCGGTGACGTGTTAGTAAATTGTCTAATCACCGAAAAAATCGCAGTTTGGTTTATATACCAGACGCGGCAGCGGTGGCAGCAGAAGCCGGAGGACGAGAAGCTGCTGTATCCTTGCCCTTGCCTTTACCCTGTTGCTCGCCCTTGGCCTTGGCCTTACCCTGCTCTTTCGCTTTTCCTTTACCCTTGGCAGCATCCGTTTCGGTGGCTGCGGCCGCGGCCGTATCTGTCGCTATCTGCGTGGCAGCGTCTACCGAAATTTGTGTCAGCATGTCTCACCAGTGTGTAATTTGAAAATTAGACATTCTTACTGGTGGCCTCTCCTTTACCTTTGCCTTCCCCTCCCTCGTTGACAACAGGTGTTGCAGTGGCCGTCGCCGCAGCCGTATCTACTGCATTTTGAGTAGCAGTGTCTTGAAAACCTCCTGTTAGGCCACACGCACATCAACGCACTGAACTCAGGGGGGATTTCTTACCGTTGGCCTTTCCCTTTCCCTTCCCTTTACCCTTCCCTTTACCCTTTCCCTTCCCCTTCCCCTTCCCCTTCCCCTTCCCCTTCCCCTTCCCCTTACCTTTCCCTTTACCTTTCCCTTTACCTTTACCCTTCGCCTGGGCGGCATCAGTACCAGCAGACGCAGTACCCTCCTGCCCGCCAGCAACGTCTCCCAAGCCGAGGCCACTCAACAGGTTGTCGACAACGCTGGGGAGTTGTTGACGTTTCTGGACACTGCCATCGGTCTGGCCCATACCCTGTCGAGTATCTCTAGCGGGGTGGGAGACCACCACCCAGGCCGAAGCGGCCAGAAGAAGCAGAAAGCTAGCGCTGTGCTTCATCGTGCGTAATAAGCAATATCGTATCAAGAATATACCCAGCAGAAGGTAAAAGGTGACCAGCACGAAACGAACCCGAGAAATGAAGCAACGCTGTTATGATATGAGTGTCAGTATGTAAGTTGCTCATGAGGGTTTTTATAAGTAGAGCTCTACGACTTACCTCGAAACGAAGAAACAAAACAGGCGGGTCACTTACCACCAGAGAAGAGAATGAAGGGCAAACGATGGAAATGAGACCAGCGATGGTATCAAGAGAGTGCCAAGGTCAAGAATTTTCGAGAAGCATACTGCATTTTTATAAGTTTCTTCAAACTCATATCGCCCGCCACACTCACTGCGGCTTGTTGCTCGCCCTCACCTGAAGTAGCTCATACCTGACCGAAGCCTGCCATCGATGCATGCAAAGATCCACGCGCAGACATTCTGTGCCAAGACTGAGACAAAGCCCGTAGACTCCTCAAACATGGAGGTCTCGAAAACTTTGTTTGCAGGTCGCGGTTGCGCCTGCCTCAGTAGCGCCGGGCGTGCGTTGGGATCAACCTTATTGCTCAAACAGTCATGCCCGACATCTGGAACAGTAGGCCACAAAGGACGCGCAAGACGAGCATTCCTTTTGCTTGCCAGTAGTCGCACCCGGGAGGCGATCTCTAAGATGCAAAGCTTCCTGTCAGTGAACCCCCTGTTTCGGGTTAGCAGATCGCAGAGGACGGCTTGCGATCGGTTATCTTCGAACCTGGCAGAGTGAGATATCGATCAGTCACACGTCTCCATAAATCTGAATGGGGGCCAACGATCGAGCCATGTGGAGGTGATCGTCTGCACGAGCATGCCCGTTCGCGGAACATCTCCCGTGACCGGGGTTGGGACTGGCCTGCATCATTGCATTGTCACAGATGATCCACACCATCCCGGCTGCCGATGGTATGGTGCGACTTGCACGGATGGGGTGGCGCTGTCTATTGTCGATCTACGAAGTTAGTGCCATTCTAACCAGAAGCTTGGTCATGGGTGTGGAACTTTGTCCGTTGCCCAAGAATTTGTGGTATTTTGCTTGAGGGAAAATTTCGTGGTTGAGCCAGTGCAGTCGAAGTCCGAGCTCCAGCCCCTGAGAGCGATCGCTTTCTTTCCAAAACCTTCCTTTTGAAGGTCAGCTACGATTATTGGCTAACAGCGACCGTCACGGATATCAAGAATCGAGGCGTTAACTACTACGAATGGCAAAAGGATGTCGATATTGACGAGCTAAAACGCTGCTTCATATTTAGGGTTAGGGGTTTGTCTACCCGGCATTTCATGTGAGAGACGAGAATGCTAGGTTATCATAGACTAGCCAAGTTATTCTAATGTCAGTTCCCTTCCAGGTCGTCTTTCCCGTCAATCACCTTTTACTACGGCCTGTTTGTCGCGTTGCACAGCATCTTCAAACTCGAGACAACAGTGCGTTTGAAACGTGAGGCTCCTATGCATGCGGTATCGAGGTGCGAAGGTGCGAGCACCCTTTCCATACCAAAGTCCTGGCCAAGATGACCTTGCTAGTCTGGGATATGCCCAAACTCGCGGAAAATTATGGTCCAGATATCCGACTCCCTAAATCGGCTACCAAATGGTGACACCGCAAATTCAACATCCGAGAGGACGTACCGAAACTTGTGTTTGACATATTCAGCACCAACAACTATCCAGGAGAGCAGATCAAAAAATCCCAGTCGGGTTTCCGCCCTCTCCTATCGATTACTTGTCCTATAGACGTCATGTTTCGGTCGTAACGACTTGCAATAAATTTGTCTCTGTATCGCTTTTTTACGAAGCTCGCCAGAAATCTAGGTAAATCAATCTTGCCGAGCCAATGCTAGCTTGCCTCGGCTCCTTAAATTATATGTACGTCAAAATCCATTAATACATGATAGTCGTGAAATGAGAGCAAAGTGTTGATAGTGGCAAAACGTCCGCCAGGTCATAAAAGGTCAAACGATGAAGCGCTGTATACCTATTGGTTTCCGTGGTATCCTGTATAACTCTTCTTCGCCAAAACCACGTCGAATGGCAGCTCAAGCACGGCCTTGTCGTCGCCCTTGAGTGGCTTAAAGTCAACCACAAGATCAGTCTTGACGGCAAGCACGGTATCGGTCTCGAGCCACGGGTCTCCTCGGGGGTAGAGCTGAGTGGTGCAACCTCGGTAATCGGGATGTGTGACCTGTTCAGACCCTCTTTAGTTCCGATTCCCACATTTCTATCGTGCGACCTATATCAAGGGCTTACCATGATGTGGATATGGGCTGGTCTCATGGGGTGCCGATCCATCATCTGGAGTAGATCCCAGCTTGGGCCGTTCCTAGGGAGACTGTACGCAGTTGGGTGGTAGCAGTAGAACCAGTATTTTCCGTTCTCGTCGGCCCTGAACTTGCCTCGAAGGTTGTTGGGGCTCTGCGCATCGTCCTGGAAGTCGTAGAGGCCGTTTGCTGACGCCTGCCAGATGTCGAACACGGCGCCCGGAATTGGCTCGCCCGTCTCCAAGTCGGTGATGGTGCCGTGCATCTTGCATACCTTGCCGTCCTTATTCTGGTCTTGGATTATGGAGCTGCCGAGGTCACGGAAGGGCGCGTTGGGGGACCAGAAGGGGCCGAGGATGGATGAGGAGGTAGGGTCACTGTCGCCGCAGGCATCCATCGTGTTGGCGATCTCGTCAACCAGCCTTGCAAGCGATTGTCAGTTTCGGTTTCACTGCAAATCCCACATGCAAGAACACGCCTTGAGAACTCACGATTCAAGACCGAGAACGTCGGAAATGCGGTGCGCCTCGTTCCGCTGCTGCGTCGAGATCTGGCCAACAGCATTGATGAACTTCACGCCAGCCATCCACTCGGGAATGGTGAGCTCGACTTCGCGCGCAAAGTCATGAAGATGCCTGATGAGCGCACTCATAACCTCTCGATTGCGAGGCGTCATCTTGGGGCCCATAATGCTGATAACATGCTCAGTGAACGTTGGATTGAACCGATCGGCCTTGGCCACTCCGTTCGTACCCATTCCGTTCGTCGCCATTTTTAAATACCAGCAAATTCGACGATATCAGTCGGTAAAAGAAAATACAACGCTCAATCTCTCAATCATAAGCTTGCAGAATCTTGCCCAAAATAGTGATGAGACAGAAAGGCAGAACAAACAAAATGTCTGACAGAGGAATGTTTTATTACTAGGCAAGTGGTTTTCGACGGAGGCGACCTCGGGATGTCGCGAATATATACCTGAATATAATCCCAAGCTCAAGCAGGCAAATTCAGGGACGGGTCAGTCGCGACCTTGACAGCACCCATCGCCGATCACACTGGAGATGGGTGCGCGGCATGCTATTCGTAGAGTCTCGTCAGTAAAGGGACTCCACGTCCCGGCATCTCAACCGTGAGCTAGGGATGGTTGCTGCACTAGTGCACAGTGGTGTCATACCCCGCAACGAGATCGGATTCTCTCGTCGGCAGCCTCAGAACGCCATCCAGAAGCTGGGCGCAAGTTGGGGACCTTGGGGGGCAGGGAGCACCTCCGAACCGCGGCATTATGGTGGTGGCAGGCTGACCAGGTGGTTGCGTGTAAGTAAACACGCTGCCTCCGGATACGGCAAGCGGTGGGCGGATAAACCGCCTGGTTTGGCCACTTGCATCGCCAACAGCTGCCAAGTTGGCCACTCGCGCTCGTTGCTTGCGGCAAAGCAAACTGAGCGCGACTTCAGCCGGTCCAAGGCGTTCGGGTGGGGGCCTCTTCGAGTCCAGAGGCGCATTGAAGGTCGGGGACACATTGACAGGTCCGGGATTCTTGCACTCGCGGGAACCAAGGTTGGGAAGCGGCTCCTGCCGATTCTGGGTTGGACCTCATCGTACGATTTGCGCTAGTCAACCAAAAAGCTCGGTAGTTGGAAAATATACTGGTGTATGAAAATGTGAGATCAATTGCATTTTTCTTGGGTGGTCGCAAGCTGGGAACAGTTCAAGGGAAGCTTGGAGACCAAATGTGCCGAAGGAGTTTGCTGCAGCCCCTCCCTCCCAACTGCAGGTTTTCAACTCGGTTTGAAAAACAGGGGTCTAGATATTTGATTGCCGTACGCGAGGCCCGACTACCCGCTGAGTTCATGATTCTTTGTCCCTGGATTACTCTTCTGTTAAAGCAGTGTTCCATGAGTAAAGCTTTTTTCTTTGTTTATTTAGCCTTCGGAAAGAAAGCATTTTAAGTGCCGCTGTAGTTCCCGAGCGGATGGCGCTTGCAGTTCCAAGCCCCACTATTCAAATTTGGTGACAGGATACGGCGGGAGTGGGTCACACGCCAGCATAGCTCAACGCCAAATATCGTCATCTCGACCCCTCGGCGACCTTAAATTCGCCTCTGAGAACGCCAATGAGATGCGTTACCGCGTCTTAGAGAGCCCGTAGTAGCCATCCCTATCCTGCTGGCCTTGTGGCCCTGGACCCGGAACCAGATGCAGGTGAGGCTGCTTGGGTACTTCAAGTCTGAGCAGGGTACAAGCTTGATTGAATTGGCGCGTAGAAAGTACATCTCAGAAGAATCAAGAACTTCTTTTTTATTCGGGTTTCTTTTCTAGCTTTAAGGTCGGAATCCCGCGAATCAATTGCCGGTATTCGGCAACTTGGGCTAAAGAAAACCTGTCAGAGCTTGCTGGCAATAACACCGCAATACCACCTTAACCGGAAGCAGGATCCGGAATCAATGCTCAACGTTTAACCCTAACCTCAAGAGTTTCCTACCTCTTCCCTCTCTTGCCTCTCCTGCCTCTCCTGCCTACTTCACACTGCCTAGCAATACCAGGCTCACCCGAGATCAGGCAACGATGCCGGTCCATCACCTCATGGTTGGCACCTGGACACCGCCGGGTGCCATTTTCACAGTCGCCTTTGATGATGAGAAGCTCACATTGGAGCTCGTTAAGAAGACAGAGATTCCACATGATGAGCCCATATCATGGATGGCCTTCGACGTGAGTATCTATCTGTATACCCTAATCATCGAATATTCGGCGGCTGAGCTGCGTACCAGCATGCGAAAAAAAACATTTACGGCTCAGCCATGAAGAAATGGTCCAGCTACGCCGTAAAGTCGCCCACTGAAATAATCCATGAGGTGTCGCACGACATGGAGCACGATCCTCGGGCCAAGTCAAAGGACACCAACACGCGCGCCATCTTCCTCCTCCCCGCTAAGAAGCCCCCTTACACTGTGTATTGCAATCCATTCTACAAGCATGCGTCACACGGCAACGTCTTCAAGATATCGCCCACTGGTAAACTAGAAGCCAACTCGCAGAACTATCCGTACCAAGAGAACTCCGGCATCCACGGTATGGTCTTTGACCCCACCGAGACCTATCTGTACTCGGCAGATCTGACTGCGAACAAGCTGTGGGTGCACAAGAAAGACCTTGAGCATCCGCATTCGGGAGACGTAGTCCTCGTCGGCTCTCTGGACGCGCCGGATACGAGAGACCACCCGCGCTGGGTGGCGATGCACCCGATGGGACGCTACCTGTACGCCCTCATGGAAAAGGGGAACCGAATCTGCGAGTACGTCATCGACCCGGCCACAAATATGCCCGTCTACACACACCGATCCTTTCCCCTGATCCCGCCAGGCATACCCGATCGGTGGACCATGTATCGGGCAGACGTGTGTGCCGTGACCTTCTCTGGGAAGTACCTGTTTGCGACGAGTCGGGCCAACAGCTTTGACCTAACAGGCTACATCGCAGCTTTCAAGCTCGGTGAGAACGGAAGCATCGAGAGGCAGATTTGCTTGAACCCGACTCCGACGAGTGGGGGACACAGCAACGCGGTTGCGCCGTGTGACTGGAGCGATGAGTGGCTAGTCGTCACTGATGATCAAGAAGGCTGGGTTGAGATGTACCGATGGCAAGACGAGTTTCTGGCTCGGGTTGCGAGAGTCAGGATTCCGGAGCCGGGGTTCGGAATGAATGCCATCTGGTTTGACTGAACCGGTGAGACTTGAAAAGCCCGAAGAGCAGCACCAAATGCCGGAACATTGAATTATGGGTGAACCTAGAAGTGCAAACAAGGTTGGCCCCAAGAAGTTACACAGCACATGCAATCGCTTATTGCATTCGATAGTGTGATCTGGATGTAATTCGTCTGCTCTCACCCATGTGAAGTATTGAAGATCATCAGGCTTCCTGGTCTGGAATAGCATTAGTTCTGAGTTCTCAGGGATCTATAGAGGCAGCCAAACACTTACGCCGGTACACGACGAGAGGGGCATCAGAGTTCTCATATAGAACAACTCCTCTGACGCAGCTAGGGTTCGTTAGCAAGGCAAAGCGCGTCCCATGTCCAAAGCAATTACTGGCCAAGCAATCAAAGCTTTCTAGAACGTAAAACGCCATGTCGATAGCTATTGTAGTGTCTACTCACGCCTAGACAGGCCTCGATGGCACATATACACCTACGGTGGTTGTCGGCGCGAATAATGATAGCCCGGCCACCTCCACCTCGCGCTGCAGACTCCCAGCAATCCTGTCCGGTCATAGTACCTTTCTAGCGACCACGATAACGCTGTTGGCAGTAAGTCCGACAGAAGGTTCACCGCCCGTACCAACTGTGCAAGGTCCACAGAGGGATGAAATCAATCGAGCGAGTAGTGGTTGTGAACTGTTCATCATAATAGGTGTATCTTTTGATCCCTTCCAGTCCACCATCGACTTGGGGAATACGGAATAGAGCGCACCAGCTGGCTAAGCTAGGCAGAAGGAGTAAATATCTATGAAAGTAGGATGATGGAACAAATGAAGGACTTAGACGAGGGTAGCGCCTTTGTGCTCTATTCGGTTGTGATCGGAATCATCCGGAAATACAGCAAGAAGATGATTGAGCTAATTGCTTTATGAAGATATTTACCTCTAGATACTGACGAAATATTCTACGCACTATGTATGGATCACATCACGCCGTGTTTGGATGATGGAAACACGCAACGACGAAGGTGGAAATTTTGTCTGCTTGTAACAGCTGCGAACAAGTGACATTCGATGTTTTGGTCTGAGTATACATGGTACAAGAGCAACCAGCCGTTGAAGTTTCTGCTGCTGGAAATCGCCGAAGAAGTGACACGCGAGTCGCCGCCCCAAAGTACCCACCACTTTACGCGCTCAGGTGACTGCCTGCGTTGTTCGCGTTCAAGGGTCTGTTTCCTCCCAACGCGTCTAACAAAATAGGTCGATGCGCTGAAGTCTTGCACCTAACTAACTGAATGCCATTTCCCTACTGACGATCAATTCATAGGATATGTGCAATGTACACTCGGCGATACCGTCAGTAGCGAATCAACGGACTGTTTGACGGCAACTACCTCTTTATCTCTCGACTGCGCTTTCACGTGAAGCGCGCTTCGAACGAAGCTTACGGCCATCATGGACGGGCACAAGGGTATTTTCGGGCAGTGCTGCATTGCCTTCGTGCCCAGTGCTGAGCTGCCTCCGAAGCGAATATACGAGGTATCTACGCCCCCATATTCTTCGTGATTGTCAGGATCCTTCTAATACAATTTAGCTGGCAACCGATGTTAAGGCCAATGGCGGTACCGTCTCCGAACCCCACGAAGATGGGACAATCGTCTTGCAGGAAGCGACGCACGTCATTGCGAACAATATCAACTTCAAACAATACACAGAAACCCATGCGCGGATGGTCCCCGTGGTCAGCGAACGATGGATTTCTTCGAGCATGGCAAAAGGCAAAGCCATGCCACTCCGCGCCTACTCTCCAGACCCGCGGTTGATATTCTCTAGTGTGGTGACCACATGCATCGGGTTGCCAGATATAGACAGAGAGAGTATTATCGGTGCGACCATGGCCTTGGGAGGATCCGAAGCGCGCCAGGTGTCTAGACAGACTACGCATATTTGTGCCCTCACGGGGAGTGAAGCCGAGTGCGTCGAGGCCAAAGCGAAGGGGTCCAAGGCAAAGATTGTTCTTCCGCACTGGTAGGATGCATTTCTTCATTGCGCTCTATTGAATCTAACGGCTTTTCAGGTTTGACGATTGTTTCAAGTTGGGGAAACGAATCGACGAAGGCCCATACCTCCTCCCAAATGCCGAGATTCTCAAGTCCTTTCAGGATTCGGCTGTCCATATCCCGCCCAGTTCGAACCTAGAAGGTGCTACATGTGCCATGCCCAACTACCTGCCCGTCGAGCACCGGAATTCTGAGAGGGCACCCCTCAGCGTTTTTCGAAGCAAGAAGATCATGCTCGCGTCTGATCTGACATTGCGAGACAATCTGCTGAAGATCCTGACGGACTTTATATCAGAATCTGGAGGTGAGCTGGTCGGCAACGTTGACGAATGCGACATATTTATTTGCCACTATCGATCCGGGGAGGAGTATGTCAAGGCTGCTTCGGCGGCCAAGGATGTGGGAAACCTGTCGTGGCTGTTCCACCTCATCACGACGAATGAATGGTCATCGCCTCTTCACCGGCTGCTTCACTACCCGGTTCCCAAAGACGGGATTCCTGGGTTCGCAGGCCTCCGAATAACCGTGTCAAACTACGGCGGCGACGCGCGCACATACCTCGAGAACCTGGTGGTGGCGGCCGGCGCGGAGTTCACCAAGGTCATGCGCCAGGACAACACCCACCTCATCACGGCGCGGAACTCAAGCGAAAAATGCGAAGCTGCCGGAGATTGGGGAATTACAATGGTGAACCACCTCTGGTTGGAGGAGAGCTACGCAAAGTGCGCGATGCAGCCTTGTTCGGGTCTCAAGTTCAACCACTTCCCGGCGCGGACAAATTTGGGCGAGGTCATCGGACAGACTTTCTTTGACGAGGCGAGGCTAAGAGAAATATATTATCCTGTGCCCGACGAGGAGTTGACCCCCGACGCAAGGCGCAGGAGGCTCATCCTGGAGGCGGCCCAGGAAAATGCATTCACGAATGGACCGGCGGCCGGCCTCACGATTGGCCGCGAAGACATCAAGGTTTGGCGGGAAAAGGCCAAGAAGGAGGCCCAGACCATTGCAGATTCTGTCAAGAGGCCACACGTTGCAGCGGGCAAAGAGAATGTGATGCCGCCGCGGAGCGCGAAGAAGCTGGCAACGAAGACTCTGCAGCTCTTGGCCGACGATATTCAACAATACCAACGGGAGAGCAAGAGGAAGAGCAAGGACGGGAAAGGCCCTTGGGGTGGAAAACGGGCTGCCGACGAGCTGGATGAAGTAGCTCAGCAACCTAGCAAAAAGACCAAGACGACCAAGAGCAAAGAACAAACCTTGGAGGAGGGGCGGGAAGTCACGAAGCAGAAACCAATGCTCGAGAAGCCGTACAACATGACTATCCTCGTGACGGGTTATCCGCGATGGATATACCCCGCCGGTAAAACACAAGAGAGAAAGAAGGAAGCCAGGGATAAGGTACGCACGCATTCATCCCGCCTCAAAAGCTCTTATCTTTTATTGCAACTAATCCTTTTGACGTTAGATGAAACTCGGCGAACTAGGCATCAAGATTGTTCAAGAGACGTCTGGGTGTCCCCAATACCTTGCTGCCCCCAAAATCATGCGAACGCTCAAGTTTATCGCGGGGCTCACCAGAGGCGCCACGGTCATCTCCACCGACTTCCTAGACGCGGTCCTGACGACCGGCACGCTGGCCAATCCGAAAGAATTCCTGCTTAAGGACGCAGAGTATGAGAATGAACGAGCCTACAAGTTGTCGCGGGCCACGTCGCGAGCCAGAGCCAACGCCGGCAAGCTGCTGTCAGGCGTACCCATCTACTGCAGCGAGCACGTCAAGCACGGCCGCGAGACGTACCAGTTCATTGCGACCATCAACGGTGCCATCTTCAAGACGTACGACGGCAAGCACCGCACCATCAAGAAGACATCGCCCGAGGAGGACGGCGGAGCGCCGCCCGACCCAGTTTACCTGCTTTCATCGCACACCAAGGCCGACCAGGAACTATATCCAAAGTTCCGGCAGATGGCGATAGAGGGGCACTGCGAGCCGCGGATCGTGACGTCGGAGTGGCTCCTAGATGTGGTAATGAACCAGGAGGTCACGTATGATCCTCACTTCGCCGTCGACAATTGGCATACGCAGGGCAACTCGTCGAGGGCTGCTCGGTAGATTGCTAGCTATGTTTGGTAGCCTTGGCAATTTGGGAAGAAAGGATTAAGATGTGTATGTGTTGAGATTGTTTCGTGTTCGTGTTCGTGTTCGTGTTTAGAAGAACTTGACACCCTGAGAGTCTTCTTGACCAAATATTTGAGCCTTCCCTCGCCTGACGAGTATATTCAGTGCCTTGAGTAGGAGTTCTTGATCGAGGCCATGAAATTCTGGTAGCAAAAGGAATGTATATGTTAGCATTGGTTTTTTTTCTTGGCAGCATTATTAAAGGTTCCTCCCAGAATCGAGACGTGAGAAGAAAAGGGGGGTATCAGGGCCTATCATACCTGTTCCTCTTGTAGCCTCTCCTGCCGTGAGCTCGTAGAGCGTCAACACCGAGTTTTTTTGTCCAGACTCCTCTATCCAGCCCTCGACGATGGCAGCCCACTCCTCGGGCGTCCGCCAGTACACCCAAACCAGGTCTCCGACGTCTTTATCCTTTCCGCCTCCGACATACTCGACCCGGCCGTCCTTGCGCATAAAGTCGAGGACCTCGCGAATGTCCGCCACCGAAAGCCGGCGGTTGAGCTTTGCGTTGTGGAAGAGCTCGTCAGAGCTGGCGCCCCCGCCCCCGCGACTGCTGTTATTTCCTGTACCCGAAACTGGGAGGGACGACGGGTTTCCGGACGAGTTGTAGTTAGAGAGCCCGAGTTTGTAGATGCGGTGGTGCCGGCAGTAGGAGAGAACGAGGGACGACCATTTGGTGAGTTGGGCGTGGTGGGTGGTCAGGTTTGTCTGGCGGGTGAAGAAGGGAGGGAAGTGATATTCACGGGGGAAGGGGAATGGAGCTGGCTGCGCTGTCATCTTAACTGCTCTAAGTTGTGCTAGCCGTGATCTCAGAGGATTTGTGGCGGGTGAAGTTTTGGAGGTTTGGACGGCTGCGATGCATGCCGGCTGCAGCCGTCGGTTAGTGCCTCGCCCCCACGCCCACTGACGACGTTTGGCGCGGTGAGCTGTGGGTCATAAGTGTCACGGCACCTTTTTGTACCAACGTTGGCAGGTAGAATCTTGACCTAAATAATTACCATCCAGCTCTTTATGGAGGATGGCCGGGACAGAGTATTTGAGATAAATTGAGAAGGAGAGAAAGAATCAGTGGGGTGAAAATAATGAATTGGAAGTAAGAACAAGGATGGCTAGTAGGAACGGCCACTTGAAGCTCAACACCGCACGATGCGCCTTCCACAATCTTCTCCTACAGCCTTTAAAATCACGATATCCAGAGGCTTTACTACCACGCCGTCTCTGCTGGTCTAGAAATCACCTTGCATACTCTCTTTACTTCCATTCTCGCGCCATATGCAGAAGTCAGAACCGCCCCCAATATCGGTGGAGACTTTGTGCCAAGCCACAGAGGTTGGATCTGAGCGAGCCGGAGCTGGCTGCTACCTTGGTCCTCGGAAAACTTTTGCCTGCAGATTGTTCATCGTCCTAGCAGCCAGGCCCGGCCTGCCATCGGGCAGTGTACAGTTACCCCTGTTATGATTTACCAGGAACGTCTATCGATGTCAATGATCAGGCAGAAGAAAAGTTTCCGCTGCCAGCGGAGCTTTCGATCGGCGGAGCGGCGTACCCAACTACAGCCACAGAGCTTCAAGGCTTAAGCCCCGCACTCTAGGATATTATCGAGCCCCGCCCATCGGCGTAGGACAAAGCTCTAGATTGGGGTGGGAACACTGGAATGTAGTCCGTCGAGCAACATATTTTCTCATGGTATAAAATGTTAAAAGTCCGTCATTGGTATGAGGTTATCTCTCGGGGAGCGATATGGCGGCAAAAGAAAGGAGAGAAACATCAATGAGTAAGCATTCGCCGACATGGGCGAGGGTGTTATCTTCTCCGCGGGCGACATGCTCCCACGCCGCGGGAGAAGCCCACCCGCCTCCTGATTGGTTCCGGCATCCGGAGACGCCATGAGCCTTATCAAGATCTCCTTTGTTGGCAGATT
>Ga0247774_1000692_pt1 | contig 16849 bp, 17 predicted proteins | sample UWRJL001104B6_FD_179933 | JGI IMG/M metagenome (GOLD analysis project Ga0247774, IMG submission 179933) | Plant litter microbial communities from Arlington Agricultural Research Station in Wisconsin, United States - UWRJ-L001-104B-6 | ecosystem: Environmental > Terrestrial > Plant litter >... | reverse complement strand
GAATGATGGGCATGGCAGCCGGTCTTTGGGGATTATCTTGCGTCCGCATCATCCGCATTTTCCAGTCCCAGATATGATTCTTTTCACCCCTCTGTCGTTTACTTTAGCCGCCGCTTTAGAGACAGTCGATAAAGCAATCAGAAAAAGATTTACACCCCGCCTAACATGATCCCGCCTGCATTCCTCCTCTCACCGGGTTGACATCACACATCCGGTAACTAACACCGCCGCACAAAAAGAAACAAGCAAACCAACTTCACTGATCTCTGCGCCTTTTCCCTAATGTATGCCGTGCAAAGGCTCCAATTCAGCTTCATTTAGAGACTTGCCGGCTTTCCGTGCGGCGTGTTGGCGCACAGGGGTTCGACTCCCAGTCGCCTCCTCTTGTGGCGAACACGCTATTGTTGTGGCGTGCATGGATCAAACCCATTCCAGCATTTGCACCCTCATCAGTTGGCTGATCTGCGGGGTTGGCGTTGTGGAGGATCCTTGATCCAAGGCACTAGATACCATAACATGGCAGAAAGGAACTGGCATGGGCAGAACGGAGTATATTGCGGTGGTTCAAGACGTTCCCGTGATCGAGTTGACACTATATCTCCCGTCCGTGAATGAGGCAAGAGGATGAGGCTCAAGCGGGATGGAATGGGGCCCACCTTTGAATTCCTTTGTAGTTCGCTGTCTCTTCTCTCCGAGCGCAAGTTTTTTGGGGACTTTGTGTGGAGCTCAGTGAAGCACACTTCGGCACCGAGCTACAGATTTCAGGAGGGAGGACAAGGTATCGAGAGGTGTTGGGGTATGTCATCCTTCATTGGGGGTTTCTAGAACTGATCGCACCGAGAGATCACATTACGTTTCATTCGTGTCATCTTTGTATTTGTTCGCATTTCTCCGGGCGCTGAATTGCACAAAGGTTGGTGGTCACAGATCACAATAAGACATGGAATGCAGATGGCATTGTGGTTGTAGACTGGATCTCAGTCAGAAAATTTGCGGCAGTTAGTATTTCCTCGAAAGAGCACTAACCGATGCTGAAGCGCGTCCAGTGGTAGGTAGCTTGGAGCTATGCGGTATCAATAAGATAACGAAAGGGACGCTTTAGTTTGGCATGCCAGGTAGGTCTCTCAAACAGCAAGTTCTTGTTTGCCATTTTGATATCCCTGATAAGAGTAGAGCACATGTATGCAGCTACCGGATAGTAGACAAACCTAGAAACTTCCCTCTTCCATGTTCATCTTCCTCCTTCTCCTCCCGAGATTCGCCTCCTGATTGTTGTCTCCTACATCGGCGACCCTAGCGACCACCCACTCGCCAGGGTCAACCACAGCCTTGCCCCTTAGTGCCACCACAGCAACGCCCCTTTTCTGATCTCCGAAGAGACCTGTGTCAACGCCTGCAAGACAGCCCTGGCTTTTTCGCCCCGCAGATCTCCCACTTGGAGCTTTGCTTTGACATGTGGAGTGTTCTCGGTAAGCTCCTCGTCATAATGAAGTGCTTCCCCCAAAAGTTTGCGCTTGAAAGCTTGATATTTCTCTTTCATCACGACGACGTCGGTCCTTGGGGAGAGGGAATTTTATTTTTGGGAGTTTACGGATGTGACCCGTGACGCCGACGAGATTGAGACCTAAGAAGAGGAAAAAGGTGAAGGAGAATATCAAGGTAAAGCCTTAGAGCATTGATTAGACGGGCATGCCAATACGCCCGAATACAGAGAGCAGGAATTAAAGGGGAGAAGGAGAAGAAGAGGAAGGCAAGAGGGAGCGGCACTTAATTGAACCGGACTTGGAGGATTGATATCGGCTTCGTCGGAGAATGTAACTGGAAGAGATGGCATCTCTTTACTGGTGAAGGTTGCCGTTGGAACGAACCGTAAGAGGAGATATCCTCATCTCTGCATATGAAAAACGTCTTGCATATTTTTCGTGTGTTGACGTTTTGGAAACCAATTATCGTTTAGACCTCAGCATTTTCATTTCTTTTGTCTTCTATTCTGGGATGTGTGCGATACAAGAAATGATTTCTACCCTTTGCTGGATAGATTAGAAACCAAGCCTGCCGCTTCATTCAAGATTAGATTCCCTCCCTTCCTCGATTCCGCCCTAAGATGCGTGCGTACCTGCACCAACACGATCCTCCCTCCAACCTCGTTCCATTCTATTAGCGCGTTTATGCCGTGCTCGAACTCGAGCTTCCCTCTCTCGCCAATCCCCAACGACGTGAGATTTCTGGCGTTTTTAACATCGTGGCTTCCCTTCTCTCTTTCCGAGAGATCCGCCATAACCAACGGCACGGAAACAAGAGTTTGATTCCACGATCCAATTCTTTGTTCTTTGCCATTTCCACCACCTCATAGCGCTTCCGCTTCTTTCAATCTCCTACCTAAATCACCACCTCTTATACTCGCCCTCGCGGAACTCGCACAGGTTGCGGGAATGGCGACATTTAAGTAACAGGCGAAACTCGGTGGGGAAGGTTATGGAGTGTAGTATCTATGTCTTCATCTTGTTTCCGCTTCCGTTGTCGACCGAGACCTGCGCCAACTATGGAGGTTCCGCCTAGTCTAGGTCGGACATCACGTAACGTTAGATATTTTTATTTGAGCAACCTGGATGGTACCTCCGGCCGATAAGGGATTGGGCGAGGGCATCTTGATATGAAGGAAGGAGTAAACGTAAATAAAGAGAGAAGGAACGAGGACGAAGAACATAAGTCAGGGGGATCAAAGAAAAAATGAGACGGTAAGAGGGGACCATAATGAGGGATGAAGGGAACTTTGTAGCACTTGAAATGGGACAAAAATAGCCGGGGTTCACCGCGTGAAACGACGGATGAGCACAACCTTTTATCTTGCCAAACTACCCTGTCTATGTCCCTCGGCTACCAGGCAGTGAGGGAAAAACAAGACGTTCATAGCCATGTCAAAGACGCAAAGAGACATCATAAACGAGCCACCGTGCCAAAACTGATGGTATGGAAATGCAAATTCACAGGTCCAATTGGAAGAGCTTTTGATATCCCGGTCCAATCTTCCGCGGTCCATTACACTCCACCTCAAATCCCCCAACTTTATAAATATGTCCCTCGAAAGCCCTGGCGACTCCTCGTAAAATACCAGCCATATGATATTGGCAATGTTGCCACTTACATTCCGGTCGTTTGCTGCCCGTCGAACCTTAGCGGCTCGACATAGCCTTGGTGACCAGGCGCTTGATGTCGAGTTCGTGCTTCCTTAGGTCCTCAGCGCTCGAATCGTTGAGCTCGAGAGCGCCCATGGCATCGCTGATGCTTGCCTCGATCTTCTCCTTCTGGCCGCGCTTGAGCTTGAGCGACAAGGAGGGATCCGAGACGAGCTCCTCAACGTGGGAGATGTAGTTCTCGAGGTGTTGCTTGGCCTCAAACTTCTTATGGAAAGCCTCGTCGTTCGTTTTGTACTTCTCAGCCTCTGAAACGGAGTCAGTCTCGTGCAACCTGAAGGGGCACATTGGAAGATCTTACCGGTGATGGCGGCCTCGATCTCGGTGGACGAGAGCTTGCCAACAGAGTTGGAAATAGTGATGTTGGCACTGCGGCCCGAGGTCTTCTCGGTAGCGGTCACCTTAAGAATACCGTTCACGTCGACCTCGAAGACGACCTCGAGAACAGGCTCACCAGCCTTCATTGGGGGGATAGGGGCGAGAGTGAATTCACCAAGTGATGTGTTGTCCTCGCAGTTGACACGCTCACCCTGATAGACGGGGAACTGGACAGTCTGCTGCATATCGGCAACCGTGGTAAATGTCCGCTTCTTGATTGTGGGCACTGTCTGGCCACGAGGGACGACAGGGGCAAAAATATTACCCTCCATGGCGACACCAAGTGACAGAGGAACAACGTCAAGAAGAAGGAGGTCAGAGGTCTCGGCCGAGGTGGCCTTTCCGGACAGAATACCGGCCTGGACGGCGGCGCCGTAGGCAACAGCCTCGTCTGGGTTGATGCTCTTCTCCAGCTTCTTGTTGTCGAAGAATTCGGAAAGGAGCTTCTGGATGCGCGGAATACGGGTCGAACCACCGACCAGCACAATCTCGTCAACTGCGCTCTTCTCGATGTTAGCATCCTTGAGAACCTGCGCGACAGGCTCGAGGGTGCCGTTGAAAGCCTTTGAGTTCAAGTCCTCGAACCTGGCACGGGTAATCTGCATCTGGAAGTCCTCGCCGTCGAACAGCGAGTCAATCTCGATGGTTGCCTGAGCGCCGCTAGAGAGCGTTCGCTTTGCGCGTTCGCAAGCCGTCCGCAACCGACGGAGGGCACGGGCATCGCTGCTGAGATCCTTCTTGGTCTTTCGCGTGAACTCCTTCTTGCAATGGTCGAGAAGGTTGGTATCGAAATCCTGGCCACCGAGATGGGTGTCGCCAGCAGTTGCTTTGACGGTGAAAACACCGCCCTGGATGTTGAGAAGGGAAACATCGAAAGTACCTCCACCGAGATCGTAGATGAGAACGTTGCGCTCCTTGCCCGATTTGCCGGACCCCAGACCGTAAGCAATAGCGGCCGCCGTGGGCTCGTTGATGATGCGAAGGACGTTGAGGCCGGCAATAGCACCAGCGTCCTTGGTAGCCTGACGCTGGTTATCATTGAAGTAGGCGGGGACAGTGATGACTGCCTTATCGACCTTCTTGCCAATCTTGGCCTCGGCGATCTCCTTCATCTGCAAGCAGGGACTATTGTTAGCGAGAAGTCCACTATGGGGTTTTTGTGTCATCGTACCTTCAAGAGGATCATGGACGAAATTTCCTGGGGCGAGAAGGACTTGGTATCGCCAAGATAGTCGACTTCAACCTTGGGGTTGCCGCCATCGTCAATGACCTTGAAGGGCCAAGTCTCCATATCCTTCTTGACGGTGGGGTCCTCGAAGCGTCGGCCGATGAGACGCCTGGCGGGTGGAGTTAGGAATGAATCTCAGGTTGGGACATGTAGAGAGGACATACTTGACATCGAAGACGGTATTTTCTGGGTTCATGGCAGCCTGGTTCTTGGCGGCCTCGCCGATCAATCGCTCCTTGTCGTTGAAGGAAACGAAAGACGGCGTGGTGAAGTTACCCTGCTCGTTGGCGATGATTTCGACATTATTGCCTTCGTATGTCGCAACGCAAGAGTACGTAGTACCTACAGAATTGGCCACATCAGCTTCCGACAGACAACTTCGTGATGTGCTGAGGAAATTTGAGCAGGTCGACGAGTGAGGCTCAAGAGCGAAAGCAACTCAGTGGTGATGGTGGGGTCTCGGACTCAACAAAATCTACCTACCCAGATCAATGCCAATGGCACCGTCATAAACTTCTTCGGCCATATTGGCAATGGTGGGTTAAACTTCTTCACGGACGGAAGTTTAGGTTCTTGGGTCAGGATTTCTGGAGGACAAAGAAGGGAAAATTTTTGGAAGCGAGCCAGGAGAGACTGCAAGTGGAAGGAAAGAAATTTGTCTGCTGCGGTGAACTTTTTTTTGCCCCGTATGGTGGGGTAGTAGCGCCTTGTGCATCTGAAAATTCATGGACCCTCTCACCGCCTTGGATCTTAGGCACGGATTTCTGTCGAGGCGGATTAAGTAATCACCAAAAGCTCGGTAGGGCACGTGGCTTGGCTAGGGCCTCGCCTGCAAGACTACTTCCTGAAGGTCGCTGGTACATCATCTCGAGATCACACGCAACTTTTCTAGTGGCAATTTCTTCGAATGAGGCCTTGCGGCTCTCAAGAAGACTACGCATGCTCGATTCATGGAACGAATTTGTTTACAGTGCTCGAATTGCTAGTTCCTGAGTTTGCTCATCCTTGCGGACTAATGATGGCTTAGTAGGTAATACCTCATGTGGCCCTGGTAATGGGCTTAAATCGGTGCCTGGAATACGGAGGAGCGGTTCCAGAATCCTTCTTCTCCTCAGCGCCAGCTGGCCATTTTGCTAGTCGGAAACGTCCACTATGCGAGTTTCCTCTACTTGGTACTATGAATACCAGCAGTTCTGCCATTGCGTGACATCTTAGTTGGTTGAAGACGCTTCTGATTGCTCTGCCGTCGTACGGCCTGAAACACAAAATCATGGCCCCATCGGCAACGGACCCTCGCCAGCTCATGGTGGTGCTCAACCCTGCCCGGCGTAAAGCTCTCTGCAAGCTAGCCACGGACATTACGGCACGTATCCGCACCCAGCTGGAGCTAGGAGAAGCAGAGGAAAATATCGTGGCCGACGAGGAATGCTGGTCAGATGATGAGACGCTGTGCGAAGGAGACGGAAGGGGAAGCCACGGCGCAACCGCTGGGAAGAAGAAACCAGGACTACCGAGCCGGAAGCTTATCCAGCTTCGCACGGCGGCCCTAGCCCACTATGACGAATGGAGGAAGAATTTGCTGGAGCGGCTCCGAGAGATGGTTAGTCGGCCGGACGATTCCAGGATCTTGGAGGAACGGAGGAAGCGGATCGAAGCGGCGGCAAACCAGAAGCCGGAGAAACGGTATCATGGGACGGACCTGATCAGCTTTGGCAAGGATGAACAAGGCAATGGTGGTGATAACGAGAACGAGCCGTCGGCTCTTCAACGTTTCTATCCCCCTGTCGAAACCCGCTTGACGACCATTTCGTTCGCAGACCGCCTCGAGACACTGAGCTGTATGCTTCTTCTGCTTTTGTCCACTGGAACGTACTTGGCGCACGATCGAGTGTTTGCTCTGCATCTAACATCTTCGCTCGACCTTCCTTTGGCCGCCCTGGTGGACGAGGAGAAGGAGATAGCGCAGACTTTGCTACAAGCGTCAGCTGAGGCGCAGAAGGAGAGCGACGGTGTCATGTCTGCGGATGCCGAGGCTGATAAAAGGAGACAAGAAGGGCAAAAGAGTCGGTTTTGGAAAGTTGGACTTGCGTCTGTGGCCGGAGCTGCTGTCATTGGCATCACGGGAGGCCTGGCGGCACCAGTTGTTGCAGGCGCGATTGGGGGTTTGATGGGCAGCGTGGGACTGGGTGGCGTGGCCAGCTTCCTTGGCATTTTCTGGATGAACGGGGCTCTCGTCGGAACCTTGTTTGGCGCGATGGGCGCAAAGATGACTGGGGAAATGATGGACAACTACGCCAAGGCAGTCGAAGACTTCCGTTTTATCCCTCTCAGAGGCCTAATTCCGTCTGCCGCCGCGTCCTCACGGCGCCTTCGGGTAACCATTGGCATAAATGGCTGGCTCACCAACCATGACGACGTAACCGCCCCCTGGCGCGGCCTCTCAGACGAATCCGAGGTGTTTGCCCTGCGATACGAGATGGGTAGCCTCTTAGATCTCGGCACGGCTCTCGAGAGCCTCGTCTCAACCTACGCATGGCGGGCCGTCAAGATCGAAATTCTCCGGCGCACCGTCCTCGCATCTATTTGGGCTGCACTGTGGCCCGCCTACATCCTCAGCATGGCTGCGAAGATTGACAACCCGTTCAACTTGGCCAAGAACCGGTCAGAGAAGGCGGGAAAGGTTCTCGCCGACGCCCTCATCAACAAGGTGCAAGGCGAGCGGCCGGTGACCCTGGTGGGGTACTCCCTGGGAGCGAGGGTTATTTACTCGTGTCTGAGGTCGTTGGCTGACCGGAAGGCTTTTGGCTTGGTGGACGAAGTGATTCTAATTGGTGCCCCCACGCCCTCCGGTCATGCTAAGTGGGAGGCGATGAGGTCGGTAGTATCGGGGCGCATCTTCAACATCTTTTCGAAAAATGATTACATCCTTGGTTTCTTGTACCGCTCGCATAGCCTCGAGTTTGGCATCGCGGGCCTGCAGCCTATCGAGCATGTCAAGGGTATTGAGAATATGGACTTGAGCGGCCAAGTCAGCGGCCACCTGCGATACCCAGAGCTCACCAGCCAGATCTTGTCGAGGTGCGGATTTCCCAATGTGAGAGGCGGGGATTGTCCCATCGAGCGGGAGGAGGATTTGACGGCCGCCGAGGTCGACACGGGGAGCCAGGTGGGCGAGCTGATTGAGCTGGGGGATCTCGAGGCGGAGACTTTGCCTCACGAGCCGAAGACGTTGTCGAGCGAGCGGCCACACTATGGGGACGATTTGTGGCTGTTGAGCCAGGAGAGTGGTCCGAGGCCAAATCCTGCTCCTGCCGTGAAGAAATCGGACCGCGAGAGGCGGACCGTTTCGAGAGCGGAGAAGACCGCAGCGGAGGCAGATCCTTTGGAATCACTAGAAGATCAAGGAATGGCTGGCTTGGCCTTGCAGGAGAGAGAAGTTGACAAGAAGGGCAAAGGGAAAGATGCAGGAGAGGACCTCGTAGGCGGTATTCCGTCTTCTGTATCGCGGCCGAACGTCGGGTCCCGGTCGCATAGCGCCCCTGGCGGAGTGGAGCCGAAAAGCTTGGTTCATCCGGGAATGGCGTTTGTCAACCCGGAGCCCATTGCCGAACACGAGTGGAACTCTACAAGCGATTTGCCATCGCAAACATGGGGGTTGGACGGTGATGAGGGCTTGTACGAGGATGAAGACTCGGGTGGGATATCCATGATTGACAATGAGGTTAGCAACATATGATGAGGCTTGGAACACTTCATTGCAAAAGCGGCCAAATACTTTTTTTATGTACTAGTAAACATGCAGTCTTCGATAATCAATACAGGGTATGCGCGCGCTAAATGGCCCCAAACTGGCCGACATCATGGATGGAATTTGATGCTAGTCGCATATTGCTTGACTGGCTCCGTCCCTTCGAGTCTCTCTACTCGCCATTAACCCCATCCTCCCTCTCCCCATCCTCCTTCTCCCCATCCTCCTTCTCCCCATCCTCCTTCTCCCCATCCTCCTTCTCCCCAGCCTTCCTCTGCTCCCTCCTGCTCTCAACCCAACTTCCCAGCTCCTTCCAAACTGCCTCCTTCTCCGCTGGCCTCATCGTAGCCGCCAAGCCGCTCGTGCTAGTCGCGACAAACACCCTACTTCCCTCCCACTCCCCCTCGATCCCGCCAAACCTCTCCTTCTGGTCTTGCCACCCATACGTAAACTCGTCCTTCTTAAGAGCCCGCCCCTTCCTAACCCTCCAAAAACTCTCCCAAATGCTCTTGCCCACTAAACAAATGCTCTCGGGTCTATACTTCCTCACCTTCTCCTCTAAAATGGCTACCCCTTCGTCCATTTCCTGCTTCGACAGCTCGGCGCCATTACGACTTGGTCGGGCAACAATGTTAGTTAGGCCCAGGTTGAACAGCTCCGCCATTTTGGAGTCCTCGGAGGGGAAGCAGCGGCGCGGGGTGACGCCAGACGAGTAGAGGAGCTTCCAGAAGAGGTTGGAAGGGTGGGCATAGGCATGGCCGGTCCGAGCGGTCTGGACCCCTGGGTTGAGGCCGATGAAGAGGACCAAGAGATTGGGGCCTATGACGTCGGGGAGGAGGGGCAGGTGGGCGTAGGTACTGGGGGGCGCGTAGCCGGAAGAGGCTTTCTTGGGTAGCTTGGGGCGCTTGGCGGGGGAAGGTGTGGAGGCGTTGGCTTTCTTGCTGGTGGGTTCTGGATGTGGCGATTTGCGCTTGATGATGGGTCGTGAGGGTAATAGGGTGGCAGGCACTGAGGGTGCCGGGGATGGCCCTCCCGATGTTGATGACGAGAGGCGGACACTTCGCCGTGGCGGGCCTGAACCTGAGCTTGTAAATTCAAAGACCGAGAGGTTCAGTTTTCCTGAGAAGCTTGCTGGCTTGGTGCTGTTTTCCCCAGAGGTGACTTCCGTAGTCATCTTGGCTTATCACGACAGTATCCTGTCGGGTTTGATTCCCACCAAAATGGACCTTCGCTTAGATATTAACTCTCCTGTGTCTTCAAAGGCCCTTTTGGAGAAACCGAGGTCCAGTTCCTCTGGGCACCACGATGTGACTTGGACTAAGAGAAGATCCCGGTGAAAATTTCGTCAAGAAAGGAAAGACAGCTGAAGGGAAGAACAACAAGAAGCTCAAGGTGTAAGGTGGGTATTGTGTGAATGTCAGCGGAGGGTAGAATGGGAAGAAAACTCTTGAAGCGAGAGAGAAGCTGAGGTGGCCAGGCAGAAGTGGCGTTGCCACCCTGCAAAAACAGAACGTTGCTAGCGCCAGAGCTGCGCTGTTCTAGCAGCGCTAGGCTTGGTAAGATGGAGACTGGAAATTTACAAGGCGAGATTCACCAGCCATTAGCAATTCCCGAAGAAATGGCACAATTTGACTTTCCCCTCATAGTACGGCGCTCTAGTGAAGGGAGCTTCATCATAAATATGGAGGAGTCGAGCTTTTCGTTCCCCGGCGCAGCTAGAGTTGATGAGCCAAGTCAAGTAAATAGTTCGCTAGGCTTGAACTTGGATACCGCAACCACCTACTGTGTTTTGATGCAAATCTCCACGACCCTCGCGATTTCCACACATCAGGCTTAGTCTGTTAGATCAAAACGACCATCTGCTCATTTCCCTATCAACCTACATTTGCGCAAGTTCTCATTTGCAGAGGACAGTAATCATAGAATAATAGATAAAAGGTCCCCCAGAGAGCTTTTCAAAGCCACGACACCCCTTTCCGATCCTCCCACCTGACATGGTTCTTATCTTCCTTGCTCAACTCGAAAAGATTAGGCTACAGAAGGTTGAGCTTCCTCGAAAAGACAAGACGCTGCCAGAAACCTAACAGAATGGAAGAAAAGCCGGCCGTCCCAAGGCCGCGATAATTATGGCAAGGAAAGAAAGAAATCCATTAGAAATTCCCAAACAGGAGACTGAGCGTAGGAGATACTCAAAGACGTGTTGCGTGGTAAAGCCAGGAGTGGCCCATGTTCCCCTCCTGGCAAAAAGAGAGACCTGCAGTGTGCGCGTGGTGATAAATCAAGGGGAATAAAAAGGCTAGCGAGCAGTGCTTTTTCTAGTGGTATCATCTTGTTCTGGCGAAAACAAAAAAAAAAAAAAAAAAAAAAAAAAGGAGAAAACTGTGGGTAGACTAAAGGAACTTGTTTCGACACAATCAGCGTAGGAGGCCAATGCCGTATCGTAGTGATAGGACAGGCGGGCCCATGGAGCGGCTTTCAGTCTCGCCGTTTCGGTCGTGTCCAATGCGACCCTGAAAAGCGCTCTCTCTTGAAGTTTAGGCTCAACGACGTGGGGGAGGGCCTCCAGCGACTTGAGCGCCGTCCATGTTACCAGTCAGTTCAGCAACCCGAGCCTTAATGCGGGCTACCCGAGACTCGATGGCTAAAGAAAGCGTTAGCACCGTCCGTGAGTATCGTGAATAGTAAAACTTACTCTCCTCACCGCTGGTGTCATCATCACCATCACCACGATTGACATCAGCCGTCTGTCTCTGGGCTGCCCGCTCCGCCGCATTCTTGCGAATCTGCGCCCACCTGTCCTGTGGTGGTGGGATTGGCTGCACCTTGGTGAGGTCCTCAATCGAGGGATCTGGAACAGGGGCAGAGCCTGGGGCGGGCGAGGGCTCCTTTCGGCGCGCGATAGGCGGCGGCACCGCATCATCGCTGTCGCTTTCCTCGGGCACGAATGCAGGCTGCTCCATGAGAGGACCTTGGTCGAACCTTGAAAACTCTTGACGGGCTTCCTTGGCATCCTCCGGATCCACCTGGGAAGCAGTGTCGACGGAAGGCTCGTATGTGGGCTCAGCTCTGGGTCGCGGCGTCTGCGTAGGAGTCGTATCATCCATGTGCTCCATTGGCGTAACATAAGCTTCAGCAGGTGTTGGCGTGGGCAGAGCAGACCCGGTCCGGTACGGAACCGAAGCGGGCGACGCGAGAGAAGCCGCCGCGAGGACGGGAGTAGAAGCACCGTCTGGCGTGGGAGCAGGTGATGGTGTTACTGTGCCCATGTTCTCCTCATCCTGCCGAAGCATGCCGTTCAAGTTGGCAGCCGCGTTCTCCGGGAGTTTAGACACCCGGTTCTTGCGGCCAAAGAGCTTCCTGAAGCCGCCGCTGCCAGCCACCTTTTCCTTCTGGAGCTTCTTCTGCTTCTTCTCATCGGGGCTTGATCCTGGCTCAGGGGAGACCATATCCTCCCTGGCAAGCTCCATGCTTTCGGGCTCCTTAGGGGGTGGCGGAAGAGGCGAATTGCGGCCAGTAGGCTCCGATCGTTCGGCCGGGTGCACATCAGGAGGGGCTTCTAGTGCCTTTTCTGACAAGGGCTGATCGTGCGTGTCAGGGAATCGTGGCTCGGCAGGCGTGATCTGCAACTGCGGTGATGGCTGGGGAAGCGGTGACGGGTCTTGGGCCTTCGGTGGCGCCGCTGGCGGCTCGAAATAGCCATTGGCTCGGCCAGTCGGCCCATGTCCGTTTGCTTGCTGCACCAGACTGGTAGATGATACTCCGTAGCCGCGGCCAGCACTCGAGTCGGACAGGTATGCCTCCCTAATGGCATCCTTGTCGTACTTGGAGGCCCATTTCATGGCGTGCGAGGCCTCATTGAGGATCGACGGTTGAAGGGTCATAACGCTGTTCGTCTTCTCCTGCATGAGCTCCGTATCGGTACGACCTCGGCGTTCAGGAGCGAGCCTCTGCATCTGTCGCTCCTGATGCTGCTTGGCCTGAAGCTGAGCTGCAGCCGCTTGGATTCGGGCATGCTGATCCGGACCGATGCTTGTTTTGCTAAGACCCAACGCGTGCATCTGATTCAGCTGCTTGTCGCCCTTGTCCAGTGCCTGCTTGCCAGTCGACTTCCTACGCCCAATGCCCTTGTTGCGCCTGGTCCAGCTGAAGAAGCCCTTCTTCTCGGCAATGTATGCGCCTTCTTGCGGCTCGGGTGCGGCCCCCACCACCATCTCCTCCACAACGAGCCACCGTCCACTTCTAATAGACGTCTCGATGACGGCGCAGCGGCCAAAGGCCGCCTTTCTCTCGGCCGTCTCCTCGGGCGCAAGACTGCTCATCCATACCCACCAGAAGGCATCGTCCAGGTCAAATTTTGTGATGCTAGCCAATTCGCCTGGCTCCAAGGTACGGTCGTGCTCCAATCTGGGACGATGAGACTGAGAGCTGCGTTGTCGTCTTGTCGTCTCGATTGGAGGGAGGACCTTATCAGGGGGAAGAAGTACGTTTGATGGGCCCTGGCGGTTGTCGTCGACAAAGCCAGTTGACAAGAAGTCCGCCCAAGACGGTGTGGTCGGTCTCGCAAGGCCGTTGCCACTAGCAGGTGTTGTTCGGAGACCTGATGGCTTTTGCGGCATGCCCTCTTCATCCTCATCTTCTTCCTCAAGAGCGCTTGCAAAGCCGATATCTTCAAAACGAGACCATGAAGCATCGCGCAAGCTGGTTGAGTGCTTGGAGCTCGAGACATTCGACTGGTTTGCCGCCGAAATGGCCTTGAGAACCCTGCGACATTCCTCCGTCAGCGCCTTTACGGGGTCCTCGAATTCCGAGTACGCCTGCAGCGCCCTGTCCTCGTCACGATACTGAAAGTGGTTGGCACGGCGCAACAGCGCAAATGGCGTGGGCGAAACCGTGTCGACGTGCATCAACACTTTGCTCGTCGAAGACTGCAGCAGCGACGGCCGCTCCGGGGGGTACTCGGTTTCTTGGAGGAGCTTCTGCAGCGACATGGGCAGCATCGTAATGCCGCCACGTGCTTGTTGGGGAGCAAGGGAACGCAGGTAAGCGAAAAACAGATGGCTTGTGGCGTCGGCGGCGCTAGAGTTGACAGGTTAGTATCAACCACATCTCACAGGACAGTCATCCGGGGACCTCATGCGCTTACCTTTGCCAAGCTTGGTAGCCTCCCTCAAAGCCCGTACCCGTGTCCTTTTGCTCGAACGCCCACCATGCAGCCATCCGAGAAAGCTTCCGGCCGCCCATGCCGTTCATCTTGCCGTGCGCTGCAATGGCTGACAGCAAGTCAAAGAAATCGAAAATGATGCACGACTTGGCTCCGTTATCGACACTGAGTGGGATAAAGGTCCTGAACGAGTCTCTGGCCATATGCGAGTCTATCGTGCCATGAAAGTCAGTTCCTCTGATTGAGAGCCCAAGTAGTAATTTCAATCGCGGCCTACCTTGCTCGCCAACCTTAAAAAGCTCATAGGCATCCCAACCAACGATGCCTCCCTGGAGTCTGCTCCAACACCACTTTACGATTCCCGATATGACCTATTTGTCAAGTTAGCCACCAAGCTGCGGTCCACTATCCGTCGCCTACACTTACCATGGGCTCTGTCATACGAAGCTCCTGAATCAGGGCTTCACCCCGTAGATTCTGATCATCGAAGTAGTGCCTGACAAAGGTGCGAACGGCGCTCGGATCGGACGCAGGTCGAAATGGCAGTAGGAGGAATGGCATATCCAGAGCTATCGTGTAGTTAAAGCCGTTAGTGATGGTGCAAGGTGGTATAGAACGCGAGCATCGCGCAATCAAGGAGAATGGGGATGTTGCAGAATTCCTGGGGTCTCTGTCATACCTCGTGCCTTCAGTTCTTCGGTACAGCGCCTTATGAGCTCTTGGATCTCCTCGGGCTCGACTGACTTGCGCGCCGAGGCATCTTCCCATCGTTGTCTCGCCGGCAGCTGGTGGGCGAGACTGTTGAGCTGCGAGTTCTTCTTCTTCCTCGAGTCTCGGCCCTTGAGCCGGGCGAATAAACTGGGCATCGTGATGGTCTACTGCGTCTAGATGGATGGGCAATGTTGTTAGAGTCGAGCAGCTCTTGGCTAGGAAGGGAGCAGAAACAGTTCGGTCGCAAGGCAGGTCGAGCCGAAAGGACCGCAGTCGGTCTGAATGCAAAAGCCAAGATGTGGCCGCTTTCTGGTCCCGTCTGGCGGTCTAATCGCCACGAGGTGGTTGGGTCCAGAAGGAAGCCTCACTTTGGTAGGACGGAGCCAGCGAATGCAGACTGTTGGGTTGGCAAAAAGGAACGGGACGTCACGGGCTGACTGACTTTGCTATCAATCGAGTCAAATACTGAGTTGCGAGCGTCAGTCTCGTCGATTCTCGATGATAAGGCGGCACAGTACCGAAAGTCGTGGGGCGGCTGGTCCTCAAACGACGTGCGACGGAAAAAAAATGAAGTGGAGAAGTTGAAAGGGGTATCAGATAATATGGGGCGCGACAGGAAACCGAGTCGCGTTGCGACTAGCTCGTAAGGACCAGAATTACTCAATAACGGAAAGAATGAAAGGGATGATGTGCGATGGAGGAAACAAAGAATCCAACGAGAACGAGTCAACGGTAACAAGAGAACGAGGTTTGAGAACAAGGGCCGTCCACTATTATTCAGGGGCGAATTGGGATTGGGAGCGAAGACGGTCCGGATCACATCGAATTAATATTGGGCGTCCAGGCCGGGATATTTTTTCTCCTCCCACAGCCAGTACAGCTGACCAAGTTGGTGTAATGCCCAGCGACAGGTAGCTTTCTGCGGCAAGACCCTGGCGGGGTACCTCGAGGCCCGCTCTGCAACCTGGTTGGGTCGAAGTGGCAGGTCTGAATCGGGATTAGTGGAAGCCGTCTGGTCTTGCATTTATGGGAGCTGCTGGGCTCTTGAGCTTTCTCCGCAATGATGACCGACCGACCATCCAGAGGCCGGGTCGCACCTCCAATACCTCTTCAGGAGCGCGGGCAACAGATAGTATATTCTTCCAGACAACCAAGCCTGGTGACTCCTTCTCATCCGGGTTGAGAAATTTCAGATTCAGATCAGAGCATACATCTGTATAAACGGGCCAAGCGAACACGTTCCTGAATCAGGAAGTGTGCGGAGAAGCATGCGGCGCTGGCGAGCAGCGAGCGCCGGTAGATGCGTCCTAATTTAAATTGAAGGAGAGATCACAGAACACCTGCAGAGGGTGGCACAACATCTCTGTACTTGTACCTTGAGCTAAACCGAATGGTGTGGTGTGGAGGTTGTTTGTTACCGTATCCAGTACCTTGCTGTTAGCAAGGCCGACCCGAGCAGGCCGCGTTCAGGGGTCAGTCCCGATTCTATCTTTCCAAAGAAAAGCTGTAGCCGCCGCAATATTAATGGACCGAAGGAAGAAAATCGGTGAAAGAGAAGCAATGCTCTGTTTCTCATGAGCAGTGATGGTAGAAGTTGCGAGTTGGACCTCTTCAAGCCGTTCTGGAATGTTACTAAGTCCGGTCAATGACAGCGTGGTTGACCCGCGGGCCGGAATGATGCCGTGATGTCTCAGGTACTTCATCCTTCCCATATCTCCTGCAAGCACGGAGCATCCCTCCACGGATGTATCAGACCAACATACTGGCAAACAGCCTCTGTGCAACTCTATTCTTCAATTGCTTCTAGCCCGGTCCACCAGTAGCTAACTTGATCGCACTCCGTCATTTGCTTCAGAAAATCTTCGCATCCTTCTCCTTTGATAAGAATTCCTTGGCAATCTTGAGCATCATGAGCCCAACTGACTCTAGCTTCGGTCAAAGTGTTTCGGAAGTGGCTCTTAAATTGCAATTGGCAATGTGGAGTTAAAAAATCACGCTTGACGAGTCCAACTAGAGTAGTTGTCTGGCTCAAGGCATCAGGGCAGGAGTCCCAAGTGCGATCATCTTCACTCCAACAAAGTATTTGGGCATGTTGCAAGACTCACATCACAAGAACAAATGAATTAGGACCAGCAGATAAGTATCGTGAGCTGTGTCTCGTGGTTGAAGTTGATGGTCCTGCACAAAGGAGAGTTCGGATAGCTAGTTGGGACCGCCTTCACTCCAGACCGCCCGCATGGTTGGGTGGCTTCGAGTGAGGAGAGGACCCTTTCTTCTGACTGCCCATAGGGGAAAGAGCAGTCCATAACCGAAACGACCAGAGCGATGGCTTGCTAGTTCGAAATAGGTCTCTCTACCGGAACGCCACGCGCGCTGCACCATTGGCGCCGTCCAACTCCACGTTGAAAAAAAAAAAAAAAAAAAAACCA
>Ga0247774_1000691_pt1 | contig 16871 bp, 20 predicted proteins | sample UWRJL001104B6_FD_179933 | JGI IMG/M metagenome (GOLD analysis project Ga0247774, IMG submission 179933) | Plant litter microbial communities from Arlington Agricultural Research Station in Wisconsin, United States - UWRJ-L001-104B-6 | ecosystem: Environmental > Terrestrial > Plant litter >... | reverse complement strand
TGACAAGGGAAGGGAAGAAACTTCGACGCTCAAATCTTCTTGAGGCATCATTCCATTTCCCCCCCATGTCGGGAATTCCCATCACGACGACTGACCAGACAGGCCGGGCACCGCCATCGAAAATACGCAAGCCGGCACGAACTAAAACCGAAGCTGATTCCGCCGAGTTGTCAATGGATCGACCGTTGGGGCCCTTAGGGGTTGCCACCCAGTCCACTGGTCCTGTTCGAGGGCTGCCCGACAATCCGGCGAGCATGCGACGACCAGTGCCGGCCGGTCCTCCGCCAAACTTGCTAGGAAGCCAAGTGCCACCCGTCCCGCCAATTCCGAATATTCGAAATGTTCCTCCTCCAAATCCGCAGCCTGCGTATGCCGCGAGGGTTCTCGCCCTTGCTAGGCAGGCCATGCAAAAGGCTCTTCAGGAGAATGAGGCCCAGGCTCAGAGCGCTGAAGGAGGCGTCGTGAGCAGCGACTTGAAGACTGGCGTGACCATCGACCTGAGCAGAAAAAACATTCGCGAGCTTCCCGAGGAAATTGTGGATGTAATCAAGGACGAATTGGAAAGGTTGGATTGCTACTGTCCTTGGATGCAAATCTATCTTGAAACTATGCTGACTTGTCCAACTTTCTCCAGACTGGCTCTATCGCACAACCAACTTTCGTCCTTCCCCAGCCGTCTCCCCGAGTGCACGCTGCTTCGATATCTGAATGTCCGAAATAATCAGTTCAGAGAATTCCCCTTGCCTGTAAGAGCCACGAAACGGCAATCCCCCTTCCGATCAAGACTAATGGCGTACAGCTATGTGATTTGAAGTCTCTGGAAATTCTGGACCTCGGCCGAAACAAGCTTCGATCTCTCCCGCCCGACATTGTCAGGCTTTCATCGCTAAAGGTTTTGGCCGTGCAAAAAAACCGTATCCAGGAGCTGCCGCTCACCCTGGCAGACATGGCGTCGCTGCAGGTGCTGAAGTGGGAAGGAAACGAAATCACGTTCCCGCCACCCGAAGTTTTCCAGATCCAGGTTTCGAGCCCGCCCAACGAAGGCATCTTGAGAGACAGCGAGGTGACGGAGGTGGCTGTGACAACCAGCATCAAAAGATTTTTGAGGCAAAGGGCGGCCGCCCTAAACGGCAGGGTTGAATCCGATACGGGCGGCGAGGAGTCGAGCGAGGGCACCGAGACGCCGCGGATGCCCATGAAACGAGTCATGAGCGGACGCTTCCCCATCAAGGTCAACGGCTCTGACCTACCCGACATGCGATCCCCCGCGCTGGCCAGACCGCCGCCGATACCGACGCGCTCCCACTATCGAGGGCTGTCGCAGCAGAGCACCGCGGTTCGGCGGTCCAACGTCATGCCGTTGACGATAGGAGGGAACATGACCAACGAGCGTGTACGCAGCAACTCGGAAACACTGCTTCAGCAGGCTCGGCAGAGCCAGCCCGAAAGGCCTGAGAGTCGCAACCGACGCATGGGCATTGTGTCCAAGAAATCAGAGCTGACGACGCTGGACGAGGGGCAAGCGAATAATCGCTTTAGCCACTATCGAGGTTTGAGCCATGGGTCTGCCATGCAGGGCCCCGTCCCGAACATGACGTCTAAGAGTCCGGCCACGCCGACCGAGCCGTACATGCAAAGGCCCATCTACGTCCGACGACTTTCTATCCTTCCAGAGCGGAGACGCGAGTCCAAGGTGTACGATACGGTCATCGAAACGGCCAAAGGCGTCCTATACTCGGTGTTTCAAATCCATCCCATGATACAGATGCTGATGAGCCTGACGGGCGACGGATCTCCTAAGCGTTCAAGTCTGGAGATTGTCTTTTACAACACCAACTCGCACGTTGAGGAGCTGGAGCAGGAGATCCAGAAGCACGACCCTGCCAACTATGACGACGAATATGTCGCCGCTCAAGACAACGAGAATGTCTACCGGGCATGCATGACGCTCGCCAGTGCGTACACGCATGTGTGCACTCACCTTTCAAACAACATCGACACGTTTGTCGATAATGGTGATCCGAGGTATATCAGGACCTTGTTGATGCTGCTCTACAACAGCATCATGGAGTTGCGTGTCACCTTGTCGGCGGTCATGCCCGACGATGGGTACAGGAGGAGCGCGAGCCGTGCGGCCATGGGTGGGGACACGATCCGGCCGCATTCGAGGGAAAGTTCCGTCACGCCCACCGCAGACCGGCCAAGCTTCAACCAACGCGCTCGCAACGGGGCTTTCGTCCACAACCCGAGCAACCTACGGGTCGCCACCGATGTTCCGATGCCGATGCCGATGCCGATGCCTTATATCAACGGGAGCGGGAGAACGGCCACCATTACTTCGGCGACCCCGCGATCAGGGGAATCTTTCGCTTCGAGCGCCACCTCGGGTGGCCGCGGCGGCGGAGATTTCAGTGATGACGACCGCCAGTTTGAAAAGATTTTCTTGTCACTGCACCGGTCCTCGGAGCTTGTCATGCAGACCCTTCCAGGATTTATTACTCAACTCACAACGGGCCTCCGCAACGCCATGACTCAGCGAGAGAGAGGTGCGGTGCAGGACGACGCTCTGCGGTGCTGGAAAGTCATGGTCGCAAAGGCGACTACAGCCGTCCACCAAACCGAGAGTCTGAAACAACGCATGTCGCTCATAAAGCTGAAGGAGCCGGGCATCAGGACACAGACGGCCTTTTGGAACGTCTGCAACAACTTTATCGACTCGTGGGGCGAGTTTGGCGGCGTGATGAAAGACGCATTGACCAAGTACAACTTGCCCCTCCCCCAGGACGCCAGGCTCAGGCTGCGACCCATACACCTGGCCATAAAGGAGACGCGAGACTCGATCCTCAACTCACCATGGTCCTACTTTCTGCGAAACCCGAACGCGGCCGGCACCATGAGCCCCTTGTCGCAAGGAGATGGACAGTTGCCCGTGCCGATGACGCCGCAGAGTGCGGCCCTTGGTCCTGCTGTGCAGGCGACGGTGCCGTCCACACCGCAGAGCGCGTCATTTTCCGCGGCGTTTTCGGGCGGCGTTTTCGAGAGGGCCGATGCCTTGATCTCGTACGGTGGACTGTCCATGTCGTCGAGGTCGGGGACCATGTCGACCACTGGTACGAGCAGTTTAGGTTCTGGTGGGGATGGGACCCTGACACCAAATTCTATCATGAGCCCTGGGTCGGGGGGAATGCCTATCAGGATGAATGGGGGCATGAATGGGAAGCCGTTGTTCTAGCGGAGACGGCGACCTACGTGGGCCTAAACCGCCTGGGTGGTGCAGAAGCAAAGCTTGGAGTTGAGAAGGAAGATTTCGTTCGCTTCTTTGTTGCATTTTTGCATGGGACTCTGGAGTTTAGTTTGTGGCTCCATCCCCTTGAAAATGCGGTCGTGGGATGGGACGAAACAATACGACATAAATTTAATTCAGTGTGGAAACGGACTAGGCTCTCCCGTAGGATGTCTGTCGGGACAATCGGGAGGTACATGTATAATTAGGTGGTACAACTTGTGGGCTATGGACCTTATTGGAGAGTAATGCAACCGAAGACGTTGAAAATAAACGGCCTACAGCTTTATTTGGCTTCTGATGCTACTTTTTAATTCCACTCATCAGAGTGCAGGTGGAGCGCTTCGCAGCCTTGCAGGCATCAAATCCACTCCTCAGGTCCTTCCCGCCTTACAAGGAGAGACTGAAATTCCACAGGAAAACTACTCCAGTACAGACAGTTTATGAGCCCAATGCCGTTGTCCTGGCCAGCACCTACTCGCTTTCGGCTGAACATCGGTTGAAACATACCCCTGCACTTCACCTGCAGGCACCGCGTCCATTTTCATGTGGCGCGTCGTTCCACATGTCAAAATTGGGAGGAGCTAACGATTGAAGATTTTATTGGGGCACTTCTTCAGCTCAGCACCGGGATTGATTCTTGACTCTCGGTTTGGCAATCTCAGATTTCTTATCGAGTCAGGACCAGTCGAAAAGGCATGATGGGGTCTAACATTGAGGTCAAGTTGAGCCAAAGAGGTATGGTAGCCATTGCAGAACCTTTGGTCTTGATGGAAACATCACAGTAGCTAATTGAGGGTGATCCGCAACAGCGCCAAAGAAGCCGATCGGCAGGCTCCCGCCTTCAATTTCTGTGTCGCCCGACTCGACGGTTGAGGAGATTAAGAAGTTGATTGCCAAGGACGCGGGTATTAGGGACCATAATCGGATTGGGCTGTTTTATCCATCCACCAAAAAGACGATCAAGGACCGGCTGGCAAAGATTGGAGATGAGAAGGATGTGGTAGATCATGGCGAGATGCTAGTCAAGGACCTCGGTATGCCCCCCGGCCCTCCCATCTACTGCTTCAACTACCATGTATACCTGTGAAACTGATCATTGTTCCTGCAAAATAGGGTTCCAAGTCAGCTGGCGCTTTGTCTACATAGTAGAATACTTCGGCCCCCTCCTCATACACCCCCTAGTCTTTTTCCTGCGCCAATACCTCTACCCGAACATCCCCATCAAGCCCCTCGCCGCCTCCGTCGATGGCGACCTGTCCCCGTCCCAGAAGCTCCTCTTCGGCATGATGATGCTACACTTTCTCAAGCGCGAGATCGAAACCATCTTCGTCCACAAATTTTCCGCCTCCACCATGCCGGCCTGGAACATCTTCAGGAACAGCGCCTTTTACTGGTTCCTCGGCGGCCTACTCTCTGCCCTCGACGTGTATCACCCCCGCAGCCTTGCCGCCCGCGACCAGGACCCTTTGGTCAACTACCTCGGCCTGGCACTGTACGTGTTCGGCGAGGGGATGAACGTAGCGGTGCATCTGCACCTTTCGAGCCTGAGGAGCAGGGGGGGGACGGAGAGGAAGATACCAACGGGGTTGGGGTTTGGCCTTGTGACGTGTCCGAACTACATGTATGAAGTGGTGGCGTGGTTGGGTATGATTATTGTGTCGAGAAGCTGGGCAGTTGCGCTTTCTATTGCGGTGGGGATTTTGTACATGAGGGCTTGGGCTATTGGGAAGGAGAGGAGTTATAGGAAGCAGTTTGGGGACAAGTATAAGAAGAAGAAGTGGGGCATGCTTCCGGGGTTCTTCTAAGGACGGCATGAGAATGATTTGAGAGGTGAAGATGCTGTAGGTGTTGGCCGTGGAAGCTTGATGGGTGCTACATTACTAATAGGATCGCTTAAGGGTCGGATATGTTGTATGACAAGTCGTTTGTTGTTTATAATTAAAGTTCTGTTAAGGGTAAATCGCCTACACCCTACAATCTACTCCAACTACGCGAGAAAAAGAAGCCCACATTTCAGCCCTATTCAGATACATTTCATATGGTATATTGCCGTGAATTTCATAATCTCGTGAAGGTCCGGTCGTGACAACATGAACCACGAAAGAACACCCAAAACTCTTCGTCAAAAACATGCCTCCCTCTGCCAATATCAGCCACCTCCTGTTGTAGAAAGCGACGTGGTCTCCGACTCCTTCGTCCGACTGCCGCCCTCCTCCGTCCCATTCACGGACTCCCCTTCCGCCAAACTCCGACTCGTATCCGAAAACGCCGTGTGCGATCCGTACCCATCCATATCCATCATGTCATCGTGATGCCCCTGGTTCACCTCACCCACCGTCGCAATCCCCTTGCCCTTGTCCAGCTTCTTGAGCACGTCATCACTCCCACCCTGGTCGTTGTCGAATTCCCTCCCCATGAAGTCCAACCCACCCGCCATCCGCTTATCTCTTTCCAAATCGTCTCCAGCCCCGCTCCCCTCCCTTTCCCCATCCCTTTCCATTCCCCTGTCTTCTTCCTTCCCCTCAGCCGCGTCTCTCTTTCGATCGTCGTCGTCCTCCTCCCCGCCGCTATCGCTCCCTAGGTACGTACTGCAGCTGCAACAGCTGCTCCCGCAGTCGCTACCATGCCCTCCCTCGTTCGCTAGCCTCACCGTCTCCTCCAGCACCAGGAAATCCCGCTCCAGCACCTCGGCCCAGTTCTGCACGTTGCCCAGCAGCTTCACCTTCCGGGCCGCGTCCTCGGCCACCTTGGAGAGCTTGTCGTTTTCCCTGCGCAGCGCGTCCGTCGCCTTGGCGAGCTGGGTCTCCTGCTTCCCCAGCGCCGTCGCGTTCGAGTGCAGGATGGCGCCGCGCGACTGCAGCTCCGAGTCGAGCATGTTGCCGAGCGAGGCCACCACGGCGGCGCGGGCCTCGGAGATTTGCCGCTCCGTCGACGGCGTGGGGAGGTGCGGGGAGATGTGCGACGTCGTCGACGACGACGGCGGGGGGGCCCCGGGGGGGCGAGAGGACGGACCGGCCGCGTTGGATGTGGATGGCCCGGCGACGGGTTGGTGCGCCGGTGGCAGTGCGGGGAAGGCGGGCGAGGGGAGGGACGACGACGAGGACGGTTGGGTCGGGCTGGTCGTGCTTGCTGCTTGGTCAGGAGAGGTGATGATGGTGCTGGAGGGGGACGCTTGCGCGCCCAAGGAGGAGGCTCCTGAAGCCATTTTTTGGGTTGAACTTTCGATTCTAAGCTACGCGATCGATGGCCCGGATTCGGAGGCTCCAGCCAAGAAAGCCTGTGTATTTAGCGCGTAGTCTCCTTTGATGCTTGTGCCCGCAAAAACGGGCAGAAGCTATAGGTGGCGCGTGGACGATGGTGTTTGGAGCTACAGGAACTGCCGGCAAAGTCTAAAGTTATTGTTTGTTCGAGAGAGGGGAAGCTTGAAGCTCGAAGCTTAGAGAGACGATAGGCGCACCTGACGTTTCGTGCAGCTCATGTCTGACCGATGGGTGGGGTCCGACCGGAGCCGAAGGCGGGGCAGGGCGAACTGGGTACGGAGAATATTAGGGTTAAGTCACTACTATTGTCTGAACCAAGCCCAAGCACAACAAGTCTAATAAAAGTGAGGAATTCGTTGAGACTCTGGGGATTTCCTATCGAATTGTCTTTTTGATTTGGCTCAAGGTTCGTTTAAACCTTGGAATGTTAACCTTTTCTTAGTCCTAAGCTAGAGAGTAGCGCAATACGGATAAGGTTGAGGAGATGATTAGCTACCTGCTTCAGCATTTTAGGAATGAAAGTTACATCCAAATCACGTCTCATAACTAATTGTGAAATAGCGGTGGCGTCTTATCTTAGGTCTTCCGGCTTTCCATTTTAGTTTCTAGACCTCTATGTTGTATGAAGAGCAAGAGAGCCCCCGGATGTAGATCGAATCAAGCTGTGTCCCCATGTGTGTCTTCTCCGGGCCCCCAGTAGAAGACTAAGAAGTTTTGTTAAGATCTTATATAAATTTCTGGAATGTCGACCTACCATACTAGACGTGGGCCTTACCTCCCCTGCTGCCTCCTTTTCTCTCGTTTCCTTTATCTCCCCCCCTCTCTCCATTCTTTTTTTGGACCTTGTCTCTCATACTTTATAGAAAGATTCTCATACTTCGGTCTATATACATATTTAAACTGTAAGACTAGAGTAGGATGCTAGCAAATGAAGCTGAAAATGCTACTCTCTGAAGGGATAACCTTCTCAGCAACCCATTTTGTAACAGTCCTAATTTCTCATGGTAAAAGACCATGATTCAACAAAAGAATGTCTCTCTATATCTGTGAAGGCGAACCCATTAAGCAGCCTGGTATTTACACAGTCTAAATCAGGATTTCCACGGTGCGTGTCGTGAATCTGGACAGCCTTGGCTGTTGCTACCACTTCAGTCAGTGGCTCATGGCCACTACCTAAAACGCCCGAGTTGGGACTCACCTCCTCGAGCAAGTAGTCACCGCCCCGTTTGTCAAATTCCTTCCTCAAATGTCTGTTCTGTCCTTGCCGTTGACACAAAACCATTCACCACCAAAGTCTCGAGACAAGCAGAAAGGAATACCATTCATAGGCCTGTCTGGGTCCAATCTCCTTTTTCTTCAGAAATATCAACAGGTTCATCATGAGCAATCAAACCATTGCCTCGACATCTAGCTGGGTAATGGGATCCTCCTCTGCCCTCAAGACAGTCTACCCATGGACGTGTTCTGACTACCAACTCCCAGATTGACGTCTTGCGCAGCACGACGCCGATCCCCCGAGTCCAATCCGCCGGACCTCCAGGCCTTGCAAGACCCCATCCTGGGCTTGAACACCCTTCTGGGCTTGAAGACTCCCACGGATTTGAACCGCCACTTGAGATGACGATGGAGCCACCTCCAGGACTTGGACCACAAACAGCCGACAGCACTGATAATTTTGGTGCTCATCGACGAGCTCAAGCTACTAACCCTTCACATGCGGCTCGCTCCCGAGCGGGAACTGTTCCTGCCGCGACGGCACTCGCAGAAGCAGGCCGTAGCCATCTCTATGGCAGCCCGTACCCACAGCAGCTCCAACAGTTCCGAGCCGACCCTCGAGGCACCCCCACGCCCGGTAGTAGGTCTAAGATGGAAAGAGGCAAGAGGGGGGACACAGCAGGAAGCAATACCAAGTCGACGGGAGACAAAAACCGTCCCCTTATAGATGGCCGGTTCGAGATGCTCGCTCGTCGATGGGCGCAGGACTACGGCTCGCAGAGTCTTGATATACCTGACTATGAGAAGGCGGGACTTACTGACGAAGAGGTCGAAACGGTCAACGGAATGCAGCTGAACTTAGCCCAAAAGATGGCAAAGAAGAATGAGAACCACGCTATGAGCGTCGCACTTGATGCACGAACGCAGCCCTTCGGGCCGGCAGTCTTTTATCGTACTTCACCCTCATACCCGCCGTGGGAAATGGACATCGATTCTCAGATTTCCGTCGCAGCGCAGCAAGCTTATATGCAGAGCGGCCTGTCGGCGCAGGAGGCTTACCTACAGGGTCAAACTAGCAATTCGAAGAACCAGCCGTCGACACCAGGACCAAGCGCTGCTCCTCAGAAACGAGTATCTAGGCTGGGCCTACAAGACCCGGACCCGAGTATTCAACAAGACCAACGCCTAATGTTGGAGGACAAGCGGCAGTTTAAGCAATGGCAGGACCAGCAACGACATCGACAATGGCTGGAACGAAAATTGCGGGAGCAGCAACAATACCCTTCGCTGGAGCGGTCTGGCCACCAGGAGAATCAGCGGCCGGCCTCCGAGGCAGGGAGAGAACTTGCCCGGATTCTGTATTGGGCCGATAGGCTCCGGTTGATAAATTCACCATTCCTGCCGCGGACGGTGGAGGAGCTTGAAAAGCACGAGAGAGAGCGGGAGCAGGATAAGACACGCGAAGAACAGAAACAGATTCGAGAATGCGAGAACGCGAGGGAGTTTGCTGAGCTAACGCAGGTAAGGCTTGGGAACTGGATGGGGCTTTTCCCGGAGTTGTATAAACATGGGGTTGATGTCCACTGGCCGGCGAACGAGGCAGAGAAGCAAGAGCGTGTGGAGGAGTGAGGAAGACGAGAGAGTCGGAGAGGGTGATGATGAACTTAGACGAAGCGGCGAGGGATGGAAGGTGAGCGTCTTGACGAGTCGAGACTTTCATCCTGATGCATAGGGAGCAGTAGCGTTATTTTGTAGGGTAGATTCCGCGGACATAGCGCGTTCTAGGAGATTCCCTGGATTGGTCACTTGGTAATGCTTATAGGACAAATTTTGCCTACCTGCATGACCGATACTACAAAGACTTCTGAGGCTTGCTTTCGTAGCAATAACACATGAAGACGACACCGCTTTGGAGTTGCCAACCAAAGAGCTAGTTCGCGGTCCTTGGCAACCGTTACTATGATTATGAAGGACCGTACTCTCAGATCCGAAACTGATTGATCAACCGATTAATAGGCATGTTGTTCGCATGGCCAAATAGGTACTCAGACGCAGTAATGCAGGCATGCAAGGAGGTAGCGCATCTTTGCTAGATACTATGGGCTGTTTGCCTGTCTTCTATCTTGCAAAGGTCTCGGGCACGAAAGAAGCAAAGAAACAGGTCTAAAAGCCGAAGGGTTACGTCTCGAAGGGTTACTCTCGAAGGGTCGAGATATCTAGAATATCGCGGAAAATTATCGGGTCATTACAGGCTGACGCACGGACTGTCCAGAACGCTCCAAAAGTTCTGCCTCAGGCATTAATCTTCAACCCTACGTTGTGGAGCCCACACAACCACTCCCCACCCCGAAAATCCATTTACTGCTACGACGAACTTTTGTAACCTTCTGCCTCGACATACATTCCTCATCATCCACCCATTTTCCACGATTGCTTTCTGGTGAGCACAATACGCATCAGGTAAGTCTTCCCATCACTCAATTAGCGATTGATCGACCTTAGTGAAGAACGAAATCAACTCTCTTCTGCCTTTTCGATCCTCCATCCTGCCAAAGAATCAAGTCACTGACTTCATATTTTGCAACAGATCTCGCAATCATGGGTATCTCTCGAGACTCCCGCCACAAGCGTTCCGCTTCTGGCGCCAAGCGACAGTTCTACCGTACGTGAACCATATCATACACTTGGGCTTCTGTCCAGACCATACATATCCGGAAAGCCCGTATACGGGCCTTTCCATGCTGTCTCTTTACGAGCGGCAACCATTCGGAAGTCCGTATGCGGGCCTTTCTTCAAGTTCTTGGAAACAAGAACGAAGGAAAGGAACCATACGTTCTGACCTATTCTACCAACAGGGAAGAAGAGAGCTTTCGAAGCCGGCCGTCAGGGCGCCAACACCCGTATCGGCAACAAGCGTATCCACGTCGTTCGCACCCGCGGCGGCAACCACAAGTACCGCGCGCTCCGTCTGGACAGCGGCAACTTTGCCTGGGCTTCAGAGGCATGCACCCGCAAGACGCGTGTCATCGTCGTAGCCTACCACCCGTCCAACAACGAGCTTGTCCGTACCAACACCCTCACGAAGAGCGCCGTCGTTCAGATTGATGCCGCCCCATTCCGCCAGTGGTACGAGGCCCATTATGGCCAGCCGCTTGGTCGTAGGCGCCAGAAGGCGCAGGCTGCGAAGGACGGGAAGGCGGAAGATGACGTGAAGAAGAGCAGCTCCGTGGAGAAGAAGCAGGCGGCTCGGTTTGCGGCCGGAGGAAAGGTTGATCCGGCTTTGGAGAAGCAATTCGAGGCGGGTCGGTTGTATGCCGTCATTTCCAGCCGGCCTGGCCAGAGCGGTCGGTGTGATGGATATATTCTTGAGGGGGAGGAGTTGGCGTTTTACCAGCGTAAGCTCCACAAGTAAAGGGACGAGTCGAGGAAGGGGAGGCGGAGGTTTCTCCTGCTTTGTCTTTTACGGTAGACCATCACGGCCGGGTTCGGTGTTTAGGCAAGGGTTAAGCATGCATCCACAAGATCCTCTAGATCTCTAGGAGCCTTGAAAGATGGGCACTGATCAAAGCAAAATCAAAGTTTAAAAAATTTGAGACTTTATTATTCGTGTGAAGATGATTGTGATGTTTCAAATAGGACATGTCGACACTGTCGTAAATGATCCTTTCTACCTCTCGACAAGTCTCACCAGAGACTTGGAGGTCTGGTGGTCATACTAGATATGACTTGATGCTGGCCGTAGGAGGGAATCAAAGATGTGGGAGCCGGGAGTCGAGCAGGGGAGAAGAAAAAAAAAAACCGAACAGTTGACACAGAACCTGGTGGCTGGCCACAACGAACACATAAATGCGTCGCGAATCCCAGAGTGTACAGAGCATGAGGACATAACCTATGCAATCCCGAAGTCTCTTCTAACAAAATTCAATAAAAAAGCAGTCTATTGTTCATACCCCCATAGCTTGATCATACGCGCGCCATAGCTGTTTTTAAATATTATTTTCCCCTCTGCCTGTTGCTATGGACTATGCATTGCATGTAAAAAAAAAACCGGAAAGAAAAACCACGCCCTGTTTGGTTCATTGTGTTTTTGACACCCGCCCCTGTTCCGTTTATTGATGCTGCTGGCGCCTGATGGGAAAAGCAAAGCACCCTGACCATAGAATGAAACAAATACGTTTTTACATTTATCCAAGGGGGTAGGGACCGGCAGCCACTACGAAGATGTTTCGCATCGGTATTGACTAACCCCCACCGATCCTGACGAGGTAATGCTGGGAGGTGAGAAGCGAGGTGGGGAAATCGGACGAGGAGAAGACAGGACAGGAGAAGAAAGGACGAGCGGGAGGCTCTTCGTCCTTGACCAGTTTAATCTAGGTGAACTGACGCTTGAGATCTGTCCATTTCCGAGTAAGTGTCTCGTGCTGGGAGTTGATCTGCAAAGAAAACGAGTTAGTAAAAAAAAACACAATCAACACGAGCTGTTGAACAAGTAAAACTTACCTCAGCATACTGCATCTTAGTCCGCACCAACTGCTCCTCCAACGCTGTCAGCTCCTGCTCTAACCTCTGGTTCTCCTCGTGCACCTTCTCGTTTCTCTTCATGAGATCATCCCGTTCCAGCTTCCACGCCTCTTCAATCTCCTCAGGCTGCTTCTCGATCACAATCCGCAGCTCCCTAACCTGCCCCTTCAAGCTCTCATTCTCGTCCTTCAGCTCCTCGTTCTCGACTTTGGTGTGCACTAATTCCGTCGCCATAGCCGCCTGCTCCGTGTCGCACGCCTCGATGCGATCTTCCAGCTTCCGGACTTTGATTGTGAGGGATGCGTTCATAACCTTCAAACCATCCAGCTCCGCTTCGTGTTCCTTTTCGGCCCGCCTCTTCTCTTCCCATTCCGCGGTGTATGCCTTGAGCGTCTCGGGGGTGATGCGCACCTCGCATGCATCTCGGACCAGCTGGTCGGCGCGGTACACTTCTTTGTCGATGGTGGAGCTTGAGGAGCCGAAGAAGCCGTTTTCGAGGATGCTCCCCGCGCTGGGGTCTTTGTCAATGTAGACGTCGAACACCTTGTCTTTGAGGAACGTGGTGAGTTGTTGCATGTCCGACATGCCCAGCAGGGTTGTGGCGTTCTTCTGCATGAGTACGATGCCAAAGCGCAAAATGGCAGAGAGACCCTCTGAGAAGATGAGATCGTAGATGCGGAGAACCAGCTGGAGAGGGAACCGGTAAGCGAAGAGGGTAAGGAACCATTGTGTGGCGTAGAGATGAGGGGAGATGCCCCGTCGGTGCAGGTGGCAGTACAGAGCCGGTTCGAGGTCCTCCAGGAGGCGTTCGAACTGATACAGGTGCATGTGCAGCCCCGGCATGTCTTGTATGAAGAGATCCCGCAGGTGGTAGTGGTTCATGAGCCGGACAAGAAGACAGAAAGCCTCCTCCTCGGTCATGTTGAAAAGCAAAGGCATGACGAGAAAATTCATGCCCTGGGCATAGCCGACGCCCTCGTCAAACAAAGCATAAGCCTTGCAAACCCCAAAGAGACCATCCTGGAGGCCCTGCGCGGCAGCAAACTTAGAATAGCTCGTTCGTGCCCCGAGATCTCTCTTGATTGCCTTCTCTAGCTTTTGCAGCATGGCCGCGTCCTCCTTCTGCTTCTTTTTCCGTTCTGCTCCGGCGGCTGCCTGTGCCTTTTGCAACGCCTCGGCATTCTTCTCGCCGGCTGCCGATGGGGATACGATGCCGTTGGGGCCGGACTGTTCCGAGTGGACTGATGATGCGGAAGACTGGACTGATGCCTCGGAGTGGATGCTGAGGTTTCCGTTGCTCGATGCGCTGACAGTGGTGCCGTTGCTGTTCCTATCCTTGTCCTTCTCAGTGCCCCTCGCCACCAGATCCTTGTATACAGTCTCCAGCTCTTCATTCTTGCTCTGGGCAAGGACTTGCCATATTACGCCCCGAATTGCATGTGGAATGCCTGCTATAATGGCCTTGTTGAGTTCGCCTGCGCTGGTTCGGGCGACGGCCGCCGGTCCTTCATAAACTACCGACTGCCACAAATCCCAGTCGACTTCCGAGTCGGCCATAGCCGAAGGACCCGCCGACACTCCTGATGCTGTTCCTGGTGCGAGGTTTGGATTCGGGCTAGGAGGAATTGGAGAGGATGGAGGCAGGTTCTTATCACCCTCGACGTCCCCAGACGGGCTTGTAGGGCTCACCATTCCTAGCCCTAAATTCGAGCTGCTCCGTCCTACCAGACTTGCGATGGTTCCTCCCAACATGTCGTCTTCGTTTGTCGGCTGTGTGACGATTCCGGCCTCTTCCCGCATACGCACCATCTTGAAGCGGTCCTTCAGGCTATTCCTTGCTCTAGGTCCACCATCTGTTCCGTGGCTGGACCCTCCTTCCTCATCTAATCTGCTCAGCATCATCTCGGGATTGCTGGTTATTGTTGCTATGGAGCTCGCAGTGTTACGTCGGGGCGAATATTGAGGTGCGATGGGTGGTGAAACGCTGCTTTCTTTCTCCTTGCTGGCGTTCCGAGACAACCAAGTAAAGGCAGAAGTGAGTTTTCTTGTCGGTGCGGCAGGATTGGACTGTGATCCAGACTGCATTGGCAATGCCGACGGCGATGGAATGGGGCTCTTTCCAGGCGATTCGGCGGGCGGTGACCAGGGCATCGACGGGAGAGCCTGGGTGAAGCTGCTTAGCGAAAGTGTTCTCGAAGTTGTAGTGGTTTTTTCTTTGGGAAGATGGTCCTTGGCTGCGGCGGGTGGAGCGATGTCCTTGGCTTCTTCTATTTGCATGATGATCAGCTATAATCCCGCCTAATCCAATAAAGCCGATACGAAAATCGCACCTTGGGGTTTCCGCTGCCGGGCCGAAGAAATGACAGCGTCGTCATCAAGATTAACAACATCAAGGTTCGAAGTTCGTGACAAAGGACGTGACGGGGGAGAGTTTGTGGTCTTTGTTTCCTCTATTTTCTTGGCATCTGCTAAAGGAGTCCCAGCAGGTGCTTTTGTGGGCTCGACAGCTGGCTTGGTGTCCGAACCGGCGGCGGTCGAGGTTCGTCGCTTCGCCCCAGATGGGGTCCTATTTGTTAAGGATCGAGCCGAGTTGGTGTCGACAGCATCTTCGAATGTTTCCTGAGGATAAAAATACGTATTAGACCGAGTTTTTGTGGTTGTCAATCTGCAATGTGGTCGCGTGCTTGGTGGAGAGGATCTCCAGTTCAGAACCACCTACACTGTCTTTTTCCGAGTCCTCCTCAATCGCGGAGTTTGATTTCTTAACCTTCAGGGCTGGAGAGGCCTCTTCCTCCTGTTGGGACATCTTCTCGGTCGCCGCTACGAAAAAACCGTCGCCTAGGTCGGATTCGCAGAGGAATGGTCGATACGCGCCAGGCGATACATGTACCAGGTAGCACGCAGGTACGTGGCCGTTTACTGGGTGACAGCTTCCATGGAGATTCGCAAAGTTGACCTGTCTGAATCAATACCGGGCCGTTTACTCGCTCTTGAATGTTCTGAAACTGGTGCTTGTAGTATGTCGTCGCGAACTGTTGTCTTGAGTACGAGGAGTAGCGCAGAATGAGTCCTGACAAAGAATAATTGGGGGAATAACTAAGCAAAGAAAAGTGTCCAAGTGTGACGTTCATGTGCTTTTACTGTTGGGTCTCCTATTTTTTTTTCTTTCCGAGATTCTGATGCGACTTGCAGCTTTCCTGGCAGCTTCCAGCGTCTGGCCAAAGTAGGTACCGTGCACGATCAGCGCCACTCCCTGGTCGCTGCCTCAGCGGCCAACGTGGCCCAGTTGGAATTGGAAGGCAGAAGAATGGAACGGCGGAACCAGGGTCCTGAATGGCGGGATCAGATGAGCTGCGGGGCATCGTATCAGAAACCCGCATGATGCACCGCCCGCTGACCCTTCGTCCGTTCTACCAGCAGCCTCGGAGCCGCTGTTTCTATTGGGGTTGGAAATGCATTTGAAAGTATGCCTTCGGCTGTGGCGATAACGAATGAGAAAAAAATTTCTAGTATTTCGATTTGCAGCAGTAGCGGGGACATAACTTTCCACTTGCACATGCTCCTTGGTGATAAATCCTGCTGTCTTGTTGGGTTTGAACGGGGTTTTTCGCCCAGCCCATCGTTGGCCTTCACCGGGAGCTGAGGGGGCTTGTACCATGGTAAGCAAATACGCGAACTGAACGCGAATCTCTAGGATAGTAAACCACCTCTTGGGATTGCGTACTATGCTCCCAGGGATCACCACAGGGATCCTGCTGGAAGGGAGATTGCCCCAAGATTTGCTTAACCAGACCTACGGCCAAATTTCACGATTCTCTTCGGCATGATATAATCGGGTTATTCCATCCGAATGATGACTTAACGACTGGCCTGGTGAAGTTCTGGCACATTGATATCTACACATCCACAAGAAATTAGACTGGAAAGAGAAAGACGGGGAGGAGAGAGAGAGAACACGCGAGAAAAACCCATTCCCTCCAGGAAACCAGATGGAAATGGACTGGCAATCAAGTAGTTTGAAGTGGCGCCCTTTTTGCTGGTCCCCTTGAACTTAGATGGTTACCAAGTCAGAGGTATAGAGTACAGAGGTAGTCTACTTAGGGTTTCGTATCCTGACGATTGCAGTCATCAGAGCGATATCTCAATATCAGGCTTCAAGATTAATTTTTGAGGGTCGGGATCAGGCTTGTTGCATTGGCACTCAAAAGCATGCCCAGAATCCAACGCCTAATATCTGATATCATGTAATTGAGTAAATGTACGGGGTGCTTGAAGGCCTCAGAATACCTGGTGGCGGAAGTGGGCAGATGCAAATACTAACAGAGCGTCTGGAGATATCTTGTAAATGTTTAACATTGGATAGGGTCCTCGTTCCGAGCCCTCCACGTTCTACGGTATATGAGAAGGATATTGTGATGTTGCTGCTAGTCGAAGCAGTCAACTGCTTGAGTCTAGAACTTAGGAATGATGGAACTCCCAGCGCCATCGGTGCCGAGGCGCGGAGGCGCGGATAGCATTGTTGCAGATATGCAAGCAAGTTACTGAGGTAGGCAACCAGTGTGCACCAGAGCGGGCTGGGTTCCAAAAAT
>Ga0247774_1000690_pt1 | contig 16883 bp, 15 predicted proteins | sample UWRJL001104B6_FD_179933 | JGI IMG/M metagenome (GOLD analysis project Ga0247774, IMG submission 179933) | Plant litter microbial communities from Arlington Agricultural Research Station in Wisconsin, United States - UWRJ-L001-104B-6 | ecosystem: Environmental > Terrestrial > Plant litter >... | reverse complement strand
CACCCCAATGCGGAGGGGTTCAGGTTGACTTCGCTGGGCGAAAACGTTTGCGTATCCCAATGACATCCTATCTAGCACTCCTGGATTCTCCTCCACCACCACAGGAATCAAGCCCCTTGGCTTCCCTTAGCTACTCACAGCCATCCAGATAGTATCACAGTGAATCTATTTGTGAAGAATTTCTAAGTTCAGTGGGGATTATCGCCTCAGACAATCAAGCACAAGCGAATTCTACACAAGGGCAGAATACTGGGGTAAGGTTTCTGGTAATTGTGTATTGACAAATTTAATTAAATATGCTATAAGCCGCAGGCGATCGTCCGGAGCATCGCCACAACACAAATTCGTGGGAATATTTTTCCGGTACGATCGAACATTTGTCTTGTTTAGCGGCAAAAGCAATATTTGCCAAGCAAGAAATCATCCAAAATTCAGCCTAGTGAACACCTTTAGGATTAGGGGTGTTTACATTTAAAAATCTTTGACTTCAAAAAAATTAACCTTAAGAAGGCGCAGAATTACGGGCGATCGCTCACTAACATAAACTAGACTTAGCTCAATAGTCCGGACTGTTTTTAGTTCTTCGTCTGAAACAATCGATTTTCCGTTGGTAGCGAACTTGCCTTGGAGCCTTGAAACCCTTATTATACACTGGGCAATCAAAAACAGTCCGAAGTATTGTTAGGTAAACCTTAATAAAAAAAACAATGAGTCAAAAACTAATGCCCAGATTAGGAAGTGCGATCGCTAGCACAATTTTAAGTTTGGCAGCGTTGTCAGTGGCAGGAGTTGACCAAGTACAAGCTGCCGTCCTCACCTACAATTTCCAACCGGACCGTGGTGAAATGAACTTCGGTAGCGGTTCTTTCAAGGTGAGTGACTCCTCGCTTACACGAACAGGATTGGAACAAGTTGCAGTATCCGAGGGAATATTTAACACCTTTGCCACGGCCTCTAGAGGCAAAACTTACTATGATTTAGCAGGGGCTATAGCTTTATTTTTTCAAGGGGAGTTTCGCGGACTGCAAACAGGCGGAAACGACCTAGAGATTATAGAATTTGACATTCCAGAATCACAAGGAGGACCTTTTTACGTCAAATATGACAGCAGGGCATTTTGGTATATGGCTACCAACGGGGCGAGCAATCCTGATAGGTGGACATCTTATTTCTTTGGGTATCGTGAGACACTAATTTGGGACAGGGAGCGTGTTTTGGCCATAGACGGACGTACAATTATCAACGGTGCGGAGGTTTCTTACGCCCTAGTGAATACCGAAGCCGAACCAGTTCCCGAACCTCTCACTGCTGGGGGGACAGCTTTAGCATTGGCAGGTTTAAGCTGGTTAAAACACAAGAAAAAAATGGCAGCTTGACGTGCCCAGGCACCTCAACAATTAAGCAGTCAGCAGTCACTTTCGAGAAAATAAGCCAGTGGCAAAATTTTGCTCTCGATGCGGAGACAGAGCTCGGGCTCTGTCAAATCGCGTCTACCAAAAACCCATAGGACAAAACTCCCACCAACGCCCCGAAAAGTACGCCCAAGGGCTCCCGACGCATTCGACAAAGCGTGAAGTGCCCAAGCGCTGAAATAGCCTACCCCCAAAATGAGTCCGCTTCCTGGGTTTGAGGGCGCTCAAACCGATAAAATATCCCAAATAGCCGCTGTAAGCCATGTGTCCGGCGGCGTCACCCAAAATGCGGGGAATTAGCAACTGCAATCCTACTAATTGTCGGGCGTCGGATCCTGCTTGAAGGGTGATATTTTGGATAATATTGGGAACCTGCTCTCAAGCGAGTTTCTAACGCAGTGTAAAGCCGACGGAGCCCGGCACTTCCTAACAGTATTCCGTCTAAAGGTTCCCAAACGCCGACTCGATCGCACCACGGATTTTTCAGCAGCTACTCACAGCCATCGATATCGTACCACAGTCAAACTATTTGTGAAGAATTTCTAAGTTCAGTGGCGATTATTGCCTCAGGCAATCAAGCATCCGCGAATCAAACACAAGGGCCGAATACAGGGGTCTAGTTTCTTACTATTGTGTATTGACAAAATGAATTAAATATGCAGTTGAATCGCGGGCGATCGTCCGGAGCATCGCCACAACACAAATCCGTGGGAATATTTTTCCGGGATGCTCAAACATTTGTCTTGTTTAGCGGCAAAAGCAATATTTGCCCAGTAAGAAATGATACAAAATTCAGCCATAAGAACACCTTTAGGATTAGGGGTGTTTACATTTGGCAATCTTTGAATTCACAATAATTAACGTTAAAAAAGCCCAGAATTACGGGCGATCGCTCCCTAACATAAACTACACTTACGTCAATAGTCCGGACTGTTTTTAGTTCTGAGTCTGAAACAATTGAGTTGCCGTTGGTAGCTCGATGGCCGCAGATCTTTGAAACCCTTATTATACGCTAGGCAATCAAAAAGAGTCCGAAGTATTGTTAGGTAAACCTTAATAAAAAAAACAATGAGTCAAAAACTAATGCCCAGATTAGGAAGTGCGATCGCCAGCACAATTTTAAGTTATGCAGCCGTGTCATTCGTAGGAGTAGACAAAGCACAAGCCGCCCAACTCACCTACAATATCGATGTGGGCGGTGGAGGTGGCGCTTCGAATAATTTTTTAAAGGTGGATACCTCCTTGCTTGCAGGAATAGGACAGCAATATATTGCCGTTTCCGAGGGAAGATTCTACGGTGACAATTTGGCAGGGGCTGCAGCTTTATTTATTCAAGGGCAGTTTAGCGGACTGCAAACAAGCGGCGGGAACCAGGTGATCTCAGAATTAATCATTCCTCCAGACGAACCGTTTGGGCCTTTGTACGTTAAGGTGGACAGGAGGATATCTTGGTTTATCACTACCTACCCGGCTCCTTTTCCTAGGTTGGGATCTGTGTTAGATTCGTATTACGAGGAATATACGACCTACAACGGTGGTAGTCCACAGCGAACCAATAGAAATTACTCGACGAATATCCCTGTTTATTACACCCTAGTGGATACCGCACCCTCACCAGTTCCCGAACCTCTCACCGCAGGGGGGACAGCTTTAGCATTGGCAGGTTTAAGCTGGTTAAAACACAAGAAAAAAATGGCAGCTTGACGTGCCCTGGCACCTCAACAATTAAGCAGTCAGCAGTCACTTTTGAGAAATTAGGCGAGTGGCAAAATTTTGCTCTCGATTCGGAGACAGAGCCCTGGCTTTCAAAATCGCAGCCACCAAAAACGCATAGGACAAAACTCCCACCAACGCCAGCAAAAGTACGCTAACGGCTCCCGACGCATTCCACAAAGCGTGAAGTGCCGAAGCGCTGAAATAGCCTACCCCCAAAATAAGCCAGCGCTTCCTGGGTTTGAGGGCGCTCAAACCGATAAAATATCCCAAATAGCCGCTGTAAGCCATGTGTCCGGCGGCGGAACCCAAAATGCGGGGAATTAGCAACTGCAATCCTACTAATTGTCCGGCGTCGGATCCTGCTTGCAGGGTGACATTTTGGATAATATTGGGAACGTGCTGTCCCATAGTTTCTAACAGTGTAAAGCCGACTGCTGAGGCACTTCCTAACAGTATTCCGTCTAAAGGTTCCCAAACGCCGACTCGATCGCGCCACGGATTTTTCAGCCAATTTCCCAGCAGCATCGCTCCCAAAACGGGCAGGGATTTCAGCAATTCTTCCATCAGACCCGCCCCGAAAAACATTCGGGTCAAAAAAGGGAAAAAACTGATTGCTTCGCCTTCGGCTGGCAGGCGGCCGGGCAAAATTTCTCTAAATACTAATATAAATCCCATCAATAAAGGGCTGAGCAAAATCAGGACAGTAGCTAAAGCCGAACCAAGCAATACCCACCAAGGCTTGTGTTTGCCGCACAGTTGATAGATAAAGTAGTAAGCCGCACCGGCGAGGTAAGCTGACAGCAGCAAGTTGAATGCTGCGGGATTTCCAACGGCGACAAACATCGACACGACAACAATAACTGTGGCAATACCTGGATATAAGTAAGCTTTTTGGGTTAATTGTTTGCCCGTTGAGGCGATCGGGAATAACTGAGTTAAAGTGAGAGCGTCTTTTTCACTACCAGCAAAATTGCCCGTTTGTGGTGCTCTTAATCCGGGTTTATTTTGGTAAGGGGTTACGGGAGATTCAAATATAAATTCAGGACCGTCAAGGCCGAGACTGATGCGATCGCCTGTTTCTAAAGTTTGGCAGCCTTGCAGCTTTTTCCCGTTGATATAAGTTCCGTTAGCGCTGTTGAGGTCGCAAATTTCCCATCTCGTCAAAGTACCCTGAGTCAGGGGACGGACTGTGGCGTGGCGGCGGGAAACCATGCCGTGGGCGATCGACTCTAAAGTTATTTGACAATTGCGATCGCGTCCGATGGCCACTTCCCCATTTTCATCAAGTTGGTACTTGGACGCTGGCTCTCCCGCAGCGCCTTTTGCGGGCACTTGTCGCAGAAATCCGATTTCATTAGTCATTAGTTATGAGTCATCAGTCATCAGTCATTAGTCATGAGAGCGCGAGCTGTTAGCTGATGTTATTTTTGGGCAGTCTTTATTCCACAGTTATATTCGACAGTTATTAGTCATGAGAGCGCGAGCTGTTAGCTGATGTTATTTATCCGCAATTTTTATGCCACAGTTATTACTTGTTAGCTGCTGTCTCATGACTAATAACTAATGACTAATAACTCATGACTGCTGACTGCTGACTAATGACTCTGCTTTTGACGTACTCCCCGCTCGCGAGGAGACTGGGATTCTCAAAGGGGGTTACAAGGCGGGCTAAAGCCGCGCCTTTCAACCCTTCTTCCTGTTTCTTAGATTCTTAACTAGACTGTTACCAGTCCTCGTCAGACCATCTCCACAGGCATTTTCTTTAATGCCTGTGGAAGCGTCCCTCCCCAGACAATCCTTGAAAAGCGGATCGCTTGAGCTGCTGCTACATCTCTATGGGTTGTGTATCCACAGGAGCGGGCAATCATCAAAAGCTTTTTCACCGTTCATCTGACAGGCTTAATTCATTCTACATAATACAAAGACCTCTACCAAATATCAGTGATTGTTAGCAAATGTCAGAAAAAGTCCTACTGTTAATCAACCTTGACACACTCTGGGCCTCGCGGCTGCAACGCAGGTTTCATCAAGAGCATGAATGACCGGGGTTCTCAGGGCTTCTCTATAGATTTGCTCTGGCATCCTGAACGGCTGCATAGAAAAATATGCCTGTTAGCGGTACGCTGAGGGCGAGGATGATGCCGGTGACTAAATTGCCAAGTTGAGCTTCTCCCGATGACAGCTCAAAGATCGAGCCGACTGCCGCGATCGCGGCGATACACGAAAGAGCTAACAATAAACCACTTTTAGGAGTTCCTGCCATCATACTGACTTTACTGCCTTTGGCGAAAATTTGTGCTTGACTAATTCTTCAGTCAGTGCGAGCTTGTTTTCTACTCTGTCTACAAACAGCACTCCGTTGAGGTGATCCATTTCGTGCTGAATAGCCCTCGACAGTAACTCTGTTGCTATCAGGGTTTGCGGGCGACCGTATTCGTCGCGGTAGGACAGTTCAATGACTTCTGGACGTTTGACTTCTAAATAAACTCCCGGAATGCTCAAACACCCTTCTTGCATGATGCAGACATCGCTGCTGCTACTTTTGATGGTAGGGTTGATCAAAACCATTGGGGGTGTGGCGGGGTTTTCCGGGTCGCAATCGAGCACGATTACTTGTTTGTTGACTCCGACTTGGGGGGCAGCCAAACCGATGCCATCGGCACTGTACATGGTTTGCAGCATTTCTCGGACTAGCTGCCGAATTTCTGCATCGACGCTTTTGACGCGCTTCGCTGGCTGCCGCAGGACGCGATCGCCTAATGTGTGTATTGTTAGGGGCGGTTTTTCTAACTTTTTCTTTTCAATCAAGACCTGAGCCGTCATAGAACCTCGCGGGATGTTTGGAAACCCCCAACGAAAGCTGTTGGGGAATGAAATTGGAACCAATACTATTATTTCCAATATTAATCTAATTTTAAGTAGCCATGAATAGAAACGCACCCAACCAACGGCCGGTTATTTCTCTGGGGCTTTCGCCTGTTTTAGTGACGGTAGAGCTTTTAGGTGCGATCGCGATTTTGCTGGCTGTTTTGCTCATCGTCAAGTTTTGGGCGGTTTTGCCCGATCTAATTCCGGTTCATTTCGGCTATCGGGGGCTGGCTGATGCTTGGGGCGACAAGGTGACGATTTGGATACTGCCGGCGGTGGCTGCCATTATTTTTGTGGTTTTAACTGCCGTATCGCGGTATCCGCATACTTTTAATTATCCCGTACCGATTAATTCGGAGAACGCTCGCCGGCAATATCTGTTGGGGCGAGGCCTTTTGGTTTGGCTGAAGGCGGAGATTTGCTGGCTGTTGGCGTTTGTGGTGCGGCAGCAAATTCTTGTCGCTTTGGGCAATGCTCAAAGGTTTAGTATCGAGTTACTTTTAGGGTTAGTTTTTTTGATATTTGGGACGGTTGGCGTGTATTTGATCAAGGCTTATTCTGCTCGCTAGATGTAAGACCAAAAACTTACATATACCCAACAACCAAGTTTTTTGGTCAAGTTTATTAACCCCAGTTAATAATATCGAGCCTCTCAAAAATAAATAAAATTCCTTGGTAATGAGGAATAAATTCCTCAAAATTTTATGAGGAGTGGAGTCTTGAATACAAACATTTTTGAGGGGGGGTAATTGACTGGACATGATAGGAATCACAGGCGAGAGGTTTGTGCTGCGGTAAACGCCGATCGACTAACCCATCAGATATGTTTGCTGATTGTTCATCGGCAATACTCGCAACCGTCGATTTTTCAAATCAGGTTCTAAGCCGAGTTCTTCCATTGGAATCACGCCCAGCAAAACAGCAGAAACGCCTTCTGGTAACTCTAAACAATCAAATCTCCCTTCTCTCCCCTCTACAATAATTTGAGCGCCTGCAAAAATCCGACCTTTTTTGATGCCAGCCGATGTTTCTACATCTCTTTCTCCTACTTGTCTTAAACTTAGTTGGCTAATAATGGGAGCTGGCAAGGAAAGCAGAGTAGCTCCGGTATCGACAACAACGTTATCGAGGGTAACAGAGCGAACTTCGTCAGCAGCAATGAATCCCCGTTCAGCCATAACAAGATCGATGAAATTCGTGACGGTGATTGTAGTGATTACTTGACCCATTTGTTTTGCTTGCAGATTGGGAAGTACCAGGGTCATAGTATGTTACCTCTTTGAGTGTAATTAGTGGATATTTCTATGGTAATACTATCTAGAATCCTGCTTGGTTAGTTAAAATCATTTTAGTGACCGGCCAAAATTAGAATTTGCCTCAACGCATGACACCAGAAAACAACTCTTCTCAACCCAATCGCCCTGAATCGAACGTGACTGTAGAAAGTCAGAACGGTGCGAACCCTACTGTGCCACCAGAATCAGGGACAATCGTCGCTACTGCTGAACCGGAAAAACCGGTGCAGCCGCCTCCAACTCGCAAGGTTTTATTGCCGCAGCAGCCGGAACAAACGACTACTGAGAAGTCGGCGTCGGCGCTGACGCTGGGGTTGATCTCCGCGATGATTTTTGGGCTGGCCAATGACAACATTTGGCTGGGCTTAATTGGTGCCGTCGGTGCGATCGGCATATCGCTGCGGCTGATGTGGCCGAGTTGGGGCAAAATCTGGGCGCAGGTAATTCCGCCAACTTGGCGCACGCTGATCGTCGCCTGCTTCGGGCTTTTAGCTGGGATTGTTGGCTTGCTGATGCTCAGCGGTACTAATACTGAACCGGGAAGCCGCAACATCCAAATCAACTGGGACGCCATCGGCGCTCTCGGCGAGTTGATCGGCGCTTTGGGCCAAATTTTGATCGCAATTTTGGGCGTTTACGTGGCTTGGCGGCAGTACGTGATCTCGAAAGATTTGACGATTCAGCAAAATCGAATTACGCAGCAGCAAACGATCGATGCTTATTTTCAAGGGGTTTCGGACTTAGCCCTTGACGAACAAGGGTTTTTGGAAGACTGGCCGCAGGAAAGGGCGATCGCAGAAGGCCGCACCGCTGCGATTATGAGCAGTGTAGATGCTGAAGGTAAAGCTAAAATTCTGCGGTTTTTGTCGCAGTCTAGATTGGTTACTCCTCTGAAGCGCGATCGGCTTTTAGGCCGCCCCATCCTTGACGGCGACGGCGGCTACGCTGAAGATAGAGATCACGGTATCCGCGTTATCGATCTCAATGTCATGTTAGCGGGTGCTGACCTGGCTGGCACCGATTTGCGGTGGACGGATTTGAGCGAAGCCAACCTCGTCCGCGCCAATCTCAGCAAGTGCGATTTAGTGAAAGCCAACCTCTCGCGCGCTGTCTTGTACGACGCCAATCTCGCTCGCGCCGACATGAGAGCCGCCGCATTATTCTACGGCTCGGCAGAAACTGCATCTCCCCGCAGCCGTACCGAATTTCCCAACTATCAAACGGGTGAACATACCGGCGCTGTGGTTGAACGTGTTGATTTCACCGGTGTCAAGCGGCTGTCGGAGGAGCAGCGCTATTACTGCTGCGCTTGGTGCGGCTCGAAGTCAAGAGAGACTATTCCCGGAGGCTGCGAAGGGATTCCCAATAAACTCGGACGTTAAAATTAGCAGTACCGCTGTACCTACGTATATATTTGGCGATGGCGATCGCAGCGAACTCTACTTAAATTGTAAATCAACAGTCTTGTGCTGTTTTAGCCATGACAAATACTGATTTAGGGCTAGAAGTAATTGGGTACCGTCCGCGCTCCAAAAGCAGGGACGGGTTAATTTTTGTAATTGCTATGTGGTTTCTGAGCCGATCGGTAATTGCGATCGGGATGCAGGTAATTGCTCCTTTAGTCTGCAAGAACCCGCCAGTGTATGCCATCCGGCCGCCTCTGGGTTTTGTCAGTGGCTTCCTTCCCAAAAGTGGCTGGGAACTGTTTTCGCACTGGGACGGTAAATGGTACGTCCAAATCGCTAATTTAGGCTACAGCTATGCAGATGACGGGCAGCACCATTCTGTGGCTTTTTATCCCCTGTTTCCTTTGCTGATGCGTGGGTTGACGGCTCTGGGAATGCAAGTGGAAGTAGCAGGGGTACTCATCAATAGTTTGGCCTTTCTGGGTGCCTTAGCCCTGGTCTACTTTTGGGTGGAGGAGCGATACGGTGCTGGTGCAGCAAAGTGGACAACTGCTCTGCTAGCTTGGTGTCCGTTCTCACTATTTTGCACTGTCATATACACAGAAGGATTGTTTTTGTTCCTGACAGCATCGGCTTTACGAGCTTTTGAGAGGGGCGAGTATATTTGGGCGGCTTTTTGGGGAGCTTTGACGACTGCTACTAGAGGGCCAGGAGTAGCCCTGATACCTACTTTTTTGCTGACAGCTTGGAGGGAAAAAAGACCTCCCCTCGCTTATGCTGCTGGTTTTGCTAGCGCTATCGGCTTCTTTTCATTTAGTTTATATTGTGCTATTCGTTTTGGAGATGCTTTAGCATTTGTTGACGTCCAAAAAGCCTGGGTTCAGCCTACTTGGTTGGAGATATTTAAGGACTTTTTCAGTTTCCGCTTGCCAGCTGTTAGTAAAGTTGCGATGATTTTTGGCGGTGGCTATTTGTTGTGGTATTTGCGAAAAAGGCTGAGCATTACAGTCCTCTGTTTCGGTTTTTGCTCTTTAGCGCTACTGATCAACTCCGGTGCTCTGCAATCGGTTCACCGATACGCTTACGGCATTGTGTCGCTCTCAATCGGACTCGGTTTAGTGTTGAGTAGTCACCCTCGCTGGGGATATGCTGTTATGACATTATTTGCTACATTCCTGCTGTACATGGCTGTTAAATTTGCTGCGTGGGCGTAGGTAGCTTAAGATAGTTCTCCAGATCTTCTGAATAAACTTAATTTACTCTATAGCACTCCTAAATCATTTGTGAATTTCTTACTCCCGAACAGCGGGTTCGGGGAGGGTTGGGGTGGGGTAAAAATCTTACGACTCCTGCAAGGATTGCTATATTTCCCAAGCTGCCTGAAAAAAGTCTCTTTCGCACAGCATGGCGTAGCGATACGTTGCTTCTACTTCCGGCGCAGCTTCTGCGTAGCGATCGACCAAACTTTCCAGCCGTTTTGCTAAAATCTCAAAATCAGGGCTGCTATAGGTCGAAATCCACTCGCTAAAGGCGTGTTCTGGTATATTAGGTTTAGCTAGCTCCTGTCCCAAAAAAGCATACAACCGCAAGCAAGGAGTCATCGCGGCTGCTGTCAAACCGACACCGCTTCCCCAGGCTGTCGCTAATAAAAAATTTGTGTAGTGGCCAGTAGCGATTCCCGGTTTGGCCTCTTGCAAGTTTACCCCCCATTTGCCTGCATATCCTTGATGCAACCGAAGTTCTTCTAAAACACCGCTGCCGAGATTGTGGAGGATTTCAAACCCCTCCCAGTCGGGTGCTTTGGCCGCAGCGATACTGTAAGCGCGAGCGAATGCTCGCAGAAAAAATGCGTCTTGTGCAACGTAATATGCAAAACTATTTGAGGAGAGGCTGCCGTCAGCAATGCCTCTGACAAAGGGATGTTGCAGACAAGCTTCGCTTAAGTCTTGATTTGCTTGCCAAAGATAATTGGAATTTGTCATGCAATTTTGAATCGATGGGTTATGATTGTAATTTTTATAGTCTGACTAAACATCTATGATAACAAATATTTTCGCTGTGGGTCAGTCTTATGGTGTCTTTTATCTTTCGTATTTAAGAAAATAGATAAGTTTTGGTACGCTGCTATTTTGTCGGATGCTGTTGTCTGGCTCAAAGAGGGAAATTACGTGCCGAACCACTCTCGTGAAACAGCCAGCGTGTTTGGGGAAAAAGCAAACTTTGATTTAACGGTTGAAAAGCCGATTTTTAAACAGAAACTGCAATGAACGATACACCTAAGTATTCCTTGGTAGTTCCTATCTATAACGAAGAAGAAAATCTCGCTGAATTGTATCGGCGAATTAGTGCCGTGATGGATCGAATGGACGGCCCAGTAGAATTAATTTTAATCAATGATGGTAGCCGCGATCGCTCTCTAGAACTTTTGCGAAAATTGCACGAACAAGACTCGCGAATTAGTTATCTCAGTTTTGCCCGCAATTTCGGCCACCAAATAGCTGTAACTGCTGGTTTAAACTTTTCTACTGGTCAAGTTGTAGTCATCATGGACGGCGATTTGCAAGACCCGCCAGAGCTAATTATGGATATGGTAGAACAGTGGCGGCAGGGCTATCAAGTGGTTTACGCTCAGCGCACTCAACGCCGTGAAGAAAGTTGGTTTAAGCGCTTGCCCGCTTATATGTATTATCGCATTTTGCGGAATCTTGCTGATGTTGATATTCCCATAGATACGGGAGATTTTTGTTTGATGGATAGGTGCGTGGTGGACGTACTCAATGCGATGCCTGAACGCAACCGCTACATTCGGGGATTGCGCGCTTGGATTGGTTTTAAGCAAACGGCAGTTAAGTTTGAACGAGATCCCCGTTTTGCTGGCGATGTTAAGTATACATTCAGCAAATCTTTCGCTTTGGCGATGAATGGGTTAGTATCTTTTTCAAAGGTTCCCCTCAGACTTTCTATTTATCTGGGGTTATTTGCTGCATTTGTATCTGTGTTAATGGCTTTTTTGGTTTTGTATTGGCGTCTTTTCTCTCCGGGTTCGGCATTAACTGGTTTGACAATTGTGATGATGGCGGTTTTCTTTTTGGGTGCGGTGCAGTTGGTCAGTATTGGGATTTTGGGCCAGTATATAGGGCGTATTTACGAGGAGGTGAAGGGCCGGCCGCTTTATACGCTGGCAGAAGTGGCTGGTTTTGGCGATCGACACCGATCGCCAAAATAATTTTAGCAAGCAACGGTTAACTCATCGTGCGTAAATTATCTAATTTATGAGATAATTTAAGATCGTAAAATCTTCTCAAGACTGATGTTTAAACTTTACGAGTATTCCCCCTCGGGCAATTGCTATAAAGTTCGCTTGCTCTTAACTCAGCTTAATATTCCCTTCGATCGCACCGAAATTAATATTCTCGAAGGAAAAAGCCGCACGCCTGAATTTTTGGTCAAAAATCCCAATGGCCGCATTCCGGTGTTAGAAATCGCACCGGGTAAATTTCTGTTTGAATCGAATGCGATTATGTTTTACTTGAGCGAAGAAACTGAGTTTTTCCCCACGGATAAATTTGAACGCGCTCAAGTTATGCAGTGGTTATTTTTTGAACAGTACAGTCACGAACCTTTTATTGCTACTTCTCGTTTTTGGTATTTGACAGGGAAAGCACAAGAATATCAGGAAGCACTCCAACAAAAACAAGCACCGGGTTATGCTGCTTTGGGGGTGATGGAACAGCATTTAGCAGAAAATGAGTTTTTTGCGGGCGATCGCTATACTATTGCTGATATCGGTTTATTTGCTTACACTCACGTTGCTGGGGAGGGGGGATTTGATTTAACCAGATTTCCCGCAATTCAAACTTGGATCGATAGAGTAAAAAGTCAACCTCGATATATAAAAATTACACAATGAAATTAAAATGAGGCTAATTACATCAAAGCTCGAAATCGTTCATCATCTCGGATACTGTCAAAACCAGGGTTGTGTTTTGCTTCCCTTCGGCTAAGACGAGGTGCAATATCAATCGCTTTCTGTAGATTATCGATAGCCTGTCAAATCTCACCTTGTAGTGCGTAGCAGCAGGCTTTACCGTAATAGCCACTTAAAAACCAGCTTTTCTTCTGATCCGTAGATGGTAAAAATGTTTTCCGACTGCCAAAAAATCTCTCCTTTCCCACAAACGGATTCAGCGACAAAGCTATTGGCAAAGCGCAACTGTGCGTTGTTGCACAAACTAGCTTTGTAGAAATCCGGCTGAGTGTCTCCAAATATGGCATCTGCCGCCTTTTGAAGGGAAATCGATCGCACCGCAGCAAAAATTAGAATCAAGATAATCGGACTCTTGAACTGATTGAGCAACAGTATCAATGCGGTCGATTTGTGTTTTTGTTTGAGGCGGTTTCGCCGTACTCGCTCAGGCTGTGTTTTGCATCTTGACGGCTTAATCCTGCGGTTGTAGAGTGCGTCTGCTGAAACACCTGAGCTGTGGGTTAGCTCGGAAATGTTAACTGTGGATTCCTTATTTTATACCTTATTTTTATTCTTAGTCTTAATGTCCCGAATTAAAGAATAACTTTAGGTAAGTTGATAATAAAGCTTGTCCCCTTGCCCTCTGCACTTTCAACCGCCAGTGTCCCTTGATGCGCCTCAGTAATATTTTTTGCTAAAAATAATCCTAATCCCCAGCCGGTTTGCTCCTCGGCAGAAATGGTTCGACGAAATTGTTGAAATAGGATGGATTGAGCGTCAAGGGCGATCGGATCGCCTTCATTATGGATAGTAAGGCCGATCTGCGTTTCTGTTTGCTGGAGTGTGAGTGTAATCGGCGTACTAGGCGCACCATATTTCACAGCGTTAATTGCTAAATTTTCAATCACCCGCCGTATTTCTTTACGGCTGCAATAAGCCCTGATATCAGAATCAGAAACCACAACAAACCGCTCTCCATAGGCGAATCTCAAATCTTCTACCACCTCTTGGACTAGCATCTGAAAATCGCATTCTTCAAATTCCATCTTTAAGCTCTGCCCTGCCCGCAGCCGACTCGCATCCAGCAGATTTTGAATCATCGAATCCAGCCGATCGATCGCACCCAGCATCCTCGCCGCCACATCCCTGTGGGTATCTCCTCGTTCCAGCCGCCGCAGAATCAGTTGAGTTCCCATTTTTACGACATTGATGGGATTTCTGAGGTCGTGACTTAGCGTCACCATAAATAATTCTTGAATATCTCGCAGCGTTTCGGAGAATTGAGTGGCCGCGTCATTAACGGCTTGCTCAATGGAGCCGATAATAATGTCTCGATCGCGCACTCCTAAAGGTGCTTCTTCTTCTAAAACTTGAAATATTACTTGACGGAGGAGGTGATACTCGAAAATGAGTTGACTCATAGAGTAGTCAGCATACCCCGCCCGTTCATGCCCGTGCAGCTTGCCAATCCGGGTGCTTTCTACCTCGTCGGCTGTGATTCGGGCAGATGTCCTAACAATTCTGTTTGACAGTTCATCTACCAGTTGGTTTAAGTACAGAGGAAGGGAATCTTGCAAGACAAGAGAATTTTGATGCGTTGATGCACCGATTTCATCACGCGCCCGCTTCTCCCACATCCGCATAATTTTTTCAGAATTTTGTTTAAGACGGTCAGACGCTTCGTTCGACATCGATTCTGATTTTCTGCATGAGTGGCTGTTGCGAAAGCATTATACAGGACTTTCCAGGTTATGTGAAGTAAACAGAAGCCGGGTTTCAGCAAGAAACTCGGCTTCTGGGGGGTAGTTTATAAAGGTGAAATCTGCGCTAATTACTGAATTAAACCCGCAATGATATTAATACTCATCGCGACAATTGCGGTATTCAATAAAAAGCAGAGAATGCTAGGGAGTCAAGATCATCGCCTCAGCGCGAGGTAGTCTGTACCTCTGAAACTTGAGCGATCGTGCCAATAACAAAAGAAGAGTTTGCGTAGATTTTTGAGGTGAGGTCATGGTCGATAGGATTTATTGATGTTTACCTACTTATTGAAGTTTCCACGCAATTAGACCAACAAGCGCAATCAGACCTAAGGCTCTACGAAAGTAATTGACGCCTTGGAATAATTCTTCCCAAGCCCAAGTAAACAAAGAGCCAAAAGCTACTAGATCCAACGCTAAATTAATTTGCCCTGTTGTAACAACGAGCTTTAATAAACTAGCTACAATCCCGACAATCAGTGGTAGATTTGGCGGCTGAGCTATAACAATTTGGCCTTCGCTGTCCCGGAATGTGCGATCGAACAATGTATTTTCCATGAGTTTCTCCTCTAACTGTAATAAAAGGTAGGAATTGATTTCAATGACTTACACAACTTTTTCTGGATCGCAACGAATCTAACTCCTTATTAGATTATTGCAACAAAAAACAGTGATGACCACCACATGAGCGTAGAATTTATCTAGCAGTTTTTATCACATCTCTGCCAGCCCTTCCCAGCATCAGCATCCCGGAATTAGAGGGAACTTGCATTAATGAAGCTGTTGGGAGAGAAAAACTTATGTTTGTATTAGGGTCATTTCACCTTACTCATGAGTGTTTTCCTCATTGAGGTTGAGCGGTTATGCTATTCTTTAATAGTAAATTCAAAAAAATTAAATATCATCTATCGATGGGAACAGTTTAAATTAGAATGTTATCTATAATTGGACAGCAATTCACAGGTCTAAACCTTTGTGTGAAGCAGGCTTGAATCTCAGTTCGCAGTGCAGTAATTTCTGCTGGCAGAGCTTGAATTGATTTGGCGCCTGCTAGTTCTGCTCGATCGCTCTCAGCATCCTGACTCACAAAAAAAGTTGCCTGGGTTGCCGTCAAATAACCGCATAGCGCGATCGCACGCAACGCCAGCAAAAAACAAAACACCCGCCCTTGGGGTGTCTTCGGAAAGTAATCAGAGCCGATCGCGGTCAATCGATTTTAGATTTTAGATTTGAGATTTTAGATTGACCCCACGGATAAATGCGGGGGCTTGAGGATTTTCGATTTTCGAAAAGGGATTGATTCCACGGATAAATGCGGGGGCTTGTACCATTTTAGATTTTAGATTTTAGATTTTAGATTGACGCCACGGATAAATGTGGGGGCTTGAGGATTTTCGAAAAGGGATTGATTCCACGGATAAATCCGGGGGCTTGTACCACGTTTGAAATTCTTGGTCATCACCCCGCCTGGTAAGAGAGTTTGAGAGGAGGAGAAATTTCAGGCCAAAATCCAAGATAAAGACAATCGAAATGGTGATCTCGATCGCTTCTAGTAGAGGAGTCAGTGCCCAAATTAGCTCAACATGGGATGCCAAAGATTACATCTGTTCGAGTTCCACTCCTCTGATTTCCTGCCGTCTATTTGACTGCAATTAAGCACAAAGTTTTTTGACGTTGGGCAACAGGCTAAGCTCATCCCGCCACCTCCGCAGTTTTGGCGTGTGAGCCGTAATCACCTCAAACTCTGGAGTTTGGGAAAGGTACATCAAGATGGGAATCAGATAGAAATCAGCAATGCTCGCTTCGCTGCCGAGCAGATAGGGGCTACCCGCAGCTAGCGACTCGATCGCCTCTAGAGCCGTTTGTGCAGGCGCGATCGCATTTTTTACTTTAGCCTCATCAGTCTTACGCCCCAGACTCGGCAAAATCAGTCGCTGAACCACAATGCTGCCAATGGCAGGGGCAAACAAATAGCTATCAATAATCGCCATGATTTGACGCATCCGAGCTTGGAGCATGGGATCGGAAAAGCTAAACTTGCGATCGGCTAAAGTGGCATCCAGGTATTCGGTAATCACAGCCGTTTCGTAGAGCAGTTCTCCATTTACTTCAATAGTGGGGACTTTACCAAAGGGATTCTTAGCAAGGTACTCTGCGGACTGGTTTTCACCATTCAAGATATCAACCCTGTGCAGGGTATAGTCTACAGCTATTTCCTCAAGCAGCAGCCGGACGGTACGGACATAGGTACTGGCGGGTGTTCCGTACACAACAAGTTTTGACATGATTGATAGAGCCTGAATCAAAAATTTAGCCGTAGTTAAGAATACTTTACTTGCACCTATAGCGCGTTGAGTAAGAACCCCGGTCTTTCCCGCAGGGGATGAAACGCAGTTGTAGCCTTTAGGCTGCGAGTCTGTTATATTTTTGTAATGCAGAACAAGTAGGCGTATCAACTA
>Ga0247774_1000688_pt1 | contig 16899 bp, 18 predicted proteins | sample UWRJL001104B6_FD_179933 | JGI IMG/M metagenome (GOLD analysis project Ga0247774, IMG submission 179933) | Plant litter microbial communities from Arlington Agricultural Research Station in Wisconsin, United States - UWRJ-L001-104B-6 | ecosystem: Environmental > Terrestrial > Plant litter >... | reverse complement strand
GGCCCCTTCCCCCGCCAAAAAAAAAAAAAAAAAAAGGTTGTTGTCGCGCCTTACCATCACATTTTGCGGGGCTCAAGAATCCGGGAAACCACGATCAAGGCATGGCCATGACAAGTTCGTCTTGACAACTGCATGGTGCCTAGCGGCCTGCCACTTGCGCCCCAGCCGGATTCGGACGATTGCTAGTATATTCTAGGTAGAATAAGTAGGTTGGTGACATAATCTCCTCCTCATGCTGTGGCAGAGTCAATTTTGGGTGCAGTAAGAGAGGCGGCATCTTGCTTCAATCAAAGCCAGAAACCAACACGGGCTGCCAATGTTCTCAAAATAGATCTCGGAACGCTCTCCAGTACGCCGGCGGGCCCTACGGCATGAACGATGACTACAATATCATCGTCCAATGTTTTCCGGCACCTCGCGGAATGTTCTGTTTCGCTTTCCGCACTCGCCACACAACGGAATGATCCCACTGCGAGAAGGAGATGCTCCACTTGCCTGAGAGGCTCGCTAGATAGGTCCTGGAACAGTTAAAAGCCACTCCAACGTTCATGCGCGCGTCCCTGCGGCGCGGCGCAATTGGCGGGGTGGTGTCTTCTACTGCCTGCAACCTCGGCCAAATGCTGCGAATACGACTTCTTTGGGTCTAGGCAAGCCACAGGGTATCAACGCCGAGGAGGATTACGTTGGATCTGGCATGAGCGGTTGTCTGCTTCAGCCTTCGGCCATCCAAGTGGTCTCGCTCGTAGGATCGATCCGAAGCCACGAAGGATGGCGAGCCCACATTTTCAGGAACGTCGACAACCAAGGCAAGAAATATTCACGTCTCGTTCCTTGTCGAAGAGACATGACGAGCGAAAGAGTTGGAAATTGGGGAAGACTCTTCGTCTGACAGTTCATGCAAACACTTCTAGAAACGGGCTGAGAGTACCCGGTGCCTGATCCATCCAGGGGTGCCACGAGCATGTACGTAACGAAGGAGTCATGTAGTACCTTCGTAATCCCTCAGCCAAGGAACCGATGCTTTGGTCAGCCCTACGGGAAGAATTCAGCATAAAGTCGCTTCCCGAACGAGCCCGCAAAGGAAACACCAATAGCACCAGTAATACGCCGAACTTTGGATCGACACGCCACCACTCGCAACAACTTTCTGGGGAGGCCGATTTTCTGGTCGTGATCTTCAGGCTCCCCGAAAACCAACGCCCGCAAAACACCCTCCATAAGTGAGCGGCAACTTTGGGAAACGAGCCGCTGCTTTTGTTCGTCTCCACTGAAGGAAAGTGCTAAAAACGTACTCAATGGACTCTGTGCCTCCATTATGCACTCCGGAACTCTGGTTCTGGCTGAAGTTTATGGCAGTATTTGCAAGAAAAATCGTATAGTAGAAATGGCGGTGGTTGAAGTTCGCCGGAGATGCACATTTCCTTGAAGCTGGCGGACCGGAGCCCCACATCCAAATTGCGTACCTTTTGGGTGCTCGCCTCACTCGCGTTCCGCAAGCCACCGGACAATCGGCATCGTAACAGTCCACCTCGGGATGGCGTTCTTCTTCTCTTCACTTCTATCTTGAAACTTCCGAGTCGCCAGTGTGAGCTTTACTCTTCCCCTCGGCGTTGGGTACGCCCACTCGAGAGGAAGATACCGAAACGCCGTGCCATGTCGTTGATGATACCTATTCCTATGCGCATCAACACCGCGAGGCCAGCCGTGCCTCCTCCCACCATTTTGACTCGTTGCTGCAAGCATTCTCATCTCCAGCGGAAACAACTCACACACATGGTACGAATGGCTTTTTTCCTAGGATTTAGGACTCGTTCGTCGCCTTCATGTGGCGTACCTCGTGCCAGCCTAAGCATCGACGACGCCGCACCAGCCCGACACACTCGAAGGTGGCACGACCATCTTAAGGCTGTGAAATAACGATCCATTTTTGGACAACTTCTTCAGATAAGGCGCCTCACTACGAGTCTGGCCGGCCTTTCCGCAAAAGCTTGGTCATTTGCCGAATGGCTACGGCCAGACGAGGACAGAGTGTGAGGCGACTCAATTTTTGGCCATGACGCCGTAAACGATCACAGAATGCCGCCAGGAAACGAAATGAGGGAAAGAAGTTTCCCACCAAGAAGATCGACCATCTTATTCATCAAGGAAATTTTGGCTGCGGCTGGGTAGTCAAGCATTAAGCTGTGGGATTTGGATAATAGAGTCCTCCGATGCTGAACTTAGACAGCATGCCATGTTGCCTCCAAGTTAGAATCGACCTCGGGAGCAGAAGCCAACGGCAGCCTTTCAAGCCCGATCGATCGATCCAAGCTTTTCGGCCAAGTCAAAAGGACCCCAATTTTGCAGTATTCTGTGGTTTTTGTAGGATCCGCCACTCTACATGCTGCTTTACAGTCCATGCGTTCCGAAACTAAACCCAAAGCTAGCGTGGCGCACAGCTGGCCAAAAAAAAAAAAAATGGCTCGCCTCGTGGTCTAAGGGATCGGCGCAGAGAACAACTGTTCTATGCGTGAAATTCTGGCAACACGGAAATCTACCATATCTCCATGTGATATTTCTAGATAATTTGCTGAATAGCTATTTTAGCTGCGGGAGCTTAACGGCTTCTCGGAGTTTGTGCTTCGTTTGAGATGGCAGATTACGTGCTGCCCCACCTTGACAACGATGGCAGATGCTGGCGTCAACGCCCAGTATCCTACATAACGCTCGTACAAGATGGCTCCGAACTATCTCTGAGAGAATTCTAGAGCTGTCAGTTTACGAATCGACACATTGAGACGGCACATAAAAATCCGTCCGTTGTTTTCTGGCACCAACACCCAATGTGATCTAAGCCCTTCCTTCGAACCAGAGCAGAGTTGAAACCAAGAAGGGTGCTGTGCCTTGACTTCGCAGCGGCGCGCACATCGAAACAAAACCAAGTAAAATAAGCTCCTTGCCTTGCCTAACGCATCTCGACGCCGTTTCTCTTCTTTGGTTTCTTAGTGACGAGTTTTCAAGGGTTTTTTTCTTTGGTCTGGCGCAGTAGCAAGAAGAGTTCAGCAAAGTTCACACCTCCCTGGTTTCTAGCCAGGAAAGCAAAACACACCCCCCCCACATCTTCCTCACGCCTAATGCCACTCCACTTTACCCTCCATCTCCATCACTTACATTAGCATGTACACCAGAAAATGCACACACCCCTTCTGACACTAACTTCATTGTCTCCCTACCTACCTACCTACCTACTTACCTATAGACCTTGTTCACACACCTCAGTCTTCTCCGCCCAGGCAAAGAGTGACATGCCGAGACTGCAGGCAAGGAAGCTCTGCCTCTGGCGTTGTGGTTTTCTTTGCCGTAGAGCTTGGAATCCTCTTTTCCAGGTTCTACTTTGCGCCAAACAATCAACGTCCACGCCCCATTCTCCCGCACGCGTTGCTCACACGCACACGCCAAACAAGCAATATAGATGCACCGATGTCTGCTGATAATTACTTTATATTGAATGCCCTTCCCGCATCCCTCCATCCCATCTTTGTTGTATTGTTGGTCAGTCGTTCGTGATACCGACTCCGTGGCATCGCTTCCGAGAGATACCAAAGCTCAGAACCACCACCTGCCTCTTTTCTGCCACACGCACACATACTCTGTAGCTCCCAAGCGCACTCATACTTTTTCGCTCTTTTTGCCATCTTGGCTCCGCACCAGCTGTTCCATTTGCCGGATCCGCCCTTTCGTCTCGTTCCCACGCTCCGGCTCTCTCGAATATAAACTAGGCCAGTCAAAAAACGGCGGGGTATATACATCATATATACCGCTGCGAACCCCCAATCTCGTTTGCTTCCACCTCACATATAGCCGAGCGTGAAGCGAGAAGGCAAACCTGGAAAACATATATCTGCAGAAAACACAAACCAACAACTTACGAAAGTTGCGAAAAGCCGGCCAACCATGACAAACTTAACTTTGAACATGAACGCCATCGAATCCATGTTGGATTTTGACCCCTCGTACATGTGCGGACCTCAGGATTACATCGACACAACCACGTCGTCCGAATCAACAAGCCCAATCATGAACTCGGTGAGTTGAGGCTGCCTGCCCAAATCAAAATTGTCGTTGGAATCACAATCCTCTAACGGGACTAAAATAGTTTGAGATGCCGATAGTACCCAACGTCCCTGACATGACGGCCATGACCTCCAACATCTACCCTAGCCCGACAAGCTCAAACCGGGAAACAGCATCCCCCCAGCCCACGATAAAGGTGGAAGAGAGATCCGAACCAGCCGACGAGACAAAGGCAGCGAAGGCACCCGCGAAGAGAAAGCGGGAGAATCGGTACAAGAACGCACCACCATCCGTCCTCTCCGTATGTTCCCCCTTCCACTCGTATCAGGCAGCCCTGCTACTGTGGAAACTCCCGCTAACCCCTAAAAATGCAGAGGCGGAGAGCCCAAAACCGCGCCTCCCAAAGAGCCTACCGCGAACGCAAAGACCAGCGCATCAAGGACCTCGAGGCCATGCTCGAGGAGTCCAAGCAAAAGAACGAGGCCCTCACAGAAGCTTATTCGGTCCTCCACAGCGAGTTTATGAAGCTCCGCACCGTCCAATCCAGAAGCCAGACCCACCACCACCAGCAACAGCAACAGCAGCAACAGCAAAGGCACGCGAGCATCAATATTCCGTTCGATCTTTCGGCCGGGATGGGCGGACCGGTAGGCGGGATGCCCATGATGGAGAGCTGGCAAATGTTCAGCGACTTGCCAAGCTACGCCCTCTGATCTATGATTCCACTGGTTTCTTTCTCAACAAATGTTCCTTGGTGACTGGTGCGTCCTGAGATATTGGCAGCGTCGAGATCAACCAATTTTGTTTCTGGGTCAGCCACAAATCAGATGCGGGCGACAGATGACGGGCGGGTAGGCCGACTGGCGGACTGACTTGCGTGCGGCGGTGGCGGCGACGGAGCGGATCGCGATCATCCCATGGGATTTGGAATATGCGGACCATCTCTGCGACTAGGGCCCAGTCAATCGAGTGATGGTGACGCCACGGGGAAACCACGCCTATTGATTCCTGCCCTGAAGTTCACCAATCCTCCAATGGCCCAGCAGCTTTTCGTCAAATCTTCTCTATTGGGGGACAGGCTAAATCGGCTCGATTGCGGCTGGATCTGGTCGGTATACTCCCGCAACCTTGGCATCGAATGTTCATTTTTTCGGCCGCCCTTCCGCCCCGCCGCTATCTTTGGCATCCCAAATGTCTTTTACGATGCCTAAACCCATATTTGTACTATTAGTATCAGACGGAAGGTCTGCGCCGGGGTGCCCGAGTCCCCTCATCCCACACCGTCAGTTCATTGACAGACACTGTTGGGGACCAACCCTACCCACAAAAGGTAGCCCAACTCGTCTTGGCAACGGATTGCGGATCCCGATTGGCATCCCTTTCCGCCGTGCTCCGGCCGGCGGCAGGGCGGAGCCGGCGGGGTGCAACAGAAAGACAACCCCTTTCCCGGAGTGGAATTGGAACTGTTCTCGCAATGTACCATGACGAACATAGCGACGAGGGTATATGGGGGACTTTGGCATCTAGGGTATCTCTGTATCTCTATAGATGGACTGTATCGGTGGAAGCAATGATGGGAAGAGCGGGGAGGTAGTACTGCTACTAGTGGTATGGGACAGTGGACAAGAATAGTGCATGCATGTCGCAGGACTTGTCGACTAGGATAGCCGGCGGCAGACTGTCATTTTCGGAAGCGTTTTTCTTTTTTTTCTGGGGTCTCTGGAGTCTTTGGAATCTTGGGTCTGGAGTTGCCTTGGCTGGCGGCGGATATCTCTTTAGGCATACCCATCTCTGTACGTTATAGCGACGAATTCATATCATTTCCAATTCCTGGCCCAACACCCCGTGATGGCCGACTTGCGTGATCACTTGGCAACGCCTTCTTGTCGCACCAACGACAACATGAAGAGTCACCTGCTGCTTAAGCTCTTTGCCGTCACACATTCTCTTCGAACGGAGAGATGGGGCTAGGTTGGTAACGATGCAGCTGAAGTAAAACTTCGAACCGAAAAGCACTGGAGCCTCGTGAGAGGCTAGGCATGCTTGTCATTAGACGAAAAATTTCCAGACGTCTCCATAACCTGATTTCCAACCGTCTGTAAATAGGGTTTTGCTTTGCAATATCTCCAGTCCTACCGCCAGGTAGATGCAGCCTTAGAGCTAGGAGCCCCACTGGCGGCGATTCTCCGCAAAGACCTGATTGCGGGATCCAATCCAAGCTGGTGGGTCGAACAAGAACCGTGGCAGAGGCAAATACCGTTCTCGCCAGAGAGTCCTCATGTTCCATTGGAGCCGCAGGTGCTACTGAAAGCCACCAATGCCGCCGAATACAGGTAGCCGAAGATAGAAGGATTCGCATTCGGGGTAGAATATCAGTAACCACAAAACTAGGTCGGTCGCCTGCCAGCTGTTTCATCTCCTCGGACCGTCGAGGCGCGACTTAATGTCGTAATTCACAACCTCTCGCTCACGTATGCGAAACACCATGATGGCAGCCCCCGAATCTCGCCTCTTCTCTTTCGGCGTCCCTATGGATTAGCCGTGTGGCCTTGTACCTCAGTTGACGGAAACCTGCGGGACTCCAAGTCCGGCAACGGAAAAAGGAACGCGACAGATTTCTCACCATGCGGGAACATTTCCTCTCGTATCTGCCCAATAGGGTGCCTCAGCGTATCGTCGAGGTGCGTGCCTGCGCCCGCTGGACAGTGGATTGATAGTGGCCGATAGTAGCGCAGTAAAATCCCGGAGAAGCCCACGATGAGCAGCTAGCGTGCCTGTTGGTGAGGAAAGAAGGGTCCGGAGCAGCGAATGCAAAGCGGTTAGACTCGTTGGGGGCAATTGGGACTTTTCCTGCTTTGACGGGAGATTTGTGGGGCGACCGATCGAATTGTGGCCCAAGCGCGATCCGTTGAGCCTCCTCCAGCCCCCCACTACCTGGTTTGTTCTTGGCCCAAGGACCGTCAACCTTCTTGGTTTTTTATAAGAGGGCAGTGATAGCGAAGGCATTAGCCATTTCACAGGCTATAAAGAGATGCCTCTATAGATATAGACTCTTTTTCTATTATTATTGCGCTAGATTTGAAAGCTAGCTGGGGTGTTCCTCTCTCTTGCGTATAGCTAGAATACACGACTGCCAGCCTTCTCCACCGCCTCAGCCGCCGATGCAATACCGAGCCACCAAAGCAACTGCAAGAGGTGTCAACTCGGAAAGTTATGGTGCGATGGTTTTGGAGCATCGAGCGTTACTACACAGCAGCTGGATTCAAAATGTTTTCACTTACCAGCATACTACCTCAACGACAGAATCATATTAGGGTTAGGGTGTGTTCTTGAAGGACATGATGCACGGCTATCACTTCGCTTCGCTTTGCTGCTTGCCAACCAGAGAGGATTGTTGTCATGTTGGTATTTCGTTGGTGGCCTCTTCTAAAATCCGACACTGAAAACATGTGCGAACGCTCTTGATGCACATCGAGCTTAGCCTTGATGAGGTGCAATTTCGAGCAAACTTGCCCAGGTCAGGGGCCCTTAAGTGAGTCACATCGGTTCGGATTCCATTGACAGACAAGGCTGCCGATAAGCCTTAGGGATCCGAAATGCCATGACCCGTCAGACTGTGGAAAACCCCCAATTGAACCCTGCTTGATAGATCGGCTGCTGGTAACCTATCCCAGTAGCTTCATAGCTCACTAGACCAGCCATTCCAGGTCTCTACCTTGTTTATAAACGTAGAGCCTCGGGAAGCTTTGCAGTTCTTGATCCGCAATCACGAATTCGAGAGTGCGGTGAGTCAATTGACTCAGTTATTGGACGATCAGATCCAATATGAACCACAAAACCCCTGCCGCGTGTCGGAGATCCATGGAGTGCTATCACATGAAGTCATCGCGTGATCCGACATTCCCGCCAAGCGTACTCCACTTGACAAGTGCCATATTTGGGCTAGTGTACAATGAGAATATAGGGGTCCGATCCTGACACTCCGGCATAGCCGGCGGCGGCCTCTGCCGTTCTGAAAAGTGTGCCTGAAATGAACCTCGGCATTTTGCCGTTTCCCCATTGCAATTGCCAGTGAGTCCCAATTGAACGGGTCTCATTTACAGCCGTAGTTCAATTTCTTCTTGGCTTGCAGCCTCCCTCGTTAAGCATCACGAGTCGGTCTGGAAATTGTCTTGTTCGCGCCACTTGCACGATGCAATTGCGCGTCAAGCTTCAACCCCGCATTCCAGCCTCGCGGCCATTCTCGGGGAATACGCCAGGAAAGCGTGCCCAGCAAGCAATCCTACCGTGACCCAAGACATCGTCGCTGCTAGTCTGTCCAGTAAACTTGCGGACTCAAGCTTGCTGTGGGGCGCTAACGTCACCTGTTCCAGCCCGAACCGCTTCTTTCAGGGGTCAAACCAGCCGCCCTGGTGCTGCTAGAAGCTTCGGTAAGAAATGACAGAGCTCCTGCTCTGTCGGCTGCAGCAAGCTTTGACACCGTCATGTCCCCCGCATTTGCCTCCAAAGCAACGAGAAGGCACTAGGCCGATTGTATCTCCTTACAGCTCTCAATTGAGCAACTCTCAATTGAACAATTCAGTAGCTTGACAGCACGTGGGCTTGGTTAGATAAGATCCAGCAGCCGGATAAGAGAAACGGGTTTAACGAGATATCCAACGTCTTGAAGTGTAGATTCCCATATCCGGAAGCAGATAATGCAAATCTCACTTTTGATATCAGGATAAATTGGTGTTGGACGACTAGACTATTCTTGTTCGCGGCGCCTTCGTACTGGTACAAACAGTTCCGCCATTGTGAGGTGCGATTTGTGGCGCAGCTCAGCTAGGATGGCTGGCTCAGGCTTTCTCCTCTCCCCACTTGGCACCACAATGGCCAAAGGTCACGCGAGCGGCTTGGTAGCTATACATTGCAGGGGCCGAATCCGCTGAACATTGGGAGGTCGAATCACCTAGAAGCCCCTGCCTTTTTGGAAGTCGCCGACAGGGTGGGAGCTGGTTCACTTGCACTGTCTGCTCTCTAGGCAAGTACCTAGAGGGCACCTGTCACTATAATGATACATAATGTCACCTACTGAGGCTGTACCGCGACTTCTCACACCAGACTACCAGCCAGTGACGTGACTTGATAGGCTCACTTGCTTCCCACTCAACCACTACATCAGCTTGCCTCCCTTCCTCCTTATGCAAGTCAAGGCAGCTGCGATCGACCACCTTAAATAGGACCACTATCCCTACGAGCTTCCACGCCATTCCCAGTCTCATCTCCAACATCTGGCCAAGAAGAGTTATTTGATCTCCATCTCCATCAAGCAAACCATCGCCATCATCACACGAGAGTTCAGCTTCAGTGATTGTCGACAATTCGCACATACATTCGTCTCTTACAACCTCCTGGACTGCATTTTATCGCTGATAGTCAAGAGTAAGCTTGGGTTGACCCCTCATCTGACGACACTTGTATACTTGATCAGCACTCAACCTTACCTCTTCCTCCCATCACACAGCTCGATTTCTTTGATGATTCGGCTAAGCTGACATCACTGTCGTCTCTAGTGACCCGAACGCACAAGGGAAACGATCGTGACCACCAGGGAATTGCCGACGGCACCGCTGCCCCTCACCAGTACTTGCCGAAGTACTTTGCAAAATCTGGCCATGCTGGCGAGGACCCGAAGAAGACCAAGAAGAATGGAGGTGGCCGAGGCAACTGGTAAGCTTGATGTCGTGACAACCAGGTCGCCCGTATCGCGGCATACGACAGGCAATAGCGTCTCACCAACTGACACGAGTGGCAGGGGCAACCCCGGCGAAGAAGCCGTCGACGAAGACTTCACATTCACAAAGGATCGACGCCGATCCAACAGCACGGGCTACGCCAACAACCTGAACGACTTCAAGACCAAGTTCGATGTCAACGAGCAGGAGCCGGTGTTTGAGGAATCCGTCCACGGGCCCGACAATGACGATGATGGCGAGGACCTCGCCAAGACGGAAACGTCGGAGAGCGGCCAAAGCTCGGCCGCTGACGACGACAAGGTGTCGAAGTAAACTTTGCACCACGCAGACCGCACGACCTCCGTATGAGAGATGACTGACCTAAAATGGATCACACATCAACGTAGTTGTCACGGAGGTATCCCATTCCCATCTTGCCCCGGCTTGCTCACGGAACATTTATGGTTTGTTTGGCGTCAACGACGGATGTCGTGAGCCTTATTGATAGGGGGGGAGAGTATGTTTTCGTCACAATCAGGACCTCGGTCGTGTTGACGTCGACGTTATTATTAGCATTGCTGCTACAGTAGGAGAAGTCGGACAGGAATTTACCAAAGGGTGGAGGGTCGATAACAGATAAACGGTCGTTGCGCAAGCGCGGGGATGGGATGCCTACATGACTCGCTCCTTGCATTCTTTTATTATCTCCAGGGGTCTGGCGGACATTTGGTGCTTATGAGATAATGATCAACTATGACAGGGCCGGAATGCCCCATGTATCATATCTACTGTACCGGGCTTGATGAATTAAAAGGCCTTGTACCAATAGATTTACCTCGACCGATTCCAAACCAGGCAATGATCATTGTTACGTGAAGAGGGGAACGAGTCGGTCCACGGCGGGGAGGCTTCGGGGAGTCTGGAAAGATTCCGGCGGGTGGTAGGTAATTGGAGTATCATTGGGGAGATGGAACCGACGACCCTGGCCTAGCATCTTGGAGCTTGCTTTTGGTTATGTCCCCTCTTTGCATCTGATGTTGTGAGAGCATCTACCTGCAAGCTATCGAGATCACTAGGTTAATATCCAATTGGCAAAGCTTTGTGGTAGTACCCCTAGCATTTAGCTCGAAGCAACATGCAGAAGAGAGCGAAGAGGATGTCTCCGTGTCGCAGCTCTCCCAAACGAAGGATAGTCAAGCCCAACTCCCCGCTTCTCTTGACGGGGGTTGCGAACGAAAACTCCTCCAGGCGCACGCTCTCAACTCGGCAAGATTGAACTTGCTATCCTATTGGAATGAATGATCATTCAGTAAGGGTTGATGGAAGCCTCAGTTTCAAGATTTAACAACATCCTTTTCTTTTTGGCAGTCTGAAACCTCTCAAAGACCGGCCGGGGTATCGAAGAAGAGCTGATGGAAGCTCCCTCTGCGATGATGGCATGGCCCCACTCAGCTCACCCACTGTCTGGAACCCCTCAATCTAGCAGGTGGTCTGTGCGCATTCTTTGCATTGGTTAGCTCTTGGCCGACCAGACGGGTCTTGGCGTTGGAGCTCTTGGGGGAGACCGACCGAAGAAATTTCGGCTCGCGCGAGGCTGAAGACGTAAACCAAAGTGTAAAACCAACCAGAAGCAGAACACCACGACCATCGATCTAATTCCGCGGCGAGAACTTTTGGGGAGATAAATCCCTTTGTGAATGTGTTCAGTCGTGGTGATTTACACTTAAGTGTCTTTTCCAAGTTTAAGGACGAGCCCTCTCTGTCGGCCATCTCGACAACAAGTAACTTAAAAAGATCTCGCGATTTCGATTCGATCATCAGATCCATCCGGCGTCTCTGTCAGACAGGACACGTCCTAAACGATAACCCACCGCGCCTACCACCAAACGAAAAAAGAGAATACACCTAAACCCGTTAGGATGACAATAATCTTTGAATCCCTCCCATGTACATGCACCGTCCTCCCCCCAATCCGTCCTGAAGGCAAGAACAAAGCAACTAACCCATCTTCTTCCAGACATCGACCCAAACCCCACCCCCCAAGAGCAAGCAGCCGCCAAACGGCTCATAACCGCCGAACTCGCCCAGTCCTCAGACCCGACCGCCACCCTCCCCCCGCACCCCGCCCTCCGCCCCCTCCCGGAACCATCCTACCCCCCCCTCTTCGCCTCCTCCTACCTCCAACCCCCCTCGGGCCCGGACGCCGAAAGGGCAAGACCCTCGGCCATCGACCTCTCCCGCTACGAGGCCCAGGAACCCCTCGCGACCGACGCGGCCGCGACCCAGGACTCGCTCCACCGCACGCGCGAGGCCCTCGCCAAGGCCCACGTCGCAAGGGCGTACCTGGCCTGGCGCGAGGCCGAGCTGGCCCTCCTCGAGGCCCACGGCAAGAACGCCTGGCTCGTGCACAACTGGCAGCTGGAGGCGGACCTGAAGACCCTCGAGGCCGAGCTGGCGGGCGCGAGGGCCGAGGTGGATCGCCTGACGGTGGAGCGGCGGAGGAGCCAGGAGGACGTCGCGGGGGAGATGCGCGGGCTGGAGGAGCAGTGGCGGAGGGGGGTCGGGAGAGTGCTGGAGGCAGAGGTGGCGGTGGATGGGCTGAGGGGGGAGATTCGGGCCGCGATGAGGGGGAAGGGGGGAGAGGAGTGAATGGATTTGAAGACGACGATGCGCGGGATAAAGGTAGAGATGGAGAAGTACACGCCAGAGTACTTCGCAATACGGGCTGGACGCGATGGTGGCTGTAGCATCCTGTGGTGCGTTTGGCAGAAATCCCGTTAACGAGAGCTGTCTATGGTCGAGTCACAAGGCCGGGGAAAGAAGATAAAACGGGAAAACCTCCGTAAATAATCATGATTGACGCTCTCCTGGCTAGGTATCAGATAGGTCACTGGCCACGTCTCAGAGTAAGAAAATATAAGCATATCCTCAACGCCTTCGCCCGCCGGGAGGGTACTACCACCGCACCCACTAGCCTTCAGGCTCTAATTCCCTCTCCCCCTTTCACACAGGCATGATGATACTGATCATAACCCTGCTGGTTCTGCCAAAGGCCATATTGGACATCAGATGGACCGTCCAAACCACTATTCCTGCTCCTCCCCATCATGATAACATTGTATCCCCTCCGTTCTATTCCGCAAGCCAAAAGGCTAAAGCGCTCATACCTTCTTATCCCCTCTCTTCCCCCGCCCTGCAACGATCTACTCCTTTTGAAGAGGATCCATCTCTTCCACGCCAGACTTCACGCCGACATACTTAGTCCTCCGCATGATGCCCTCGACGGGACCCAGCATCCGCTGGAACGCGTTCTTCCCCAGCACCGCAACCTTCGCGTCCGTCGTCGCCAGCACCGTAGCCGCCCTCGGCTGGTCATTAAGCAGCGCCAACTCCCCGAAATAGTCTCCCTTGCTGTAGTGGAGCACGGACCCTTCTTGCCCGCTCTTGTACGCGTCCGCCTCGCCGTCCACTACAATGTAAAAGGTAGACCCTTGATCCCCCTCCTTGATAATGGCAGCCCCGGCGGAAAACTTTTGCGACTCGAGCGCGTCGGCGATCTTGGACCGTTCATACGGCGATAAGCCCGAAAGCAAGGGAACTTCGGCCAGGAAGCTCTCGTACATGCGGCGCTTGGCAAACGAAGACTCGAGGAGGATTTTACGAAACGTGACCCGGTCCAGGGCCCACAGCGTACAACCAGGCGACGCCGACACCACAGTTGCCGCGCGGGGGGCGTTGTACATGAGGGCCAGCTCGCCAAATGAGCCGCCCGCCTTGATCTCGCCCACGAGGTCGCCGAGGCCGCCCTCGCCAGGCTGTACGCTTCCCGAGGGGTTGACGTAGACTTCGAAAATGCCTTTTTCCACAATGTAGAAGTAGTCGCCCACGTCCCCTTGTACAATCACCTGCGAACCCGTTAGCGACGGTTCACGAAACTTTGGATCAGAGGGAAATGCTCGCCACACATACCCTGATATCTTTTGCTGGGATTGGCTTTTCCACCAAAGCCCCCAGCACCTGAGTATGCTGCTCGTCGTCGAGGTGGGCAAATAAAAAATTGTCACTTAAAGCGCTCATGAGGCGTTCTAGTTGCTCCTGTGTCTTCTGGTGATAGGGTGGCGTCCAGTTGTCGTCTGTATCGGCGCTCGGCTTCAGCGACTCGGCAGACACGGACGTCCGGCGGGCAAAGTTGTACTGAGCAGGATAACTCTCCGGATTCGGGGGACTTCGTACTTCAGGCGGCGAGGCGCCGGCGGCGCCGTCGAAGTTGAAGGGGGCACTAAATGGAGCGGCACCTGCCCGCCCAAAGTGTGGTGTTGTGGGGGATGCGACCGTGTCGTTCTCGTCCTCTTCCACTAGCCGCTGCATGGCGGGACTCGCCGGACCTCTTGTCCCGTCGCCTCCCCCGAAAGGGTTGACATTTCCGAACGGGCTTGTCATGTTTCGTCTGATGCGTAGTCTGTGTGGTGTTGTGTAGATGTGCCCAGAAGGGATTCGCTCAGATTGCCCCAATTCGGCGGGAGGCCTGGGGGGATCGACGATGGTAGAGTCCCAGTATACGTACACTCGAACGAGCTAGCTAGGGTGGTGGTCGGCGCGAGATGGGTTGCGTCACTTTCGGTATCGTGTGAACGCTCTCGTTTGAAGTAATGCCTGATGAGACTTTGTTTGTAAGCTTTCGTTCTTTATTACGAGCGGGCGTCGCGAAGAGGGTTCAGGTTGGGCAGGGGAGCCAAGATTGAAATCTTCCAAAAATCGTCGTAACAAAGGACATGACCAGCGGTGGAGATATCGCACGCCAGTGATGGACGGACCTGAAATTTTATGATCGTAGAAAGCTACAATTTTCCGCGGAATGGGAGCTGTTCGGGAAACGATCTTGTTAGCAACAAAGCTGAGTCTTGCCGAGAGGGGCGTTTCTTTGACAAGCTGCGGCATCAATTGAAAGGAAAGTAGGACGCATGGAGATGCTTGAACCGAGGAATGGAGCTGAAAGCAAAGGCGACAAAGCCCCAAAGAGCTGGTTGAGGGAGTGCCTCTGCCTAGAACGGCGCCGACATCTCTTTCCAATCGTGGTCGCGCTCTGCAGGTTGGTTGCCTTGCTGAGCCGGGACCAAAACGAGCCTGGAGGGAATGGCGATTCGGGGAATACTCACAGTGGTGGAAGTGGAGAGATGATAAAAACGGATGAGAAATAGGATTGACGTCGCCACACTTGCTGCTCGAAATCGCCAAGAAACAGTGAATAGGAATTCTGGTAGAGGGTGGAGGAAGGAGTTGCAAGATGTAAGGCATGGGTTGGCAGGAGCTTTTGAGGACCCAGGTAGAAGTACTAGGTACGTGGAGAGCCGCTCAATGAAATGGCACCCGGGGGGGGAAGCTCAGTTCTGGGCGCGGCCTGCGGGCTGATCCACGCAGCCACGGCTGGTCCCCATGGAAGCAATAAATTCACTCCCCAAGCTTCTTTTTGAGGTAAGAGGCAATTGGCCACCGCTAGGTAGAATGAAAGATTCGTCCTAAATACAATAGCAGAAATTTTAGGTCTATTGCGTTCAATCCCATCAATGGAGACGAAGGGAAGGAGAGAAGGTTCGCCATCCCACAGTGGCGGGGTAACTACTACTGCTGCTACGGTCAAAAGATGCAAGGCGTCTGGTTAGGTCTGTCAACCTCAGTTGCCAAGGCATATGGGTAGATAGAACGAGTGGCAAGAGTGCCGGAGCAGTGGCTTCTTCTCTTCAATTGCTTAGTACGGGCGATTGGAACGAGAGTCTTCAATCTTTGACTGCAATAGATGCGTCGGATGTTTCTCTTTTTTGTGGTAGTAGTGCAGCCGCAGACGTCGTGATCAACCGCCGTACTAAGACCCGCAATTGGGTCACCGACAGTTTCGGTACCGAGTACTCACTCTTCAAGCACTAAAGCAACCCAAATCAAACCAAAACCACGCACCAAGCAAAGTCCGCCAAGGCGTTAGTCGAGGGCAAGGGAGTCCTCAACTGCTTGCATCAGTGTATCACCCAAGTGTTTTTGGTCAAGATTAGAATCACTTGCATCCATGTGGATATGAAAATTGGCAGACTAGTGACGCACAATAATGTCAGTGTTGCACTTGCCTCTCCGGTTTCACGGCCGGGCGCAAAGATGGTGGGAGTGGGGGAGGTGGATTGAGGGGGTCATGATTCTGGGATTCTGTCCAATCTTCGATGATGCGGACCCTCTCGTGCCAGGGAGCAACCAGCCAGGCAAGTTGATCGCCCCGCCATGCCCCGGTGCCGCGTTCAACAGTCGAACATTTCTAGAAGGCGCACGGAGCGTCTTGTGAGCTGTGCTCCTCATTGGCTCCCGTCCGTTCCATCTCTCGCTCGTTTCTTCCGCCCTTCTGATATTGTTCCTTTAGGCTTCCACGACCCTTCCGTAGTCAGATGCTACGCAAGCCAATGCGGAACTGGCACAAGTGGGAGCCAACGTGCAGAACCGTCGGAGCACTGCAGTCATGTCATGACTGCACACCAAACTTGAACCACCCCTTCATCGTTCCAAAACGGATAGGATGGCACGGCAAACAAACGGCGACCACCATTACGGCGTCGTGTTCAGAGCCGGACTGAAAAATATCAATTCCCCGTCCAAAGATTTTGAGTGACGAAATACCCGCAGGAGCGGGCCCCCAAAAAAACCCGGACCATGCGATGTCTCAAGAGGCATCAAAAGACAGACAGCTATTAGAGAGGCGCTCAGGAATCTGGTCGTTTTCAGAAAGGCTACCTTTCGTTAGGGCTAGGGTTAAATCGCGCAAGCCTCCGAAGCTGGGAAACGAGAGCCAAGACACGCAATACCAGGATTGCAAGACGCAAGGCTGCAAAGGCGTCGCAAAACGTATGTGCAAAGTAAGCTTAAAGGAATAAGGAATTAAATTTAGATTTGCTAGTCTAACACATCCTGCAGCCCTAGTTTTTGCCGGTCTTTTCGTCGCTTTGGGCTGTCCTGAGACGAGTTACTGGTGTGGTTTTGTGGACGCTTTCAATAGTTGTATTTTATACCTTTGATAGCCTTGATACCTTTTGAGCCGTTTTGTGGTCCTGAATTTCGGTCCGGTCTTTCAAAACCTATTTCGTGGCTCAAAATC
>Ga0247774_1000687_pt1 | contig 16920 bp, 7 predicted proteins | sample UWRJL001104B6_FD_179933 | JGI IMG/M metagenome (GOLD analysis project Ga0247774, IMG submission 179933) | Plant litter microbial communities from Arlington Agricultural Research Station in Wisconsin, United States - UWRJ-L001-104B-6 | ecosystem: Environmental > Terrestrial > Plant litter >... | reverse complement strand
GCTCGGCGGGTGCACCGGCCGCGTTACGGCGCGCCCTCCCGCGAACTCGGTGTGGCGATTCCGGGCATTTGAACCATCAAAGCGCGATTTGTCGACCGTGGCGAGGGTCTTTGTTGACCGTGGCGTGCGCACCCCTGACCGTGGCGAGGGTCTTTGTCGACCGTGGCGCTCGTAGGGCCTTTCCGCCGCCCGAAAAATCGACCGTGGCAGAGCCGTGGCGCGACGTTTCGTCGATGTGGGCGCTAGGCCCTCGCCACGGTGCGTTTACGGCTTCCCATGCGCCACTAGGCACGCGAGGTACGCTCGCATGTGCGAAGGGGCGCGTGCGAGGTCGAGCGTGTAGTGCCGATCGCCGCGAGGACCAACAAGAACGCTGATCGCGTTTCCCAGCAGCTTGAGCGCTGCATCCGTGTCTGCGTCGGACGAATGCCCACGCAGGGCGCGGACGCTGGCTCGAAGTTGGCGCGACCCAATTCCGGGCTGTACGCGCAGGGCCTCAACCACGCTGGCCACGACCTGGAGCAGCATCATTCGCTTCGCTGGATCAGCCGCACGCCGCGCGGCGCGGTCGGGCTGGCTTATGTGGATCGGAAGTGGCCTGCGCCGCTGTGCGGCGTACGGCTGTGGCGAGGCGGGGATCGCGGACGCATTCCGAATCCGCAGCGTCGGGCCCTTCGTCCGGACGATCACAATTCCGCCGATTTTCGACATGGCGCGAGCGTAGCTTTTCGCTCCACTCGGGTCATTCAGCCGAACCGGGACCTGGAATTCAGTAGCAGCTGGAGTAGCAGCAGCCTTCGCGGCCTCGTTCGCCGATCGCGAATCCGGCATGATTTCTGGTAGGCGGGACCGGGCTTGAACCGATGACATCCGGCGTGTAAAGCCAGCACTCTACCAACTGAGTTACCCGCCCAGTGGCCAGCGGTTCGTAGCTGCGTTTGTGGAGGTCGGCAAGGGGGAAGCAGACAACCGCCACGGGCACGCGCGAGGGTCAGGCGGCCGCGGGCGGGGGCGTGAGGGGTTTGGCTCGCTGGGGGCCGGACGCAACCAGGGTCGCGCCCGCGACCACCAAGGCCGTGCCCACGAGCTCGATCGGGGAGATGGCTTCTGCCAGCCATAGATATGCGAGCAGAATGGTCGAGACCGGGCCGACCGTACTGATGATGGCAGCCGGACCGGAGCCGATCAGCGCGATGCCGCGAGTCAGCAGGAACGCGGGCAGGACGGTGGCGAACAACGCCATCACTAGGCCAATGCCGTAGGCGGCGGGTGGCAGGCCGAGCAGGTGGGCCCCGCTGATCAGCGCGTGCACGAGAACCGCAGCGGTGGCTGAGAGCAGCGCCAGCGCCGTGAAGCGCTGCGAGCCCAACTTGGGCACCATTTGCCCTGCGCCGATCAGATAGAGCGCATAGGTCAGGGCACTACCGAAGACCCACAACGCGCCGCGCGGCACGTCGGAGCCAAAGCTGCCGAGCTCACCGCGGAAGGCCAGGAAGATCCCGGCGTAAGTGATCAAGAGCGAAAGCTTCTGACGACGCCCGAGCCGGATTCCGAATAGGCCTGCTTCGATCACGACTACCAGCGTGGGGTAGACGAACAAGATCAAGCGCTCGAGCCCGGCCGAGATGTAGCGTAGGCCGATGAAGTCGCTCAGGCTCGCAAGGTAATAGCCGAGCACGCCCAGTGCGACGATCGTGCTTGCGTCGCGTCGCGTGAGCTTACTTTGCGCTTTGCCGCGCAAGCGATGGGCGAAAGCGGCAGATGCGAAGAACGGCGCAGCGAAGCCGAAGCGCAGTGCGAGCAAGCTGACCGAATCGATGCCCTGGCGATAGGCGAGCTTGACCAAAATGGCCTTGGTCGAGAACGCGATGCTCGAGAGGAACACCAAGAGCGCGCCGAGCAGGCGTGCCCGGGCCGCGCTTCGCGCACGTTCGTGGGATCCCCGCTCGCTCGGGTATGGAGCCTCGGGCGCAGCCGATTCGGAGGTCATCACCGGAGCCGTGCGTAGCAATCAAAACGGGCCCAGCAAAGCGGCTAGGCCCGATTTGGAAAACATGCAGATCTCTGCTGATCTCAGGGGCAGTAGCTGCCCTTGTTCACGACGTCGGACACCGGCTTCGAGCCGATGAAGGCGTACAGGTCTTGCATGCCCGCCTCAGTGATCTCCGATTCCGGGAACTTCGTCATGAACACGCACAAGTCCGTGCCGTCCTTGTCCTTCGCCAAGCGCACCGCATCGTGGAACTGCTGATACGTCCACGCGCCGATCCCGGCCGTCTTCGACATGGTGATGTTCGGCCCCTCTTTGCCCTGGGCGTTGCTGCCGTGACAGGTGTCGCACGCCTGGTCCGCCCAGACCTTGGCACCCCGGCTCACGGCGTCGTCGCCGGTAGCGGGGTCAGAGCTGCAGGCCGGCAGCACGGCTGCAACGGCGGCGCCAAACAAGCAAATCGTCGCGAAACTGTGCAAAATTCTCAAGACCAAATCCTTTTCTGAAGCTGAAACAGCGTGGACTGTGAGGGGAGAGAGGTAGAGACAAGCAACGCCTCGGCTGGAAGCTGGAGTCAGGGATCGTCTCTTCCGCTGACACCGTCAATAGCACCGGAAATTCCATTGTCAGCATTTCCATCGGCGCGAATCGACAAGGCGCGCGCTGATTCGTCGCGTACGACGCTCGCACGCGGAGTTGCCACGCTTGCACGCACAGCAATGCGCGAAACTTGGAGTGTCTGTCGACAGACGCGAGTCGAGTGCTTGCGCGCGGCAAGGAGGTGCTCGCGCGTTGCGTCGAATTGTTTTAGCGGGGCGGACGGGACTCGAACCCGCGGCCTCCGGCGTGACAGGCCGGCGTTATAACCAACTTAACTACCGCCCCGTGACGGCGCGCGGTACATAGCACAAGGAAGCGAGCACTCAACAAGAGAAAATGACACGGGAGTTTACGATTATCTCGGCCGACTGGCCTGCCGTTCTCCCGGTGTGCACTCAAGACGGTGACCGAAGCGTCTCCGAGGACAGGGATTGGCGATGATGCGTACGGGTTTAGCGATCGAGCTGCTGTTGTGTGGCTTTGGGTTGAGTGCTTGCGGGTCGGATGCGATCGGGCCGGCGCACACTGGCGGCGCTGGAGCCAGCGGGCTCGCGGGCGCGAACGGCGAAGCGGGCAGCTCCGCGGGCGTGGCTGGCGCTGGCACACTCGGCGCTGCCGGCGCCGCGGGTGGCAACCTTGGGCTCGCCGGACAAGGAGCGAGCGCTGGCGCTGGAGCGGGCGGCGCGGGGAGTGCGGGCCAGGCGGGGAGCAGCGCGGGCCAAGCGAATGGTGGCGCAGGGCCGATCGGGCCGCGCTTCATCGGTCGCTTCGATCTCTCCCAGCCCGACGCGCCGACGTTCGCTTGGCCGGGTACGGCGATCGCGCTGCGCTTCACGGGCACCGCGATCGGCGTCACGCTCACCGACAAGGGCAGCGACAAGGGCAACAACGTGTTCGAGGTCGTGCTCGACGGCAAGCACACGGTGCTCCCGTTGCAAACGGGCACGAAGAAGTACGCGTTGGGCAGTGGGCTTACGGCCGGTGCGCACGAGCTCTTGCTGTATCGCCGCACCGAGCCAGTGTTCAATGAAACCACCTTCAACGGCTTCGACGTGCCGAGCAGCGCTTATTTGCCTGCGAGCATGCCGACCCGCCGGTTAGAGGTGATCGGTGATTCGATTTCGGCTGGATATGGCAATGAAGGCGTGAATCCGTGCACGTTCACGGCCGCCACGGAAAATCATTACCTCACCTACGGGGCGCTCGCGGCGCGCGCCGTCAACGCGGAGCTCTATACGGAGGCCTGGTCCGGCATCGGCATGCTCCGCAACTACGAGGGCACGACCACGGGCATCATGCCCGAACGCTATCCGCGGGCCTTGCCCGACCGCGCGACGAGCAGTTGGGACTTTGGCAAGTTCGTGCCCGATGCGGTGGTGATCAATCTGGGCTCGAACGATTTCGCAAAGGGTGATCCCGGGGCCGCGTTTCAAGCCGCCTACTTGAAGTTCGTTACCGAGCTGCGCGGGCACTATCCGGCGGCGCGCTTTTTCCTCGGGGTCGGGCCGATGTTCGGCAGTGACGAATTCGCCAAGGCCTCCACCTACCTGAAGGCGGTGATCGCGGCCCGCGCGAGCGCCGGCGACAAGAACCTGACCTTGCTCGATCTCGGCACTCAAGACGGGACCGCCGACGGCCTCGGCTGTGACTACCACCCCAGCTTGAAGACCCACCAGAAGATGGCCGACAAGCTGCAAGCCGCACTCAAGGCAGATCTCGGCTGGTAGCCAGCAGGGGCGGATTTGGCGCGTTCCGGGCCGTGAGGCCCGAGCGGCGCATGGCGTCAGTTGGAGCCGGGGTAGGCGCCCGGCTCCGAAACCCGCCTCGGCCCGGGCGCCGTGGCCGGCCACAAAACTGCTTCGATTCGAGATGCTCTCTCAAAACCTGACGATCGAGGCAGTTCTCGGCTATGTTTTGGGACATGGACGCTCGTGCTGGTTCGTCTGCCGCGCTGTTTGCGGTGTTCGAACAACTGAAGAAAGCCTGGATCAAGGGCGGATGGAGCTGGGATAGCCGCTTTTCGTGCGTGGCTTCCTCGTTCAACGTCGAGCTGGAAGCCGAAGCGCGCGCCGTGGTGCTGCGCTTCCTGCCCAACGAGTGGGGCTCGAAGACGATCGTCAACGCGCCGGCCGCGCTGAAAGAGGTGGCCGAGGCCACGGGCGGCATACGCACCGACCAGCGCGTATTCACCGGGGACAACTCGGGCCGCTTGCTCGGCTACGGCCTGTGGTGGCCGTGGGGCGACGAGATCACCATCTCGCTGCGCATCGGTCTCGGCGGATACGTGCTCGATCCGGACCTGGCGCGCCTACGCGAAACGTTCGGCACCGCCGACTGAGTCAGCGACCCGTGCTGGGTGAGGTCACTCGTGACCCACCCGGCGCGGCGCCTGCTCGAGCTGCGTGCTACAAGGCGGCCATGTCATTGGTCGAACTACGCGTGCCGTCGCGTGCTCCGAAGCGCGGGCCGAATGCGGCGTTCTTGCCGACTACGCGCGCGGATTTGCTCGAGCGCGGCATCGAGCAGCTCGATATTTTGATCATCACGGGCGACGCTTACGTGGATCATCCCGCGTTTGGGCCCGTGCTGATCGCGCGCTTTTTGGAGGCTCGTGGCTACAAGGTTGGGCTGATTGCCCAGCCGGACTGGCAGAAGCCGGACGACATCGCGCGCATGGGTCGGCCCAAGCTGTTCGTGGGCGTGACCGCGGGCAATCTGGATTCGATGCTGAACAAGCTGACCGCGCAGAAGAAGATGCGCGGCGAGGATCAATACTCGCCGGACGGTCGCACCGAGGCGCGGCCGAACCGCGCCAGCATCGTGTACTCGAACCTGTGTCGCCAAGCCTTCCCGGGCTTGCCGATCGTGCTCGGCGGAATCGAGGCTTCGCTCCGCCGAATCGCCCATTACGATTACTGGTCGGACTCGGTGCGGCGTTCGATCTTGCTCGATGCCAAAGCGGACTTGCTCGTGTTCGGCATGGGCGAGCGCGCCGCCTGGGAGATCGCGCGGCGTTTGGCCGACGGTGAGCCGGCCAGTGCCCTGACGGATGTGCGCGGCACGGCGCACGTGAAGAAGAACCCGGACGAGTGGCAAGCGATCGCGGACGACCCGACGCGCTTCGTGCGCGATGCCAAGCCCGTGATCTTGCCGTCGTATGAAGAGGTGAGCACGGACAAGCGCGCTTTCGCCAGCATGTCGCGGCTTTTCCAGCTCGAGACCAACGCTCACAACGGCCGGCCGATCCTGCAGGTCCATGGCAAACAGGCCGTGTACTTCAATCCGCCCGCGCTGCCCCTGGCCGAAAAAGAGATGGACGGCTTGTACGACCTGCCGTTCACCCGTCGCCCCCACCCGGCCTACGCGGGGCAACGCATTCCCGCATACGACACGGTCAAGGAATCGATCGTGACCATGCGTGGCTGCTTTGGCGGCTGTACCTTTTGCAGCATCACCGAGCACGAAGGCCGCATCATTCAGAGCCGCTCGGCCGAGAGCGTCTTACGTGAAGTGCGGCAGCTCTCGCGCATGACGGGCTTCAGCGGCACCATCTCCGACGTGGGCGGCCCGACCGCCAACATGTACAAGATGAGCTGCAAGGACGAGCGCATCGAGAGTGCCTGTCGAAGGCTCTCCTGCGTGCATCCAGGGATCTGCGAAAACTTGAAGACCGATCACGATCCGCTGATCGATCTCTTGCGTAAAGTGCGCGCAGAAAAGGGCGTCAAGCGCGTGTTCATCGCCTCGGGTGTTCGCTACGATCTGGCTGAGCGCAGCCCGGAATTCATCGCGGAGCTGGCCAAGCATCACACCGGCGGCCAGGTCTCCGTTGCGCCCGAGCACTCCAACCCGGAGGTGCTGAAGAAGATGAAAAAGCCGGGCATCGAGGTGTACGAGCGCTTCGCCCAGGCCTTCTGCCAGGCGAGCGAAGCCGCCGGCAAGGAGCAGTACCTGGTGCCGTACTTCATCACCGGGCATCCGGGCTCCACGCTTTCGGACACGGTGGACTTGGCTTTGTATTTGAAGCACAAGAATCTGCGCCCGAGGCAGATCCAAGACTTCATTCCTACGCCGATGGCGATCGCCACCACGATGTACTACACGGGCATCGATCCGCTCTCGAACGAGCCCGTGTATACGGCCACGGATCTGCGCGAAAAACGCATGATGAAGGCCTTGATCTTCTGGTGGGATCCGCAGCACCACCCGCTCGCACGCGAAGCCTTGCGCAAGGCGGGGCGCTCGGATCTGATTGGTCGCGCCGCGCACCACTTGGTGCCGCCGGACTACGGTGTGTCGACGCCGGTCGCTCCAGGGCGCGGCGCGCGGGATTCGGGTAGAACGAGCCCGGCGCGCTCGGCTCGTCCCGAAAAGCCGCGTTCGCGCACGCGCTGATGACGACGCGCCGCTCACGACAATTCGCGGACCAGTTGGTCGTCATCACGGGTGCTGCCAGCGGCATCGGTCGGGCCACCGCGTTCGCTTTCGCGAGCGGCGCAGCCGATTTATTCGTCTGTGATTTGCCCGGCGAAGGCTTGGCCAGCCTGGAAACGGAGCTCCTGGCGGCCGGGGCGAAGAGCGTGCACGCCGCGGCCGTGGACGTCGGCTCGCGCGAGCAAATGGCGAATTTCTGTGAGCTCGTGTGTCGCACTGGGCCGCCAGACGTGCTCGTGAACAATGCCGGGGTCGGCCTCGCTGGTGGCCTTTTGGCGACGAGCTTGGACGATTGGCAGTGGATCCTGAACGCGAACCTGTGGGGCGTCGTGCATGGTTGTCACTTCTTCGCGCCCAAGATGGCGGCGCGCGGGCGCGGTCAAATCGTCAATATTGCGTCGGCTGCGGGCTACTACAATTCGCAGGCGATGACCGCCTATGGCACCACGAAGTTCGCGGTCGTGGGCCTGTCCGAGGGGTTGCGCGCCGAGCTCGCGCCGCTCGGCGTGGGCGTATCGGTGGTGTGCCCGGGTTTCATCAACACGAACATCGTTGGCCGCATGCGCATGCGCGGTGCTGCCTATCCGGAGAGCGAGCGCGTCAACGTGCAGCGCTTCTACGAGCAGCGCAATTTTGGCCCCGAGCGTGTGGCCAGTGCGGTGTTGCACGCGATCCGAACGAACCCGGCGTTGCTGCCGGTGACGCCCGAAGCCTGGGCGCTGTACGCGATGAAACGCATCGCTCCCGACGTCGGCCGTCGCTTGCTGGTCACCCTGCAAGGCCTGTCGGAGCGACGCCGGGGCTCGAAGCGGTGAGCTTCCCAGCCTACGGGGCGACGACTTGTCGTTCCCATACCCGGAGCTGGTTGACCGGCTGGTCGTGATCGACGCGCCGCAGGTTTGCCGTGCCGCTTGCCATGCGCGGAATGGCGGTGCGTGTGGGCGCATTCACGCAGGCCGCCGTGCATCGTTACCTGGCCGTCATGCCGCTGCCCGGAGTGGCTCGGGCGCCCCTCAGTTATTGCCAGGCGGCGCTTCGCGCGCTGGGCCGCGTTCCATGGCCCGTGAGCCAAATTTGCCTGGTTTTGTGGGGAAAACAGCAGCTGTCACTTTCGGGGCGCGCTGCTGCCAGAGCTCACTCAGCGTGTACCGGACGTTCGGGTGGCCCGCGTTCGCGAACGCAGGTCATTGGCTCCATCACGACCTGCCGGAGCTGGTGAACCGACACCTGCTCGACTCGATATCAGTCGAGGCTGCCATGCAACAACGAGCCGCCGAGTGAGCCTGAGAGTGAGCTTAAGTAAGCTCACAAATTGACGCCAATGTAGGTGAAATGCCGCAAATCACGACGCGGGCAACTCGGGTTCAGGTCTGGTAGCGTTTGGGGTCCGAATCATGTCAACGATCCCTCCGACTCAGGAAGGCCGTCGTCGACCCGTCAGCGCGCTTGCTTTGAAGCTGTGGGAGGTCGCCGAGGCGCTCGAGCAAAGACTCGACAATCCAGCCGAAGTGCTGGACATGCTGGTTACCGCGGTCGCGAAAGGCGAACAACCCGTGGATGCCTGGCTACGGCTGCACGCCGCGGCGGTGCAGCACGACAAACTCGCCGAGCTGGCTTTTGCCTACGAGCAGACGCTGTCCGAGAAGCGCGTCAAGTTGCTGCAGCCCGAGCAGCAGTTGTTCGTGTACTTGCGCGCCGCCGAGTTCTTCGCCGAGACACTGGGCGACGCGGACGGCGCGATCGCGCACGCAGAGCGCGCCGCGCTCGCCGTGCCCGGCAATCCGGAGCTGCTCGCGCTGCAAGAGCGGTTGCTGCGCAACGCTGGAAAAGCCACGAAATTGGCCGAGCTGTACGTCGAGGCCAGCGCGCGCGAAAGCGAGCCCGTGCGCCGCGCCGGCCTCTTGCACGAAGCTTCCGAGTTGGTCAAAGCCGCACCGGCCAACGACGAGGCGACGATCGAGATCGGACAACGCATCTTGCGCCTCGATCCGAGTCGCGAAGACGTTCGCTCCGTGGTCGTGCAGCGCTTGATCGCGCGTGGCCGTCACAAGGATGTCGTCGATCTGCTCGAGCAAGCGTTGCGACGCGAGCCCGCGCCCAGCAGCGAGGAAGCGACCTTGCTGCGCGAGTGGTTGGTCGACCTGTGCTTGTCCGAGCTGAAGGATCCGACGCGCGCCCTCGGCCACGTCGAGGGCTTGCTCGAGCTCGAACCGACCCACGCCATGGCCCTGCGCTCTGCCGAGGCCTTGCTGGAAAATCGCACGGTTTCGCTGCGCGCCGCGGCCACGCTCTCGGACGCGTACGAGAAGACCGGCCGCATCGATCGCGCGGTTGCCATGCTGGGCGTCGAGCTCAAGCAGGTGCGCGGGCCGCGCCGAGTCGAAGTTCAGCGCCGGCTCGGGATCTTGCGCCAAGACGCGCTGCACGACCCGGCTGGCGCGCTGGAGTTGCTCGCGCCCGTAGTCGCGGGCGATCCCGGTGACGATGATTTGCGCCGTCGCTTCGTCGGTCTCAGTTTGAGCTTGAACCAGCCGGAGCAAGCCGCGCGGCTGTTGGCGCGCGCGCTCCAGACCAGTCGCGTGCTGAGCGTGCGCGCGCGCGTGGGCGTGGACGTGGGCCACGTGTATCTCAAGATTGGCGATCTCAAGCGGGCCCAAGCCGCGTTTCAGCAGGTGATCGAGGCCGGCAGTGATGACATCGCCGTGCTCGAAGCGGCCAAGCAACTGTCCGATCTGTACGCCGAGGCCGCCGAAAGAAAGCAGCTGATCGCGGCCTTGGAGCGTGTGGTCTCGCTCGAGACCGGGCCCGAGCCGCGGCAGGCTGCCGCCAGGCGCTTGGCCCGGCTGTGCGACGGCGAGGGCGGTGATCCGGCGCGTGCCATCGTGGCTTGGCGCGCGCTGATCGGCTCGCCCTGGACCGAGGAAGCCCTGCGTCGATTGGAGGCTCTGTACGGCGAGGCGTCCGACGACGAAGGCCTGTCGGACGTGCTGTTCGTGCGCGCGGAGCGCAGCACTGACCCCGGCCTGGCGCGGCAGTTGGCGTTTCAGGCCGCAGAGCTGCGCGCGGCTCGCAGCCGTGATCCTGAATCGATCTTGGGCGCTTGGCAGCGCTTGTCCGCGCTGTGCGGCCCCTCGCGCGAAATCAACGAGCGGATCGTGCCGCTGCTGGAGCAGACGCAGCGCTTCGGCGAGCTGTCGAGCGTGCTCGAACGGGAAGCGGAGCTCTTGGAGGGCGGCGAGCGGATCGCGCTCTTGGTCAAGCTCGGTCAGATGCGCCTTGCCCGGCTCGGCGATCCCCAGGGCGCGTTGCGCGCGCTGCAGGGCGCGCTCGCGCTCGATCCGAACGATCGCACGGCGCGCAGCGCGACCGAGAAGCTGCTGCTCGCAGGTGATGCGCGGCTGGCCGCCGCGGACGTGCTCGAGCCGCTGTTTCGGCGTGAGGAGCCCGGCGCTGGACTCGTGCGAGTGCTCGAGACTCGGGCCGAGCTCAACCCCGACCCACGTGAACGCTGCCACGCGCTCGACGAAGCCAGCTGGTTGGCCGAGACGGTGCTGAAAGATCCCTCGAAAGCGCTGGACTGTGCCGGCCGCGCGCTGGGGCTGGCCGTGGACCATGCCCCTTCGGAAGTCGGGGAACGCTTGGCCCAAGTGCGACGGTTGGCGGCGCTGTCCGGCGACAGCGCGCGCAGTGCCGAGCTGCTCCGCTCTGCGCTCGCGGAGCGACCGCTCGATACGCCCGCGCTGCTCGCGTTGGCCACCGCCACCGGCGACGCCTTGGCCAGCGCGGGTGACATCCCGCACGCGATCGAAACCTATCGACGCGCCTTGGCGCGCGACCCGTCGTCGCGCGAGCTGATGCAACGGATCGACGAAATGCTCACCGAGCAGGGCGCTCCAGCGGAGCGCTTGGCGCTATATTCGTCGCTGCTGGAGCGAGAGCCCGACTCTCTGCGCCGCCGGGAGCTGTTGCAGCGGCTGGCGCTGTTGCATCGCCGAGAGCTCGGCGATCCGGCGGCAGCGATCGCCATCTGGCGGCGCGCAGTGGCGGAAGAACCGCGTGATTTGGTGCTGCACCAATCGCTGGTGGATGCTTTGAGCGAGGCTTCGGACACGGCCGCCGTGTACGAAGAGCTGTCGCGCGTGCTGCCGCAGCTCGACTCCGAGCGCCGCAACGGGACCTTGCTGCGCTTGGCCGAGGTGGCAACCTCGCGCAAGGACAGCGCGCGAGCGCTGGAACATTATCGCGAGCTCGTGCAGAGCAGCGATCTGTCCGACTACGTGTCGGAGACCATCGAGCAGCTCGCTCGCGAGCAGGACGACGGCAAGCTGGTCCAGGCCGTGCTCGAACGACGGCTGGCGCAGAGCAGCGAGCCCGAGCTACGCGCGACTTTGCTCGAGCGCCTGGGCAACGCATTGGCAGCGCTGCCGGAGAATCGCAGCGACGCGGCGCGGGTTTGGCTGGAAGGAGGCCGACTGAGTGAGGGCCTTTCGGACAACGGTGTGCGCGCGCAGCGCTTGTTCGCACGTGTCTTGGACGCCGACCCGGACAACCGCGAAGCCGCCGAGCGGCTGGTCGAGCTGGCCGCACGCGCGGGCGATTTCGAGGCCGTGAAAGCTGCGTTCGAAGTGCTGTTGCGGGTAGGCGACGAGCGAGAGCTGGTGTCTTTGCTTTTGGGGCTCGAAGAACGAGCCGTGCAAACCGGCAATGGCAAGGCCTTCGTGGCGCTGGTCGATTCAGCGCTCTCGCGCGGCCTGCAGCCGGGGCGTGCGCGCCCGGTGCAGCTGGCGCAAGCACGCGCCTTGGCCCGCGATCCCGAACGCGCCGACAGCGCGGCCGAAGTCTTTCGCAACCTACTGCAAGGCTCCGGCGCCGAGGGCGCAGCGGACAGCGAGGCATTTGCCGCGTTCTTGAGCCACGCGGAGCGAACTCCGAAGCGTGTCGAAGACTATCGCTGGCTGTTCCGTCATCGCCTGGAGCACGCCTCCGACCCCGCGAGCGTGCTGATCGAGTGGGCGCACGTCGAAGAGACGTTGTTCGAGAGCGCGAAGAACGCGCGCAAGCTATACCGAGAAGTGCTCGAACGCGATCCCGAGCGCACGGACGCACTGTCGGAGCTTGCGCGTTTACAAGCCGCTGCCGGGGACAGCAAGGGCGCGCTCGAGTCATTGGATAACCTGGTGACGCGAGTCGAGCCGGAGGCCCGCCACGCGGTCCAGCTGCGCCGGGCCGCGTTGATGATTGGCTCGCTGTCGCGAGCGAAAGAGGCACTTGCCTTGGTGGAGCCCATTTTGGCAGTAAATCCCAGCGACGCCGAGGCGCTGCGCGTCGTGCATCAGGCCTTGTCCGTGCCGGAGTCCCGCGCCGGCGCCGCTGCCATCTTGGAACGCGTCGCCGAAGGCTCGGAAGATCCGTCGGCACGAGCGGACGTAATCGAAGCTCTACTGGCTGTGTCGAACGATGCTCCGGAGCTGGCTGCCGCACGCAGCCGCTGGCTGATGCAACTGCTCGAAACCAAGACGGACGTACCAGACGAGGCGCTCCGGCTCGCGCTGCGCGGCGCCGAGGCCGCGCCCGGCGAGGAGCAGCTCTGGGATTTCGCAGAGCAAATGGCGCGCCGTTTGGATCGACCTGGACCGGTCGCCGAGGCCTATACGCGCACCATCGAACGCGAGTTGCCAGCAGAAATCGCCGATTCGCTCGGACGCAAAGTGGTCGAATTCCACGAAGAGTGGTTCGACGATTCGGAGCGCGTGGTGCACCTTTTGGAGCGCGTGACCGCGCTCTGTCCGGCCGCGGAATGGGCGTTCGACCGACTCAAACTGTCGTTCAACGCCGCGGGGCGCTGGTCCGACTTGTTCGCGCTGTACGACCGTCGCTTGAAAGAGCCACTCGGCAAAGTGGAGCGCATCGAGATCTTGCGCGAATCGGCCATGGCCGCTCGCGACTTTGCCAATGACCCCGAACGTGCGATCGCCTACTTCGAAAATCTCAATGAGCTCAGCCCGGGAGACACGCGCGTCGAGTCTTCGCTGGAGCGCCTGTACGAACGCCACGGCCATCGCCGCCCGCTGATCGAGCTCTTGAGTCTGCGCTTGAGCGCGAACAAGAGCCCGGATCCGGGGGAGACCATGGGGCGCATGGCCGCCCTGTGGCTGGACCTGAACGAGCCACTGCCCGCGCTCGGTTGGGCGGAGAAGATGCTCGGTCGCGAAACGGACGTGCGTGACGCGGTAGCCCTTTTGGAGCGCATCGTGGCTCTGCCCGCTTCGGCCGAAGCCATGCTGGAGAGCGGCGAATCGTCGCGCGAAAGCGCGGCGCGCGCGCTGGAAGCCCACTACCGTGCCACGAGCAGCACCGTCGACGTCGTGCGCATGCTCGAGGTGTTGGCCCAGAGCGCGCCGCGTGCGAGGCGCCTGGTACTGCTCGAAGAGGTAGTCAAGCTCAGCTTGGAGGAGCTCGGCAACCACGCGGGCGCCTTCGAAACCCTGCTCACGTTGGTCGTGCTCGAGCCCAAGCTCGAGTCGCGCCGTGAGCGTTTTGCGCTGCTGGCTCGTGAGGTGGGCGGTCAAGGGCGTCGTGCCGACACGCTGGTGAGCGTGGCCGAAGAGGAGTCCGAGCCCGCACTGCGTGCCGCGTTGCTGTCCGAGGCAGGCGACGTGTGCCGCGTCGAGCTGCACGATCCGGCCCGCGCCATGGAGCTCTATCGACGGGTGCTCGGCCTGGCTCCAGAAGCGCCGGTTACCGCGCTGCATGCAGCACGTGAATTGAGCGATCTGTTGCGCAACGCGCAGGAGTTGCTGGAGCTCACGCAAGTGCTCGAGCAGCGCGCGGGGCTCGAAACCGGCGAGGCCGAACAGCTGCAGGTGCTGGGCGAGGCCGCGGAGCTAGCGCTGACCGTGCTCGGTGACGCCAATCGCTCGGTGCGTAACTTTCAGGCGCGTCTGGCGCTGGCACCGCTCGATCAGACGTCGCTCGACGGCCTGTGCCGCTCGCTCGAACGCGCCGAGCGCTGGGACGAGCTGGTGGCCGCGCTTTCGTTGCGCGCCCGTCAAAGCGCCGATTCAGCGGCGGCGCGCGCCGATCGCGTACGCATCGCGCTGCTGCACGAACAGGTCAAGGGCGACCGCGCGCAGGCGATCACGGCTTGGCGCTTGGTGCAGACGCACGATGGCCGTGATCTGGAGACGTTCGAAGCGTTGTCATCGCTGCTCGCGGCCGAGCTGCGCTTCGACGAGCTCGCAGAGCTGCTGTCCGAAGAGGTGTCCGTCGAGAGCAACCCGGTGCGCGAGCGACGCCTGTACAGCGAGCTCGGCCTACTGCATCAAACGCGCACGGGCGACATGATTGCATCGCTCGAGTCGTTCGTCGCGGCCGAGGATTGGGGCAAGGCCATCGAAGTGGCGGGCGCCAATCACGCCGATCGCGCGCTCGGGCGCAAGGTGTGCGAGCGCTTGCTCGAGCTCTCGGTCAAGGCCTGGCAAGTGGCGGGCACGGCCGCCGACAGCGCCGAGGCACGCGCGGCCGATTGGGCCGTCAGCGAGCTGTCGGAGCGGCTCACCGAAGCCGGGCTGTACGGCGAAGTGGTGACGCGCTTGCTGGCCGCGGCGGAGCTTCCGTTCGAAAGCTCGCGCCGTCGCGAGCTGCGTCGCGATGCGGCTTGTTTGTGCTCCGATCGCTTGGACGACAGTGCTCGCGCGATCGAGCTTTTCCAAGCGTTGCTTTCGGAGGAGCCAGGCGACGAGGTCGCTCGCTCGCTGGTGACGCGGCTTTCTCTGCTCTTGGACGAGCGGGGCGAGCACGGCGAGATCGTCACGCTCTGGGAGCGACAGGCGACCGCGCGCGCGGCGGCCGGTGACAACTCCGGCGCCGCCGCGCTCTGGGCGCGTGCGGGACAGTTGGCCGAAGATCGCTTGAGCGACTTGGAGCGCGCGATCACCTGTCATCGCGCCGGCGCCGCGCTAGGCGGTGAGGCTTCGCTCGAAGCGCTGTCTCGCATCTATCTGGGGAAGAAAGAGTACGCGCTCGCGGCAGAAGTGCTCGAGGCGCTGTGCGCGCAGTCCTCGCCGGAAATGCTGGCCGATCGCGCACTCGAATTGGCTGCGGCCTATCTCTCGATCGAAGCGCCAGACAAGGCTCGCTCGAGCCTGGAGCGCGCCGTTCCGCTCGCGGTCAACGCGCCCGCGCTGCGCGCGCGACTCGCGACCTTGTATCGCGAAGCGGAAGACTACGGAGCGCTGGCTGCGCTGTTGGCCGAAGAAGCGGAGCGCGCCACCGATCGCAAGGCCACGCTTTCGCTGCTGCGCGAGGCGGCTGCCTTGCACCTCGAACAGCGCTCGGATCCGGCCTCTGCCGTGCCGCTCTTGGCGCGCGCGATCGAGCTCGAGCCCGACGACCAGAAGCAGCGGCTGCAGCTGGCCAATGCCTTGTTTTTGGCGCAACGCTACGACGAAGCGACGCAGGTCCTGGCCACGCAGATCGACCGCTACGGCGCACGCCGGCCGAAAGATCGCGCGCTCGCGCACTTCCTCATGGCTCGCGCGCTGCTCGGTGCGAAGCGTGAAGCCGAGGCCCTGCAGGAGCTCGATTCCGCCTCCAAGATCGACCCAGCGCACCCCGGCATCATGCAACTCTTGGCGCGCATGGCGCTCGAGCATGGTCAGCTGGAGCGCGCCGAGCGCATGTATCGCTCGCTGCTGTTGGTCGTGGGGCGCGACGATTCGCGTGAAGGGCCGAGCAAGGCAGAAGCCTTGATCGCCCTCAGCGAGATCTCGGCCAAGCGCGGCGACGCGGTGCGCGCGGGCGAGTTCATCGAATCCGCTTTCGAGACCGCGCTCGAAAGCCCGGCAGATGCCGCGGCTTTGGAGACGGCTCTGCGCAGCCAGCAGCGCCATGATTTGCTGGCGCGCGCGCTGGAGAGCCGCCTGGGCCGTGATTTGCCGCCACCCGAGGCTGCGCGCGCGTTGGCCGATCTGGTTTTCTTGCACGCCGAAGGGCTCGGCGATCTGGCGCGCGTGAAAGATGCGCTCGGCAAACGCGCCCGCGCGCTCGAGGCCAGCCTGGATTCGGCCGCGAACTTCGACGACGTCGCTTGGGCGGCGCTGGGTCGGGTGTACGATTGTCTGGGTGACGAAGGTCGTGAGTCGCAAGTGCTCGAGCGACGCGTCGCCGCTCAAATGCAAGCCTCTAAAACCGACGCCGATGGCGATCTATTCTATCGCTTGGCCCAGGTGCGTTTGGCCGATGCCAACGGTGCCGAGCAAGGTTTGGAGTTGCTCGAGCGAGCGCTCGACATCGCGCCGGATTTCGAGCGAGCGCGCCAACTGCTCGCGGAGTCGGCGGCCGCGCTCGACCCCACGCGCGTGGCGACGTTGCTGGAACGCATCGCGCGCGCCACGGGCGACGATCGCGCCCTGGCCAACGCTTTGGCGGGTCAAATCGCAGCCCCTGACGCAACCTTGACGCGCGTGCGAGAAGGCGTCCGCGTCGCGGAGCGCCTGGGCGACGCCGAGCTCAGCGAGCGTTTGCTCAAGGCCGGGCTCGAGCTCGACACCAGCCAAGAATCGCCGAGTGATGCCGCCTGGGTGCGGCTAGAGCTCGCGAAGCTTGTGGAGGCGTCCGGGCGCGAGGTCGAGGCGCTCGAATATCGAGCGCAGGCGGCCATGCATTTGCCGCCCGACGAGGCGCGCAGCTTGCGTTTGGCGGTCGCCGAGCGCTTCTCCGAGACGCCCGAGCTGTGGCGTCGCGCGGCGGATTTGTACGAGCTCTTGCTCGCGCCGGATCCCGCGGACCGCTCGATTTGGCAGCCGTTGCTGGAGCTCGTGCGTCGCCTCGCCGATTCCGAGCGGCTCGTGCAGCTCGTCTCGCGCATCACGCCGGTGGTCGAAGACGCCGCAGAA